>Ga0105107_10003054_pt1 | contig 11084 bp, 9 predicted proteins | sample PPLLaktember2015_6_FD_79335 | JGI IMG/M metagenome (GOLD analysis project Ga0105107, IMG submission 79335) | Freshwater sediment microbial communities from Prairie Pothole Lake near Jamestown, North Dakota, USA - PPLs Lake P8 Core (1) Depth... | ecosystem: Environmental > Aquatic > Freshwater >... | reverse complement strand
GGGCTTCTTCGCGTCGAAGCTCGCGCTCTCGCCGGGCGCGTCGAAGGCGTCGGCGAGGGCGACCGGCCGGGGCGCGAACTTCGCGGCGCCCTTGCTCGTCTTCGCCTTGTAACACAGGAAGGGATCGAGGGGAGCGAACTCGAAGGCGCCGAGGTCGCAGCGCGCGACGCCGTCGGGCTCGCCGTCCACGGGGCGCGGGCTGCCGCGCTGGTCCGTGGTCAGCAGGACCTCCGCCGTCGCGCCGTCGCCGTCGTCGTCGGCGCTGCAGCCGCCCGGATTGCCGGCGTCGATCGCGGGGCTCCCGGCGCCGAGGGCGTGGGTCGGGGAGGGGCCGCCGTTCGCGCCGAGGGCGCCGAGCCCCGGGTCCTCGCCGGCCACGACGCCCGTCGCGTCGCCGTCGATCGAGCAGGGCGCCGAGCCTCCCTGGGTCTCGATCAGGTTGTAGCCCTCGGAGGTGAGCGCTCCCTGACAGTCGGAGGGCTGGCTGCCGCTCCGGAGATTGTCGGCGAGGAGCGTGTTGCGGAGGGTCGCCGAGGTCCCCGGCTGCACCTGGAGGCCGCCCGTCGCGGAGCCGCGGTTGCCTGCGAGGGTCGAGTTGTAGAGAGCAACGCTCGATCCGGAGTCCACCACGTAGACGCCGGCGCGGTTCCCGGAGCTGCTACCGCTGATCGTGGTGTTCACCAGGACGGCGCGGGCCCCGCTCCGCACGTCGAGCCCCGCACCCCTGCTCCCGGAGATCGTGCTGTCGCGGAGCACGAGGAGCCCGTCCTGGTTGACGAAGATGCCGGCGTCCTCACCCCCGCCGTTGTCCGCGAGCCACGCGTCCTCGAGGACCGCGACGCCGCTGGTGCGGATCCCGCCCCGGCCGCCGCGCTCGATCCGCACCCGCGCGAGGGCTAGCTCGCCTCGCTGGTTGTTGTCGATGCCGTAGCCAGGCGCACCCGTGCAGTCCACGAGGACGGCGTCCTCGAGGGACAGGGCGCCGGCAGAGTCGCCCGTGCGGGTGACTCGCACGCAGCTCGTCTGGCCCTCCCGGAGCGTGACGCCCCGGGCGCGCAGCACGCCGCCCGCTCTCACCTCGAAGATCGCCTGGCCGCCGAAGTCGAGGGCGCTCCCGTCGACGAAGGTGGTCTCGGCCCCGGCGCCCTCGAGCTCGATCTCGCTGGTCACGTCGAGGTCGCCCCCCGCGGCGGCGTCGTCGTTCCCCGGGAGGTCGAGCGCATAGCTGCCCGCCGGGAGCTGGATCACGTCGAGGGCGGGGTCGGCGTTGGCGGCGATCACCGCGCCGCGGAGCGAGCAGTCGTCCGGCACCGCGTCCGCGCACGCGGAGGCGATCTGGGAGTCGTCGCTGCGGTCCACCATGAAGATGGCCGCGCCGGCGTCCTCGCCGGCGAGGCCCGCGAGCAAGGCGCAGAGAGCGGGACCGAGCGTGCGGGACGAGGACATCGAGCGCCTCCCATCGGATTCCGGAGCGACCTGCGGAGCCCGCTCCCTGTCATCAGTCTGCTCGCGCGCGGCAAATCGCGGCATCGCACGGATCGGGGATGGCGACGCGCCGGCTCGCCTTGCCCCCGGGCGCCCGCTCCGGGTGCGCCCGCAGGGGCGAAGCTCAGCTCGAGCTCGAAAGACGCGCTCGCCCCGGGAGCCTCTCTGCCGAGGCCAGACCTACGAGGACGAGCGACGACGCGCATGGGCGAGCTTCCCGCACCGAGCATCCGCCCGCCGCCCGGCCCGCGGCATCCCACGAAGAGGGGAGGGGCCTCAGCCCGGGATGCTCTCGAAGCACTCGCGCGCGGCGGCCTCGCGGAGCCGCTCGTCGAAGCTCACGAAGCCGACCCCCTGGGTGCGCTCCTCCACGACCACCAGCGCGGCCCCGAGGTGGAGCGCGTCGGCGGCCGAGAGCGCGTGCACCTCGAGCAGGCGGCGCGCGCGCGCACGCACGGCGTCGAGGGCGGCGACCTCGCTCCAGGCGCCTTCGAGGCCGGCGAGGCGGCGCTTCGCGTCGATGAGACGGGCCGCCGTGAGGCCGCCTTCCCGCCGCTGCCGGGCCAGGGCCGATACGACCTCGGTCGCCGCGAGGCACCACACCACGACGACGGGGTCCGCGCGCAGCCACGCTCGGGTTCGCGCGCTCTCCGCCTCGCGGCAGACGAGGGGCACGATTGCCGAGGAGTCCCAGAACCTCACCGGCGCCGCCGCTCTTCGAGCAGCGCTTCGAGCGCCCCCACGGGCCGTCCCGGCGGGTCCTTCTCCAGGATCTCGCGCGGGATCTCGCCGTGGCCGCGCCGGATCAGGCCCTTCCGCTCGAGGTCCGCCAGCGCCTCGTCGCCCACCGGGCGCTCTCCCGAAGGCGCCTGGATCGGAACGATCTGCGCGATCGGCACGTCGCGGTCGAGGATTCGCACCACCTCGCCCTTGCGCACCAGCGCCAGGTAGCGGCTCAGCCCATCCCGGATCTCGGAAATCTTGGCTTCTTTCATGACGCCAAGTTAGCCAGATTGCTTCGGGGCCGCCACGGGTGGCGCCTACCCCGGGCGGGGAGGCCTCAAGGAGCCGGCGCCGGCGAGAAGTCGACCTGCAGCTCGAACGAGCCTCCCTCGTCGAAGCTTCCTCCGGCGACGGCGTACTCGCCCGGTTGGAGCACCACGGCCCCCGCCGCGGGCACGCCGGGTCCGCATCCGCCGGCATCCGCAGGCACCTGCGCGCAGGCAAGCCTGCCGCCGACGCCGGCGAGCACGACCCCGGCGTCTTGCCCGGACACGTCGAAATCGAAGGTCGCCAGCACGGGTCCGTCCACGACGCGGAACGCGAGGGAGAAGTAGACCTGGCCCTCGCGATTCTCACCGATCGGCACGCCAGTGCCTTTCGCAAAGATCGAAAGGACAAATCCACCGCCCGGCGTCACGACGTCGGAGTCCAGCTCCTGTCCGCCCCCCTCGCAGCTGTACGGGCCCAACGGGTAGGGGTCGCCAGGGACACCTCCGGTGATCCCGACGCATTCGTCCGTTCGAGTGAGCAGCGCGACACCGGATGCCTCGACGGTCGCCTGCACCGTCTCCACGTCGAGCGCCTCGCCGTCGGGCACGGCGCGGAGCGTGGCGGTGATGGTGAGCTGGGTCTGCCCCGGGTCGAGGGTGGCGGAGGTCTGGAGCTCGCCCTCCGCGTTCGTCGTCCCGCTGTCGGTGCCGACGCTGCCGCCGGTGACCGTGAGGTCGACGTGGTACCCGGCGGCGGGCTCGCCGCCCTCGCTGGCGGTGGCCTCGAAGGGGACGGGCGTGCCCGGGGTGACGTTCGCAGGCAGCGAGAGCGCCAGCGTGGCGGGAAGGCGCTTCAGCACGACGCCCGCCGCCTCCGAGCTTCCCTGCGGATCGTGTCGCAGCTCGACGGCGTGGGTGGTCTCCCCGTCGTCGCCGGTGAGGGCGAAGCCGGCCTTGCCCGCGGCGCCCGTCGTGAGCGCGAGGGTCTCCGTCCCGCCCGAGCCCGTGAGGCTGAGCAGGGCGTCCTGCGCGTCGGCGTCGAGGTTGGCGCCGGCGACGGGCTCGGGCGGGCCCTCCTCGGTCGCCCCCGGCCCCGTCACCGTCGCCGCGATGGCGAAGGGCCCGGTGTCGGGCACCCAGAGAATCGCGTTCGTGGCGTCCTCGAGCCCCGCGCCCACGTCCGCCTGGAGGGTGATCTCGACCCAGCGGGGGTGGAGCTCAAGCTCGTCCTCGTAGGTCTCGCCGTCGAAGACGAGGCTTGCGCGCAGCCGCGTCGCCTCGTCCTCGGCCACGGGGCCGTCCGGCGCGGTGTACTCGACACAGGCCCGCCCGGTCCCGCCGCCGAGCACGTCGAGCTCGGTCACGTCGGAGGCGGCGGAGAGGCTCCCCGGGCCTTCGAGGGCGAAGGCCACGATCTGGCCGGCGGGCGGGCCGACGCCCACCTGCACGCAGTGCTCGCTGGTCGCCTCGGGCTCGAGGGTCGGCGCCGGGGCGTCGTCGAGGTTTCCCTCGAAGGCGAGGGCCCCGACGCGCGCCACGGCCTCGTCCGAGAGCAGCTCGGGACGCTGGATCTCGAGCTCCGTTCCCTGGATGTCGACGCGCGCGAAGAGCGGAGAGCCCGGAACGCGCTGCACCGTCACTTCGGTGTACCCGGTCTCGAAGCCCGAGGCTCCCGTCTCTACCTCCTCGGGGCCGCTCGCACCCTCGCTGTAGGCGAGCTCCAGGGCGGCGGCGACGGGGATTAGCTCCCAGCTCGCAGGGGGCCCGCCGGGGTCCCCGACGCGGATCCAGGTCCGGAGGGCGAGGAGGAGCTCGGTGGTGTCGGCCGTGATCGCGAGCGGGAAGTCGGCGACGTGGACGAAGAGATCCACGCAGTAGCGGTCCGCCGAGAGGCCGAAGACCGTCGCGAACTCGGGGTTCGCGCCGTGGAGCTGCGCGGCGCGGGTGCCCAGCTCCTCGGGGATACGCACCCAGTCCTTCCAGTCGGTGACCGGCCCGCTGCACGCGGGCTGAGTGTGGGCCAGCATCGAGCTGTGCAGGTTCGCGAAGTCCAAGGCGAGCCCCTCCGTGCGGCGGCTCGTGAGGCTCACGGGGAGCAGGCCCGAGCCCGGGGCGGTCTCGAGGAAGGGCGTCGCGGCGGCCACGGCGGCCATCCAATGGAGCAGCGCCTCGTGGGCGGAGATGCGGGCGACGACGTCCGAGGCGGCGGAGAGCCTGGGGCCGGGGATCACGTCGTACCACTCGACGAAAATCGCCGCGAGCTCGGCCGGGGTGCAGGGCGCGGGGCCCTGGAGGCAGGTCGCGACGATGCTGCTGGCGGTTCCCTGCGAGGCCGCGAGCCCCATCAGCGCCCCCTCGAGGGCGTCGAGCTGCGAGGGCCCTGGAATGCCGATCCCGTAGCCCGAGAAGTGCTCGACGCCGATCGCCACCCAGCGGCCCTCGGGATCGGTCCACCAGGGCGAGATCGCGAAGGCGTTGGCCGCGCCCGACCAGCCGAAGCCGGCCGTGAGTCCGCCCGGCACGCCGCCCGCGGGCATCACGTAGAGCGTCGCGGGGATCGCGAAGGCGAGGCCCGAGGGCGCGAGGTCGACGGCGCCGACGAGGCCGCCGCCCAGGGGAAGCCCGCCCAGCGAGGTCACGGGCGTGAGCGTGATCGCGACCTCCTGCGCCAGGGCGCCGGGGGGCACCGCGAGGCGGAAGCGCGTGCCGCCGGCGCCGCGGGCGAAGACGTCGCCGCCCGCGGGCCCGAGGGTCTTCGTGGTGTGGCGCGCGGCGTCGAGGGAAGGGGTCAGGGACGGAGCGCCGAAGCTCTCGAGGCTCCGCGTCGCCGTGAAGGCGCGCTTCACGCCTTTGCTCTTGAAGGTGCCCGAGAGGGCGTCGCAGCTCGTGTCGAAGGTCGCCTTCAGGCGCGCGGTCTTCGGCAGGCCGGTGCACAGGCCCTTCTTCTTCGTCCACTTCGCCGCGAGCTTGTTGCCCTTCTTCGCCGCCTTCTGCTTCGCCGACACCGCCGGGCAGCCGCTCGCGACGCCCAGCGTTCCGTCGTCGCCGAGCACGAGCTCGTCGGGCACCGCGGCGCCCCCCGGCACCAGCGGACTCGAGGCCTCCGCGACGGCGAAGCTCCCCGCCGCGCAGGGCGGCGCCTTGGGCTTCGCGGCGTGGCCGGGGACGGGGAGCGCGAGGGCGGAGAGCGCGAAGAGGGCGACGAGGCGCATGGGCGGACCTCCCGCACGGAGGATCCGCCCGCTGCCCGGACCGCGGCATCCCACGAAGAGGGGAGGGGCCTCACTCCTCCAGGCGGATCAGGCCGAGCTGGACCGCTTCGTACACCGCCGAGCCGCGCGAGGAGACCTCGAGCTTCTCGTAGATGTGGCGCACGTGGGTCGTCACGGTGTGCGCCGAGATCGAGAGCAGGCCGGCGATCTCCGGGAAGCTGAACCCCTTGGCGATCAGCGAGAGGATCTCGTGCTCGCGCTCGGTGAGGTGCGGGGCGGCGGGGTCGCTCGCGGGCGCGGCCTGCCCGCCTCCGCCGCCGCGCTGGAGGCGCCGCAGCACGTGGCGCGCGATGCCCGGGCTGATCGGCGAGCCGCCCGCCGAGAGCTCCATCAGCGCCTCGCCGACCTCGGCGAAGCTCCCGTCCTTCAGCAGGTAGCCGCTGGCCCCGGCCTCGATCGCCGAGAGCACGGTGCGCTCGTCGCCGAGGGCGGTGATCGCCATCGCCACCGCCCCCGGCGCGCTCCGGCGCAGCTCGCGGATCAGCTCGATGCCGCTCCCGTCCGGGAGCCCGAGGTCCGTCAGCAGCACGTCGGGCGCCTCGCGGGCGAGGAGCGCCCGGGCCTCGGCGAGGCTCGCCGCCGTCCCGAGGAGCACGAGCTTCGGGTGCGCCTCGACGGCCCGGGCCAGGTGCTGGCGCGTGGGCCCGTCGTCTTCCACGAGGAGCACGCGGTGGGGCGCCATGCCTCGCAGCATAGCCGCCGCGCGAGCCCCTCCCGCATCCCCTGAAGCGGGGATGCGCGGGTGTAAGATGGCCGGAGCATGAGGCTCCCGCGGCTCCGCACCCTGCTGCTCTGGCTGGCCCCCGTCGCCGCGGCGGCGCTCTTCCTCGCGGCCGTCGAGTGGCTCCACGCCGGTCGCGCGGGCCTTCCCGGCGGCCCGGCCCTCGCCAGCGCGCGCTTCGAGCCCGTGGCGCCGGAAGCCGAGGCCCCCGTCCTGGTCGCGCTGCCCCACGACTGGCGCACGACGCACCCGCGGGCCGAGCGCGGCCGCTACCGCATGGAGGTGACGCTGGACGACCCCGGTGCGACCGGCCCCGACGTCTACCTGCCGAGCACCGACATGTCGACGCGCGTGCGCGTGAACGGCGTCCTCGTCGAGGAGGGCGAGCCCTTCCTGGCGCTCGACTCCCGCCTCTGGCACGTGCCCCTCTACGTCGCCGTACCCGCCGCGCTCTGGCGGCCCGGCGCCAACGAGCTGGAGCTCGAGGTTGCTCCCGATCGGCCGGGCGAGGGCTACCTGGCCCCCCTCTACGTCGGCCCCCGCGAGGCGCTCCGCCCCGCCTACGAGCTGCGGCGCTTCCTGCAGGTGACCGGCGTCCAGGTGCTGGTGGTCGCCATGGTGGCCTTCGCGCTCTTCATGGGTCTCCTCTGGCTGCTGCGGCGCAAGGAGGAGGCTGCGCTCTGGTTCGCCGCGAGCCTGCTCGTGGTCGCCTTCGGCTTCTGGAACCTGATCACGCTCCAGGTCTGGATCACGAAGCCGTCGTGGAACTGGATCGGGGTCGTGATCCCCTCGTGGCTGCTGGCGACGCTCACCCTCTTCACCCACCGCCTCCTCGGGCTGCGCCGCCCCCGGCTCGAGCTCGCCGTGGGCGCGGCGGTGCTGGCCGGCACGCTCTTCTTCGCGTCCGCGCCGGGCTCTCCGGCCTACCACGCGGCGCGGCCCGTCTGGGGCCTGCTGGTGCTGCTCTTCGGCCTCTACCCGGGCTGGCTGACGCTCCGGCGCGCGCTCTTCGAGCCGAGCCTCGAGGCTTCGTTGCTCTTCACCTCGGGCCTGGTGCTGAACGTCGCCGGCGCCCACGACCTCGGCATCGCGAACGGCGCCGTGCCCCTGACCCACGACCTGGCGATCTCCTTCGCGGTGGTGGTCGGCATCTCGCTCTCGGCGTGGATCTTCGTGCGCCGCTTCATCGTGGCCCTCGACACCTCGGAGGCCCTCACCGCGGAGCTCGAGCAGCGCGTCGCGCGCAAGCACGCCGAGCTCGAGGCGAACTACGCGCGCCTGCGCGCCCTCGAGGAGGAGCGCGCGGTGGCGCACGAGCGCGAGCGCATGATGGCGGAGCTCCACGACGGGCTCGGCGGCCAGCTCGTCTCGACCCTCGCCATGCTCCGCAGCGGCGACGCGCGGCCGCCGGAGGTCGAGGCGGCGGTGCAGGGCGCCCTCGACGACATGCGCCTCATGATCTACTCCCTCGAGGTCGCCGAGGCGGACCTGCTCTCGGCCCTCGCCACCCTGCGGGCGCGCCTCGCGCCGCGCCTCGAGCAGGCGGGGATCCGCGTCGACTGGAAGGTCGAGGAGGTGCCGACGCCGCCGGGCTTCGGGCCCGAGAAGGCGCTCCAGGTGATGCGCATCGTGCAGGAGGCGATCGCCAACGTGCTGAAGCACGCGGGGGCCACGCAGCTCCGCGTGCGCACGACGGTCGAGGGAGCGGACGGCTCCCGCGCCACGGTGCTGCGGATCGAGGACGACGGGCGCGGTCTCGGCGCCCCGGCGCCGGGCGCCGGCGCGGGCCGCGGCCTCGCCAACATGCGGCGCCGCGCGGAGCGCATCGGCGCGCGCCTCGAAGTGCGCTCCGAGGCGCGCGGGACGGCGGTCCGCCTCGAGCTCCCGCTGGCTTCCGCCTAGCCCCGGCTAGGGGAAGGCGACCGTGTCGCAGTCGATCGGCGTCCAGGAATAGGCGTCCTGCTGCACGAAGTCGCCGTCGATCTCCCGGAACCCGGAGCCCGCCAGGGTCTGATCCACGATCAAGCTCGCGGACCCGGTCTGCGAGCTCGCCGAGGTGCCATGTCCCAGCACGAAGAAGCCGATCAAGATCATTCCGTCGGCCCGGGTCGCGGCCGTCCCGACCACGGGCGCCACGAAGGTGGGAGCCTCCGGCGGCGCAACCAGCAGCCCCGTCAGCGGCACGATGCTGCCCGGCTTCTTCATCGGCTTCACCTTCTTCCAGATGATCGCGCCGTTGAAGGAATCCTCGACGCACAGATCCTTGGCGACCGCGGGTCCGCCCGACCCGAGGACCGCCATCAGAGCCAGCCCGACGACCCACGTTGCCTTTCCCACGATTTTCCCCCCCTCTTGGAGCCGCGCCTAGTCCGGCGCCATCGCCGCGAGCGCCACCTGCATCGCGAGCTGCATGTCGCCCTCGAGCTCGATCTTGCCGCCCATGAAGGCGTTCTGGGCGTCGAGGGCGCCGGCGCGCAGCTCGCCGTACACCTCGGGGGCGACGCGGATCACGGTGTCGGGCGGGTCCTTCGGCGCGCCCGGCCCGAAGTGGGTGAGGATCTTGAAGCCGTCGGGACCCTTCACCTCGAAGCGCAGCGTTCCCGCGACGCCCGCCAGCACGTCGAGGCGGCTCTTCGTGAGCTTCATCTCCCCCGCGAGGCCCGAGAGGCCGCCGAGGAAGCCGAGGGCCGAGTCTCCGGCGTCGCGGATCAGGCGCTCGTAGTCCTCGCGCTCCTGCACCAGGGTGAGCGCGACGGGGTGGGCCGCGTCGCTCTCGGCGCGCACCAGGCCCCCGTCGACGTTGAGGTGGAAGGTGCCGCCGCCCTCGCCGCGCACCGTGACGACGAGGGTCGTGCGCACGGCGCGCATGCCGTCGAGCACCCGCTGGGCCGCCTCGACGGCGCGCTGCTGCTCGCGCAGCGCCCGCTCGAACTGCACCGGCAGGCGCTCCGTGAAGTAGGTCTTCGGATCGGGCACCTCAGCCACCGCTTCCCCCCCGGCGCCCCTGGAAGCGCCGCACCTGGACCCCGTGCTCCTCGTAGGTGCGCGAGAACACGTGAGAGCCGTCGTTCCTGGACACGAAGAACAGCGCGTCGCTCTGCGCCGGCTCGAGCGTCGCCCGCAGCGCCGCGGCGCCCGGGCTCGCGATCGGCCCCGGCGGCAGGCCGGCGATGCGGTAGGTGTTGTACCGGTTGGCCTCGTCCTCGAGGTGCGCCCGGGTCAGGTTCCCGTCGAAGTCCGGGATGCCGTAGATCACCGTCGGGTCGGTCTCGAGGCGCATGCCGAGGCGCAGGCGGTTGTGGAACACCGCCGCCACGAGGGGCCGCTCCTCGGCGACGGCGGTCTCCTTCTCGACGATCGAGGCGAGGGTCACGGCCTCGCGCATCGAGAGGCCGCGGGCGGCGGCCGCCGGCGCGAGGGGCTCCCAGACGCTCCGGAACTGGCCGACGAGGGCGCCCACCACCTCCTCCGCGGGGAGCCCGCGGGCGAGGTGGTAGGTCTCCGGGAAGAGGTAGCCCTCGAGGCCCGGGCCCTCGACACCGAGACGCGTCGCGCTCGCCGGGTCGTTCACCACGGCGAGGAAGGCCGCCCGGTCGGCGAGGCCCGCCGCTTCGACCCGAGCCGCGACCTCCGTCGCCGTGAGCCCTTCGGGGATCGCGACCTCCCACATCTTCACGCGGCCGCTGCGCATCGCCTCGAGGACCTCGCCGGGGGCCTCGCTCGCCCGCAGCTCGTACTCGCCCGCGCGCAGCTCGCCGCCCGCCCCGCGCCAGCGCCCGAGCAGCTCGAAGGCGCGGGCGCTCCGCACCAGCCCCGCGCGCTCCAGCTCCTCCGCCACGCGCCGCAGGCCGGCGCCCTCGGAGACGACGAACAGCACGGGCGCCCCGTCGGCGGCGGCCGGCGCCAGCGCCCGGCGCAGGCCCAGGGCGCCGACGCCGCCGGCGGCGACGGCGAGGGCCAGCAGGCCGAGCAGCACGCGCCGCATCAGGGCGCTTCGCTCCCGCCGGCGGCCGGCTGCGCGGCGCCCGCCCGGGCGAGGAAGGTCTGGAGCAGCAGGGTGGCCGCGACGGAGTCGACCACCTCGCGGCGCCGGTGGCCCCGGCGGCCGACCATCCCCTGCTCGCGCAGCGAGCGCTCCGCCTCGCGGGTGGTCCAGCGCTCGTCGAGGGTCTCGACCGGGAGGCCCGTCGCCTCGCCGAGGGCGGCGGCGAAGGCCAGGGCGGCGCGGGCCTCGGGGCCCGCGCGTCCACCCATGTGGAGCGGGAGGCCGACCACGACGCGCGCCACGCCGCGCTCGGCGGCCAGCTCGCGGAGCGCGGCGAGGTCGCGCGCCTTGCCGCTCCGCACCAGGGTGCCCGCCGGGAACGCGAGCGTCCCCGCTTCGTCCGACACCGCGAGGCCGAGGCGCCGCTCGCCGTAGTCGATCGCGAGGACCCGCACGGCGTGAGCCTAGCAACCCGGGCTGGCCGGCGGTCGGCCGCCGCGCGGCGCGAAGTGGAGGTCGGTGCCCGCGATCGCCTCCTCGCCGTGCTTCTAGCGGGCGAGCGCCGACGCGCGCCGATCGAGGGCGCTCTGCGCCGCGCGGCGGAGCTGCGGATCCCGCGCGCGCGCGGC
>Ga0105107_10003053_pt1 | contig 11087 bp, 7 predicted proteins | sample PPLLaktember2015_6_FD_79335 | JGI IMG/M metagenome (GOLD analysis project Ga0105107, IMG submission 79335) | Freshwater sediment microbial communities from Prairie Pothole Lake near Jamestown, North Dakota, USA - PPLs Lake P8 Core (1) Depth... | ecosystem: Environmental > Aquatic > Freshwater >... | reverse complement strand
CGCCTCCTATATTTTATTTATTGTAGTTACGAGGAATTAGAAGTCAATCTTTTTTCGGATTAGTTTTCAAATGCATTTTATATATAAGAACAAATATTCCGTAATGTAAACGTTTACATTGCATTTTTAAAGTATCTTTTAAAAATCAAAAAGTCAATAGATTTTTAAAACTATTTTGCAGATAAGTATTAATTGTCACATTATTTTTTTCAGGAACTACACTCACTAATGAAAAATAGTCTACCTAAGGGGATTTCTTATGTTTCAATAGTATATGAAAAAACTTAATCTTCGGAATGTATTAATTTTTGTTCCTTTAGAACAGTATATGCTTCAAAATAAAATTTGTTAACTACAATGCGACACTAAAAATAAAAAACCGTCCATGTGTCAGACGGTTTATTGCGATTTTGGACTAAATTAAGTGGGCCCAGATGGACTTGAACCACCGACCCGCTGATTATGAGTCAGCTGCTCTAACCAACTGAGCTATGGGCCCTAGAAAATGTTTCTAAAAATAATATTTCTGTCTGCTTTAAGCAAACTAATTACACTTAATTGCTGCTTTGATTTGCAAGTTCTCTCAAGATTCCTTTGAGTAAAGAATAAAATTTCTCCACTGTTTCAATATTCACTTTTTCATCAGGTGAATGTGCACCCATTATTGTTGGACCAAATGAAATCATATCTAGTCCAGGATTTTTTCCTTCAAGTATTCCGCATTCAAGTCCCGCATGGATTGCCTTAATCTCTGCCTCTTTCTTAAAAATATTTTTAAAAACATTTTTTGAAGTCTTTAAAACCTTTGAGTCCAAATTTGGTTTCCAACCTGGATAACCATCTGTTTCATCGATTTCGGCTCCGGCAAGTTTAAATAAAGATTGAACACTTTCAGCAATATATTTCTTTGCACTTTCAACAGAACTTCTCTGGCTTGTTCCAATTATTATTTTATCTCTATCAATTTTTATCGTCGCTACATTATTAGACGTTTCGACAAGATCAGGAATATCCGAACTCATCATTATTACACCATGAGGCAGAGCTAAAAGTGTGTTTATTATTTTATCAGAAAATTTTCTGGTAAAAACTTTTGCATATTTATTGTTTGAGTTTCTAAAATTGATTTTCAAACCATTATCTGAAGTTTTGAATTCATCAGATACTTTTTTCTCAAAACCAGATATAATCTTTTCAATCTCAGTAATATTTTTTTCATTTACCAATAAAATTGTTTCTGCTTCCCGTGGAATAGCATTTCTCAAACTACCACCATCAATTTTCGCAATTCTGTAATCAATATTGTTAAGCTGGTTTAAAGTTCTGGCAAGGATTTTTATTCCATTTGCTCTACCCTGGTTAATATCTAACCCTGAATGTCCTCCTTTTAACCCTGTTACTAATATTTCATAAGCAACCATACTTGGCTGGGTATTTTCATATTCAATCTTTAAAGTACCAAGTGAATCTTTCCCGCCGGAACATCCGACATAAAATGCTCCATCTTCTTCAGAATCCATGTTCAGAAGAATCTTTCCGGATATTAAACCGGGTTGAAGATTTGTTGCTCCTGTTAAACCAGTTTCTTCATCAACAGTCAGCAAGATTTCAATAGGACCATGAACTGCATCTTTATCTGTTATTACAGCTAGAGCCGCAGAAACACCAATCCCGTTGTCGCTTCCTAAAGTTGTTCCTTTAGCTTTAATCCAACCATTATCTTTTACTATTGTTATAGGATCATTTTCAAAATCATGCTTTGTTTCTTTATTCTTTTCACAAACCATATCTAAATGACCCTGAAGGACAACAGTTGGAGCTTTTTCATAACCTGGTGTTGCCGGAATTGCAGAAACTATATTTCCTTGTTTATCTTCCTTATAAGTAACATTTAATTCCTTAAATAATTTCCTCATATAATCGAGTATTTTTTCTTCTTTTTTACTCGGCCTCGGGACTTGTGTTATTTCATAAAATCTTTGCCAGAGAATAGAGGGTTCTAAACCTTTTATTATTTCGGGTGTCATCATTGCTCCTGATTAGTAGGTATAAAACTATTTGAGTAAATATAAATAAAAATGTTTTGGGTTAGAATCGAAATTGAGGTAAATCAATCTACAATAACTTCGCTTTGTTTAGCAGAAAGTTTTGCATTTTTTCTCTGCTGATCATTAAGAAATCTTTTCCTGATACGAATGCTTTCGGGTGTAATCTCAACAAACTCATCATCAGTTATCCATTCAATTGCTTGTTCAAGAGTTAGTATGGTTGGGGGTTCAATTCTTATGGCTTCATCAGCACCGGATGAACGCATATTAGACAATTGTTTAACTTTTGTAATGTTCACAAACATATCCTTGTTTCGTGAATTTTCTCCAACTACCATTCCTTCATAAACTTTTGTTCCTGGTTCTATAAAAAATACAGATCTTTCCTGTAACTTAAACATCGCATAAGCGGATGAAATTCCTCTTTCCATAGCAACCAACGCACCTCTTTGCCGATGAGTTATTTCTCCTTTATGCGGTTCATATGAATGAAAATTATGATGTAGAATTCCTGTGCCTTTAGTGTCAGTCATAAATTCAGATCTGTAACCAATCAATCCTCGTGCGGGAACAAAAAATTCCAGCCTCGTGTTATCTTTATGTGTAAGCATATTCTTCATTTCCCCCTTTCTTTTACCCAGCTTCTCAATTACAGTACCAACAAATTCTTCAGGCACATCAATAATAACATGTTCAATAGGTTCCGAAAGAACATCAAGTATTTTTTTCGTTATTACTTCAGGACGGCTAACCTGCAATTCATAACCTTCTCTTCTCATATTTTCAATAAGGATTGCAAGATGAAGCTCACCCCTTCCACTTACTTTAAAAGCATCGGGTGATTCAGTCATCTCAACGCGAAGACTTACATTAGATTTCAATTCTTTCGATAGTCTTTCGCTAAGATTTCTCGTTGTAACATATTTACCTTCCTGCCCGGCGAAAGGAGAATTGTTCACAACGAAATTCATTGTAATTGTTGGCTCATCAATTGCTACAAAGGGCAATGCTTCGGGTTTTAATGGACTGGCAAATGTATCACCTATATCAACATCTTCAAATCCTGCAATTGCACCAATATCACCGGCATTTAACTCACTTGTTTCTATTCGTTTAATATTTTCAAAACAATATATCTTGGAAATCTTAGATCTGATTTTTTCTCCATCATGGTTTATAAGAATTATATTATCACCGGTTTTAATTGTTCCGCTATTTACTCTGCCAATACCAAATCTTCCAAGGTAATCATTATAATCAATGGCTGAGATTAACATTTGAAAAGGAGCGTCAGGATCTGCTTTAGGTTCCGGAACATACTTAATTATATTTTCTAAAAGAGGTTTTAATGAATCGCTTTCATCTTTAAGATCAGCTTTTGCAATTCCCTGTTTTGCTATAGCATACACAAATGGAAAATCCAATTGTTCTTCTGTTGCACCAAGGGAAATGAAAAGATCAAATACTTCATTTAAAACTTCATTAGGCCGTGCATCTTTCCTGTCAATTTTATTAATTACAACAATTGGTTTTAAACCAAGATCAAGAGATTTCTTCAAAACAAATTTGGTTTGAGGCAGTGGCCCTTCAGCAGCATCAACTAAAAGAAGTACCCCATCAACCATTCTTAAAGTTCTTTCAACTTCTCCACCAAAATCAGCATGTCCCGGAGTATCAATTATATTAATTTTAAATCCCTTATAATTAATACTAAGATTTTTTGCCAGAATTGTGATGCCTCTCTCTTTTTCAAGAGCATTGGAATCCATAACACGTTTTTCTACCTGCTGGTTTTCTCGAAACGCACCTGTTTGTTTTAGTAAATGATCTACTAATGTAGTTTTGCCATGATCAACGTGAGCAATGATCGCAATATTTCTGATATTCTCTAATTTGATTTTCACTTTTTACTTTCATCTTTTCAAAATGCAGAAACTAATATAAGTATTTGAGGATTACTATGAAATGAAAATATCACCGTTTATTTTATGAAGTGATTAAATGATCAACTGATAATTTGTGTATTCAGAGCAATTTCTTCAAGGACTGATGAAACTCTAAGACAATCCTGCATTGAACCAGAAAATACAATGGCTTTACCTTTTGTGTGAACCTCAAAAGCATAAGAGCTTCCCTGTTCAAATGAACAGTTTATTGCTTTTATTAATTGAGTAATAACTTCTTCAAAGGTATGCCAATCATCGTTATACAACACAACCCTGTTTTCAAGGCTAACACCTATATCCTGTTCTTCAATTATTTCAGGTAATGGATTTTGTTCGGTTATTGAGTTCATACTAAAAGTTATGAAAATAAATATTAAATAGAAATATTTATCAGAAGATATCAAAATAATTATCTTCTTAAAGTAGTTTGATTTTAGATACGCCTATTCATATATTTTTTTTGAAATAATTGCAGATTTAACGGAGGTTTAATGAACATAGCAGTTTGTATAAGTCATGTTCCTGATACTGCTGCAAAAATAAAAATCGGTAATGATAATAAATCAATTGATCCATCAGGAGTAACCTATATAATAAATCCTTACGATGAGTTTGCAGTTGAAGAAGCTTTAAAATGGAAAGAAAAATCAGGTGGAGATAGTAAGGTTACCGTTTTAAGTGTAGGCAGCGATGCTTGTAAAGAAACGATAAAAAAAGCTTTTGCAATGGGAGCTGATGAAGGAATTCTGATTAAAGATGAGAGTCCAAGAGATTCTATTGGAATTGCAAAAGCACTTTCGGGAGAAATAACTTCTGGTAAATTTGATATTGTATTTTGTGGAAAACAATCTGTTGATTATGATAACAATGCAGTTCCCCAGTTACTTGCGGAGTATTTAGGTTTTTCCTGTGCAACAGTTGTTGTTGATTTAAAGTTGGAAGAAAATAAAATAACTGCCGAAAGAGAAATAGAGGGCGGAAGAGAAATTGTTAAACTTGAATTTCCTGCAGTTATAGGTGCTCAAAAAGGATTAAACGAACCCAGATATGCATCTCTGAAAGGAATAATGGCTGCTAAGAAAAAAATCATTACTGAAAAACCTGCTGCAGCTTATGAAAATCTTACAGAGATTATTAAAATGCATACTCCTCCTGCTAAACAGCCGGGAAGAATTTTAGGAACAGATGCTTCCGCCGTTCCTGAGTTGGTTCGCTTACTGAGAGAAGAAGCAAAAGTTATTTGATGAAATAATGAAGTAGTGGAATTGTGGAGTTCTGTAGTTCTGTAGATACCGTCCCATAATTTCAGTCAATTTTAAGGAGAGCAAGTAGTGGCAAATAAAATTCTTGTAGTTCTTGAACAAAGGGAAGGAAAATTAAAAAGATTCAGTTTCGAAGCTGTATCAACAACAGTTAAAATTGCTGCAGATTTGAATCTCGAAAAAGAAGCTGTTGTTATTGGTAATGAAATTGAAAACATTAATGATATTGGCAATTACGGAATTGAAAAAGCAATTCATCTTAAGAGTGATAAACTAGCTGATTATTCATCCACAGGTTATTCTGAAGTCATATCAAAATATATTGATGATTCGGGTGCAGATTTTATTTTATTATCCAATACTTCTTTAGGAAAAGATCTTGCACCATATTTGGCAGCTAAAATAAATGCCGGTTTAATTATGGATGCAGTTAGTATTAATACTTCATCAGGCGAGTTGATTATAACAAGACCTGTTTATGCAGGTAAAGCATTAATTGATGTTAAGTTTAAAAGCCGGAAAAAGGTTTTGACAATTCGTCCAAATGTATTTAAAGCAATTTCTTCAGAAAGTAAATCACCCGAGGTAATTGTCAAAGAGGTAAGCCCGGTAAATTTGAAGTCCAGAGTAATTTCATATAAAAAATCAGAAGGCAAGCTTGATGTTGCAGAAGCTGATGTAATTGTCTCCGGTGGAAGAGGAATGAAGGGACCGGAGAATTTTCATTTGATTGAAAAACTTGCAGAGGCTTTTGGTGGAGCAGTTGGAGCATCCCGTGCTGTTGTTGACGCCGGATGGAGACCTCATAGGGAACAGGTTGGTCAAACCGGAAAAACTGTTTCTCCAAGTCTTTATGTTGCGTGTGGAATTTCAGGTGCAATTCAGCACCTTGCAGGAATGTCTTCTGCAAAATATATTGTTGCTATTAATAAAGACAAAGATGCACCTATCTTTAGTATTGCTGATTATGGTATAGCTGGTGATATATTTGAAATAATTCCGAAATTAACTGAAGAAGTTAAAAAGATTAAATCATAATGAGTTAGGAGATTTTAATTGCAAAAGATTCAATGCGAAATTTTAGGTTTATCCAGCAGTCCTTCTACCGGAGGTGCTTACGCTATACTTCTCAAAGAAGTTAATGGAAATAGGAGACTGCCAATTATTATTGGCGCATTTGAAGCTCAGGCGATTGCATTGGAGATTGAGGGAATTAAGCCACCAAGACCATTAACTCATGATCTTTTAAAACAAATCACAGATAATCTTGGAGCAACTATTATTGAAATCGTAATTGATGAGCTAAGAGAAAATACTTTTTATGCAAAAATAATACTTGAAGTATCAGCACTAACCAATGAAATTGATGCCCGTCCCAGTGATGCGATTGCTCTGGCAGTTAGAGCGCAAGCCCCAATTTATGTAGCTGAAAGTGTTATGGAAGTAGCAGCATTTATACCTTCTGAAGAAGGTGAGAAAGAAGAAACTGAAGAAAAACATCCAGATGAAAAAACAGAAAAAACGACAAATACTAAGGAAGCAAAAATAGCCTCTCTTCAGAATAAACTTAGAGAAGCTATTGATGCAGAAGAATATGAAAGAGCAGCAAAAATTCGTGATGATATACAAAGATTAACTAGTAATAATTAACTAATTATTTATTAAGTCAATCTGTTTCTTTTCCTTATCTAAATCAAATAGAATCTGTCCTATTATTTCACAACAGGAATTGATTCTAATTCGATTTTCAAATCACCTTTTCCATTAGTTTGCTCAACTTTTTCTTTAACCTTAGTAAAACGAGCTAATAATGTGTAAACAACAGGAACAATTACTAATGTTAAGAATGTAGAGAAGAGCATACCTCCAACAACAACTAAACCTAATGGGCGTCGGGATTCAGCACCTGCACCGAGACCAATTGCAATCGGCAAAATTCCAAAAATTGTAGCGAAGGAAGTCATCAGAATAGGTCTGAGACGAATAGTAGCTGCTTCAACTACGGCTTCAATCAAGTTAAGTCCTTTTGCCTGCTGCTGGTTTGAAAACTCAACGATGAGAATTGCATTTTTAGTTACTAAACCAATAAGCATTATCAAACCTATTTGTGAATAAATGTTCAAGCTCTCTCCGAAAAGATAGAGAGTTAAAAGTGCTCCGAATACAGCAAGTGGAACTGAAAGCAAAATAGTAAATGGGTGTATGAAACTTTCAAACTGAGCAGATAAAACCAAGAAAATAAAAATGATCGCAAGAAGGAACATAAAATAAAGGGCAGAACTGGAAGTTTTATATTCAAGCGATTGTCCTGCATATTCACGCTTAATACCTGCCGGAAGTTTTTGTTGTGCAACACGATCCAGATCATCCAAAGCCTGCCCAAGTGTAACTCCGGGAATAAGATTGGCGGAGATAGTTGCCGATCGAATTCGGTTATAATGATTCAATTCCTTAGGAGCGACTGTCTTTTCAACTTTTACAATATTAGCTAATTGTATCAACCCTCCATTCCCTCTGATATAAATATTCTGAATTGCATCAGGAGTAGAACGAGATTCAGGTTTCATCTGCAAAATAACATCATACTGTTTTGTTCCACGTTTGAAATCAGTAACGACTCTCCCGCCTAAAAATGTTTCCAGAGTTGAACCGATATCTGTTACAGATAAACCTAGATCTGAAGCTCTTTCACGATCTATTTTGATATCGAGTTGCGGTTTATTTAATCTCAAATCTGTATCCAGATTGATTAGATAACCAAGTTTGGATGCTTCCCCCATCATTATATTTACTGCTTTATTTAACTCTTCATAACTATCAGCTTGTAAAACATACTCTACGGGACTGGAACTAAAATTTGCACCAAGACTTGGTGGATCAATAACAAAAGCGAGTACTCCCGGAATTGAAATCAATTGCGGGAAAAGCTCCTGAATAATTTGCTGCTGAGATTTTTCCCGTTGATCACGAGGTTTTAAATTTAAAAACATAAAGCTGTTAGTTACACTACCGGGACCCCCAAAGCTCAATCCTGTTGCGGCGAAAAGACCTTCCCGTTCAGGAAGTGCGAGCAAAATATTCTCTACCTGTCTGACATAGCTATCGGTATATTCAAGTGTGGCTCCTTCAGGGGCAATCACTATTCCAAATCCAATTCCCCTATCTTCAATAGGTACAAGTTCACTTGGCAAAAGCCTGAAGATGAAGAACCCTAAAAATAATACAACTATTCCCCCTGCAATCATCAGAATCCTGTGGTGTATAGCCCATCTTAACAAGCGTTCATAATATTTATTCAGATTCTCAAAGAATGCATCAAATGAACGGGATGCCCATCCTTTACTTGTACCGTGCAGTGGTCTGAGTATTTGAGAAGAAATCATTGGTGTTAAAGTAAGAGCTACAAAACCGGAAATTAATACAGCTACAGCGACTGCAACTCCGAATTCATTAAACAACCTTCCTACATTTCCGGTTAAAAACGCTAATGGAACAAACACCGCAACAAGAGCAATAGTTGTAGAGACAACTGCAAATCCAATTTCTTTACTTCCATCAATCGCAGCCTGTAACCGGGTTTTTCCCATCTCCATATGTCGATATATATTTTCAAGTACAACAATAGCATCGTCAACAACTAATCCTATCGCTAGTACAAATCCTAACAGAGTAAGAATATTAATTGTGAAACCGGAAAAATATACGGCAGCTAAAGCGCCTATTATTGATATCGGGATTGCAAGTGTTGGGATGATAGTAGCCCGAAAGCTTTTCAGGAAGGCAAGAACCACAAGAACAACCAGAGCCAGTGCTATTAATAAAGTTTCCTCGACTTCAGAGATCGATTCATTAATGAATTCGGAACCATCATAAGCTACATCCAGTTTCATACCTTGAGGTAAAAGTTGAGTTAATTCAGACAATGAAGCAAGAATTTCTGCAGCAACATCAACTGTACTTGCTTTGGATTGTTTTACTATACCCAGTCCTACAGCTGGCTGTCCATTATACCGGGCAGCAGTTCGTTCATCTTCAGCACCCACCGAAACATCTGCTACATCACGAAGCCGGATTACATTATTTCCATTTTGTGATACAATGATTGCTCCAAATTCTTCCGGATTAGAAAGCTCACCCCTGGTTCGAACAGCAAATTCTCTTCTATCACCTTCAACTCTTCCAGCCGGTATTTCTGCATTTTCATTCCTGATTGCTAATTCAATATCCTGTGTAGTTAATTTATGTGCAGCCATCCGAAGCGGATCCAACCATACCCTCATAGCATAACGGCGTTCACCTCCGATTATCACAGAGCCAACACCAGCCAGACGTTGAATTTTTTCCTTTAGTACACGATCAGCAAAATCGGATAATTCCAGGTTCGAGTGATTTGTACTGGAAAGCCCAAGCCATACAATCGCCTGCGCATTTGCATCAACTTTGGAAATAATCGGATCATCTATTTCCTGTGGTAATGTTCCCCTAATACGTGAAACCCTGTCGCGTACATCATTTGCAGCTTCGTTAACATCTCGGTTTAATTCAAACTCAATTGTAATAACAGAACCCCCTTCTCTGCTTGATGATGTTATAGTTTTTACCCCTTCCAATGTAGCAAATTGTTCTTCGAGTACATCGGAAATTTCTGTCTCGACAACATTTGAACTTGCACCTCTGTAAAGACTTACAACAGAAATAATCGGCGGATCAATATCTGGATATTCGCGAACAGGTAATTGTGTAAAAGAAATAATTCCAAAAAGAACAATTGCTAAACTCATCACAGTTGCTAAAACTGGTCTCTGAATAGATATATGGCTTAATTTCATTTTTTATATTCCTTTGTTCAGATAATAAACAAATCTAAATCATTATTGAGTTTTAATAACATTATTATTCACAGGTATAATTTTGGCACCATCAAAAAGTTTTTGATGACCTGCTGTCACTACTTGCATTCCTTGTGTCAATCCTTGTATAACTTCCACAACATCCGCTAATTGTAATCCTGTTGTAACAGCTACACGAGCTACGGTACTATCGGGATTAACAACAAAAACAAAAGACTGGTTCCCTGAAGCAAATATAGATTCATTTGGAATAGTTAAAGCGTTTGTGCGTTCACTTAAAACAACCGAGATATTAGCTGACATACCGGAACGAAATTTTTGTCCGGGATTTTGTACACGTGCAATAATTTGTGTAGTACGAGTATTTATATCTACAATTGGCTCTATTGCAATAATTTTTCCTTTCACCTCATGCCCTGGATATACTGTGGTTGAAACAGAAACTTCAGCACCTTTTTTCAGTTGAGAAAGAAATCGTTCGGGAGTTGAAAATCTTACTCTTATTTCATTAAGATTCGCCAGTTCTGTAATAGCATCTCCTGTTCTTAAAAAAGTACCAACACTTATTTTGCGTGAACCGATCGTCCCATCAAAAGGAGCAACAATTTGAGTTTTATCCAGACGTGCCTGAGCCAATTTAAGATTGGCTTCTGAAACTTTTAAAGTCGCTAAAGCATCATCAAAATCTTGCTGAGTCCCGGCTTTCTGTTCTACAATTGATTTAATACGATTATATTTTGCCTGGCTTTGAATAAACAGGGCTTCAGTACGAAGAACTTCAGCGGCAAGTTGAGAGTCATCAAGTTTAGCTATAAGTTGTCCGCGTTTCATCAGGCTTCCTTCCTCGAAAGGAATGTCAATTATAACTCCTTCTATTTCGGACACAATAGTGACTTCTTCAATTGCTTCAATTGTACCAATTGCTTCAAACTTATCTGCTACTTTTTGTTCTTTTACCTGAGCTACTTCTGCAGGCATTGG
>Ga0105107_10003052_pt1 | contig 11090 bp, 12 predicted proteins | sample PPLLaktember2015_6_FD_79335 | JGI IMG/M metagenome (GOLD analysis project Ga0105107, IMG submission 79335) | Freshwater sediment microbial communities from Prairie Pothole Lake near Jamestown, North Dakota, USA - PPLs Lake P8 Core (1) Depth... | ecosystem: Environmental > Aquatic > Freshwater >... | reverse complement strand
TGAGCCATGGTAACGGTTTATGCTCCGGCAGGGCCGAAGCCCTGCGTATGTCTGTGGCAGGGCTAAAGCCCTGCGCTACATCAGCTGCCCTGCGCTACATCAGCTGAGGCTCGGCCTCGATCCAGCCGTAGCCTTTTTCTTCCAGATGCCGTGCCAACTCCTTGCCGCCGGACCGGACGATGCGTCCATCCTGGAGCACGTGCACGAAATCGGGCACGATGTAGTTCAGCAGGCGCTGATAGTGCGTGACGACGACGATCGCCCGGTCGGGCGAGCGCATGGCGTTCACCCCTTCGGCGACGGTCTTGAGCGCGTCGATGTCGAGCCCCGAGTCGGTTTCGTCGAGGATCGCCAGCTTCGGTTCGAGCACGGCCATCTGGAAGATCTCGTTGCGCTTCTTTTCGCCGCCCGAGAAGCCTTCGTTGACGGGCCGGCTCAACAGGGCCGGGTCGATGTGAAGGATGTTGGCCTTCTCCTTGACGAGCGCCATGAACTCCATGGCGTCGAGCTCGGGGAGGTCCTGGTGCTTCCGCTTGGCGTTGATGGCCGCCTTGAGGAAGTACGCGTTGTTGACCCCGGGAATCTCGACGGGATACTGGAACGCCATGAACAGGCCTTCGCGCGCGCGATCCTCCGGCGACATCTCCAGCAGGTCGCGGCCCTCGTAGGTCACCGTCCCCCCGGCGACTTCATAATCCGGATGGCCCGCCAGCACGCGAGCGAGCGTGCTCTTCCCCGAGCCGTTCGGGCCCATGATGGCGTGCACCTCGCCCTTGTTCACGCGGAAGTTGATGCCGCGGAGGATGTCTTTGCCTCCGGCGCGGATCTGAAGATTCGTAATCTCAAGCATGGTTGTGTGTCCGATCGCGGCGTTCAGCCGACCGACCCCTCGAGGCTGATGCCCAGCAGTTTCTGCGCTTCGACGGCAAACTCCATCGGCAGCTCGCGGAACACGTCCTTGCAGAAACCGTTGACGATCATGTTTACCGCGTCCTCGGCGGAGAGGCCGCGCTGACGAAGGTAGAAAATCTGGTCCTCGCCGATCTTCGACGTGGACGCTTCGTGCTCCACCTTCGCGCTGGCATTCCCGATCTCGAGATAGGGGAAGGTGTGCGCCCCGCATTTGTCGCCGATGAGCAGCGAGTCGCACTGCGAGTAATTGCGGGCGCCTTGCGCTTTCTTCGCAATCTTCACCTGGCCCCGATAGGTGTTCTGTCCCTTGCCGGCCGAGATGCCCTTCGAGACGATGGTGCTGCGGGTGTTCTTCCCGAGGTGGACCATCTTCGTGCCGGTATCCGCCTGCTGCATGTTGTTCGTCGTGGCCACCGAGTAGAACTCGCCCACCGAGTTGTCCCCCTGAAGAATGCAGCTCGGGTACTTCCACGTGATCGCCGAACCCGTCTCGACCTGCGTCCAGGTGATCTTCGAGTTGACGCCGAGACAGTTGCCGCGCTTGGTGACGAAGTTGTAGATGCCGCCCTTGCCCTCGTGATCGCCGGGGTACCAGTTCTGAATCGTCGAGTACTTGATCGTCGCGTTGTCGAGCGCCACGAGCTCGACGACCGCGGCGTGCAGCTGGTTTTCGTCGCGCATCGGCGCCGTGCAGCCCTCGAGGTAGCTCACATACGCGCCCTCGTCGGCGACGATCAGCGTGCGCTCGAACTGTCCCGACCCTTTGGCGTTGATGCGGAAGTAGGTCGAGAGCTCCATCGGACAGCGCACACCCTTCGGGATGTACGCGAACGAACCATCAGTGAACACCGCCGAATTGAGCGCCGCGTAGAAGTTGTCCGTATGCGGCACGACCGAGCCCAGATATTTCTTCACCAGGTCCGGATGGTGCTGCACCGCTTCCGAGAACGAACAGAAGATGATGCCCACATCGGCGAGCTGCTTCTTGAAGGTCGTCGCCACCGACACGCTGTCGAAGACGGCATCCACCGCCACGCCGGAGAGCATCTTCTGCTCGTCGATCGGGATGCCGAGCTTCTCGAAGGTCTTGCGGACTTCGGGATCCACCTCGTCCAGGCTCTTCAGGCTCGGCTTCTGCTTGGGCGCCGAGTAGTAGATGATCTTCTGGTAGTCGATCGGGTTGATCTTGAGGTTGTGCCACGTCGGCTCCTTCATCTTCAACCAGACGCGGTACGCTTTCAGCCGCCACTCGAGCAGCCACTCCGGCTCGTGTTTCTTCGCCGAGATCAGCCGGATGATGTCTTCGTTCAGACCAGCCGGTATCTCTTCCGCTTCGACGTCGGTCACGAATCCGTACTTGTATTCGCGTGTCGCGAGTTCTTCAATCGTTTCGGTGCTGGTGGACATGTGCTTCCCAGTCTTGTTCGGGATTTGACCCGGCGCGACCTAGCGGGGCCCGACCCCTGTCACGCGTTAAAAGAAAGCCCGCACCCGCAGGTGCTCTTCGCGTTCGGGTTGTTGAACAGGAACCCGCGGCTCATCAGGCTCGTGTCGTAGTCGAGCTCGGTCCCCTGAAGCAGTGAGTAGCTCTTCGGATCGACGAAAATTCGCGCCTCTCCGGGCCCTGTGAAAATCTGGTCCGTTGGACGGGCGTCGCGTTCCCAGGCGAAGATGTACTCGTAGCCCGAGCAGCCGCCCGCCTTGATGCCGATGCGCAGGCCTCCACCTTCTAAGCCGTTCTTCGCCAACATCTTGTGGATTTGGTTCGCTGCGTTCTGGCTGATGGTAATCATCGGTACCCGGCCCGTTTTAAATCCGACCTATTTAGTCCTAGATTAACACCCTGCTTCTGGAAAGGCAATTGGCATCGAGTGAGCTGTGCTACACTCACCGCCGATGTTCGAGCGCACCACCAAAACCACGACTCGAAAGCGGGTTCCGGCGACCGGAACCAGCAGGGTCGGTGGTGTGTGTGCGCTCGGCGCCTAATCAGCGCAGCGAACCGAGATTCAGTACCCCGCCGACGCTCCAGCGCCGGCGGGTTTTTTTTTGCTTGCCCGCCGAAGAATCCAGCGCGAAGGTGGGTCCGCCGTCGCGCCTTCGGGCGCTCGGCGAGACGGTTCCGCCGTCAGAGGTTCGGGGGGTCGGCATCGGGTAGGTGGATTGCATCGCCTGATTACGGTAGCGCAGGGTTTCAGCCCTGCCAACAACCCGGTCAGATCAGGAAGGAGTGAGTAGTGGTTTCGCGCAGAGTAGAGGTCGGCATCCTGGGTGCAACGGGCATGGTCGGACAGCAGTTCATCATGCAGCTGGCCAACCATCCGTGGTTCCGCATCGCGTGGCTGGGCGCCAGCGAACGGTCCGAAGGGAAGAAATATCGCGATCTGCCGTGGCGGTTGTCGGTTCCCCGCCCTGCGGAGGTCGACGATCTGGTGGTCGAAGCGGCTGCGCCTGGACGTGCGCCGCGGCTGATGTTCTCGGGCCTCGACTCGAAAGTCGCGGGCGACATCGAGGGCGATTTTGCGTCGGCCGGCCACTTCGTGGTGAGCAATGCGCGTAACTTCCGGATGGAGCCGTTCGTGCCCCTCCTCGTGCCGGAGGTGAATCCCGATCACCTGGCGCTGATTCCGCTCCAGCAGCAGTCGAAGGGGTGGAAAGGCGCCATCGTCACCAACCCGAACTGCGCGACGGTGCCGCTCGTCATGGCGCTGGCCGCGGCCCGTCAGTTCGAGCCGGTTCGCGTGACCATCTCGACCATGCAGGCGGTTTCGGGCGCAGGATATCCCGGCGTGCCCTCGCTCGACGTTCTCGGGAATCTGATTCCCTTCATCGACGGCGAAGAGGAAAAGATACAGACCGAGTCGCTGAAGATCATGGGCACGCTGCAGCGCGATCAAGTGGTGCCGCACCCGATGGTCGTGAGCGCGCAGACCACGCGCGTGCCCGTCATCAACGGACATACCGAGACCATCAGCGTCGAGTTCCAGAAGAAGCCCTCGCTCGACGAGTTGAAAGCGGCGTTCCGCGGGTTCACCGGAAAACCGCAGCACCATGGGTGCCCGTCGGCGCCGAAGCAGCCGCTGCAGGTGATGGACGAGCCGAACCGGCCGCAGCCGCGCCTCGACGTCGACCGCGAAGGCGGCATGGCGGTGTTCGTCGGCCGCGTGCGTCCGTGCCCGGTTTTCGACTATAAGTTCGTGGCGTTGGGGCACAATACGGTGCGCGGCGCAGCCGGCGCGGCGGTGCTGAACGCGGAACTGATGCTGGCGGAGAAACTGATCGACTGACGACTGCGGGCTCCGGACGTCGGGCTTCTGGCCCGAAGGCCTGGAGCCCGAAGCCTGGAGCCCGAATGCGTCTCTTACTCGTCGGTTACGGCCGCATGGGCAAGCTCGTCGAGCGGCTGGCGCCCGACTATGGCTTCGACGTGGTGGGGCATCTCGACGACACCAACAACATCGGCGGCGCCGGTATTCCGTCGGCGCCCGACGCTGACGTCGCGGTGGAGTTCTCCATCCCGTCGGCTGTCGTCGACAATCTCCCGAAGCTTGCCGCCCGCGGGATCAACGTCGTCATCGGCACGACGGGCTGGCACGAGCACGAAGAGAACATGAAGAGGGTCGCCGCCGCCGCCGGTCTCGGCGTCGTCGCGGCGTCGAATTTTTCGCTCGGCGTCGCGCTGTTTCAGAGTCTCGCGGAACAGGCGGCCCGGATGTTCGCGCCCTATCCGCAGTTTGGCGCCTGGATTCACGAGATTCACCATTCGGCGAAGAAGGACGCGCCGTCGGGAACGGCGATAACACTGCAGCAGGGCATGCAGCGCGTTGGGTACGGGCACGCCATCGACATGGCCTCGAACCGCGCGGGCTCGGTGCCCGGCACGCATACAATCGGTTTCGACGGACCGTTCGAGACGATTACGATGACGCACACCAACCGCGATCGCGCGGCGTTCGCACAGGGCGCGCTGCAGGCGGCGGCGTGGGTACATGGAAAGCGGGGTTGGTTTACGATTCAGGATGTACTGGGGATTTCGTAGCCGGGTCTGAAGAGCAAGACCCGGCCTACGAACGTAGGGCGGGTCCTGAACTTTGGACCCACCGGAGGTCCACGAACGTACGGGCGGGTCCTGAACTCTGGACCCGCCGGAGGTCCACGAACGTAGGGCGGGTCCTGAACTCTGGACCCGCCGGAGGTCCACGAACGTAGGGCGGGTCCTGAACTTTGGACCCGCCGGAGACACTCATGAGACAACCATTCACCGGCGTCGGCACTGCGCTGGTCACGCCGTTCACGACCACCGGCCTTCTCGACGAAGATGTCGTGCGCCGCCTCGCACGCCGTCAGATCGAGGAAGGCATTCACTTTCTGGTCCCGTGCGGCACGACGGGCGAGAGCCCGACGCTGTCCGACGAAGAGCGCGCGCGGATCGTGCAGATATGCGCCGACGAAGCGCGCGGTAAAATACCAGTCCTCGCGGGCGCGGGCGGGTACGACACTAGAGAGGTCATTCACGCGGCACGCCAGATGGAACGTGCCGGCGCGAATGGCCTGCTCTCGGTGACCCCCTACTACAACAAGCCCACCCCTGACGGACTCGTCGAGCACTACAAGGCAATCGCCGAGAGCACTCCGCTTCCGATCATCGTTTACAACGTGCCAGGCCGTACCGGCTGCAACGTCGATCCGGCGACGCTCGTCAGGCTCGCGGCGATTCCGAACATCATCGGCGTGAAAGAGGCGTCGGGCAACATCCAGCAGATGTGCGAAGTGTGCCGCGCCGTGTCGCCGGACTTCATCGTGCTCTCGGGCGATGATGCGATTACGCTGCCCCTGATGGCGGTCGGCGGCCGCGGCGTGATTTCGGTGGCGTCGAACGAAGTGCCGCGGGAGATGTCGCAGATGGTCGAAGCGGCCGAGCACGGCGACTTCGCGGCGGCCCGGCGGATTCATACGACGCTTTTGCCGCTGATGATGATCAATTTCGTCGAATCCAATCCCATTCCCGTCAAGGCCGCCATGGCCGCGATGGGCCTCCTCGAGGAGGCGTATCGACTGCCGATGGTGCCGCCCCGCCCGGAGTCGCGCGCGAAGATTCTGAAGGTGCTCAGCGAGATGGGACTGCCGAAGGTGTCTGCCAAGGTGAGCGCGTGAGCGATGCGGCGACGAGCCCCCTGGCCCGGGATATCGAGCGGCTGTACGAACAGGGCCCTTCCGCGGACAAGCAGGAGAGCCGCGCGGTATTCGCCGAGCTTCGCGAGGAGCTGTCGGCCGGGCGCGTGCGATCGGCCGAGCCCGATCCATCCGCCCCGACGGGGTGGCGCGTCAATACGTGGGTCAAGCAGGGGATTCTCGTTGGATTCCGCTGCGGCGATCTCGTCGACGTGTCTCTCGACGGCGGCCGCTGGTTTTTCGGCGACAAAGACACCCTGCCGCTGAAGAAGATGACCGTCGGCATGGGCGTGCGCGTCGTACCCGGCGGCTCGTCCATTCGAGACGGCGCGTACGTCGCGAAAGGCGTCATCTGCGTTCCGCCGATGTACATCAACATCGGTGCGTATGTCGACGAATCGAGCCTTGTCGATTCGCACGCCCTCGTCGGATCGTGCGCGCAGGTCGGTAAGCGCGTCCACATCAGCGCGGGTGCGCAGATCGGCGGCGTCATCGAGCCCGTGGGTGCGATTCCCGTCGTCATCGAGGACGACGTGCTCGTGGGGGGCAACACCGGCATTTACGAAGGCGCGGTGATCAAGCGCCGCGCCGTGATTGCCGCGGGCACGATTCTGACGGGATCCACGCCGATCTACGACCTGCCGAAGGGGCGGGTCATCAAGCCCGAAGCCGACGCGCCGCTGATTGTGCCCGAAGGAGCGGTGGTGGTGCCCGGCGCGCGGGCCGTCACGCAGGGCATGGGCCCGCAATGGGGCCTCAGCCTTTCCACGCCGGTCATCGTCAAGTACCGCGACGAAAAAACGGACGCACGCACCAATCTGGAACAATGGGTTCGCTGACGGCCGACCTGACCGATGTCGTGTCGGTGACGCGCGGTCTGGTGGATATCGACTCGACGACCGGACGCGAAGGGGATTGCGTGCTGTGGATGGCGACGCTCTTGAGCGACGCCGGCTACGGCGTCGTCGAGCAGGTCGTCGAGGGGCCGCGCCGCAACATCTACGCGGCATTCGGGCAGGCCGACGTCGTGCTGTCGACCCATCTCGATTGCGTTCCGCCGTTCTTCCCCAGTCACCTCGACGGAGACACCCTGTTCGGCCGCGGGTCGTGCGACGCCAAGGGCATCGCAGCCTGCCAGATCGCGGCCGTCGAAAGCCTGAAGCGCGAGGGCATCACCAACGTCGGGCTGTTGTTTGTCGTCGGCGAGGAGCGCGGGAGCGACGGGGCGAAGACCGCACAGGCGCTCGCGTCGGGTTCGAAGTTCCTCATCAACGGCGAGCCGACCGACAATCGTCTGGGGATTGGCACCCGCGGCGCGCTTCGATACAACCTGCGCGCGACGGGCCGCGCCGCCCATTCGTCATTTCCGGAGCTCGGCGAGTCGGCAATCGAGAAGCTCATCGACGCGCTGATCCTGCTGCGCAAGATGGACATGCCCGAGCACCCGGTGCTGGGCCGCACGCACTATACGATTGGGCTCATCAAAGGCGGTGTGGCGCCGAACGTCATTCCGTTCGAGGCGGAAGCCGAAGTGATGTTCCGCACGGTCGCCGATGTCGATGCGCTGCGCGCGTCGATGGCGACGCTCTCGCCGCTGGTGGCGCTCGAAGAGGTCCTCGATGTGCCGCCGGTCGTAATGCCGACCGTCCCCGGGTTCGATACGGCGACATTCCCGTACACGACCGACATTCCGTTCCTGTCGAATTGGGGCACCCCCCTTCTGTACGGCCCCGGTTCCATTCACGTGGCCCATACCGACAACGAGCACGTGAAGATCGCCGATCTGCATCGAGCTGTTCAGGATTACGGAAAGCTCGTGAAGTATCTGCTCATGAGCGCTCCGCATTGAACGCTGTGGCACCATGCTAAGCGTCGTACCACGCTGAACGCGCCCGCACCGGTTCTAGAACAGGAGGCCAGGAGATCAGGAGGCTGGAGGCATGCATGTGCTGCGCGTCGAGTGCTATGCGGGCCATCGCGGCGAGGAGACGCCGCGGGTGATGTACATCGACGACAGGCAGGTTGTCGTGGACGAGGTGCTCGATGCGTGGCTCTCGCCCGAGCATCGCTACTTCAAGCTGCGAGGCGATGACGGCGACACCTACATCATCCGTCACGATATCCATGCAGATTCCTGGGAGCTGACGATGTTCAGGCGGACGTGATCCGCTGACCGCCGGTTCACGGCTCAGGGGTGGGTGTCGGATGAGCGCACGCGGCGTACCGCCTCGGCGAGCCAGGTTCGCGCGAGATACTGCTGTGATGCATACGCGGCCCAGACGGCCGACGCCCACTGGCGGACGGCGGACGGATACGCAGCGTCAGCGGCGTCCGTGATGGTCCTGATGGTCTTTCGGCCGCGCGTCTCGATGACCGGCGGTTTGACGATCTGTGCGGGTCCGTCGAGCCAGCGCGGAATCTGCCAGTAGAGCTTCTGATCGCCGGGATGCTCCAGGGCACAGCACAATCCCGTCAGGTGCGCGGCGTACGATTTCGGCGACTGGCAGTAGTCGTCGGGGTGCTGCATGGCGTAGGTATCGACCACCATGTTGTGCATCGCCGCCCGGGCCGGGTTTTCCCACGCGCGTGCGCTGAGCCAATCGAATTGCGCCTGACAGCCCTCGCGGCCGCCGAGCGGCGCGCCGCACGACGGGCAGAGGATGGCGAGCCCCTGAGTCATGCGCAAGAGCATAACCCGATCGCATGAGTCGGCAGATTTCACTCATGTGCGTTGCGCATGGCAGGCGAGTCTCCCATCTGCAGATGAGATATGATCGGAACGCATGGATCTCCGCCAGCTCGAGATCGTCCAGGCGGTTGCCGAAACCGGGTCGTTCACAGGGGCAGGCAGGAAGCTGCACGTCTCGCAGTCGGCGATCAGCCGCCAGATTCTGCTGCTCGAAGATGAGCTCAACGAGAGCATCTTCCTGAGGATTGGCCGCCGTATCCGCATCACGCCGGCCGGCGAGTCGCTCGTGCAGTTGAGCAACCGCGTGTTCGGCGACATCAAGGACACCGTCACGGTCATCGGGGAAAGCCAGCAGGTGCTCAGCGGCACGCTGCGGCTGGCCGGCGGCATGACCGTGTGCATGTATGTGTTTCCACAACTGCTGAAGGAGTATCGCCGCCATCACTCGCTCGTCGAAGTGAAGCTGATTACCGGCACCTCTCAACGGTTGTTGCAGGAGATTCGAAGCGGCGCCGCCGACCTGGGCTTCATCACCTTGCCGGTGAACGAGCCCGAGCTGGTCACGGTGCCGGCCATGCAGGAGGAGATGCTGCTTGTGGCGCACCCCTCCCATCCGCTCGCGAAGAAGAAGCGCATCCTGCCGCACGACCTCGCGCAGCAGCCGTTCGTGCTCTTCGAGGCCGTGTCGAATTCCCGGCGCATCGTCGACACGTTCTTCATCAAGGAGCGCATCGAGCCGCGCATCGTCATGGAGACCGAAAACGTCGAGATTCTCAAGGCGCTCGTGCGGTCGGAGATGGGTATTACGATTATTCCTTATCAGGCCGTGGCGCGCGAGGTGCGGAGCCGGCAGTTGTTCTGCGCGCGGATTACGGGCGCCCAGCTCGTCAGGCACACCGGGTGGGTGTATCAGCGGTCGAACAGGGTCCCGCGGATCGTAGAGGAGATGTTCAAGGCATACCAGCGGACGCTGCCGAAGCTGAACCTGAGCCCGGGGGGCAGGAGTCTGGGTGGGGACGGGGGCAACTAGCGATCTAGCCATAGCTAGAGATCTAGGGAACTGGGATCTAGGGAACTGGGGAGCGAGCGAACTAAGATGGGTACGGTGGCTCAAAACGACGTAACCACGCTTGCGCGGCATGCCGACCCCATGTCAGCCGAGGAGGTCCTGCGCCTCGCGCTCGAACGGTTCGGCCGCCAGGCCGCGCTGTCGTCGAGCTTCGGCGCCGAAGACATGGTGCTCATCGACATGCTCATGACGATCGATTCGCGCGCGCGCATCTTCACGCTGGACACGGGGCGCCTTCCGCAGGAAACCTACAACGTCATCGATGCGACGCGGCAGAAGTACGGCGCCACGATCGAAGTGTTTTTTCCCCAGCCCGAGGCTGTCCAGGTGATGGTCGCCGAGCACGGCATGAACCTCTTCTATCACTCGGTCGAGAATCGCAAGCTGTGCTGCGGCGTCCGCAAAATGGAGCCGCTGCGCCGGGCGCTGTCGGGCCTCGATGCCTGGATCACCGGGCTGCGCCGCGAGCAGTCGGTCACGCGCACAGCGGTGCACAAGGTGGAATGGGACGAAGGCAACAAGCTCGTCAAGGTGAATCCCCTGGTGGAGTGGTCGCACGAAGACGTGTGGACGTACATCCGCGCGAACAACGTGCCCTACAACGCGCTGCACGATCGCGGGTATCCAAGCATCGGGTGCGCGCCCTGCACCCGGGCCGTCCAGCCCGGCGAGCACGAACGGGCCGGACGCTGGTGGTGGGAGCATCCGGAAACGAAAGAGTGCGGGTTGCATACGAAATAGAGGCCAGCCGGTTCTGGGTTCTTGGTTCTGGGGTTCTGCGGTTCGCGGTGGGCGATGGATTCAGGACGCCATTTGTTTTCTTTGATGCGCCCGGAGATCCTGCGCTACCTTGAACCCAGAACCACAGAACCACAGAACCACAGAACCGCAGAACGGCACCGATTCATACGATGTCTCTCTTCCCCATGTTCGTGAAGCTGGAAGGACGCCGCGTCCTTCTTGTCGGCGCCGGCCCGGTGGGCGAGGCGAAGGTGGGAGGACTGCTGTCTGCCGGCGCCGCGGTAACGGTTGTGGCGCCCGAGGCCACGCCGGGCATCCGGAAGCTGGCCGACGAGGGTAGGCTCATCTGGCAGCAGCGCGAGTTCAATCCGAACGATCTCGACGGCGTGACGCTCGTCATCGCGGCCGTGCCCAGCCAGATAGCCAGCGCGATCTACGAGGACGCGCAGGTCCGGCAGGTGCTGGTCAATTCGGTCGACGATCCCGACAACTGCGATTTCTACTATC
>Ga0105107_10003051_pt1 | contig 11093 bp, 7 predicted proteins | sample PPLLaktember2015_6_FD_79335 | JGI IMG/M metagenome (GOLD analysis project Ga0105107, IMG submission 79335) | Freshwater sediment microbial communities from Prairie Pothole Lake near Jamestown, North Dakota, USA - PPLs Lake P8 Core (1) Depth... | ecosystem: Environmental > Aquatic > Freshwater >... | reverse complement strand
TTGCCTTCGAAGCTGATCCGCCGCATCTCATCGATCATGGCGATGGAGACTTTGTCAGTCACGGCGCCCCAGATCTCGACGACCCTGTTGAAGCGCTCGCCGGCAGAGATGGTTCCGTCACGGTAGAGGCGCTCGACCTCCTGGACTTCCTTGTGAGCCTTGTCGACAAGTTCCTTCTTTTCTCTGGGGATGACAAAATCGTCGATGCCCAGGGAGAATCCGGCCATGGTGGCAAAGAGGAACCCCGTCTCTTTCATCTTGTCCAACATCACGATGGTGGGGCCGGGTCCAACCTTAAGATAGGTGAGAGTGACCAGGCTCTCCAGCCCCTTCTTCCGCAGCACTCCGTTGATAAAAGGGATCTCTTTGGGAAGGATGGAGTTGAAGATGATCCGGCCTGGGGTCGTGTCCACCAGCGTGTTTTGGATGTTGGTGACCGGGCAGGTCATGACCGCCTGGTCGTCATAGTATGTGGCCAGGTTCATGAACGGCCCCTTGAACCGCAACTTGATCCGGGTTTGGAGGGCGATCTCTTTGCTTTCCAGCGCCAGCAGGACTTCCTCGGGGGAGCCGAATATCCGTCCCTCTCCCGGAAGGCCCTTTTTCTCCAGCGCCAAGTAATAGCAGCCGAGGACCATGTCCTGACTCGGGATGGTCAGCGGCCGGCCGTGGGCCGGTGAGAGGATGTTATTGGTCGAGAGCATCAGCGTCTGGGCCTCGATCTGGGCTTCTACGGAGAGCGGGATGTGCACGGCCATCTGATCGCCGTCGAAGTCGGCGTTGAAGGCGGCGCAGACGAGGGGGTGGATCTGGATGGCCTTGCCTTCGATCAGGATGGGCTCAAAGGCCTGGATGCCGAGCCGGTGGAGAGTGGGAGCGCGGTTGAGGAGAATGGGATGCTCGCGGACGACCTCCTCCAGGTAATCCCAGACCTCGGGCCGTTCGGCCTCGTGCCACTCCCGGGCGATCTTGACGCTCGGGACCAAGCCTTCTTTTTCCAACTTATGGAAAATGAAGGGTTTGAAGAGCTCCAAGGCCATTTTCTTGGGCAGGCCGCACTGATTGAGCTTGAGCTCCGGCCCGACGACGATGACGGACCGGCCGGAATAATCGACCCTCTTGCCCAAAAGGTTTTGCCGGAAGCGCCCTTGTTTCCCCCGCAGAGCCTCGCTGAGGGACTTGAGAGGCCGGCGGTTGGCGCCGAGATGGACGCGGCCCCTTTTGCCGTTGTCGAACAGGGCGTCCACAGCCTCCTGCAACATCCGCTTCTCGTTGCGGATAATGAGCTCGGGCGCCTTGAGCTCGATCAGCTTCTTCAGGCGGTTGTTCCGGTTGATCACCCGGCGGTAGAGGTCGTTGAGGTCTGAGGTAGCGAAGCGTCCGCCATCCAGTCTGACCAGCGGACGGAGGTCGGGAGGGATGACGGGGACGACTTTGAGGATCATCCAATCCGGCCGGTTGCCGGATTTCTTCAGTGCCTTGAAAACCCGGAGACGCTTGGCGTACCGGAGCTTCCTCTGCTGGGACGTATCCTTCTTCATCAGCTTCCGCAGGCGCTCAGTTTCCTTAGCGGTATCGATCCGGGTGAGGAGGGAATCGATGGCCTCGGCGCCGATCCCCACCTGGAATTTGTTGCTGTACTTCTCCTGAGCCTCCTTGAACTCTTCCTCGTTCAAGAGCTGTCTATCCTTGAGGGGCGTATCGCCGGGGTCGGTGACGATGTAGGATTCAAAATAAAGGACCTTCTCCAGGTCCTTGATGGAGAGGTCGAGGACAAGCCCGATCCGGCTCGGCGGGCTCTTGAAGAACCAGATGTGGGCGACCGGCGAGGCGAGCTGGATGTGGCCCATCCGTTCCCGCCGCACCTTTGATTTGGTGACCTCGACGCCGCAGCGCTCGCAGATGATGCCCCGGTATTTCATCCGTTTGTACTTGCCGCAGAGGCATTCATAATCGTTGATGGGGCCGAAGATCTTAGCGCAGAAGAGCCCGTCCTTTTCTGGTTTGAAAGTCCTATAGTTGATGGTCTCGGGCTTGGTGACCTCACCCCAGGACCAGCTCTTGATCTTTTCCGGAGAGGCGATGCTGATCCGCACCCGGTCGAAGTCGATCCTGGACTTTGCCGCCACGCTCGGTCTGACTTCCATTACCGTTCTCCTTTCAGCGCCGGGACTTCGATCCCCCAGGGCAGGATCTCATCCCTCTCGGCCTTTTCCAGCTCCACGTTCAGGCAGAGACTCTGCAGTTCGCGGATGAGGACGTTGACCGATTCCGGCAGGCCCGGCTGGAATTCCAGGTCGCCCTTGACGATCGCCTCATAGATCTTGGCCCGGCCCTCGACATCGTCGGACTTGACTGTCAGGAGCTCCTGGAGCGTGAAAGCGGCCCCATAGGCTTCGAGCGCCCAGACCTCCATCTCGCCGAAGCGCTGGCCGCCGAACTGGGCCTTGCCGCCAAGGGGCTGTTGGGTGATCAAGCTGTAGGGCCCGGTCGACCGGGCATGGATCTTGTCGTCGACGAGATGGTACAGCTTCATCATGTAGATGTATCCGACGGTGACCTCCTGAGCCATGAGGTCTCCTGTCATCCCGTCGAAGAGAGGGGTTTTGCCCGATTCCGGCAGTCCGGCCTTTTTGAGGAGTTCTTTGATCTCCTTCTCCGTTATGCCGTCAAACACCGGCGTGTCGACCCAGAGGTTGAGCTTCTCGGCCGCCCACCCAAGATGCGTCTCCAGGATCTGGCCCACGTTCATACGGGAGGGAACACCGAGGGGGTTGAGCACCATCTCCACCGGAGTCCCGTCGGGAAGGCGGGGCATGTCCTCTTCGGGGACGATCTTGGCCACGATGCCCTTGTTCCCGTGGCGGCCGGAGATCTTGTCGCCGACGGAGAGCTTTCTCTTCATGGTGATATAGACCTTGATCGTCTGAATGACGCCGGGGCTGAGCTCGTCTCCCTTCTTGAGAGCGTCCACCTTCTCTTTGAACTCGGCCCTGAGGGCGTCGATCTGACGCCTCACCTTCTTCTCGATGTCCTTTATCTTGGCGTCGCGCTCTTCGTTCGCCTCGAGCTTCAGCCGGGGATAATCCTCGGGATCGATCGTTTCCAGGACTTTCTCCGATAGCTTGGTGCCTTTAGAAAGCGGGATCCCGGAGACCTTCTGGTCTCTATCCAGGACCTCCCCCTTGAGGTAGGCCTTGAGGCGCCGGGACTTCTCGCCCTCGAGAATGGTGATCTCGTCATCGAGGTTCCTCTTCATCTTGGCGATCTCTTCCTTCTCGATGACCTTGGCCCGGGGCCCTTTCTCACTGCCGCGCCGGGAGAAGATCCGGACGTCGATGATGGTCCCCTCGACGCCCGGCGAGCAGTAGAGCGAGGCATCTTTTACGTCCAGGGCTTTCTCTCCGAAGATCGCCTTGAGCAATTTCTCCTCGGGCGAAAGCTGCGTCTCCCCCTTGGGAGCGACCTTTCCAACAAGGATGTCCCCCGATTTCACATAAGCGCCGATCCGGACGATCCCGTTTTCATCCAGGTTCCGCAGGAGGTTCTCGGGAACGTTGGGGATGTCCCGGGTGATCTCTTCAGGGCCGAGCTTGGTATCTCGGGCCTCGATCGTCTCTTCGACAATATGGATCGAGGAGAAAATATCGCCCTTGATCAGCTTCTCGCTGACGATGATGGCATCCTCGAAGTTGTATCCCCGCCAGGGCATGAAGGCGCAGAGCACGTTCCTTCCCAGGGCCAGCTCCCCTTTGTCGGTGCAGGAGCTGTCGGCCAGGATCTGCCCCCGCTCCACCCGGTCGCCCTTGCGGACGATCGGCTGGTGGTTGATGCAGGTGTTCTGGTTTGTCCGGAGGAACTTGATCAGGACGTAGAGGTCGGTCCCGACATCGTGCTCTTTGGTCTTTTCTTTCTCGTCGACCCGGATCAGGATCCGTTCGGCGTCGACGAACTCGACCACACCCGGCCGCTGGCAGATGAGGACATCACCCGAACCCTTGGCGACCAGATACTCGATCCCTGTGCCCACGAGGGGAGCCTCGGGACGAAGCAGAGGCACCGCCTGCCGCTGCATGTTCGATCCCATCAGAGCGCGGTTGGCGTCGTCATGCTCGAGGAATGGGATCAGAGCTGCGGAGAGGGAGACGAGCTGCTTGGGGGAAACGTCGATGTAGTCGACCTGGTCCTTCTGGACATCTTTGAAATTGCCGGCCTGCCGGGCGCTGACATATTCCCCGATGAAGCGGCCGTCTGCGGTGACCGGAGCATTCGCCTGGGCGACGATGTATTTCTCTTCCTCCCAGGCGGTCAGGTAGAAGCAATAAGGCTCGACCAAAGGCAGCTGCCTGACTTTTCCCCGCTTGAGCTGTTCGACGGTCTTGAAAAAGGCGTCTTTCTCCACGACCTCGGCGATCTTGTAGGAGCTGTCGCCGGGATGGATGACCTTGACGTAATCGACGATCCTGCTGTTGCGCACCTTCCGGTAGGGGGTCTCGATAAACCCATAGTCATTGACCCGGGCGTAGCAGCTGAGCGAGGAGATCAGCCCGATGTTCGGGCCCTCCGGCGTTTCCACCGGACAGATCCGTCCGTAGTGAGAGGTCTGGATGTCCCGGACCTCGAAACCGGCCCTCTCCCGGCTCAGCCCTCCCGGCCCCAGGGCGCTCAGGCGCCTCTTGTGGGTGATCTCGGCAAGGCTGTTGATCTGGTCCATGAACTGGGAGAGCTGGGAGCTGCCGAAGAACTCCTTGAGGGCGGCGATGACCGGTTTGGAATTGATCAGGTCCTGGGGCATGGCCGCGGTCAGGTCGGAGCTGATGGTCATCTTCTCTTTGATCGTCCGCTCCATCCGGGTCAAACCGATGCGGAAAGCGTTCTCCACCAGCTCTCCCACCGACCGCACCCGGCGGTTGCCGAGATGGTCGATATCATCGACCGTGCCCTCTCCGTACCTAAGCCGCAGGAGGTATTTGATGACATCGACATAGTCCAAAGGCTGGAGGACTTTCTCTTCGAGCGATGTCTCCCGGCCGAGCTTGATGTTGAACTTCAGCCGGCCGATGCGCGAGAAATTGTACTTCTGGGGATTGAAGAACAGGTTGTGGAAGAGGTTATGGGCGCTTTCCATCGTGTGGGGTTCGCCCGGCCTGAGCTTCCGGTAGATCTCGGCCAGCGCCTGGTTGGTGTCCTTGCGGAGGTCTTTCTTCAGGGTATTGCTGATGATCATCCCGGTGCGGTCCGATTCGGGGAAGAAGACCTCAAACGGCTCACCCCGCCCGCTCAGGAGGTCGAGTTGGACATCGCCCATCTCTTCGTTCGCCTTGACCTTGCCCTTGATCGAAGACAGGGAATAGGCTCCCTGGAGCTCTTTCTTAACGAGAGGAACACGACTGATTCCTTTTTCCCTAAGTTCCTGGATCACCTCGGCGGTCAGCTTTTTCCTGGCGGGAGCGAGGACTTTCTTGGAGTTCGGGGCGCAGACATCGTCGCCGACGGTCTTCCCAGCCAGTTGGTCAGACAGCTCCCAATAGAGGCGGCCGTCTTCGGGGATGATCTTGTACACATCGTAGAAAAGCCGGATGATATCCTCATCCGAGCCGAACCCGAGGGCTCGCAGGAAGACTGAAGCCAGGAATTTTTTCTTGCGGTCCAACCGGACATAAAGGTTGTTCTTGGCGTCAAACTCGAACTCGACCCAAGCCCCCCGGTACGGGATGATCTTGCCGATGAAAAAACCCTTGACCTCTCCTGGCCGGAAGAAGACGCCCGGGGAACGCTGGAGCTGGCTGACCACGACTCTCTCGATGCCGTTGAAGATGAACGTCCCCTTGTCGGTCATCAGCGGGATGTCCCCGAAATAGACCTCCTGCTCCTTGATGTGCTTGAGCCTCTTCGATTTGGTGTTGGCGTCCTTTTCCCAGGAGATCAGGCGAACCTTCAGCCGCAGAGGGACGGCAAAGGTGTAGCCTTTCTGGATGCACTCGATGGGGCCGTATTTGAGCTTCAGCCTGACCCTGTCCCCGCAATGCTCACAGGTGGGTATCTCGATCTTCCTCATGGCACTGCAATAGGGACAGATCTCTTTCTCGGTCAGCTCCAGGTCGGCCGTAAGGAGGGTATCGCAGGACTTGCAGCGGGCCCGGGAATTCTCCACCCCCCTCAGCCTCCCGCACTTGCACTCCCAGTTCCCGATCGAGTAGCTGATGAAATCGAGCGCCGTCGTCTCCTTGAAATCGGAGATAGGGAAAATATCTTTGAAGGCGGACTGCAATCCTGTATCTTTGCGCTCCTCGGGAAGGAGGTCCATCTGAAGGAACTCGGCATAGGACTGCCGCTGGATGGCCAGAAGGTCGGGCATCGGGAACTGCGTCCCGATCTTGGAGAAATCGGTCCGCTCGATGCGCTGGTTTGAAATCTCAGATTCCTTGTGCATGTTCACTCTCGGACAAGAATCTTCTCATCATCCCTCTTTCTTAAAGGGGATTCCCATAGGAAGCGGCTCACTGCAGCTCGACGGTCGCTCCCACCTCTTCGAATTTCGCCTTGATCGACTCGGCCTCTTCCTTGGTCACCTTCTCCTTGACCGGCTTGGGCGCTGAATCCACCAGGTCTTTGGCCTCTTTCAGACCAAGGCTGGTGATCTCCCTGACGATCTTGATGACGTTGATCTTCTTGTCACCGGCGGCCTTGAGCACGACCGTGAACTCGGTCTTCACTTCCTCCGCCTTCGCCTCGGCTCCGGGCGCGGCTGCTCCGGCGACGGCCATGGGAACAGCGGCGGCGGCGCTGATGCCGTAGCGGCTCTCGAACTCCTTGATGTAGTCGGCCAGTTCCAGGACAGTCAGGCTGTCCAGGTGGGCGAAAAACTGGTCCTTGGTGAGTTGGGTTGCCTCTTCTTTAGCTTTGGTCATTTTTACCTCCGACCTATTTTTTTTCTTTGAATTGACTCAACAACCGCCCCATCTGAGAAAGCGGGGCCTGCCAAGTCCTCAATAGACGCATCAATGGGCTGGCCATCAGATAGGCGACTTTGCCCAGCAATTCCTCCCGGGACGCCAGCCGGCAGACTTCATCAAAGCGCTCCGGGGGAAGGAGGTGCCCTTCGAACAGCCCTCCCTTGAAGGTCATCACTTTGTTCTGGACGGAGAAATCCTTGAGCATCCGGGCCAGCCTGACCGGCTCTGCGGCGGCCAGAGCGACGGCCGTGGGCTTCTGAAAAAAGGCCCGCAGCTCGGCCGGGAATTCCTCCCTCAGGGCGCGCAGCGCCAGCCGGTTCTTGACGACCCTGAAGTCGTAAGAGCTTTTCTTCAGGAGCTTCCTCAAGGTCACCGCCTGGGAGACTTTCATGCCGGTATAGTCCATAAGGTAGATGGTTTTGTGGCGCCCGAAATTCTCCTCCATGCTCTTGATCGTTTGGGCTTTGGCGTCTCGGTTCACCGTCGCTCTCCTATTTCTCTAGAATGGCCTCAGAGATCCTGAAGCTGGGTCCCATCGTCGACGAGATAGACATCGTCCGGATGTACTTGCCCTTAGCCGCCGCCGGCTTGGCGTGAACGACGGCCTGGATGTAGGTCCGGATGTTATCGGCCAGCTTCTCCTCCGGAAAGGAGATCTTGCCGACTGTCGAATGAAGGATCGCCGACTTGTCGACGCGGAACTCCACCTTTCCGGCCTTGGTCTCGTCGACGGCCTTCTTGATGTCAAACGTCACCGTCCCCGATTTGGGGTTGGGCATCAGCCCCTTGGCGCCGAGTATCCGGCCCAGCTTGCCGACGCTCCTCATCACGTCCGGCGTCGCGATGGCGACGTCGAAATCGATCCAGCCGCCGGCGATCTTCTCGACCAGTTCCTCGCCACCGGCATAATCGGCCCCGGCCTCTTCCGCCTCCTTGATCTTCTCCCCCGAGGCAATGACGCAGATCTTTTTCGACTTCCCTGTGCCGTGCGGGAGGATGATCGTTCCCCGGACCATCTGATCGGAATGTTTGGGGTTGACTCCCAGACGCATCGCGATGTCCACGGATTCATCGAACTTGGCGTAACCGGCCTTCTTAAGAAGGCTCACCGCCTCCTCTATGGTGTACTCGGGCTGGGTGACGAGCTCCTTGGACTTGGCGTATTTTTTCCCGTGTTTACTCACTGACGACCTCCAATCCCATGTTCCTGGCCGTGCCCTCGATGATCTTCTTGGCCGCTTCCAAGTCAGTGGCGTTGAGGTCGGGGAGTTTCGCCCGGGCGATGTCCTCGATCTGCCTCTTGGTCACCTTGCCGACCTTCTCCTTGTTCGGCGCTCCCGACCCCTTGGCGATGCCGGCCGCCTTCTTCAAGAGATAGGACGCCGGGGGGGTCTTGAGCTCAAAGACGAAACTCTTATCCTTGTGGACCGTGATCACGACCGGGATGATCGACCCCTCCTCCATCCCCCGCGTTCTCTCATTGAACTGGCGGACGAAATCCATGATGTTGACATTGTGCTGGCCCAGCGCCGGACCCACCGGGGGTGCCGGGCTGGCCTGCCCGGCCGCGATCTGAAGCTTAACCCGTGCGACAACTTCCTTAGACATCCTTCCCTCCTAGTGTCCCGTCCTGCAAATCTCTTTCCAGAGTCCTCTCCGGGAGCGGGACACTTCCAGGGGGGAGTCAGGCTCCCCCCTCGGCGCTTCGCGGTGCTCCGCTGACCCCCTGAGGGGAACGGCACCGTCCCCCTCAAACTCCCTCCGCGATGGCGCGGCATCGCCGGATCGTCCTAAAGGCAAGTGATATCTGAGACGCGCCATTAGATCTTCTCCACCTGCAGGAACTCCAGCTCCACGGGAGTCGAGCGGCCGAAAATCGTGACCAGGACCTTGAGCGTGCTTTTCTCGTGGTTCACCTCTTCAACGATCCCGTTGAAGTTGAAGAACGGGCCGTCGATGATCCGGACGGCTTCGCCCTTCTCGAACGAGTGCTTGGGCTTGGGCTTCTCCGAGGTGGTCTCCATGTGCTCGACGATCTGCCCGACCTCCTCCCGGTTGAGGGCGGAAGGCTTCCGGCCGGATCCGACAAAACCCGTCACCTTCGGGGTCTCGCGGACGAGATGCCAATTCTCATCGTTCATCTCCATCTCGACCAGGATGTACCCCGGGTAGGACCTCTTCGTGGAGACGACCTTCCGTCCGGCCTTGATCTCGATCACATCCTCGGTCGGGATGATGATCTGGCCGAACTGCTCCTCGAGGCTCAGCTCGATGGCCCGCTGGCGGATCGACTCGGCCACAAATTTCTCGAAACCTGAATAGGTGTGAACGACATACCAATTCTTAGCCATGTTCTTAGCCATGTTGCCAACCTTGTCAGCCAAAGAACGCCTTGATCTTCAGGAGGACCCAGGAAAATACGGCATCCATGAGATAGAGGTAGAAACCGAAGAAGACCATGGCGATGAGGACGACCAGGGTCGTGCTGTAGACCTCGTTCCGGGAAGGCCAGGAGACCTTCTTGACCTCGGCCCGAACCTCCCTCAAGAAATTGACGAAGCGCTTATACCATCTGACTTTTTGTTCCATGGGCAATCTCTCTCCATGAATTCGATCGGTCCTGAGCTCCTTCCTCCTTCGGCCGGCGGGAGTGAGTGCGTTCCTGCTGCTCTTTTCTCAACAGAAGCAGGGGCAGGTGAGGCAGGACTCGAACCCGCAACCTGCGGTTTTGGAGACCGCTGCTCTAACCAGTTGAGCTACTCACCTTCCCGACGTTATGTCCTCTCATATTCCGTTTCTGCAGCCTGGCTCGGATCACTTCACTTCCTTGTGAAGTGTGTGTTTCCGGCAAAACTTGCAGTATTTCTTTGTTTCCAGACGCTCTGTCTGGGTCTTCTTGTTCCGCGTGGAGGTGTAGTTGCGACGCTTGCACACCGAACACTGCAGGGTGATCAATTCTCTCATTCTGGTCTCGGGCTACTCCAAGATCTCCGTGACCGTTCCCGCTCCGACCGTCCGTCCCCCCTCCCGGATCGCGAACCGCAGCCCCTTCTCCATCGCCACGTCCGTGATCAGCCCGATCTCCAGGTTCACGTTGTCCCCAGGCATCACCATCTCCACCCCTGCCGCTAGCTTCACCGAACCCGTCACGTCCGTCGTCCGAAAATAAAACTGCGGCCGGTATCCCGTGAAAAACGGCGTGTGCCGGCCCCCCTCCTCCTTCTTCAACGCGTAGATCGACGCCTTGAACCGCCGGTGCGGCGTGATCGACCCCGGCTTCGCCAACACCATCCCCCGCTCCACGTCCGTCTTCTCCGTCCCCCGCAGCAACACCCCGATGTTGTCCCCTGCCAGCCCCTCGTCCAACAGCTTCCGGAACATCTCCACCCCGGTCACCACCCGCTTCCGCGTCTCCCCAAAACCCACAATCTCCACCTCTTCTCCCACCTTCACCTTCCCCCGGTCCACTCTCCCCGTCACCACCGTCCCCCGCCCAGATATCGTAAAAATGTCCTCTATCGGCATCAAAAACGGCTGGTCCACCAGCCTCACCGGCTGCGGAATGTGCTTGTCCACCGCCTCCATCAACTCCACGATCCTCTTGTTCCACTCCATGTTCAGGTCCCCGTCCGACTCCATCGACTTCAACGCCGAACCCCGCACCACCGGCGTCTTGTCCCCGGGAAACTCGTTCTTCGTCAAAAGCTCCCGCACCTCCAACTCCACCAAGTCCAGGATCTCCGGGTCGTCCACCAAGTCCACCTTGTTCATGAACACCACGATCGCCGGAACGTTCACCTGCCGCGCCAACAAAATGTGCTCCCGCGTCTGCGGCATCGGCCCGTCGTCCGCCGCCACCACCAAGATCGCCCCGTCCATCTGCGCCGCCCCCGTGATCATGTTCTTGATGTAGTCCGCATGCCCAGGACAGTCAATGTGCGCATAATGACGATTCGCCGTCTCGTACTCAATGTGCGCGATCTGGATCGTCATCCCCCGCTCCTTCTCCTCCGGAGCGTTGTCTATCTGGTCGTATGCCTTCACTTCTATCTTCGGGTTCATCTTGTGCAAGACCTTCGTGATCGCCGACGTCAGCGTCGTCTTCCCGTGGTCCACGTGACCAATCGTCCCAATGTT
>Ga0105107_10003050_pt1 | contig 11094 bp, 9 predicted proteins | sample PPLLaktember2015_6_FD_79335 | JGI IMG/M metagenome (GOLD analysis project Ga0105107, IMG submission 79335) | Freshwater sediment microbial communities from Prairie Pothole Lake near Jamestown, North Dakota, USA - PPLs Lake P8 Core (1) Depth... | ecosystem: Environmental > Aquatic > Freshwater >... | reverse complement strand
GGGCGCCGCGCTCGCCGAGGACGTCGCGGGCCGCGACGGCGGCGCGTTCTTCCACGCCGTCGACGTCGCGGAGCAGGACGAGGTCGAGCGCCTCGTCGCCGCGACGATCGACCGCTTCGGGCGCCTCGACGTCCTCGTGAACAACGCCGGCATCGGGAGCTTCGGCGAGACGCCGGACGTGGACCCGGAGACGTGGCACCGGGTGATCGCCGTCGACCTCCACTCGGTGTTCTACGGCTGCCGCGCCGCCATTCCCGAGCTGCGCCGCGCCGGCGGCGGCGCCATCGTGAACACCGCGTCGATCTCGGGCCTCGGCGGCGACTACGGCTTCGCCGCGTACAACGCGGCGAAGGGCGCCGTCGTCAACTACACGCGGACCCTGGCCCTCGACCACGCCAAGGACGGCATCCGCAGCAACGCCGTCTGCCCGGGCCCGATCGACACGCCCCTCGCGGCGCTCCTGGTCTCGAACCCGACGATCGTCGCCGAGTACGCCCGGGCGATTCCCATGGGCCGCGTCGGGCGCGCCGACGAGGTCGCCGCGGCGATCGCCTTCCTCGCCTCGGACGACGCCAGCTACGTGAACGGCGTCTGCCTCGAGGTGGACGGCGGCCTCACCGCCCACACCGGCCAGCCGAACTTCGTGGCGCTGTTCAAGCAGCTGATGGGCGAGCGGACGGGCGGCGCGTAACCGCCGGGCCGGCGGCCGCGCGGAGACCATGGGCCGGCGAGCGCCGGAGTCGCCGGAGAGATGCCGGCGAACTCGGCGCGATGGTTCCTGCTCAGCCACGACTCGATCGCAGACACCACCTTCCATCCCGCCGCCGCCGCGCACTCGGCCTGCCGAGGCTTGCAGATGGGCATCGAGTCACTGCAAGGTCCGGCACGCCCCCGGACTCGTCGCCTCCGCGCAGCGCGTCTGCTGGATGCAGAAGGGCGGTACCCCCAACTGGCGAGCCGGCGCTGGACGTTCGCGCGGAGCCTCCGGAAGAAGCAATCCTGGTAGCCGAAGCGCAACGCCGGGCGGGCGGACGGGCCCCGCAGGCGAAGTCAAGCGCAGGCCGCCACCGCGTCGGCACACCTCGAACGGCAAGCCTGCTGAGCGCGCGCGCCGGTAGCGCGCCTCTATGCGGGCCGAGCCATTCGCCTGCGGGGCCCGTCCGCCCGCCCGGCACCACGCTGCCCTCACGACGGCAGCAGCCGCGCCAGCTCGTCCAGCCGCGCCTCGTCCTGGATCGTCACGTAGCCGTTCGCGAACTGGACGATGCCTTCTTCGCCCCACTGGCGGAGCTGCTTGTTGATGCTCTCGCGGCTCGTGCCGACCAGCTCGCCGAGCTCGTGCTGGGGCAGCTTCAGCTCGATGCGCAGGCCCTCGGGCGTCGCCTTCCCGTAGCGCCGCGCGAGGGCGAGCAGCTTCTTCGCGAGCCGCGAGGGGAGCCCGAGGAAGACCGTGTCCTCCATCAGCTCCGACAGCCGCCGGATGCGCGTGGCGAGGACGCCGGCGAGCTTCACGGCGACCTTCGGGTTGCGGTCGAGGAAGGGCAGCAGGTCGCGGCGGTGCAGCGTGAGGAGCGTCGAGTCCTCGACGGCCTGCACCGTCGCCGAGCGCGGCTGCTGGTCGAGGAGCGCGATCTCGCCGATCACCTCGCCCGGGTCCATGAAGCTGAACACCACCTCCTTGCCGTCGCGGCCCTCGCCGGTGGCCTTGAGGCGCCCCTCGAGCAGCGCGAACAGGGCGTTGCCCGGGTCGCCCTTGCGGAACAGCAGGGCGCGCTTCTTCAGCCTCTTCGTGGTGGTGAGCGCCAGCAGCATGTCGAGCTCCCGGTCGCTCATGCCCTGGAACAGAGCGAGGCTCCGGAGCAGCGCGCGGCGGTCCATGGAAGCCTCCGGGGGAGCTGGGAGCGGGACGGCGCCGAGAGCTTAGGAAACTCCCCCTTCGACCCCCTGCCTCGGTGCTACCTCGCTTCGGCGGGCAGGGTGAGCGTGAAGGCGGCGCCGCCCGCGGGACGGTTCTCGGCTTCGAGGCGGCCGCCGTTGCGGCGCGCGAGCTCCCAGCAGAGCGAGAGCCCGAGCCCGAGGTTCGGCCCCGGCCGGCGCGTGGTGAAGAACGGGTCGAACACCTGGGGCAGGTCGCGCTCCGGGATCCCGGGGCCGCCGTCCGAGACGCGCACCCACACCTCCTTCTCCGCCGCGCCGACGTCGATGGCGATGGGTACGTCCTCGCCCCCCATCTGCACCGCGTTCAGCAGCAGGTGGAGCACGATCTGCACCACGTCCAGCTCCGAGGCGTGGACGAAGGGCAGCGCCACCGACTTCGAAACCGGGATGCGGCGGCCCGGCTTCCCGAAGCCGAACATCGCGACGGCCTTCTCCACCGGGAAGACGACGTCGTGGGGGCGCGGCGTCTCCGGCGACGCGCCGCGCTCCGAGAACTGGCCCAGCTTCTCAACGATGCGCTGGATGCGCTCGGCGCCCTCCCGGCAGTCGGCGATCAGCTCGGGCGCCTCGCCGGCCCGGGCCTGGAGGGCCTCGGGGAGCCGCGCGCGGAGCTCCGGCCGGGCGACCGCGGCGACCAGCGGCTCGAGCAGCGCGAGGTTCACCGAGACGTAGGTCAGGGGGTTGTTCACCTCGTGGGCGACGCCGGACGCCAGCACGCCGAGGGCCTCGAGACGCGTCGAGAGATCGAGGCGCAGCTCGAAGCGCCGCAGCTCGGTGCGGTCGACGAGCACCGCGCCGAGGGCGAAGCTCCGCCCGCGCCGCTCCAGGGGGAAGCTGCGGATCTCGATCTCCCGGCCCCGGCGGTGGCGCAGCTCCGCGAGCAGGGCGCCGAGGGGGCGGCCCTCGAGCGCTTCGCGGCCGAGGATCCGCTCGCTCGCCTCGTTCCAGTCGACCACGCGACCCGCCGGGTCGGCGACCAGCACGCCGTCGCGCATCTGGGCCACCACCTCGGCCCGCGCGATCGGCGGCCCCGTCGACGCGAAGGCGAAGTCGAGCACCAGCCAGCGGAACAGCAGCGCGGCGCCCCCGAGGGCGATCGGCGTGGGGTCCGCCACCGTGAGGTGCAGCAGCACGTGCTCGGCGTTGGCCGCGATCGGCAGCGCCGCTCCCGCGACGATCGCGAGGCGCACCGCGCCCTCGCGCCTCGGCGCCGCGCGCAGCAGCACCACGGTGCCCGCCGCGATGAGGAGCCAGGCCCAGGCCGCGTAGGCGAAGAAGAGCGGGCCGCGCGCGGTCGGCATCGCGTACCAGTCGAGGAACAGACCGCCGCGGTCCCAGAAGAGACAGGAGTAGACGAAGGCGCCGGGAAGACCGAGGAGGAGGAAGAGCCTCGGCCCCGGCGGCGCGTCGGGGCGCGCGGCCAGGCACGCGCTCCAGACCCAGGCGGCGGGCAGCGAGCAGACGCCGGCGAAGAGGACCCGGCGCGCGAGGATGCGCTCGGCCGGCGAGGCGGCGTGCTGCACGAGCAGCTCGCCGGCCGACCAGACCAGCGCCGAGAGGGCGAGCGTACCGACGGGAGCGAGCCGCTGGCGCCGGAGCGGATCCGTCGCGATGTCGAAGACCATCCAGCCGAGGACGGCGATCGCGAAGAGCAGCGCGCCTTCGTAGAGCAGCGCCATGGCGGCCCCCTCTCGCAGGGTAACTCCGGCGAGGCCGGCGAGGCGTGACGCCGCTCACGACTCCCGCCGCCGCGCGCTTCACTCGATGCCTGCCACCTCCGCCATCGCCCGCAGCTCGCGGGCGAGATCGGGACCATGGGGCGCGTACACCAGCTCGGTCGCGCCCCCCTGCTCGAGCGCCGCGAAACGCGCGCGGAGCTCGGCGGGCGTGCCCGTCCAGGTGGCCGCGGCGAGGGCCGGCGAGAGGTGCCGCCGGTCGCGCTCGGTGGCGCGCACCATGTGATCCTCGTGGACGGCCAGGTGCCGCTCCTCGGCGGGGAGCCGCTCGAGCTCCTCGCGCCAGGCCCGGCCGCCGGGGAGGGCGTCCACGCGCTCGGCGCCGGCCTCGTAGCTGCCGTGGTAGATCACGGCGAGGGCCGGGGCGAGGGCCTCGAAGGCGCGCGGCGACTCCGGCGTCTCGCCCTCGTCCAGCACGGTGCCGAAGCCGAACACCGCGCACCAGGCGAAGCCCGGCTGCGGTCCCCCGATGCACATCACCCCGTCGCCGTGCTTGCGCGCCACCTCGAGCCCCTTCGGGCCGTTGGCCGCCACGACGATCGGCGTCGCGATGGGCCGCGGCGGCGCGAAGCCCGGCGGGTGCAGCATGCGCACCGGGCTGCCGTCGACCCTAACCGTCTCCCCGCGGAGCAGCGCGCGCAGCTCCCCCACGTAGCCCTCGACGGTGCGCCAGGGCAGCGGCTTCTGGCCGAGGGCGTAGCGCCCGGTGAAGCCCGTGCCGATCGCCACCGCGAGGCGGCCCGGCGCGATCCCCTCGAGGGTCGCGATGGCCGAGGCCGTCGCCAGCACGTGGCGGAAGCTCGGCACCAGCACCGCGCTGCCGACGCCGATGCGCGAGGTGGCCCGGGCGACGTCGGCGAGGGCGACCCAGACGTCGCCGTAGAGGGCCGCCGAGTCGTAGAGCCACACCCGCCGGTAGCCGAGGGACTCGGCGAGGCGCGCGAGGGAGACGGTCTCGGGACCGGGGGGAAGGCCGCAGGAGAGCTCCATGCCCTCATGCTAGCCTGCCGGCCATGCTCGACCGCGCCGCCCTCCTCGTCCGCATGGCGACGGGCCTCGTCCCGAAGCTCGTCCAGCTCCGTCCCCGCAACCCCTACACCTTCGGCGACCGGCTCGAGGAGCGGGCGCGCAAGGGCCCGGGCCAGACAGCGATCGTCTTCGAGGCCGAGCGCTGGACCTACTCGGATTGGAACGCCGCGGCGAACCGCGTGGCCCACTGGGCGGCGGACCAGGGCATCGGCCAGGGCGACGTCGTGGCGCTCCTGATGGAGAACCGCCCGGAGTTCCTCGCCACCTGGTCCGGCCTCGCCAAGCTCGGCGCCGTCACCGCCCTCCTCAACACCAACCTCGCGGGCAAGGCGCTCCGCCACGCCCTCGCCGCCGCGAAGGCCCGCCACCTCGTCCTCGGCAGCGAGTGCCTCGACTGCTTCGCCAGCACCGCCTCGGACCTCGAGACCCCGGTCTCCGTCTGGGTGACCCGGGACCCCTACGCCAAGGCCGGCCCCCTGGCCTGGCCCTCGGGCGCCGAGGACCTCGACGCCGCGCTCCAGCAGGCGAGCGTCTCCGACCCCGCCCGGGAGGTCCGGGGGACCCTCCGCGCCGGCGACGACCTCTTCTACATCTACACCTCGGGCACCACCGGCCTGCCGAAGGCCGCCCGCTTCAGCCACCTGCGCTTCTTCTCCACCGGCGACCTCGCCGCCTGGGCGATCGGCCTGCGCCGCACCGACGTGCACTACTGCACGCTGCCCCTCTACCACACGGCCGGGGGCGTGATGCAGGTGGGCGCCGCGGTCTGCGCGGGCGCCACCCTCGCCCTGCGCCGGAAGTTCAGCGCGCGCGCCTTCTGGACCGACGTGCGCGAGTTCGACGTCACCCACTTCCAGTACATCGGCGAGATCTGCCGCTACCTGCTGAACCAGCCCCCCGATGCGCGCGACCGCGAGCACCGCATCCGCACCATCATCGGCAACGGCCTGCGGGCCGACGTGTGGGGGCCGTTCCAGGAGCGCTTCGGCATCCCGAAGATCGTCGAGTTCTACGGCGCCACCGAGGGCAACGCGCCGATCATCAACCTCGAGAACAAGGTCGGCTCGGTCGGGCGCTGGCCGGTGAAGGCGCTCACCAACGCGCGCCTCATCCGCTACGACCAGGGTGCCGACGAGCCGATCCGCGACGCGCGGGGCCTGTGCGTCGAGTGCGCGCCCGGCGAGGTCGGCGAGCTGGTCGGCCGGATCCCCGAGGCCGCGAACATGGCCCAGGGCCGCTTCGAGGGGTACACCTCCCAGGAGGCCACGGAGCGCAAGGTGCTGCGCGACGTGCTCGCCCGCGGCGACGCCTGGTTCCGCTCGGGCGACCTGCTGCGCCAGGACGAAGCGGGCTTCTTCTACTTCGTCGACCGGATCGGCGACACCTACCGCTGGAAGGGCGAGAACGTCTCCACCCAGGAGGTGGCCGAGGCGCTCTCGGGCTACGCCGGCCTCGAGATCGCGAACGTCTACGGCGTGCAGGTGCCGGGCCAGGACGGGCGCGCCGGCATGGCGGCGCTGCTGTTCGCGCCCGGCTCGGACTTCGACGGCGCGCGCTTCTGGCGCCACGTCGACGCGACGCTGCCGCGCTACGCGGCCCCGCTCTTCGTGCGGCTGCTGCCGGAGGTGGAGGTCACGGGCACCTTCAAGCTCCGCAAGGTGAACCTCCAGGAAGAGGGCTTCGACCCCGCCCGTACGGGCGACCCGCTCTTCTTCCGCGACGACGAGGCGCGCGCCTACGTGCCCCTCGACGAGAGCCTCGCCCGAGCGATCGCGGCCGGCGACCGCAAGGTCTGACCCGCACACGGCCATGGGCCTCCTCGACGGGCGGCGCGCGGCGGTGACGGGCGGCGGCCACGGGATCGGCCGCGCCGTCGCCCTGCGCTTCGCCGCCGAAGGGGCACGCGTCGCGGTCCTCGACCGCGACGCAGACGCCGCCGCCGCGACGGCGAAGGAGATCGGCGGCCTCGCCTTCGCGGTCGACGTCGCCGACGCCGACGCCTGCGCCGAGGCGCTGGCCCGCGCCATCCGGGAGCTCGGCGGGCTCACCACCCTCGTGAACAACGCCGGCCTCGGCCTGCTGCGCCCCCTCGAGGCCCTCGCGCCGAAGGACGTCGAGCGCATCCTGCGGGTCAACCTGTCGAGCGTCGTGCACGCCACCCGGGCCGCGCTCCCCGCCCTGCGCGCGAGCGGCGACGGCGCGATCGTCAACAACGCGTCGCTCTCCGGCGTGCGCCCGACGCCGGGCGAGTCGATCTACGCCGCGGCGAAGGCCGCGGTGATCGCCTTCACCCTCGCCACCGCCAACGAGTGCGGGCCGCAGGTGCGCGCCAACGCGGTCTCGCCGGGGGTGATCCGCACGCGCATGACCGAGGGGCTGTTCCAGCTCCCGGGCGCCATGGAGCCGGTGCTCGAGGCGACGCCGCTGCGCCGCGCCGGCGCGCCCGAGGACGTGGCCGATGTCATCCTGTTCCTCGCCTCGGACCTCGCGCGCTACGTGACCGGCCAGAACCTCGTCGTCGACGGCGGCCTCGCGCTGCCCCAGGCCGGCGTCGACCCGCTGCTGAAGGGGCTGCTCGCGCGGATGGCGGGCGCCTAGGCCGTGCGGCGCCGCCTCGCCGCCGGGGCCGCGCTCTGCGCCTGCCTCGTGGGCGCGCTCTGCGGCTTCCTCGCGGCCGCCCCCGCCGCCGGAGAGGAGCGCCGCGCGGCGCTCGCGGTGCGTGGCTGCGAGATCGCCCTCGAGGCCCGGGGCAGCGAGCCGGTGCTGCAGCTTCGGCCCGGGCGCTGCGCGCCGAGCCTCGCCGAGACCCGCGAGGCGCTCCGCGCGCTCCTCGGGGAGGTCTATCCCGACGGGCGCCTGCACGGTGTCACCGCCCTCTCCCTGGGTCGGATCGAGGCGCTGCCCTGGCTCTCGGAGCGCCTCGCCGTCGCCGCCCTCGCCGACCCGCGCTGGGAGGCGCGCCGGGGCCGCCCGCGCGAGGGCTCGCCCGAGCGCTTCGTGGCGAAGCTGCTGCAGGAACGGCGCCTCGTGGCGGAGCTCGCCGAGGTGCTCGCCGCCTTCGGCGCCGAGGCGGAGATCGGGAGCGTCGAGAAGGTGCGGGTCCGGGACCAGGACGGCGCTCCCTGGGACGCGATCGTGTGGCTGCGCGTCCACATTGCGGTGACCCCGGGGATGTGATTACATCGTAATCACCCTGGTCCCGGCATGAGAGCGCGCTTGATCCGCATCGGAAACTCCCGCGGCGTTCGGCTCCCGAAGCTGCTGATCGAAGAGGCCGGCCTCGCCGACGAGGTGGAGATCACCGCCAGGCGCGGCGCGATCGTGATCGTCCCCGCTGCCGGCGCGCGGGCCGGCTGGGCGGAGGCCGCAGCCGCGCTTCGCGGCCGCGAGGCCCGAGGAGCGGAGCCTTCCGCGCCGACCCGGTTCGACGAGGAGGAGTGGTCCTGGTAGCCGCCCGCGCGGTGCGCCGGGGCGACGTCTTCCTCGTCGAGCCGGGCCCGACCCGGGGCCGGGAGATGCGCAAGACGCGCCCTTGCGTCGTCGTGTCACCCGACGAGCTGAACGCGCACCTCGCCACGCACATCGTGGCCCCGCTCACGACCGGGGCGCACGCCTACCCGTTCCGGGTTGCGTGCCGCTTCCGGGGCCGACCCGGCCATCTGGTCCTCGACCAGATACGGGTCGTCGACCGGGAGCGCCTGTCGCGCCACCTGGGGCGCATCGCTCCGCTCACCCTGGCGCGAGCCCTCGCGGTCCTGCAGGAGATGTTCGCACCCTGAGCCGCGACGCGGCGGTCACCCCGTGTAGCAGCGGGCGATGGCCGTCTCGTCGCCGGCGCGCAGGGCCTTGTACTTCTCGAGGAAGGCGGCGTCGATGGCGCGCAGCGAGGGCGCCGTGCCGGGCTCGCGCCAGCGGCGCATGTGGCCGGGGCCGCCGTTGTACATGGCGTAGGTGGAGCGCGCGAGGGCCTGGGCGCCGCCCGGGCGGTCCTCGCCGCGGGCAATCGCGAAGTCCTTCTGGTAGTGGAGCAGGATCTCGCCGCCGGCCCGGGCGTTGTAGGCGACGTCGCTGCGCAGCCCGGAGCTGTCGTAGAAGCCGCGCCAGACGCGCTCGCTCACCTGCATGATGCCGACGGCGCCGGCCGGCGAGCGCAGCGTCACGAGCTGCGTGCCGCGGCGCACGTACTGGCGCCAGCACGACTCCTGCCAGCCCGTCGCAAGAAGGAGCGCGGGGAAGAGATCGCGGTAGGGCCGCTCGAGGGCCTCGCCGGAGACCTCGGCGGCGGTGCCGCGCAGCAGCCGCCCCGCGAGGGGCAGGTAGTCGCGGAAGTCGGCCGGCGAGGGGGCCCAGCGGTTCAGCCGCGCCCCGAGGACGGCGAGGTCCTCGCCGGGGCCCGGCGCCGCGTGGGCCGGCCGAGCCACGAGCCCGGCGAGGGCGCGGCCGACGGCGCCCCGGATGCGCGAGGCCGCGCCCGGCGGCGGCGACCGCGGCGCGCCGGCAGGCGCATCGCCGGCGTCGGGAGCACCGGGCGGCTCGACACTATCCGGAGTCGGACCGCCGGGAGGCGCGGGAGGCTCGGCCGGAGCGGGCGCCTCGGGCGGGGGGACGGGCGCCGGCAGCGGCGGCCCGAAGCCGAAGATCTCGCGCAGCTCGGGGTCGACGGCCCGGCCGTGGGCGAGAGGGTCCTCCCGGAACGCCGGGGCGAGGCTGCGGGCGAGGCGGCGCAGGCCGTCGCTCGAGAGCTCGAAGCCGAAGGCGGGAGCGGCCGCGTCGAGGGCGGCGAGGGCGTCGCCGGCGGCGACGAAGGAGAGGTAGCGGAGCGCGCCTTCCGCCGGGAGCTCGGCGTCGACCTGGCGCAGCAGCGGGGCGAGGCGGGCCCAGGTGCGGCGGAAGATGGCGCGCACCGGATCCTCGCCCCCCGCGCCGCGCTCCGCGGGCTCGACGAGGGCCCCGACCAGCTCGTGGCGCGCGTCGAGCATCACCTCGAGGAGCTCGCGCCGCACGCCGGGGCCCCCGGCGTCGCGGCCCGCCTGCTTCACGACGAAGGTGACGAAGGCGTCGAAGCGAGCTGCGGCGCTGCGGAGGGCGGCGACCTCCTCGGGGGTGAGGGGCGCCCCGGGAGGGGCGGTAGGCGCCGCTTCGTCCACCTCGAAGTGCACGAGGACGACGACGGCGTCGCGCTCCGCGCGCACCGTGCCGAGGGCGAGGGACGCGGCCAGACGCCGGGCGGGCTCGGCCTCGCTCTCGCGCACGAAGAGGGGAAGCGTCCGCCGCAGCTCTTCGAGGGCCGGGCCGAGGTCGACGCGCAGCTCCTCGAGGCGAGGGTGGAGCGCAGGTTGGATCCAGCCCCAGAGGCGCTGCTGGGGCAGCAGCGTCCAGCTCCGGGGACGGAGCTCGGAGCCGAGCACCCGGAAGCGCACGACGGGGGCAGCGGCGTCGCGGTAGGGCTCGAGGGCGACCGCGAGGGCGCCGCGCCAGGCAAAGATGCGCAGGCAGCCGCCGAAGGCCGCGACGCCGCCCCGCGCACGGCCCTCGATCTCGAGCTCCGCACGGCCCTCCTCGAGGACGACCGGCGGCGCCTCGAGGAGCGCCCCGCTGCAGCGGTCGCGCCCGGCGATGCCAAGCGTCCCGCCGGGACCGTCGAACACCTGGGCCTCGAGCAGCTTGCCGAGGAAGCTCGCGTCGAGCTTCACCGGGACCTCGACCACCAAGCGGGCCCGCGCCGGCGCCGCCGCGAGCGCGGCGAGGAGGAGCAGCGCGGCGCCCGCGGAGCGGGACGCGCTCATCCGGGCTCGAAGCGATTGCGCCCGTCGCGGTGCGCCACGCGGCCGGGGCGGCCCACCTCTTCCCGCGCGACGAAGCTCTCGAGGAGGGCGCGATCCTCGGGGACGTGGGCGAGGAAGCGCCGGCCGTCGCCGAGCCGTCCCACCACGATGCCGCGCTCGGGGGCCCCGGCGCGGTCGTAGACCACCGTGTAGGTCTCGAGGGTGCCCTCGCCCTCCGCCTCTTCGGCGAAGGCCACGGGCGCCGCCGGCCGCGGCGCCGGCTCCGGCGCCGCGGCGGCCGGACGCGCCGCCTCCCGCGGGCGCGCCGCGACGACGCAGGCCGAGTGCTTGGTGAGGTACCAGCCGTTCCCGGTCACGAGGGCCGCGCCGCCGCGCTCGCGCAGCCGCTCCACCATCGCCGCGAGGGCGTGGAGGCAGTAGTCGTTGCCCGGCCCGCCGGCGTAGGGGAGGCCGCCCGTCACGCTGAGGCCGCGGGGGTCGTCCTCGGCGAGGCCGAGTTCTTCTCTGGCTGTTTCCATGACCACCGAGAAGCAGCTGTAGAGATCGAAGAGGTCGACGTCGCCGAGGGCAACGCCCGCCTCGGCGAGGGCCGCCTGCGCCGCGCG
>Ga0105107_10003046_pt1 | contig 11098 bp, 8 predicted proteins | sample PPLLaktember2015_6_FD_79335 | JGI IMG/M metagenome (GOLD analysis project Ga0105107, IMG submission 79335) | Freshwater sediment microbial communities from Prairie Pothole Lake near Jamestown, North Dakota, USA - PPLs Lake P8 Core (1) Depth... | ecosystem: Environmental > Aquatic > Freshwater >... | reverse complement strand
CGCGTCGCGCTCGAGCCGCCGGTCGGCGGGCCGATGATGGGCTATGGCGCCCGCACGGGCGGCGCCCGCGGCTTCCGGGACCCGCTGTTCGCCCGCGCGCTCTACCTCGCCGAGGGCGGCGACTGCCTGTGGCTGGAGCTCGACGTCTGCCTGCTGGCGGCTTCCCAGGCCGACGCGGTCCGGCGTCGGGTCGCCGAGCGGATCGGGGTGCCGGCGCGCCGCGTGCTCGTGGCGTGCACCCATACCCATTCGGGACCCGAGACGGGGCTGTTCGCCGCGCTCGGTGGCGCGCCGACGCCGCCCGCTCCGGCGCGCCTGCTCGACGCGGCGGTGGAGGCCGCCGCGCGGGCGCGCGCCGCCGCCGGACCGGCGCGCCTCGGGGTCGGGCGCGCGGAGGCGCGCATCGGCCGCAACCGGCGCGTGGCGGACGGCCCGCTCGAGCCGGAGGTGCTGATCGTGCGCGTGGACCGCGAGGGCGGCGGTCCGCTCGCGGTGATCTACATCCACGGGTGTCACCCGACGGCGCTCGGGCACGACAACCTCGACTACTCGGCCGACTGGCCGGGGGCGGCGTCGCGTGTCGTCGAGGCGGCGCTGCCCGGCGCCCTCGGCTTCTTCGCGCTCGGCGCCCACGGCGACGTCGACCCGCGCACCCGTGGCCTCCTCGACCTCGCGGTCGCGGGCCAGAGCGCGGGCGTCGCGTACGAGGAGATGGAAGCGCTCGGGCGCGAGCTGGGCGCGGCGGTGGCGGGCGCCGCCGCCGCCATCGAGCCGGCGCCCGGCGCGCCGGTGCGCGTCGCCGCGGCAGCCGTCCGATTGCCCGTGCACGGCGCCGAGGCCGGCGAGGACGCGCGGCGCGCCGCGCTCGAGACGGCGCGCCGGCGCGCGCAGCAGGCCCTCGAGCTGCCGCCGGACGCGGACCCCGACGTCGGCGGCTGGTTCCGATTGATCGCCGAGCGCACCGACGGCCTGGCGCGCGACGAGGCGCGCCCGCGCATCGCCGCCGTGCGCCGCTACCTGCGCGACCGCACCGCGCCGCACTTCGCGGGCGGCCTCGCGCCCGAGGTGCCGCTCCAGCTGCTGCGGCTCGGCCCGGCGGTGCTCGTCGCGCTGCCCGCCGAGGCCACCGTGGACGTGGGGCGCGACTGGAAGGCGCGCCTCGGCGGGGCGCCGGGAGCGGTGCTCAGCATCGCCAACGGCTGGCTCCGCTACCTCCCGCATCCCCTCGATTTCGCCGAGCCCGACGCCGACCAGCGCTACGAGATCGCCATGTCCACCTTCACCCCGGACGCCGCCACCCGCCTGCTCGACTGCGCCGAAACCCTGCTCTGACGGACAACCAGTCGGGGACGGTCCTGCGTTTCGATCGTTCAGGGACACACCTACCGCCGCAGCGATGGATCGGGCCGGCGGGCTGGCAGCGCGCGCCACGATGCTACGCTGCGCCGATGTACGGCATCCGAACGTCCCGATGGATGCGAGGCTCCGGGGTTTCGGGGGCGGGGGAGAGCAGGAGGCGCGCATGAGCGCGTCGATCGCCCCTCATCCCGAAGCGGCCCCCTCCGCCGGCGCGGCGCTCGCCGCCCGCTATCGCGTCGTGCGCGCCGCCACCGAGCGACTGGCCGCGCCGCTCTCGCCCGAGGATTGCAGCGCGCAATCGATGCCGGACGCGAGCCCGGTGAAGTGGCACCTCGCCCACACCGCGTGGTTCTTCGAGACCTTCGTGGTCGCGCCCGCGCGACCCGAGCTCGCGCCCTTCGCCCCGGCCTTCCGGGTGCTCTTCAACTCGTACTACAACGCGGTCGGCGAGCAGCATCCGCGGCCGCGGCGCGGGCTGCTGACGCGCCCCTCGCTCGCGGAGGTGAGTGCGTATCGCGCCCACGTGGACCGACACGTGACGGCGTGGCTCGAGGGCGGTGGCTGCAGCGCCGAGCTGCTCGCGCGCGTCGCGCTCGGGCTCCAGCACGAGCAGCAGCACCAGGAGCTCATCCTCACCGACGTGAAGCACCTGCTGGCGCAGAACCCCGTGCGGCCCGCGTACCGCGCCGACCTGCCGGCGCCGGCGCGGCGCGGGGGCGCGCCGCCGCTGCTCTGGCACCGCTTCGAAGCCGGCGTGCGCGGGATCGGCGCCGAGGGGCCCGGCTTCCGCTTCGACAACGAGGAGCCGCGCCATCGCCAGCTGGTGCCGGCCTTCGCCCTGGCCTCGCGGCCGGTCACCAACGCCGAGTTCGCGGCCTTCGTCGCGGCGGGCGGCTACCGGGAGCCGGAGTGGTGGCTCTCCGACGGCTGGGCGGCTCTGCGCGCCGAGGGCTGGCAGGCGCCGGGCTACTGGGAGCGCGGGGCTGGCGGCTGGTGCGCCTTCACGCTCGGGGGGCTGCGCCCGATCGATTCCGACGCGCCCGTGTGTCACGTGAGCTTCTACGAGGCGGACGCCTACGCCCGCTGGGCCGGCGCACGGCTGCCCACCGAGGCCGAATGGGAGACGGCGGCGGCGCCCGCGGCGGTGGCGGGAAACTTCGTCGAGGAGGGCGCGCTCGAGCCCGCGTCGCTCGGCCCCGACGAGGGCCGCGAGGCGCCGGCGCGCCTGTTCGGCGACGTCTGGGAGTGGACCGCCAGCCCCTACGTCGCCTACCCGGGCTACCGGCCGGCGACGGGCGCGCTCGGCGAGTACAACGGCAAGTTCATGTGTAACCAGATGGTGTTGCGGGGCGGATCGTGCGCGTCGCCGCGCGAGCACCTGCGGGCGAGCTACCGCAACTTCTTCCCGGCCGCGGCCCGCTGGCAATGGAGCGGCCTGCGGCTCGCGAAGGACGCCCGGTGAACCTGCCGCGCCACGCGGCCGGCGGCCCGCCTGCTCCGCGGGCGGCGCTGCGCGACCGCGCGCCCGACGTGCTGCGCATGCGCGACGAGGTGTGGGCGGGCCTGGCAGCGCCACGCAAGACGCTGCCCTGCAAGTGGCTCTACGACGCGCGCGGCTCGACGCTGTTCGAGCGCATCTGCGAGGTCCCCGAGTACTACCCGACGCGCACCGAGCTCTCGATCCTGGAGGCGCACGCCGGTGAGATGGCGGAGCGGCTCGGCGCGCGCTGCCTGCTGGTCGAGTACGGGAGCGGCAGCAGCCGCAAGACGCGCCTGCTGCTCGACCGCCTCGTCGAGCCCGCCGCCTACGTCCCGATCGACATCTCGCGCGCCGCGCTCGCCGCCTCGGCGCACGCGCTGGCGGAGGCCTACCCCGCCCTCGAGGTGCTCCCGGTGTGCGCCGACTACGCCGAGCCGATCGAGCTGCCGCGGCCGCGCCGCCGGGCGGAGCGCCGCGCGGTGTTCTTTCCGGGCTCGACGATCGGCAACTTCACGCCCCCCGAAGCCCAGCGCTTCCTCGGCCGCATGGCGCGGGCGGCGGGCGCCGGCGGGGGCATCCTGATCGGCGCGGACCTGCGCAAGGACCCCGCGATCCTGGAGGCCGCCTACGACGACGCCGCCGGCGTGACGGCCGCCTTCGACCTGAACCTGCTGGTGCGCGTCAACCGCGAGCTGGGCGCCGACTTCCCGGTCGATCGCTTTCGACATCAATCGGTTTGGAACGACGGTGACGGGCGGGTCGAGATGCACCTGGTCTCGCTCGACGCCTGCGCCGTCACGGTGGCGGGCCGCCGCTTCGCCTTTGCCGCCGGCGAGACGATCCACACCGAGAACTCCTACAAGTACACGCTGGCGGGCTTCGCCGGGCTGGCGGCCGGCGCCGGCCTGGCGGTGCGCCGCGTGTGGACCGACCCGCGCGGCTGGTTCAGCGTGCAGTGGCTCACCGCCCCCGGCCCGGCGTGAAGCGCGCGGGCCGCGGCGCGCTGGCGGCGCTGGCGCTCGCCCTCGTCGCCCCGGCCGGCGAACAGGCGCCCGGCGCGGCGCCGCCGCCGCCCGTCCTCGACGCGTGGTTCCCGGACGGCCGCCGCAGGGAGGCGCTCGCCGCGCTCGCGGCGTCGGAGCCGCTGGCGGAAAGCGAGGACTTCCGCGTCCGCCAGCTCGGCCGCGACGCGTACAGCAGCCATCACCTGGTCTGGATCCGCGATCGCGAGCAGCCGCACCGCCACGACCGCCACGACCTGGTCGTCGTGATCCTGCGCGGCTGGGGCGCGATGCGCCTGGGCGGCGAGGAGCGGCCGGTCGGGGAGGGCTCGATCCTCTACGTCCCGCGCGGCACCGCCCACGCCTTTCGCAACCAGTCGCCCGACGTCGCCGTGGCCTACGCCGTCTATGCCCCCGCCTACGATCCCGCCGATCGCGTCCCCACGGACTGAGGCCTGGCGGCGCTACGCTCCGGCGCTCTCGGGGAGTGCCGGTGTCCGAAAGCGTCCGCATCGAGGCCCGCGAAGGGCTCGCCTTCGCCGTGGCCGAAGGCGGCGATGCGCGCGTGCGGTGGGGCGACGCGGCGCCCGACGCGCTCGGTCCGATCGGGCTGCGCGCCTACGCCGGCGGTCGCGCGCAGGCGTCGCTCGTCGCCGGCATCCGGCGCTCCGCCGGCCGCGACGACCTCGGCGCCTTCGACGCGCTCGAGCTCGACTGGGCCCCGGCGCCGCCGCACGCCGTCCGCACCCAGGTCCGCGCCTACCGCGAGCGACCGCTCCTGGTGTTCCGGCTCGAGGCCGCGGCGGCGCTGCGCGGCTTCGCGACCGGCGCCTTCGACGAGCCCTCGCTGGCCTGGCCGTGGTGCCGGCCGGCGGAGCGCGCGGCCGGCGGCGTGCCCGAGGGCGCGCTCGCCTTCGGCCACTCCTACACCGAGTTCGCGTTGCCCACGCAGTCCGATCCCTCCTGCGCCGGCTTCTTCCTGTTGCCGTTCCGGCCGGCCGTCGTGCTGCCGCTCTGGCTGGTCGCGCCCGACGGCCGCGCGCTCCTGCTGGCGCCGCTCGACGCCTTCCACGAGCAGGTGCTCGCGGTCCCGCGCGGCGCCGAGGACGCGGGGCGGGGGCTTCGCTGCGGCTGGCACGGCGATCTCGACGAGGCGCCGGCCGGCTTCGCGAGCGAGCTCGCGCTGTGGGCCGCGCCCGGGCCGCGCGCGGCGCTCGACGCCCACGCCGCCGTGCTGCGCGCGCGCGCCGGCACGCGCCGCCCGGACCGCTACGCCGACGCGCTCGGCGCGAAGCTCTCCTACTGGACCGACAACGGCGCCGCGTACTGGTACCGCACGGAACCCGGCCAGGGCGGCGTCACGGGCACCTTGGCGGCGGCGGCGCGCTCGCTGCGCGAGCAGGCGATCCCGTTCGGCGTCCTCCAGCTCGACTCGTGGTTCTACCCGCACGAGAAGCTGCGCCCCTTCGACGACCCCGACGTGTCGGTCCCGCCGAGCGGCCTCCTCACCTGGGACGCGCGCCCGGACATCCTGCCCGACGGCATTTCCGCGCTGCGCCGCGCGCTCGGCGATCCGCCGCTGGCCACGCACTGCCGCCACTTCTCGTCCGCCTCGCCCTACTTCGAGACGCACGACGCCTGGCGCGACGGCGACCGCGCCCACCCGACGGGCCCCGCGCTCTACGAGGAGCTGCTGCGCCGGGCCGCCGGCTGGGGCGTCGACACCTTCGAGCACGACTGGCTGATCGAGTGCTTCCTGGGCGTGCGCGGGCTGCGCGCCGCGCCCGGCCGCGCGCGCGCCTGGCAGGAGGGCGTCGACCGCTCCGCCGCCCGGCTCGGGCTGACGCTCCAGTGGTGCATGGCCTCGCCCGCCGACTTCTTCCAGACCGTGACGCTGGAGCGCGTCACCTCGATCCGCACCAGCGGCGACTACAAGTACCTGATCGGGCCCGCCGCGCTGTGGACCTGGTTCCTGCACGGCAACGCGCTGGCCCGCGCGCTCGGCTTGTGGCCGTTCAAGGACGTGTTCCTCTCGCGCCGCGACGGCGACGGGCCGCGCGACGGCGATCCCCACGCCGAGCTGGAGGCGCTGCTGGCGGCGCTGTCGGCGGGTCCGGTCGGGATCGGCGACCGGGTGGGGCGCAGCGACCGCGCGCTGATCCTGCGCACCTGCCGCGAGGACGGCGTGCTCGTGAAGCCCGACGTGCCGGTGGCCGCCCTCGACCGCTGCTGGCGCGGCCACGCGGCGCTCGAGCCGAACCCGCTGGTGGGCGAGGCGCACAGCGCGCATCCCGCCGGACGCTGGCACTACCTCGTGTCGATGAACGCGTGGCGCGGGGGAGGCTCGCTGCGCTTCCGCCTGGTGCTCGCGGACCTGGGCGCGCTGGCGCCGGCGGCGCCGGTCCTGGCCTGGGACTGGCGGCGCGGGTGCGGAGAGGTCGTCGCGCCGGACGGCGGCTTCGAGCTGGAGCTGGCGCCGCTCGACTGGGACTACCGCGTGCTCTGCCCGCTGCTGCCCCGGGGCCTCGCCGTCCTGGGCGACCCGAGCCGCTACGCCACCGCTGGCGACCGGCGGCTCGCGCGCGTGCGGCCGACACCGAGTGGCGTCGCATTCGACGTGCTGGGCGCGGACGGCGAGCGGGTACGGATCGCGGGCTGGGCCGAGCGGCGACCGCGGGCGGCGACGGAGGCCGGCCGGCCGCTCGCGCTCGACTGGGATGGCGCCGCCTCGCAGTGGAGCGTGGAGCTGGCGATCGGCGCCCCCGGCGCGCTCGCGATCGAAGTGGAGGCGGGATGACGGGGCTTCGCCGCGTCGCCGCCAGCGCGCCGGCGCGCGCCAACCTGATCGGGAACCCCTCGGACCTCTACGGCGGCGCGGTGCTCGGCTGCGCGGTGCCGCTGCGGGCGCGGGTGGCGCTCGCGCCGGCGGCGCGGCTCGAGCTGGCGAGCGGCGGCGACAGCGTCGGCGTCGCCGGACCCGACGACCTCGCGCTGCGCGGCGATCGCTTCGACGTCGCGCGCGCGGCGCTGCGCGCCGAGCTCGAAAGCCAGGACGCGCTGCCCGCCGTCCGCATCGCCTACGACACCGAGATCCCCTTCGGCAGCGGCATCGCCGGGTCCACCGCGCTGCTGGTCGCGCTGCTGCGCGCGCTCGCCGCCTGGCGCGGCGAAGCGCCGTCGCCCTATGCGCTCGCGGAGCGCTCGCGGGCCACCGAGCGCCGCCTGCTCGGGGTCGCGTGCGGCTGGGTCGATCACTACCTGTGCAGCTTCGGGGGCCTCCGCTACGTGGACCTGCGTGGCAAGGAGCGCGACGACGCGCCGCCGGGCTCTCCCTACGCCACCGTCGAGGACCTGGCGCCCTATGTGCCGCGGCTGCCCTTCGTGCTGGCCTTCACCGGCGTGGCCCACCACTCGGGCTCCGTGCACGCGCCGATCCGCGCGCGCTGGGAGCGCGGCGAGCCCGCGGTGGTCGCGGCGTACCAGCGCATGACGGCGATCGCCCGCGAGGGCAAGGCGGCGCTGCTGCACGCCGACTGGGCCGCGCTCGGCGCGCTGCTCGACGAGAACCACGCGCTGACCCGCGGGCTCGGCGGCTCGGCCGACGCCGTCGAGCGTCTGATCGAGGCCGCGCGGCGCGCCGGCGCGCCCGGCGCCAAGCTGGCCGGCGCCGGCGGCGGCGGCACGATCGCCGTGCTGTGGCCCGATCCCGACGCCGCGCCGCTGGAGCGCGCGCTGCGCGCCGCTGGCGCCGCTTCGCTGTACCGGCCCGCGCCCGTCCAGGGCGTGCGCCTCGAGGAGACCCCGTGAGCTACCAGACCTTGCTGACCGAGAAGCAGGACGGCGTGCTGACCGTCACCCTGAACCGCCCCGACCGCCTGAATGCGTTCACCACGCAGATGATGATCGACCTGCTGGCGCTGTTCGACGCGATCGACGCCGACGACGACGTGCGCGCCGTCGTGGTGACCGGCGCGGGCCGCGGCTTCTGCGCCGGCGCGGACCTGGGCGGCGGCGGCGGCACCTTCGACGCCGGCGGCGCCGAGGAGCAGGCGGAGCATCGCGACGGCGGCGGCCAGGTAACCCTGCGCATCTTCGAGTGCCGCAAGCCCGTGATCGCGGCGATCAACGGGCCGGCGGTGGGCGTGGGCGCCACCATGACCCTGCCGATGGACGTGCGCATCGCGAGCGAGCACGCGCGCTTCGGCTTCGTGTTCTGCCGGCGCGGCATCGTGCCCGAGGCCGCCAGCTCCTGGTTCCTGCCGCGCGTGGTCGGCATCTCGCAGGCGATGGAATGGGTGGCGACCGGCCGCGTGTTCCCGGCCTCCGAGGCGCTGGTGGGCGGCCTCGTGTCGCGTGTGGTGGCGCCCTCGGAGCTGCTGCCGGTGGCGCAGGGCATCGCGCGAGAGATCGCTGCCAACACCAGCGCTGTGTCGGTGGCGCTGGCGCGCCAGATGCTGTGGAAGATGCTCGGCGCCGACCACCCGATGGAGGCGCACCGCGTGGACTCGCAGGCCATCTTCTCCATGGGCCGCTCGCCGGACGCCTACGAGGGCGTGCAGAGCTTCCTCGAGAAGCGCCCGCCGCGCTTCTCGATGAAGGTCTCGCGCGACATGCCGGCCTTCTTCCCGTGGTGGAAGGAGCGCCGCTTCCGCGACTAGGCCTGGCGCGTGCGAGCGCGGCGCCCGCCCAGCCAGGCGAGCGCCGCCACGGCACCGGCCGCGTCGAGCGGTGGGCCGGGCTCGTCGCGTCGCACGAGTCCACGGTGCACACGACCTCGTCGTTGCAGGAACACACGCCGCCTCCCGCTGCGCCGGAGGAGGGTTGGTAGCGGAGGCGCGGGCAAGGGTCGCAGGCGATCTGGCCCTGGCAGGCGGCGAAGGTGCCCGGCGCGCACTCTGTCACGCGCGCACTGCGCGCTGTCAAACGCTCCGCGCGCCCGGCGCTACAGGAAGATCGGGTAGATCGCGTTCGCGACGAGCCCGAGCGCCAGCAGCACGCCGGCCAGGCGCGTCAGCAGGAATGCCCAGGCGACGTACCAGAGCGGCCACAGCGGGTAGCCGGGCGGCGGCGCCGCGGGCTTCGGCTGGCCGATCGTGCGCGCGACCTTCACCGCGCGCGGCAGCGCCGCGAAAGTGGCGAGCGTCCAGACGCCGAGCGTCCCGGTCAGCACCAGCAGCGCGACCACCGCGAAGTACGAGAAGATCAGCGCCTGCGCCACCCAGCGCGCCTGGCTCTCGCCGAGCAGCACCGGCAGCGTGCGGATGCCCTTCGCCGAGTCCGCCTCGAGCTTGTCGATGTGCTTGCCGAACAGCACCACCGTGACGAGCAGCGCGTAGGGCAGGCTCGCGGCGATCACCCAGGCCGGGATCTGCCCGGTGGTGACGAAGTAGGTGCCGCCGATCATGAGCGGCCCCCAGACCAGGAACACGCCCGGCTCGCCGAGGCCGTGGTGCTTGAGCTTGAGCGGCGGCGCCACGTAGAACACGCTGATGAACAGGCCCGCCAGCGCGAACGCCACCACCGGCCAGCCGCGCTGCGTGTAGAGGTAGGCGAGGATCGCGAGGTCGATCAGGTTGGTGACGGCGATCGCGGCGACGAGACCGGTCTTCGAGATCAGCCCCGACAGGATCGGGTGCGGCGCGTACTGGCCGCGCACGTAGCTCGCGGAGTCGACGCCGCCCGCCAGGTCGAACCAGTCGTTGATCATGTTGTTGGCGGCGTGGGCGAGCACGAGCCCGAGCAGCGCGAGCGCGAACAGGCCCCAGTGGGCTTGGGCCGGCGTCGGTCCCGCGACCGCCAGCAGGCCGCCGAGCACGGCCGAGGTGATCGTCATCGGGAACACGCTGGCGCGGATGATCAGGAGCCAGCGCGAGACGAGGTCGGGGCGGCCGCCGGCGCGCACCGACGCCAGGTTCTGGGTGCGCAGGACCTCCGCCCAGTTCTTCCACAGCGGCTGGTCGGGCGTGTCGGTGGGAGGATCGGTGGGCGTGTCGGTGGCGCTCGCCATGGGGACCTCCGGAGAGGAGCGAGGCTAGCGGCGCGCTTCGGCGGGGTCGAGCGCGCCGCGCGAGGCGAGCAGGATCGCGGCGAGCACCGCGACGCCGCCCGCGGCCTGCCACGCGCCGAGCGGCTCGTCGAACAGCCACCAGCCGAGCAGGGTCGTGCCGACCGGCTGCCCGAGCAGCGCCACCGCCGCGAAGCTCGCGCGCGCCCAGCGCAACGCCCACACGATGCCGAGGACGCCGCCGATCTGCGCCACCAGCGCGGCGCCGGCGATCGCCGCCCAGGAGCGGGCGGGGAAGCCCGCGAAGGGATCGCCCGCGGCCCCCGCGGCGACCCCGAGCAGCGCGGCCGCCGACGCGCTGCCGAGCGCCAGCACCGCCAGCGCGTCGCCGCTGCGGCGGGCGTCCTTCGCGAGCAGCAGGTAGCCGCTGTAGAAGACGGCTGCGCCGAGCGCCAGCGCGTCGCCGCCGCCTGCGCCGGCCGGGCTCGAGCCGAGCAGCAGCGCCGCGCCCGCCAGCGCCAGCGCCGTCGACACCCAGAAGCGGCGGCCGAGCGGCTCGCCGCGCACCGCGATCGCCCACAGCCCGACGAAGATCGGCGTGGTGTTCACGAGCAGCGTGGCGTTGGCGAGCGAGGTGCGCACGATCGCCAGGTGCCAGAGGGCGATGTCGGCGCCGAAGAAGAGCCCGGCCACCAGCGCGAGGCGCGCGCTGGCGCGGTCGGGCAGGGCGGCGCGCCCGCGGGCGGCGAGCACCGCCCCGAGCAGCAGGGCCGCCAGCGCGACCCGGTAGAAGCCGGTCACGAGCGGCGGGGCGGGCAGCGCCCAGCGCACGAAGGGCGCCGCCAGCGAGATCCCGGCGACGCCCGCCGCGAACGCGAGCCAGACGCGCGCCATCGGGCCCTCTCCCTCCTCGCACCGGGCCGTTCCGAGCGGGGCGCCTATGCTACGGGGCCACCCGGGAGGATGCGATGCGCGTGCGGGCGCGGCTCGAGACGCGGAGCGGCTGGATCGAGGGCGCGGTCGACGAGGCCGGTGGGGCGGACGGGGCTGCGCTGCGCGTCTTCCGCGGCGTGCCCTACGCGCGCCCGCCGGTGGGGCCGCTGCGCTGGGCGCCGCCCGCGCCCGAGGCGCCCTGGAGCGGCGTCCGCGAGGCGCTGGCCTTCGGCCCGAGCTGCCCGCAGCGGCCGAGCGTGCTGATGCGCATGCTCGGCATGGACGGCCCGGCGCACGACGAGGACTGCCTCACCCTGTGCG
>Ga0105107_10003045_pt1 | contig 11100 bp, 9 predicted proteins | sample PPLLaktember2015_6_FD_79335 | JGI IMG/M metagenome (GOLD analysis project Ga0105107, IMG submission 79335) | Freshwater sediment microbial communities from Prairie Pothole Lake near Jamestown, North Dakota, USA - PPLs Lake P8 Core (1) Depth... | ecosystem: Environmental > Aquatic > Freshwater >... | reverse complement strand
GGTCGACGAGGTGCCGTTCTGGCGCGAGACGATGCCCAAGGCGTCGAATGGAGCGATCACCACGGACATCACGCCGCTCGACCAGATGGGCATCGACGACAAGACAATGCTGCGCCTGCTGCGGCTCGGCGTGATGGACTTCGCCGGCATGGACATCTCGAAGATGGCGGGCGACGATCCGCGCTTCGAAGGCTGCGACCTGGCCGGGTTGACGCTCAACACTGATCGCGCGCGCGCCGCGTGCGAGGCGTACCGGGAGGTGATCGACCGCCAGATGCAGAAGAACTGGAACGCCAAGCTGCTCGCCTTCGGCGGCAACCCGCCGCAGGTGTTCTGGTGCCGCGGCATGATCGGCGGCCTCGCCGACCTGAAGGGCAAGAAAATACGCGTGTTCAACAACACGATGCGCGATTTCCTGGCCGGCGTTCCCGCCACCGCCGTGAGCATGGCCTTCGCCGAGGTCGTGCCGGCGCTCAACAACGGCGTGGTCGATTGCGCGGTGACCGGCAGCCTGTCGGGCAATACTGCCGGCTGGCCCGAAGTCGCCAAGTCGCTCTACCCGATGTCGCTCGGCTGGAGCATCAACGTGCTGGCGGTGAACCTCAACACCTGGAAGCGCATCGATGCGCGCACGCAGGCGTTCATGCTGGCGCAGTTCAAGCAGTACGAAGACAAGATGTGGCGCACTCTGAAACAGGCCACCGACGAGGCCGACAACTGCAACACCGGCAAGCAACCCTGCACCCTGGGCAAGCTGGCCAAGCTCACGATCGTGCCGGTGAAGCCCGCGGAGGCCGTGGAGCACAAGAAACTCGTCGAGAACGCCGTCCTTCCCGGATGGGCGAAGCGCTGCGGCGCCGAATGCGCGAAGGAGTGGAACGCCACGGTGGGCAAGGCGCTCGGCCTTGCCGTCGCGGTGAACTGAGCACCGCGACCGCGCCGCGCAGCGCGCCGCCGCAACCTCCGGGCGGCGGCGCTTAAAGCCTGCGCCCCGCTCGGCGCGCCGGGGCTGCGCAAACCGGAGCTCGGAGGAGAGCATGGAAGCCTTGATGCGAGGCGTGCTCCAGGTGACGCGCTGGAGCACGTGGTTCGGTGGCGCGCTGATCCTGCTCGCCGCGTTCCTGATCGGCATCGACGTCGTGCTGCGCAAGTTCTTCGCCACCTCGATCGGCGGCGCCGACGAGCTGGCAGGCTACGCGCTGGCGATCGCCACGGCGTGGTCGCTGGCCGCCGCGCTGCTCGCCCGGGCGCACATCCGCATCGATTCCTTGTATGGGCTGCTGCCGCTAAGCCTGCGGCTGCTGCTCGACTTCCTCGGCCTGGCGCTGTTCATCGGCTACTTCGGCCTGATCGCGCGCCACGGCTGGAACGTGTTGCTGCAGTCGTGGAGCTCCGGCTCACGCAGCCAGTCGGCGCTGCAGATTCCGACCGTGATCCCACAGGCAATCTGGATCCTTGGCCTCGCGCTGTTCGTGATCATCGGTGCGCTGCTGTTCGTGCACGCGCTCGGCCTGGTGCTGCGCGGCCGCAGCGGCGAGGCGACGCGCGCCATCAGCACGCGCTCCGCCCAGGAGGACGTCGCCGAGGAAGTGCGCGACGTCAAGGCGCGCCGTTCGCTCGAGACGGACGCGCCATGATCTGGACCGCGCTCGCCGTGCTGCTGGTGGTCCTCGCGCTGGCGGTGCCGGTGGCGGCGGGGCTCGGCGTGCTCGGCCTGGTACTCTCGGAGATCTACTCGAAGCTGCCGCTGACGCTCGCCATCGGCGAGATGTCATGGGCCACCTCGAACAATTTCCTGCTGGTCGCGATCCCGTTCTTCGTGCTGCTCGGCGAGGTCCTGCTGCGCACGGGCATCGCGGAGCGCATGTACAACGCGCTCGTGCTGTGGGTGCCGTGGCTGCCGGGCGGGCTGATGCACTCCAACATCGCCGCCTGCGCCATGTTCGCCTCGACCTCGGGTTCGAGCGTCGCCACCGCCGCCACCATCGGCACCGTGGCGATGGGCGAGATCCGCAAGCACGGCTATTCCGAGCGCCTGTTCCTCGGCAGCATTGCCGCGGGCGGCACGCTCGGCATCCTCATTCCGCCGTCGATCAACATGATCGTGTATGGCGTGTTGACCGATGCCTCGATCCCCAAGCTGTACCTCGCCGGCATCATCCCGGGGCTGGTCCTCGCCATCCTGTTCAGCCTGACGATCCTCGCCATCTGCCTGATCTGGCCGCAGCTCGGTGGCCGGCGCATCCGCGCCACCTGGACGCAGCGCATTCGCGCGCTGCCCGATCTGCTGCCGCCGCTCGCCATCTTCCTCGCCGTCATCGGCTCGATCTACGCCGGTTGGGCCACCGCTACCGAATCTGCTGCGCTCGGGGTGATCGCCGCGCTCGCCGTGGCCGCCTTACGCCGCAAACTGACGCTGCGCATGCTGGGGCACGCCTTCGAGGGCACCATGCGCACCAGCGCAATGATCATGGCGATCCTGATCGCGGCCTACTTTCTCAACTTCGTCATCACCTCGATCGGTCTCACGGCGCAGGTGAACCGCTACGTCACCCGGCTCGGCCTGACGCCCGCGCAGCTGTTCGTGGCGGTGGTCGTCTTCTACCTGATTCTCGGCATGTTCATGGAGACGCTGTCGATGATGGTGGCCACGGTGCCGATCATCGCGCCGATCATGATCAAGGCGGGCTTCGACCCGATATGGTTCGGCGTGCTGATCGTGATCCTGCTGGAGACGGCGATGATCACGCCGCCGGTCGGCATCAACCTGTACGTGGTGCAGGGGCTGCGCGAGCGCGGCCGCATCGACGACGTGATCATCGGCGCGGCGCCGTTCGTGCTGACCATGCTGCTGATGATCGCCGCGCTGTGGTTCTGGCCGGCGCTCGCGCTGTGGATCCCGGGGCTGGTATCGGGCTGACGAGCGCGCCGGCCGGCGGCGCGGAGCTCTAGGCGCCGAGCTCGATGACGATGTTGCCGCCCGCGTCGAGGCTGGCGCGCGCGCCGGGCGGGATCACGCAGGTCGCGTCGTACTCCTCGATGATCAGCGGGCCGGCGCGCGGCGCCGACAGGTCCGAGCGCCGCAGGATCGGCGAGTTCAACCAGCCGAGCTCGGCGCCGAAGTAAGCCGGGCGCGGCGCCGTCGGCGCAGGCTCGGCGCGGCTCGGGCGCACGCGCTGCGGCACGCCGGCGTCCTCGCGCACGCCCTGACCGACCACCTGGATCGACACCAGCTCGACCGGCTCGTCGGCGCTCGCACGATGGCCGTAGGTTTTTTCGTGCTCCTGGCCGAAGGCCTCCTCCAGGTGCGCGGCCATGGCCGCATCCAGCGGGCCGTCGGGCGCCGGCACGGTCAGATCGAAGCTCTGGCCGTGGTAGTGCAGGGCGGCCGAGCGGCGCAGCCGCGCCCTGGCGCCGCTGAAGCCTCCGGCGGCGAGCTGCGCCAGGGCCTGCTCGGCGAGCGCGTGCCAGGCGCGCTGCACCTCGTCGAGGTCGGCGCCGCGCAGCAACCGCCGCAGGGTGCGCGAGTAATGGTGCTCGACCTCGGCGTAGAGCAGGCCGAAGGACGAGAACAGGCCCGCCGAGGGCGGCACCACGACGCGCTTCATGCCCAGCGCCGCCGCCATGCCGCAGGCGAACAGCGGCCCGTTGCCGCCGAACGCGAACAGGGCGAACTCGCGCGGGTCGCGGCCCCGCTCGGTGGAGACCGCCTTGATGGCGCGAATCATGTTGGAGGCGGCGATCTGGTGCGCGCCGTAGGCCGCCTGCTCGATGCTCATGCCCAGCGCGTCGGCGATCTCGCCCTGGAACACGCGCCGCGCCCGGTCCGCGTTCAGCTTGAGCGCTCCGCCCACCAGGTGCGCCGGATTGATGTAGCCCAGCAGCACGTTGGCGTCGGTCACGGTGGGCACCGTGCCGCCCTTGTCGTAGCACACCGGGCCGGGCAGGGCGCCGGCGCTCTCCGGGCCGATCTGCAGCGCGCCGCCGCGGTCGATCCAGACGTGCGAGCCGCCGCCGGCGCCGACTTCGGCCAGATCGATGGCCGGGACCTTGAGCGTATAGCCGGCCCCGGTCAGCAGGCGCGAGCCGATCATGATGCCCGCGCCCACAGAATACTCGGCGGTGCGCAGCACCTCGCCATCCTCGACCATCGAGGTCTTGGCCGTGGTGCCGCCCATGTCGAAAGTAATCAGGTTGCGCACGCGGCCGGCGCGCGCCAGTGCCTGCGCGCCGACCACGCCGCCGGCGGGGCCCGATTCGATGATGTTCATCGGCCGCTCGGCGGCGGCCGCATCGGTGGTCAGCCCGCCGTTGGATTGCATCAGCAGCAGGCTGGCCTGGATGCCCGCCTCGTCGAGACCCTTGCGCAGCGCGCGCAGGTAGCGCGCCACGATCGGGATGACGTAGGCGTTGACCACGGTGGTCGAGGTGCGCTCGTATTCCTTGATCTCGGGCAGCACCTCGCAGGAGATGCTGGTCGGCAGGCCGGGCGCCTTGCGCCGGATGATCTGGGCGATCCGCTGCTCGTGCACGGGGTTGGTGAAGGAGTGCAGCAGGCACACCGCGATCGCCTCGACTTTCTCGACGAGCAGTGCGTCGACCACCCTTTCGGCCTCGCCGGCGTCGAGCGCGCGCTCGATTTTGCCGTGCGCGTCGATCCGCTCGTCGACCACCTTTCGCAGGTAGCGCTCCACCAGCGGCGCCGGCTTGGTCCAGCCGATGTCGTAGAGTCGCGGCATGCGCAGCGTGCGAATCTCGAGCACGTCGCGAAAGCCGCGCGTGGTGATCAGCCCGACGCGCGCGCCCTTGTGCTCGAGGATCGCGTTCGAGGCGACCGTGGTGCCGTGGCGGATCTCGTCGATCAGATTGCCCTGCAGCCCGGCCTCGGCGAACACCTCCGCAAGTCCTTCGACGATGGCGCGCGCGTAGTTCTCCACGCTCGAGGAGATCTTCTTGGTATGGAGGGTGCCGTCCGAGCCGAGCAGCACGATGTCGGTAAAAGTGCCGCCGATGTCGACGCCGGCGCGGTAGGTGATGGTTGCGCTCATGCCCTTGCGTGGTGAGTGGGTGGAGATCCGGGGCCTAAGCTTTCGACCGCGCGGCGGGTACCGGATCGTGGCGCTGCACCGCGGGCACCTCGCGCCAGCCCCTCGCGGCGCGAATGCGGGCGCGTTCGAGCTCGGACGCGACAGCGTCGATCGCCCAGCGCTTGGTGTCGACGACCACGCCGTAATCGGCGCGCGCCTTGGCCGGGGACAGCAGCTCGTTGCGCACGTCGCGCAACACCGCGCCCGGGTCACGCTCGAGCGGATCGCCCCAACCGCCGGCGCCTGCCAGCACGTGGCGCAGCACGTCGCCTTTCCTGACGGTCATGGTGAATTTGCCCGGCAGCACGCGGTTCTCGGCGTCGGGGTTGAAGTAGTTTTCGGAGGGCGCGCCCGGGCTGCCGCCGTACAGGCCGAAGGGCCGGTGATCGCGACGGTCGGAGCGCACCTGCAGGATGCCTTCGGTTTCGAGGAAGCGGTAGTCGCGCCGGAACGGCACGCCGCCGCGGTACTTTCCGGCGCCGGCCTTGTCCGGCACGAACTCGTAGGCGAGCAACTGGATCGGGTGCTCCAACTCGGTGACTTCAATCGAGTGCGACGCCATGTTGGCGAACATGTGCGAATTGCCGTCCAGGCCGTCGGCCCAGGGGCGCGCGCCCCAGGCGCCGCAGGTGAAATCCACGTACACGAAGGGCTTGCGATCGGCATAGTAGCCGCCGATGGAAATGCCGGTATTGCCGCCGTCGCCCGCGGCCTTGACCCGGTCCGGCAGCATCATGGCGAGCGCGCCGAACATGCAGTCGGTCATGCGAAAGCCGGTCAGGCCGCGCGCCGCGCAAGCCGCGGGCAGCAGGCCGTTGCCGACCGTGCCTGGCGGGCAGATCACCTCGATGGCGCGAAACACGCCTTCGTTGTTCGGGATGCCCTGGGGCAGCACCGAGCGCACGCCGGTATAGGAAGCCGCCTTGGTATACGACAGGGTGTTGTTGATCGCGCCCTTCACCTGCGGCGCGGTGCCGGTCCAGTCGACCACCATGTGCCCGCCGCGCTTGCGCAAGGTGACGAACAGCCGGATCGGCTTGCCGTAGTCGATGCCGTCGTCGTCGATCCAGTCCTCGAAGCTCCATTCGCCGTCGGGCAGCGTCTCGAGCGCGGCGCGCGTCAGGCGCTCGGCGTAGTCGACGGTCTCGTTCATGTAGTAGCGCGTCTGCTGCGGCCCGTAGCGCGCCACCAGCTCGGCGAACTGCCGCTCGGCGATGTGGCACGCCGCGAGCTGCGCGCGCAGATCGCCGAACAACTGCACCGGCAGGCGCACGTTCTTCTCGATGATCGAGAGCAGCGTGTGGTTGGGCTTGCCCTTGTCGTAGAGCTTGAGCGGCGGGATGCGCAGCCCTTCGGCGTAGATCTCGGTCGAGTCGGAGGCGTTGGAGCCCGCCACCCGCCCACCGACATCGCCGTGGTGGCACACGGTGCAGGCGAAGGCGATGCGCTCACCTTCGTGATACAGCGGCTTGAACACGAAGATGTCGGGCAGGTGCATGCCGCCGTCGAACGGGTCGTTCATGATGAACACGTCGCCCGGATGCATGTCGTCGCGGAAGTGCCGCATGATGGAGAGCATCGCCGTGGGCACCGATCCGAGGTGTCCGGGGAGCGTCAGGCCTTGTGCCACCAGCTTGCCCTCGGCATCGGCGAAGCCGGTCGAATAATCCATGTTGTCCTTGAGCACTCCCGAGTAGGTGGTGCGGAAGATCGTCAGCGCCATTTCGTCGGCGATCGAGAAGATGGCGTTCTTGAACAGCTCGAAGACGATCGGATCGCGGACCTCGGGGTCGCTCGCGGCGGAATCAAGTACGGCGTGCTCGCGCATGGGCAGCTCGGAAAGGTCGTAAGCTCTCGGGAACGGCAATCTTAGCAACCGAATGCGATTCCGGGGGGAGAGGTTCGACGATGGGGAACGGCGACATCTATGCGGCGCTCGGCGTGCGGCGCCGGATCAACGCCGCGGGCACCCTGACGCGCCTGGGAGGCAAGCCGATGGCACCCGAGGTGAGCGCGGCGATGGCCGCCGCCGCGCCCCACGCGGTCGACATGGCCGAGCTGCAGGCCGCCGCCAGCCGCAGCATCGCGCGCATCACCGGCGCCGAGGCCGGCATGGTGACCTGCGGCGCCGCCGCGGCGTTGACGCTGGCGGCGGCGGCCAGCATGACGCGCTGGGACATCGCGCGCATGGCGGCGTTGCCCCACGCCGAAGCGTTCCCGCACGAGATCCTGATCCCACGCACGCATCGCACCGGCTACGCGCATGCGTTGAGCGCCGCCGGCGCCAGGCTGGTCGACATCGGGCACAACGACCGCGGCACCGGCGCCGGCGTTCGCGGCCTCGAGGCCTGGGAGATCGAGGCGGCGATCACGCCCCGCAGCGCCGCGTTCGCGTTCTGCGCCAACCCGGGAAACTTCGACGACCTGGCGCTGGTGGTGACGGTGTGCAAGCCGCGCGGCCTGCCGGTCATCGTGGACGCGGCGGCGCAGCTGCCGCCCCGGCGCAACCTGCGCCGCTTCATCGAGCAGGGGGCCGACCTGGTGGCGTTCTCGGGCGGCAAGGCGATCGGCGGCCCGCAGGCCTCCGGCATCCTGGCCGGGCGCGGCGACCTGGTCGGCGCGGCCCTGGTGCAGCAGCTCGACATGGACGTCTCGCCCGGCAGCTGGTCGCCGCCCGGGCTGATCGATCGCGCGGCGTTGAAAGGCGTGCCGCATCACGGCCTGGGTCGCGGCTTCAAGGTCGGCAAGGAGGAGATCGTCGGCCTGCTCACCGCGCTCGAGCGCTTTGCCGCGGCCGACGACGAGGCCGCCAACGGCTTGCTGGAGGAAAGATTGAAGCGCATCGAGGCGCAGCTCGGCGCCCCGAAGGGTTTGCGCACCCGCGTGCTGCCGGCGCGCGAGGCCGGCCGCGTGCCTCACCTGCATCTGCGGATCGACCCGGCCGTCGCCGGCACGGATGCGCTAGCGCTCAGCCGGCGCCTGCAGGAGGGCGATCCGCCGGTGCATCTGTCCGAGCGGCTCGCGACGCAAGACATCCTGATCGTCGACCTGCAGGCCCTGGCGCCGGAGGACGATGCCGCAGTCGTGGCGGCGCTGCGCCGCGGGCTCGCCCGAAACCAGCAGGAGGAACCATGAGGATTATCGCGCAGCCGCTGACCGCCGAAGCTTTCGCCCCGTTCGGTGACGTGCTGGCTCCCCCGACGGAGCCTGGTCGCAGCTACTTCGAGAAGGGATTGAAGAACGGCCGCGCCGGCGCCTGGCCGAGCTTGGCGGTCACGCACGCCCGGCCATTGGCGGCACTCCCGTTGCGGGCGACGATGCTGGAGCGCCACGAGTTCTCCTCGCAGAGCTTCATGCCACTGGATGTTTCACGATGGCTGGTCGTGGTGGCGCCGTACGGCGCTGATGGCGGTCCCGATCCGTCTCGCGCCAGCGCATTCGTGGCGGGCCCCGGGCAAGGCGTGACGTATCACATGGGAACGTGGCATCACGGACTCACGGCGCTCGATCGTCCCGCGCGCTTCGCGGTTTTCATGTGGCGCGATGGCACCGGCACCGATGAGGAGTTTCGGCAGCTCGCGGAACCATTCACGGTCCAGGTTCCGGACTGACGGTTCGACACAACGAGGAGGAGATTCGTGCCCGAAAGCTCCATGAGTGACACATACGATCGCGACCTTGTCGGTTACGGCGCGAACCCGCCCGATCCGCGATGGCCGAACGGTGCGCGGCTGGCGGTCAATTTCGTGATGAACTACGAGGAAGGATCGGAGCCTTCGGTGCAGGACGGGGAAGGCTATAGCGAGAACGCGCTGACCGAAACGCACAACGTAGGCCGGGGCGTGAAGGGGCGCGATCTCGCTGCGGAGGGCATGTTCGAGTATGGCAGTCGCGTGGGGTTCTGGCGCGTGATGCGGTTATTTCAGGAGCGCAAGCTGCCGGCGACCGTCTTCGGTTGCGCACTCGCGCTCGAGCGCAATCGGCTGGCGGCGGACGCGATCAAGCAATCCGGCTTCGATGTCTGCAGTCACGGCTGGCGCTGGATCAAGCACTTCGAGCTTTCGCGGGAGGAAGAACGGGAGCACATCGGGAAAGCCGTTCGATCCTTCGAGCAGACCCTTGGCGAGCGACCGCTCGGCTGGTACTGCCGATATGGTCCGAGTGTGAATACGCGCGAGCTCCTGGTCGAGGAGGGCGGCTTTCTGTACGACTCCGATACCTACAACGACGAGCTGCCGTACTGGCGAACGGTCACGGGCAAGCCGCACCTCGTCGTGCCCTACTCGCTTACCCACAACGATGGCAAATTCGCCGCCTGGATCAGCAACTCGGACCAGTGGTTCGCGTTCGTAAGGGATGCGTTCGACATGCTGTACCGTGAAGGCGCCAGGCAACCGAAGATGATGTCGGTCGGCCTGCATATGCGCATGATCGGTCATCCCGCGCGCGCCGCGGGTCTGGAGCGCCTGCTCGAGCATCTCATGAAGCACGATGGCGTCTGGATTACGCGACGCGTGGACATCGCACGGCATTGGATCGAGACACATCCGTATCCAGGGAAGGGATTGAACGAGTAGCGCGCGGGTAATCAGCCAGAGATTGCGCTGACTCGATCGCGGCGGCCAGTCTACTCGCGGAGCTTGCGCGCCTCCTGCGCCATCGGCCGGTTGACACTGGCGTCGAGCCACGCCTTGAACTTCGGGAACTTCTCGAGCAGCGGGAACTTGTTGAACCACATCGAGTAGCACACGCTCGCCACCATGAAGTCGGCCATGCCCCAGGCGTCGCCGCTGAAGCAGCGGTTCTTCGCCAGGTAATCCTCCATCACCTGCATCTTCGGCAGGACCTGCTGCTCGGCCTCGTCGGCGAGCTTCGCGTTCCTTTGCTCGGCCGGCAGCAGGTGGCGATGGCGCTGCATCGTGATCATCGGCGGCTCGACGTCGTTGGCGATGTAGAACGCCCACTGCAGCATGCGCGCCTTGCCGGCTGGGTCCTTCGGCCACAGCGGGCTGCGGTACTTCTCGGCGAGGTACAGGTTGATGGCGGCCGATTCCCACATGACCAGGCCGTCGTCGTCGATGGCCGGCACACGCTGGTTCGGGTTGATCGCGCCATACCAGGGCTCCTTGCAGGTTGCGCCCTCGACGTTGATGGTGACGTTCACGTGCTCGTAGGGGATGTTCGATTCCTTGCACAGCCACGCCACGCGGAACGCGCGCGAGCGGTACTGGCCGTAGAGTTTCAGCATGTCTCGCTCCATGGAATTGGCGGGTGGACTGCGCTATTCTCCGCAAGCCGGTCGCATTGCGTCAACGCGCGTTCGAGGAGAGCCATGAGCAAGCCCAAGCCGCACCTGGAGTTCGTCGGCGTCGACTTGAAGGCGGGCTGGGAAACGCCGCCCGGGTACCCGCCCGGGTTCACCCAGAAAATCCTCGCCTCGGACATCGACGAGCAGGCGAAACGAGGCAGCCGCACGCGGCTGCTGAAGCTCGATCCGGGCGCCTACTCCACCGTGCCCTTCGTGCACGACCACTGGGAGGAGGTGTTCCTGGTGCAGGGCGACCTCGTCGTCGGCAACGACGCGCAAGGCAAGGGCGGGAAGTCCTCGCAGGCCTTCACCTACGCCTGCCGGCCGCCGGGCGTGCACCACGGCCCGTTCACCAGCAAGGGCGGGTGCCTGCTGTACGAGATCCACTACTACGAAACCAGCGGCAGGAAGGGCTGACCATGCTCAAGACCGGAGCCCAGCACCTCGAATCGCTGCGCGACGGGCGCGTGGTCTACATCGGCGGCGAGCAGGTGGACGACGTCACCACGCACCCCGCGTTCCGCAACGCGGCGCGCTCGATGGCGGCGATCTACGACCTGAAGGCGGCCAACCCCGAGTTCAGCTTCACCGAGAAGGGCGAAAAGTACTGCACCTACTTCCTGCGCGCCAAGACGAAGGCGGACTTGGAGAAGCGCACCAAGCTGCATCGAGCCATCGCCGACATGAGCCATGGCCTCCTCGGGC
>Ga0105107_10003044_pt1 | contig 11100 bp, 9 predicted proteins | sample PPLLaktember2015_6_FD_79335 | JGI IMG/M metagenome (GOLD analysis project Ga0105107, IMG submission 79335) | Freshwater sediment microbial communities from Prairie Pothole Lake near Jamestown, North Dakota, USA - PPLs Lake P8 Core (1) Depth... | ecosystem: Environmental > Aquatic > Freshwater >... | reverse complement strand
CGCCGCCGTGAGCCAGTACGACAAGGACGACGTCGAAGCGGTCGGGCTGGTCAAGTTCGACTTCCTGGGCCTCACCACGCTCACGATCCTCGACTGGACGCTGCGCTACGTGAAGCGGCTCGACCCGGCGACGACGCTCACCCTCGAGGATCTGCCGCTCGACGACCCCGAGGCTTACAGAATCTTCGCCAGCGCGAACACGAGCGCCGTGTTCCAGTTCGAATCGCGCGGCATGCGCGACATGCTGAAGCGCTCGAAGCCCGACCGCTTCGGCGACATCATCGCCCTCGTCGCGCTCTACCGGCCCGGGCCGATGGACCTGATCCCGTCCTTCTGCGAGCGCAAGCACGGGCGCGAGCGCGTGGTCTACCCCGACCCCCGGGTCGAGCCCATCCTCTCCGAGACCTACGGCATCATGGTCTACCAGGAGCAGGTGATGCAGATGGCGCAGATCATCGGCGGCTACAGCCTCGGCGCCGCCGACCTTCTGCGCCGCGCGATGGGCAAGAAGAAGCCGGAGGAGATGGCCGAGCACCGGCAGATCTTCCGCGAAGGCGCGGCGAAGAACGGTCTCACTGCCTATAAGGCCGACGAGCTTTTCGACCTGATGGAGAAGTTCGCGGGTTACGGCTTCAACAAGTCGCACGCCGCGGCTTATGCGCTGGTCGCGTATCAGACCGCGTACATGAAAGCCCATTACCCGGCCGCCTTCATGGCGGCGAACATGTCCGCGGTGATGGCGGACACCGACAAGGTGCAGCAGCTCTTCGACGACGCGGTGCAGAACGGGCTCACCATGATGCCGCCGGACGTGAACGCGAGCGATTACCGCTTCGTCCCGCTCGACGGGAAAACGATACGCTACGGCCTGGGCGCGATCAAAGGCACGGGCGAGGGCGCGATCGCCCATATCATCGACGAGCGCGCGCGCAACGGCGCGTTCCGGGACCTCTTCGATTTCTGTCACCGCGTCGACAAGCGCATCGTCAACCGCCGCACGGTGGAATCGCTGGTGCGCGCCGGCGCTTTCGATGCGGTGAACGCTCATCGCGCGAGCCTCCTCGCGTCGGTCGGCATCGCGCTGGAAAGCGCGGAGCAGGCGAGCCGCGCGATCAACCAGGTGAGCCTCTTTGGCGGCATGGAAGACCCGGGGTCGGCGGTGGCGCTCGTCGAAGTCCCGCGCTGGAGCGATCTCGCGATGCTCCAGCACGAGAAAAGCGCGCTCGGCTTCTACCTTTCGGGACATCCGTTCCGGACTTACGAGCCCGAGCTGCGCGGCTTCATCTCGACGCGGCTCGATCAGCTCGCGCCGCAGCCGCATCCGGTGCTGATCGCGGGCATCATGCACAGCCTGCGCATCCAGATGACGCGGCGCGGGCGCATGGCCGTGATCCTGCTCGACGACGGCAAAGCGCGCATCGAGTTGACCGTGTTCAACGAGCTTTTCGAGCAGCACCGCCACTGGCTGAAAGAGGACCAGCTCCTCATCGTCGAAGGCAAAGTCGCTCACGACGAGTTTTCCGGCAGCATCCGGATCTCCGCCGAAGCGGTTTTCGATTTGCAGACCGCGCGCAACCGTTACGCGCGCGGCTTACGCATCACCTGCAACGGGTCGTCGTCGGGGCAGAAGCTGAAACAGGTGCTCCAGCCTTATCGCAGCGGCAAGTGCCCGGTGCAGGTCGTGTACTACAAGGAAGGGGCGAGCTGCGCTATCGACCTGGGCGACGACTGGCGCGTCAACCTGCACGACGACCTGATCGAGTCGCTGTCGCAATGGGTCGAGCGCGAGAACGTGCAGATAATTTATGGGGGACAAGATAGCCCCTCCCCCTACCCCTCCCCAACGCCGGGGAGGGGGGTAACCTACGCATAGACCAAGCGTTTTTGGCAGACCCTGAATTCGTGAACCGATTCACTCCGTAGGGCGCTGCTCGAAGCCGCTGTAAGCGCCCCCGGCATCGCTCACCTGCACGTCGGTCACACGCGCTTTCCGGGGTCCGTGGTGCGCCCAGTCGATCACGGCCTGCACCGCATCGGGCGGGCCCTGTAGAACGGCTTCGACGCTGCCGCCGCTTCGATTGCGCACCCAGCCTGTGACGCCGTGCATCTGCGCTTCGCGCTGGAGGTACATGCGGAAGCCGACGCCTTGCACGCGGCCGCGGATCGTCAAATGACAGGTTTTCGTCATGGCTTTAGGATGATGCCATCGGTTACGACTTAAGGAGAACATCATGAGAACGCTTTTCGACGGCGCGAAAGACCGCAACGGAAACCCCTACAACATCGCGATGGAGGCGCTCGAGTCGCGCGGCGTCAAGTTCGACGTGTGCGAGATCACGCTGCGTGAGCGCAAGCTTGCGAAGAACCGCTTCATACCCGAAGCGACGTATGTGCCTTCGGGCGTGGCGGAGATCACGCGCCTTCAACAGCGCGAGGGTTACGCCTACCTGCGGCCGTAGGCCGCAGGTAGGCGTTCAACGCCGAGGAGGGGAGTAACCATTTGTGCCGGTCAGCGCTTCTCGACCTGTAACGGTTCGATGACGAGCATGCGGTCGGCATCGGCTTGCGCGGTCGCCGGCAGGCGCACGACGAATTCGGCGCCGTGCCCCAGCCCTGCGCTCTCGGCGCCGATCGTGCCGCCGTGGCTCTGGACGAGCCGCTGCACGAGCGCAAGGCCGATGCCGAGGCCTTCGCGGCCCGATGACGGGGAGTCATCGACGCGCGCGAAAAGCTCGAACACGCGCGTGAGCATCTCGGGCGGGATGCCGATGCCGTCGTCGCGCACGCGGATCACCGCGCTCGCGCCTTCGCGCTCGACGGTGAGCCACACGTTGCCGCCGGATTCGGTGTATTTCGCCGCGTTGTTGAGCAGGTTGGCCGCGATCTGGGTCACTCGCTGCGCATCCGCCTCGAGGTAGAGCGGGCCCTCAGGCATCGACACGTGCAGCGTGTGGCCGCGGCTTGCGACGAGCTCGCGCGCCATCTGCAGCGCCTGCTCGACCGCCGTGCGCAGGTCCATGCGGGATTTTCTCAGCTCAAACTCGCCGCGGCTGATGCGCGCGAGATCGAGCAGGTCGTCGACCAGCCGCCCGAGCTGCTGGCTTTGCCGGTCGAGCACGTCGAGCGACGTCGCCACTGCGGGGTGGGTCGCGTCGACCACCTTGCGGATGACCATGAGCGAATTGCGGATCGGAGCGAGAGGGTTGCGCAGCTCGTGGCCGAGTATCGCCAGGAACTCGTCGCGGCGGCGGCTCGCTTCCTTCAGGACCTCGGCGCGCTCGTCTTCGCTGCGCTTCAGCGCCTCGTCGCGATGCGCGACGTAACGCCCGATGCTCGCGGCGATCGCGTCGTCTATGAATACGCCGACCGCCATCGCTTCGCGGTAATAGAGCGGCCGCCCGAGGTTCTCCTCGAGAAAGTCGACAACGACGAGGCGCAGGAGCTGGTAGTCGCGCACGAGCTCGGTCAGCGACCAGCCGCTGTCCCAGCGCTGCGTTCCATGCTCCTTCGCCGCTTTCTGCGGGGCGGGACCGGGCTCGCCCGACTGCTTCAGCGCCTGTCCCACGAGCTCCAGGAATTCGGGCAGCTCGTCGCGCAGGACGACGTGGTGGGCGCGCTGCGCCGCGCGCTGTTCGTCACGCGCGAGCGAGCACCAGCGGTCGACGACCGCGTGCGCGTGACGCAGGAGCAGGTTGCCGATTTCGGCGTGCGGCTCGGCGCGAACCGCTGCGGTATCGAGGTTTGTCATCGAAGGAGGACGAAGAGGCAGAGGCGTGGCGCGTGAGCGCGAGCGGTAGGTAACGGCGTGCGAGTATATCAGCTCGTCATCGCGCGGCCTCGCGCGTTTGCGCCGCGCACGACCCGGCGCTTACAATTCGGGCTCCTTCCGAAGTGTCCCTAACAGAACAAGAATGTTCCCCGCCGGAGTGCTGCCCCTAGATGTCGTTCTGGGGGTAGTGTTGTACTGGTTCGGACTGGGTCTCGCCGGGCTCGCGCGGCCCGGGAGCCTGCGCTTCGTGAGCCGCGTGCTTTTCCCCCTGAGTGTCGCCGGCTCGACCGTGCTCGCCATCGCGGGCATCGCAGCGGTCCCCGGGCAACCCGACACGGTTGTTCTCGTGCTCGGGCTCCCCGATCTGCCGTTTCACGTGAGGCTGGACGCGTTGTCGGCCTTTTTCGTCGCGCTGCTCGGCTTCGCCACGACTGGAATCTCCCTTTTCTGCGTCGGCTACTTCAGGCACGGGCAGGGCACCTCGCCCGGGCTGCTGTGCCTGCAATATCACGTGTTTCTCGCCGCCATGGTGCTCGTGCTCGTCGCCGACGACGGCTACCTTTTCATGGTGGCGTGGGAGACGATGGCGCTCTCTTCGTATTTCCTGGTGATCGCGAGCCATCGCATCCCGGAGATACGGCGTGCCGGGTTTCTGTATCTGCTGCTCGCGCACATCGGGGCGATCGCGATCCTGCTCGCTTTCGGCGTCATGCACGGCGCCGGCGGGGATTACACCTTCGACGCCATGCGCGCGAGCGAGCCCCCGCTGTTCTGGGCCAGCGCGACTTTCATGTTGGCGCTCTTCGGCTTCGGCGCGAAAGCGGGTCTGCTGCCTCTGCACGTGTGGCTGCCGGAAGCGCACCCGGCCGCTCCTTCTCCGGTGTCGGCCCTCATGAGCGGGGTCATGCTGAAGACCGCGATCTACGGCCTCCTGCGCGTTTCCTTCGACCTGCTCGCGTATCAGGTGTGGTGGTGGGGCGTGGTCGCGCTCGTGCTGGGGCTGCTCACCGCGCTCTACGGCGTCATGTTCGCCGCGGTGCAGACCGACATGAAGCGCCTGCTGGCCTATTCGTCGATCGAGAACATCGGCGTGATCGTCGCCGGCATCGGGCTCGCGCTCATCTTCCGCACCTACGACAATCCGCATCTGGCCACGCTCGCGCTGGTGGCGACCCTTTACCACTGCGTGAACCATGCGTGCTTCAAGAGCCTGCTCTTCCTGGGCACGGGCTCGGTTCTGCACGCCACGCGCGAGCGCAGCCTGGGCAAGCTCGGCGGGCTCATACGAAACATGCCGTGGGTCGCCTCGCTCACCCTGGTGGGCGCGCTGGCGATCGCCGGCTTGCCGCCGCTCAACGGCTTCGTCTCCGAGTGGCTGCTGCTGCAGGCGTTCCTCTTCGCGCCGGGGCTGCCCAACCCCTATCTCAACATGCTCGTGCCGCTGGGCTCCGCCGCGCTGGTACTGGCCGCGGCGCTTTCGGCTTATGTCATGGTCAAGTTCTACGGCGTGATCTTCCTGGGGCAGCCTCGCGAACCCGCGCTCGCCGATGCGCACGATGCCGGGGGGTGGGAGCGCGCGGGCCTCGTCTGGCTCGCGGCGGCGTGCGTGCTCCTCGGTCTGCTGCCGCTGCCGGTGATCCAGCTCATGGATTACGTGACCCTGCCGCTCACCCAGTTCGCGATCGGGGACACCGCGGGCCGCGCAGGGTGGTTCCTGCTCGCGCCGGTCAGCGCCGACCGGGCGAGCTACGGGCCGCTGATCTTCCTGCTCGGCATCGCGGGGGCCGTGCTGGTTACGTTCGTTCTGGTGCGCAAGGTCTATCACGGGCGTATCCGCCGTGCCGCGCCGTGGGATTGCGGCTATCCCGCGCAGACGCCGCGCATGCAGGACACCGCCGAAGGCTTCGGGCAGCCGATCAAGCAGATCTTCGAGCCTTTCTTTCGAATACGCAGGCACGTGCCGACCCCGTTCGACGCACAGCCCTACTACGCCGCGACGACCGAGGACAGGCTGTGGCATTGGCTCTACCTGCCCATTGCGCAGCTCAATCAGCGCATCGCAGCCTGGGTGAGCGTGCTTCAGCACGGCCGCATCTATCTCTATCTCCTGTACAGCTTCGCGACGCTGATCGCGCTGCTGCTCTTCGTGAACTAAAGAGCCATGGCGCCCTGGATACAGACCGTGATCTCCCAGCTCGCGCAGACGCTGCTCGTGGTCCTGCTCGCGCCGGCGATGCTGGGCTGGGTCAACCAGTGCCGCGCCTGGCTGCAGAATCGCACCGGCCCCGGCGTGCTGCAGCCTTACCGCGTGCTCGGCAAGCTTTTTCACAAGGACGCGGTGCTCGCGCACACGGCATCACCGATCTTCCGCATCGCGCCCTACATCCAGTTCGGCTGCATGGTGCTCGCTGCGAGCATCATCCCGGTGATCGAAGCGGACCTGCTCCTGTCGCCTGCCGCGGACGTGATCGCCCTCGTCGGCATTTTCGCGCTGGCGCGCGTGTTCTCGTCTCTCGCCGCGATGGACATCGGCACGGCGTTCGGAAGTCTCGGCGCGCGCCGCGAGATGCTCGTCTCCAGTCTTTCCGAGCCGGCGCTCCTCATGGTGTTCTTCACGCCGCTGCTGATCGCGCAGTCGACCTCGCTCACCGCGATCGCCGACGCGCTCGCGCACCGGCAGTTCGCGCTGTATCCGAGCCTCGCTTTCGCCGCGGTCGCTTTCGTGATGGTTCTGCTGGCGGAGAATGCGCGCATTCCGGTCGACAACCCCACGACCCATCTCGAGCTCACGATGATCCACGAAGCGCTCGTCCTCGAGTACTCGGCGCGCCACCTCGCGCTGATCGAATGGGCGACCGCGATGAAGCTCACCATTTACTGCGCGCTCGGCATCGCGCTCTTCATGCCGTGGGGCCTGGCGGCTGCGGCCGACTGGCGCGGGGTACCGCTCGCGGTCGTGGCGCTCGCGGCGAAGCTCGTCGTCGCGGGCGCCGGCATCGCGCTGCTCGAAACCGTCTCGGCGAAAATGCGGATATTCCGCGCGCCGGAGTTCCTCGGCATGGCCTTTCTGCTGGCGGTGCTGGGCATGCTGATCTTCCTGCTCCTGGGGGCGTGACGTGACGCTCGCCACGCAGCTCATCAACGTCATGGCGGCGCTCCTGCTGCTGATCGCTTTCGCGATGCTGTCTCAGCGGCGCATCCTTTCGCTCATCTATCTCTACGCCTGGCAGGGCGTGGTGCTCTCGGCGAACAGCGTGGTCGTCGGCTACTCGACCGGCCAGACGCATCTCTACTACTCCGCGCTGCTCACCTTCGTATTGAAGGCGATCCTGCTGCCCTGGATCCTGCACCGGCTGATCATCCGGCTGAACATCCGCTGGGACGTGGAGACCCTCATCAACATACCGACCACGATGTTCGCCGGAATCGTGCTCGTCGTGTTTGCTTTCAATCTCGCGCTGCCGATCACCCAGCTTGCGGGCACGATCACGCGCAGCACGCTCGGCATCGCGATCGCGGTGGTCCTGCTCTCGTTTCTGATGATGATCACCCGGCGCAAGGCGGTGCCGCAGGTCATCGGCTTTCTCGCGCTCGAGAACGGCCTTTTCTTCGCGGCGACGAGCACCACTTACGGTATGCCGCTCGCGATCGAGCTCGGCATCGCGCTCGACGTGCTTGTCGGCGTGCTGATCCTCGGCATTTTCTTCTTCCAGGTTCGCGACGCTTTCGACAGCCTCGACCTGAGGCACATGGAGAAGCTCAAGGAGACGGACGAGTGAGCGAGATCCTGTTCGTCCTCGGAATGCCGCTCGCCGGGGCGCTCGTGCTGGGCGTCGCCGGCGGACGTGCGCACGCGGCTCTCCTGAACTCGTTCTTCAGCCTCGCGTGCCTCGTCGCCGCGGCCTTTCTCACCATCCGCGTAGTCGACGAAGGCCCGATCCTCGCGATGGAGGAGCTTTTCTTCGTCGACTCGTTCAACGTTTTCCTGGTCGCGCTCACGGCTCTCGTCGCGTTCACGACGGCGCTTTTCAGCCGCCCGTATATGATGAACGAGCTCGCGCACGGCAAGCTCACGCCGCGCATGCTCCAGCTCTACCACGCGATGTACCAGCTCTTCATATTCACGATGCTGCTCGCGCTGCTCTCGAACAACATGGGGGTGCTGTGGGTCGCAATGGAAGCGGCGACGCTTTCCACCGTTCTGCTGGTGAGCCTCTACCGCACGCCGGCGAGCATCGAAGCCGCGTGGAAATACTTCATCCTGTGCGGCGTCGGCATCGCCCAGGCGCTGTTCGGGACGATCCTGCTCTACTTCGCGGCGGAAAAGCTCCTGGGCAGCGGCGGGACGGCGCTGCTCTGGACGCATCTCAACGCGGTCAAAGGCGAGCTCGAGCCGACGGTGCTCTCGCTCGCCTTCGTGTTCCTGCTCGTCGGTTACGGCACGAAAGTCGGGCTGGTGCCGCTGCACAACTGGCTGCCCGACGCCCACGCCGAAGGCCCGACGCCGATGTCCGCGGTGCTCTCGGGGCTCTTGCTCAACGTGGCGCTCTACGCGGTCGTGCGCTGCAAGGTGCTCGTAGACGGGGCCCTCGCCTCGAATTACGCGGGCGAGCTGATGATGGGCTTCGGATTGCTGTCGGTCGTGGTCGCCGCGTTTTTCCTGTCGCGGCAGCGCGACGTGAAACGCATGTTCGCGTATTCGTCGATCGAGCACATGGGACTCATGACTTTCGCTTTCGGCATGGGCGGCGCCGTCGCAACCTTCGCGGGCCTGTTGCACATGACGGTGCACAGTCTCACCAAGTCGGCGATTTTCTTCACCGTCGGCCACGCCGCGCAGAAGACGGGAACGCAGACAATGGACGAGATCCGCGGGCTCGTCACCACGAACCCGACGATAGGCTGGGGACTCATGCTCGGCAGCCTCGCGATACTCGGCATGCCGCCTTTCGGCGTGTTCGCGAGCGAATTCCTGATCCTCACCACCGCGATGCGCGAGCAGCCGTGGGCGACCCCGATACTGCTGCTTGCGCTCGGCGTCGCTTTCGCCGCGATATTCTCGCGGGTGCAAAGCATGGTGTTCGGCGAGACCACCGCGACGCGTCTGCCGCATCCGCCGGCGCTGCTGCCCGTTTTCGTGCACCTCGCGATCGTGCTCATGCTCGGCCTGTACATTCCGCCTTACCTGGCGGACTGGTACCGGCAGGCCGCGCGGTTGATCGGCTGAGCGATGACGCTGGGCGATCTCGACATCGGTTTCGACGAGCTGCCGGGAGCGGCAGCGGCGTGGCACGCGCTCGTCGATGCGAGCGCGTGGCGCCGGGCGTGCGAGGAAGTGACGGCCGAAGGCGGCAGGCTCGTGGCGCTGTGGGGCAGCGACCGGGGCGCGGGCGCGGGGCCGCGCTTCCGTGTGCATGCGGCGCTGGTGGTGCACGCGGGGCTCGCCGTCGTTACCCTGCCGCTTGCAGCCGACGAATTTCCCGACGTGAGCGATCTTTTCCCTGCGGCCGACCGCATGCAGCGCGCGGTGTACGACCTGCTGGGCGTGCGCGCCGCGGCGCCCGCGGACGCGCGCAAATGGCTGCGCCACGACGCCTGGAGCGCCCGCGAACACCCGCTGCGCAAGGATTTTCCGGTCGAAGGCAGGACAGGGAGCGCCGGCGTGGAAATGCGAGACGACTATCCGTTCGTGCAGGTCGCGGGCGACGGCGTGCACGAGATCGCGGTGGGACCGGTCCATGCCGGGACGATCGAGCCCGGACACTTTCGCTTTTCCGTCATCGGCGAGCGGATTCTGCGGCTCGAAGAGCGGCTCGGCTACAAGCACAAAGGCGTCGAGAAGCAGTTCGAGCGGCTCACCCTCGAGCAGGGGGCGAAGCTCGCCGGGCGCATCTCGGGCGACTCCACCGTCGCTTATGCGTGGGCCTACGCGATGGCGGTCGAAGGCGCGTGCGGCATCGAGGCGCCTCCGCGCGCGGCGGCATTGCGCGGCGTGTGCCTCGAGCTCGAGCGCGTCGCGAATCATCTCGGCGATCTCGGTTTCCTCGGCAACGACGCGGGCCTCGCATTCGGGCTCGCGCAGTTCTCGCGGCTCAAGGAAGACCTGCTGCGTATGAACCTCGCGCTTTTCGGGCACCGCTACCTGATGGACGCGATCGTTCCCGGCGGCCTCGCGCGCGATCTGCAGGCGGGGGACGCGGACTGCATCCGCGCGCAGTGCGATGCGATCGAGGCAGAGCTCGCGGACCTGCGCTCCGTTTACGACGAGCACCCCGGGCTGCAGGATCGCTTCATCAACGCGGGCAAAGTCGCGCCCGAGCTCGCGGCGAGGCTCGGTCTCATCGGCAGCGCCGGGCGCGCGAGCGCGCAGGCGTGGGATCTCCGCGTCCAGTATCCGTGCGCGCCGTACCAGTCGCTCGAGGTGAAGATGGCGACACACCGCAACGGCGACGTCGCCGCCCGCGTCATCGTGCGATTCGACGAGATCGTGGAGTCTCTGCGGCTCGTGCGCCTGCTCCTGGACCTCATGCCGATGGGCGAAATTCGCGCGCCGCTCGCGCCCGCGCGTGCAGGGGCCATCGGCTGCGGATGGATCGAAGGCTGGCGCGGCGAGGTATTCATGTTCCTGGAGGCCGGCGCGGACGGCGCTATCGCCCGGCTGCACGCTCACGACCCTTCGTGGCAGAACTGGCCGGTGCTCGAGCACGCCGTGCTGGGCAACATCGTTCCCGACTTCCCGCTCATCAACAAATCGTTCAATCTTTCGTACAGCGGACATGATCTCTGAGCCATGTTTCAACTGCTGAAGAAAATCGCCGTCGTAGGCATCAGGACCGAAGCGCCGCCGCTGCCGGATGAGACGCTGCGGGTGGCCGAAGCGCTGCGCGCGGAAGTCCTCGATCGCTTCCACGGCGCGCTCACCATACGCCACGTCGATGCGGGCTCGTGCAACGGCTGCGAGCTCGAGATCAACGCGCTGAACGGTCCGTACTATAACCTCGAGGGCCTCGGCATCCGCTTCGTCGCGAGCCCGCGCCACGCCGACATGCTGCTCGTGACGGGACCCGTTTCGCGGCACATGGAGATCGCGTTGAAGCGCACGTACGACGCGACGCCCGAGCCCAAGCTCGTCGTCGCGACGGGAGATTGCGCGTGCTCCGGCGGAATCTACGGCGAGAGCTACGCCACGCGCGGGCGCGTGTCGAACGTCGTGCCGGTCGACGTCGCCGTGCCCGGATGCCCGCCGACGCCGCTCGCGATCATGCAGGGGATACTCACCGCCATCAGCGTCAAGGCCTGAACGGGCAAGAACGCGTCGACAAGGAGATAGG
>Ga0105107_10003043_pt1 | contig 11107 bp, 10 predicted proteins | sample PPLLaktember2015_6_FD_79335 | JGI IMG/M metagenome (GOLD analysis project Ga0105107, IMG submission 79335) | Freshwater sediment microbial communities from Prairie Pothole Lake near Jamestown, North Dakota, USA - PPLs Lake P8 Core (1) Depth... | ecosystem: Environmental > Aquatic > Freshwater >... | reverse complement strand
TCTTCGGGGCGCACTCGCTGCTGCGCGCGTTCGCCGAGGTGTATGCCTCCTCGGACGCAAAGGCGAAGTTCGTGAAGGATTTCGCCGCGGCCTGGACCAAGGTGATGAACGCGGACCGCTTCTAGGCGGCCCTGTCAAATGTGAAAGTTGCGCCGGCGGCTGCCGCCGGCGCAACATTCCTCCGCCCGGCCCCGGGAGGAGGGGAAAATGAACTGGAAAATCGTCTTCATCGGCGGCGTCGCGTACTACGTGACGATGTTCTTCGTCTCGTTTGCCACCGGATACTTCATACATTCGCCCGAAGGCGTCCTGTTCGAGACGTACCAGGCGACGGCGTCCTTCTGGCGGCCCGAGTTGAATGCCGATCCGCCCGACATGGGTGCCCTGATGCCCATGTGGATCGCGACCGGCCTCGCGAGCGCCTTGATCGCGGCAGGCATCTACTCCGTGGTCCGTTCCTCGCTTGCGGGCGCTGCCTGGCAACGCGGCCTCAAGTTCGGCGTGATCGCGGCCCTGTTCGCAGTCATCAGTGCGATTGGCTACCGGGGCGTCTTCAACCTGCCCGACGTGATCTGGACCTGGTGGATCACGGACGCCGTCATCCTGCACCTGGCCGGCGGCACCGTGCTCGGCATCGTCGCGCAGAAGATCGCACCCGCGAACGCCTGACGCCGGCAAGGGCGCGGCCGACATGACACTCGCCGCGCTCGACGCTCGATTCCCCAACCGCCGCGCCGTGATCACGGGCGGCGCCAGCGGACTCGGCCTCGCGGCGGCGGAGTTGCTGGCGGCGCGTGGCTGGCATCTCGCGCTCCTCGATCGTGACGAGCCCCGGCTCGCGAGCGCCACGGAGGCCCTGCGCGCGCTTGGAAGCCCGCACTGCGAGGGCTTCGCCGTGGACACGACGGACGAAGCGGCGGTGAAGTTCGCCGTCGACGCCTTCGCGGGCCGCCTCGGCGGGCTCGACATCGCGCTGAACTCGGCGGGCGTCGCCGCCGCCGGCAGCCTCGACGAGACGCCGTCCGCCGACTGGCGCTGGATCCTCGAGATCAACGTTCTCGGGGTCGTGCACAGCTGCCGTGCCGAGGCGCCGCACATGGTCGCGGCCGGACGCGGGTTGATCGTCAACGTCGCGAGCGCCGCGGCCTTCATGTCCGCCGCCGCGATGAGCGCCTACAATGCATCCAAGGCCGCCGTCGTGGCGTTGTCGGAGACGCTCCATCACGAGCTCGCTGCGGACGGCGTGCAAGTCGCCGTCGCGATGCCCGGGTTCTTCCGGACGCACCTGATGGAACATGCGCGCGCCCCGGCGGACGCCCGCGCCTTCGCCGAGCGGCTGATGGATCGCTCGAGCATGGCGGCGAGCGACATAGGAGCCGAGATCCTCGCGCGGGCGGCGGCGGGCGAGACGCATCTCGTGCTGCCGGCGACCTACCGCTGGCTGTGGCGGTTCAAGCGGCTCGCCCCGCGCTCATTCATGCGCTGGCTCGCCAGGCAACGCTGGCGTCGGCCGTCTCAGGGGGGTTGATGCGATGTACCTTTGGCTGAAGCTGATCCACATCCTCGCCATCGTGATGTTCATCGGCAACGTCGTGACCGGCGTCTTCTGGCACAAGCACGCGGAGAAGACGCGTGACCCGAAACTGCTCGCCCATACAATGGACGGCGTGATCAAGAGCGACCGCCTGTTCACCATGCCGGGCGTGCTCCTGATCATCGCGAGCGGCGTCCTGGCCGCCGTCCAGGGCGGATTCCCGCTGCTTGGCACGCCGTGGATCCTCTGGACCCTCATTTTGTTCGGCATCTCGGGCGCAGTCTTCGGCATGCGGCTCACGCCGCTGCAGCGGCAGATGCGCGCCCATGCCGAAGCCGGCGCGCGCGGTGGTGCCTTCGACTTCGTCGCCTATCATCGCCTGTCGCGGCAATGGGACTTCTGGGGATTCGTCGCGACCGCGACGCCTCTCCTCGGCCTCGCGCTGATGGTGCTGAAACCGGCGCTGTGAGCGCGCTCAGGCGGTTGGGGCAAGCTTCCAGACCAGCGTCTGGTTGTTCGCCGGCATGCAATGATCGGCGATGAGCATGAATCCTGCGGCGCGCGCCAGCGTGTCGATGGCCTCGAAGTCGCGGATACCCGAGCCGGGATCGCGCGCGCGCAGCATCGCGTCGAAGGACTCGTTGCTGCCGGAGGTGTACTCCCCGGCGTAGCGGAAAGGACCGTAGATCGCGAGCACCGCGCCGGCCTTCGAGATCGCGGGCAGTCCGGCGAAGAACGCCTCGACCTGTGGCCAGTGCATGATGTGCAGCGTATTCGCGGTGAAGACGCCGTCGACCTTGCGAACGTCCCAGGGTGTTTGCGCGACGTCGATCGCGACCGGCGCGCGGAGGTTTGACGGGCCCTCATTGAATATGCGCTTGCGCAGGGCCGGCATCGCCTCCGCAACCTCGGACGGCTGCCACACGATGCCCGGCATCGCGGTCGCGAAGTGCACGGCATGCTGGCCGGTGCCGCTGCCGATCTCGAGCACGTGCGTGCAGCCGGCAAATTCCTGCCGCAGGATCTCGAGGATCGGGCCCTTGTTGCGATCGCAGGCGTCGCTGTGCGGGAGCATGACGGTTGCATTGTGCACCCAACGAATGCGTGGGACCTGACGCGGTTCTGCGCGCGCGGCGATCGCCGCCGGAACTTTAGTCGCTCACTCGCGGGTCCAGGCGGCAAGCCCGCGCGTTGGCACCGCGGCTCGTTCACGCGAGCATGGCCGGCCGGGGACCCGAGCGAAGTGACTAAGTTCCGGCGGAACGAGCGAGGGTCCCCGGGCGGCCAAAGCTCGCGTTCAACGCAGCGCGAGATACCAGGCGAAGGCGAGCAGGCCGAGTGCCGAGAGAGCTGCAGCCCACTGGATGCCAGTGCGGCCAGGAGGGGGCATGGGCAACTTTGAGCACAGGGCGCCGAGCCCCGCGCCGACGGCGAAGCCCGCGAAGTGCGCGAGGATGTCGGTGTTCTCGCCGCCCGTGCCTGTAAAGGCCAGCAGCGCGATGCCGGCGATGAGCGGCGAGGCGTTCCGCATCCACGGCGTCCAGTCGCGCATGTGCCGGCGCCAACCGTAGGCTGCGATCAGGCCGAGCGCGGTGAACACCGCGGTCGAAGCGCCAAGCAGGTAGTGCTGGGGCGGATGGAGCAGGGCATCGATGCCGTAGGCAACGCCTCCGCCCACCAGGATGAGCAGCCAGGCGACACCCGGCCCGAAGAGGCGCGCGGCTGGGTAGCCGAAGAGGGCGCCGAAGCCGAGATTGGAGACGAGGTGCAGCATGTCGCCGTGCAGCGTGAGTGCGGTCAGCACGCGCCACCATTCGCCCCGCTCCAGGAATCCCGCGTCCAGGACGCCGGCAGAGCGCCAGCCCTCGTCGAAGAGGTGCACGACCACGGCCCAGGCGACGGCGAGCTGAACGGCCGCATAGCCGAATACGCCGTAGAGCGCGTGCGGGTGCCGCGGCCAGACGACGGGCGGCTTCTGCGGCCGGCGATTCTCGCGCAGGTAGGCACGAAGCTCGTGGGCCGCGCGCGCGTGGTGTTCGGGTTCGACCCAGAGGCTCGCGCCGGTGGCCGTCGTGCGCCGCTCGTAGGGAATGCCGATGGCGTCCAGCAGAAAGGCGCAGTCGGCGCACTCTTTCGGGGGCATCTCGGGCGTCAGGGGGATCTGGATCAAGGGAACCGTCCCGGGCCGGCCAGGGTCTCTCAGGATGATGCCGGATGGGCCGGTATCAACTAAAGTGAGCCTCATGTACGCCGAAAAACGCGATCCGTCGTCCTCGTCCGACGAGAATCTCGGCCGCTGGATCCTGGGCGGGGTCTTCCTGCTCGCGATCGCCGCGGGCATCTGGTACTGGCAGAAGCGCGGTACGGACGAAGCCGAGGTACCGGTCGCGCCGCCGCCTGCCGCTGCCCAGCCCGCGATCAAGAACCCGATCGTCGCGCCCGACGACATCGACCCGAACCTCTCCGCGACCGAGCAGGTGGCGACGCTCATCGGCACGCCGCGCTTCGAGGCGCTGTTCGTGCCCGAGGAATTCGTCCGCAAGTTGGTCGCGACGGTGGACAGCCTCGCCCGGGACGACGTCGCGGCGCGCCTGAATCCCGCGAAACCGGTCGCCGGCGAATTCGTCACGGCCGGCGAGGGCGATGCCATCGTGCTGGGCGCTGCCAATTTCGCGCGCTACTCGGCCTGGATCGAGCTGGTGGATTCGCTCGACGCCGACGCGACGGCAGCGCTGTACAAGCGCCTCTACCCGCAGTTCCAGAAGGCCTACGAGGACCTCGGCAATCCCGACAGTTATTTCAACGACCGCGTGATCGAGGTGATCGATCACCTGCTGTCCGCGCCCGCCGCACCGGCGACGATCGCGCTGGTGCAGCCGAGCGTCTACTACGAGTTCGCCGATCCTGCGCTCGAGGCGCAATCCGCGGGTCGCAAGCTGCTGCTGCGCATGGGGCCCGGCAACGCCGCACGCGTGCAGGCTAAGCTGAAGGAAATCCGCGACCGCATCGCGGCGCCGCCGACGTAAAAGGGGACAGACCCCTTTTTCAGCCACCGGCGTGGCGAATCAATTGCCGCGAATGAAAAAGGGGTCTGTCCCCTTTTACGTCGCCCGCGCGAGGATTTCCGGCTCAATCGCGAGCAGCAGCGCCGCTTCGCTCCTGCCCTTGCGGTCCCTGCCGCGCAGCCACCAGACCGAACCCGTCCCCATCGCCGCCGGCGCGCGGCGACCATCCAGGAGTCGCGACGCCAGCTCGCCCAGCGTCGGCTGGTGCCCGACCACCATGACCGGGGTTCCCGCATCGGGCCAGCCTGCGATCCGCAGCACCGTCGTCACGTCGCTGCCCGGCGCAAGTCCCTCGATCGTCTCGAAGGAACGGCCGAGCGCGCGCGCAGTCTCCTGGGCGCGCCGCGCCGGCGAGGCGATCAGGCGCAGATCGCGCGGCAGGCGAGGCGCGAGCCAGCGCGCGACCAGCGCGGCCTGCGCGCGGCCGTCGTCCGTCAGCGGTCGCGCCGAATCCGGGTCGCCGGGCGCAGCCTCGGCATGCCGCCACAAAATGATCTCCATGGTCAGGACATGCGGCGCACGGCAAACTGCCGGCCAACCGCCTCCCACTGCCTGGCTTCGGACTCAAGGGCGGCCGTCGTCAGCGCGTTGCGCGCGAGCCAGGTTTTCGGCAGTTCGAGCGTATAGCGCGCGTCCCCAGCGATCGCCCGGAAGGCCGGCAGCCGCACCCGCGTGCGACGACGCAGCAGCGTGGAGGCGATCCGGAGCGAGAACGCGAGGTGCCAGTCGCCGTCCTCGAGACCGCCGGCCGCGACCTTCTCCAGCTTGCCGCGGTGCGCGAGCACGATGCGCGCGAGTCGCTGCTGTTCGACGCGCGAGAAACCGGGCATGTCGGCGTTGGAGAGCACGTAGGCCGAGTGCTTGTGATACTGCGCGTGCGCGATCGAGAGCCCGACCTCGGCGAGCCGCGCGGCCCAGCCAAGCAGCACGCGATCGGGGTCGTCGCCGTTCGGCCCCTGCTTGCCCGCGACCTGTTCATGGATGCGCAGCGCCAGGTCGCGCACGCGCACCGCGTGAGCGGCGTCCACGTGGTAACGGCGCATGAACTGCGTCACCGTCGCCTCGCGCATGTCATGGTGCATGACGCGGCCGAGCAGGTCATAGAGCACGCCATGGCGAAGCGCGGCTTCGGAGACCGCCATTTCCTCGATGTCGAGTTCCTCGAAAACCGCGTACATGATCGCGAACCCGCCGGGCAGCACGGGCGCGCGCGCGGACCTGAGGCCCGGGATGCGGTCCGGATCCGCGCGCCCCGCGTCGAGCAGGAGGTCCCAAAGGTTGTCTAGGCCCGCGCGCGTGATGCCGTGCGCCGCCCACTTGTTCTCCACGAGGATGCACTCGATGCTGCGGGCGGAACCGGAAGAGCCGACGGCCTCCTGCCAGCCCGCACGCCGATAGCGCTGCGAAACGGCGGCGAGCTCCTGCCGTGCCTCGAGCACCGCCGCCTTGAGGCTCTTCTTGTCGATACGTCCTTCAGGAAAGTATCGGAGGCTCGAGCTGACGCAGCCCATGTACAGGCTCTCCATCAGCTTCGGCTTCAGGCCCTGGCCGACGATCAACTCGGTGGAGCCGCCGCCGATATCCACGACCAGCCGCTTGTTCTCGGCGGGCGGCAGCGCATGCGCGACGCCGAGATAGATGAGTCGCGCCTCCTCGCGGCCGGCGATGACCTCGATCGGGAAACCGAGCGTTTCCCGCGCCTCGCGCAGGAAGGCGGGCGAGTTCCTGGCGACGCGCAGCGCGTTCGTGCCGACCGCGCGCACGGCATCCCGCGGCAAGCCGCGGAGCCTTTCGCGGAACTGCGCCAGCACCTCGAGAGCCCGTGCCTGGCTGGCCCGGTCGAGCCGCTTGTCGGCCGTCAGCCCGGCGCCAAGCTGGGTCTGCTCCCGCAGGGTATCGAGCGGGTAGACCTGGCCGTCGACGATGCGCCCGACCAGGAGGTGGAAACTGTTGGATCCGAGGTCAACCGCGGCGAGGGTTTCGTGGCGGGACATGCGCCGGGCACGGTAACACCCGCCCGCGCGGCGCGTAAACTGTTCTTGTCATCGGGCTGTAACTTCAGGACCGGATCCTCGTGCCACGCATGATCGGCAAGAACGCGGCGAGAGTGCCGCTCCTCAACCGCGAGCAGGGCATCCTCGCGTTCAATCGCCGCGTGCTGGCGCAGGCGGCGGACGAGTCCGTGCCGCTGCTGGAGCGTCTGCGCTTCCTGACGATCGTCTCCTCGAACCTCGACGAGTTCTTCGAGATCCGGGTCGCGGGCATCAAGGAGCAGATCAAGCTCGGCATCACCGATCCCGGCCCGGACGGCATGACCCCGAAGGAGACCCTCGCGATCGTGACGCGCGAGGCGCGAGAGCTGGTCACCCGGCAGTTCGACCTGCTGAACGACGTGCTGCTTCCGCAGCTCGCGAACGCCGGCATCCGGTTCCTGAGGCGCGGCACCTGGAATGACGCACAGCGCGCCTGGGTGCACGACTACTTCAAGCGCGAGGTGCTGCCGGTGTTGACGCCGATCGGGCTCGACCCGGCGCATCCCTTTCCGCGCGTATTCAACAAGAGCCTCAACCTCATCGTCGAGCTGGAGGGCCGCGACGCCTTCGGCCGCAGCTCGCGCGTCGCGATCGTGCAGGCGCCGCGCATCCTGCCGCGCGCGATCCGCCTGCCGCCGTCGATCGCCGAGGGCGAGTACTCCTTCGTCTACCTGACCTCGGTCCTGCACGCCCACGTGGCGGAACTGTTCGCCGGCATGACGGTGAAGGGCTCCTACCAGTTCCGCGTGACGCGCAACTCCGACCTGTTCGTCGACGAGGAGGAAATCAAGAACCTGCGCATCGCGCTGCAGGGCGAGCTCATGCAGCGCCACTTCGGCGATGCAGTGCGCCTCGAGGTGGTCGAGGAAATCTCGCCGGCGATGATCGATTACCTGCTGCAGCAGTTCCAGCTCGACGAACACGACCTCTACCACGTGGACGGGCCGGTGAACCTCTACCGCCTGCGCGAGGTGCTGTCGGTGATCGACCGGCCGGACCTCAAGTACCCCGCGTTCACGCCGTCGGTGCCGGCGGCACTCGAGGTCGGCGACGACGACCTGTTCGAGACGATCGCGCGCCAGGACATCCTGCTGCACCACCCATACCAGTCGTTTGCGCCGGTGCTCGACTTCATTCGCTCGTGCGCGACCGACCCGCGGGTCGTCGCGATCAAGCAGACGGTGTATCGCACGGGTGCGGTGTCCGAGCTGATGCAGATCCTCATCGACGCGGCGCGCGCGGGCAAGGAGGTGACGGTGGTCGTCGAGCTGCTCGCGCGCTTCGACGAGGAGGCCAACCTCAACTGGGCGGCGCAGCTCGAAGCGGTCGGCGCGCACGTCGTCTACGGCGTCGTCGGCCACAAGACGCACGCGAAGATGGCGCTGATCGTGCGGCGTGAGCCCGGGCCGGAGGGCACGGTGCTGCGGCGCTACGCCCACCTCGGGACCGGCAACTATCACTCGGCCACGGCGCGGCAATACACGGATTTCGGGTTGCTCACCGCAAACGAGGAGATCTGCGGCGACGTCAACGAGGTTTTCAAGCAGCTCACCGGGCTCGGCCGCGCCGGGCGCCTGAAGCACGTCTGGCAGTCGCCGTTCACGCTGCACAAGCGCGTCACGGAGGCGATCCGCAACGAGGCGCGCATTGCGGCCGAGGGCCGGCCGGCGCGCATCGTCGCAAAGATGAACTCGCTGCTCGAGCCGCGCATCATCGGGGAGCTCTACGCCGCCTCGCAGGCGGGCGTGAAGGTCGACCTGATCGTGCGCGGCATCTGCGCGCTGCGGCCGGGCGTCGAGGGGCTCTCGGAGAACATCCGCGTGCGCTCGGTCGTCGGGCGCTTCCTCGAGCACTCGCGCGTGGTCTGGTTCCGCAACGACGGTGCGGACGACGTCTGGCTTTCGTCCGCTGACTGGATGGACCGCAATTTCTTCCGGCGCATCGAACTCAGCTTCCCGGTGCTCGACGAGCGTCTGAAACGCCGCGTGATCAAGGAAGGACTGAAACCCTACCTCGAGGACAACTGCCAGGGCTGGCTGATGGACGGGGACGGCGGGTATCACCGCCAGGCGCCGAAGCCCGACAAGCGCTACTCGGCGCAGGAAGAGTTGCTGGCGCTGCTATCAACCACGTAAAAGGGGACAGACCCCTTTTTCGATCGTGACGAATTCAGCTCAGCTTCGCGGTGAAAAAGGGGTCTGTCCCCTTTTACGGAAGGGTTTTCCAGACGCCTTCGCGGCGCGGGTCGGCGGCGCCGGCCGCGGTCCCGTCGGGCGCGATGACCAGTCCGTGCAGGCCCGATTCCTCGCCGCGGCCGGGCTTCACGACGACGCCGCGCGCGGCCAGCGCCTCCAGCACGCCCGGTGCGAGTTTCGGCGCTTCCCCGAAAGTCTCCTCGCCGCGGGCGATCACGTTCGGCAGGTCGACGGCCTCCTGCAGCGGCAGTTTCCAGGCCAGCAATCCGACGAGCGCCTTCGCGTTGTAGGCGAGGATGGCCGTGCCGCCCGGCGAGCCGAGTGCCGCGACCGCGTTCCCTGAAGCGTCGAGCACGATCACCGGCGCCATCGAGGAACGCGGGCGCTTGCCGCCGGCAACCGCATTCGCGACCGGCGCACCATCGATCTCCGGGCGGAACGAGAAATCCGTGAGCTGGTTGTTCAGCATGAACCCGCCGACCGCGCGGCCTGAGCCGAACAGCGACTCGACCGTCGTCGTCATCGAGACGATGTTGCCGGCGCGATCCACCACCACGAAATGGGAAGTGCCGGTAGCCTCGACTGTTGCATCGGCCCCGCGTTGAATCGGCGCCGGATCGCCGGCAGCAGGAGCAGGACCCGCGACGGTGCCGATCAACGCTGCTCGACGCGCGATATACCCGGCGTCCAGCAAGCCCTGGACCGGCACGTCCACGAACGCCGGATCCGCCACCCACTTGTCGCGGTCCGCGTACATCAGCCGGCTCGCCATCGCCAGCAGGAACCAGGCCTCTGGATCCCCTGGTCCGCGTGCTGCGATGTCGGTGCGGTCGAGGATCGCGAGCGCCTGGAGCAGCGACACGCCGGAGGAAGGCGGCGGTGGCACGCAGACGACGTACACGAGGAAAGGGCCGCACAGCGGCTCGGTGATGCGGGGCTGGTAAGCGTCGAAATCGGACGCCGCCAGTGTGCCCGGCCGCGGTTCCGCGTGCGTGCGCGCGACGATCGCATCGCGGAGCCCGGGCTCGAGCAATGCCCGCGGGCCCTGGCCTGCGATGCGCCGCAGGGTGCCGGCATACGCCGGGTTGCGGAACACATCGCCTGCCTGAAGCGGGCTGCCGTCGGCGCGCGAGAAGAGGGCGCGCACGTCCGGTTCCTTCGACTGCGCGAAATCGCCGTTGACGAAGCGCGCCATGCGCTTCGGCACCGCGATGCCGTCCTCGGCGACCCGGATCGCGGGCGCAAACAGTTTCTCCCAGGGCAGCACGCCGTGCCGCGCATGTGCGCTGCCCAGCATCGCGATCGCGCCCGGCACGCCGGTCGAGCGGCCGGAAAGCACGGCATCGCGATACGAGAGCGGAGCGCCGTCGTCGTCGAGGAACATGCCAGGAGTCGCAGCCTTCGGTGCGGCCTCGCGGCCGTCGAAGGCAGTGATCTTCCGACTCGCCGCGTCGTAGTAGAGCAGGAAAGCGCCACCGCCGATGCCGGAGCTCTGTGGCTCGATGAGCCCGAGCATCGCTTGCACCGCCACGGCCGCATCCACTGCCGTGCCGCCCGCCGCGAGGATCTCGAGGCCGGCGTCGACCGCGTGCGGGTTCGCCGCGGCGACTCCGGCTGCCGAACCCGAGGTCGCTGCTGCTGAGGACGCGGGGGCCGGCGGCGCTGGTGCCGTCGCGGGAGGTGGCGGCTGGAGCGATGCACACGCGGCGAGCAGGATCGCCGCCAGGATCCCTGAACTGCGCAAGAATTTCATTCAGCCACCTCGGGCGCGTTTTGCCAATGACGTTCGCGCGCCGCAGCTTCAGCCGCTGCATCGAGCGGCTCGCCATCGATCGCGGCGTCGACTGTCTGCAGCACTGCGATTGGCATCGCCGCCGCCGGACGCAGATCACCCTCCTGTGCCGGCGCGGCGGCGAGCACCTGCAACTGCCAGTCCTTGCCGCTGCGACAGGCGAGGCCGGCAACGGAAATCCCGTGCTGAAGGTGGAACGTGCGGCAGTAATCACCGTCGCGATCCTTGAAGCTGAAGCCGATGCGAACGCCGGACGCGTCAGCAGCGTCCGACGCAAGCTGTGAATCCAGTGCCAGGTCCAGGTCGCCGCGAGCGACGAGCGCACCGTCGACGCTTGCGTACGGCGCCGCCGGCTCCCGCGTCGCCAGGATGCCGACGAACACACCGACGGCAAGCGAGGCGGCCATTGCGGCCCATGCCGGCAGGCGCGTGCGAACAGCCGCGGGCTGCCGCGCCTCGCGTCGCTCGGCGAGGTCGACGATCGGCGC
>Ga0105107_10003042_pt1 | contig 11108 bp, 9 predicted proteins | sample PPLLaktember2015_6_FD_79335 | JGI IMG/M metagenome (GOLD analysis project Ga0105107, IMG submission 79335) | Freshwater sediment microbial communities from Prairie Pothole Lake near Jamestown, North Dakota, USA - PPLs Lake P8 Core (1) Depth... | ecosystem: Environmental > Aquatic > Freshwater >... | reverse complement strand
TGTTCCACGCGCCCGGCGCCCAGGCGACCTGGAACATGCCGGGCGTCCGGCCGCTGATGTCGTTGTCCGCGCTCGTGAAGGTGCCCGCCGTCGTCGAGGCCTCGGCGCGGATCTGGAGGTTGGTCGGGTCGGTCTCGCCGTCCTGGTCTCCGACGAACTGGACGTAAGCGTGCAGGATCGTGGCGCCCTGCGGAATCACCAGGTTCTCGAAGCGCAGGCCGACGATGTTGCTGCCCAGATCGAGATCCCCGTTGGTGAGATCGACCGAGCCGTCGCTCGCTTCCTCGGCGTCGTCGGTGCCCTGGGCCACCAGGACGTTGCGGGGGCCACCGCCCTGGGCGTCGCAGGTGCAAGCGCAGTAGAGCGCGTTCGGGTGCTCGACCCGGTGGAGCCCGAACACGACGTCGCAGCCGGTCGTCGCCTCGAGCAGGAGAGGAAGCGCGGCGAGAGACAAGACGCCCCAGAGAGTCCGACGCGAGTTCACGAGAACCTCCCCGGCCGAGCCGACCACAGCCGTTCGCGCGCAGCTTGAGCCCATGCCCCTGAAGGGAGAAGCCCCCGACGGTAAGGATTCGGTTAGGATGGGCCGGTGTCGGGTCCCGCTCGCTCCCTGCAGTTCGGCCCCTTCCGCCTCGACCCGGGAGAGCTCCTGAAGGATGGGCGGCGCGTCCCGCTCCAGCCGCGTCCGCTCGCGCTGTTGCGTTACCTGGCGGAGCGCCCCGGCCGCGTCGTGAGCGGCGACGAGCTGCTCGCACAGGTGTGGGGGGGCGTCGCCGTCACGCGCGCGGTCCTGAAGGTGGCCATGCGCGGGGTGCGGCAGGCCCTCGGCGACGAGGTCGCGCAGCCGCGCTTCATCGAGACCGTGGGGCGCGAGGGCTATCGCTTCCTGGCGGTTGCGGCGTCCGCCGCGCGCAGCCCGGAGCCGGCCTGCCAAATCCTGCCCTGGGTGGGCCGCGCCGCCGAGCTCGCGCGTTTGCGCGGCGCCCTCGCCGCGAGCCTCTCCGGCGCGCGCCGCATCGTACTGATCTCGGGGGAGGCGGGGATCGGGAAGACCTCGCTGCTCGACCGTTTCCTCGCCGAGCTGGATCCGCGCTTCGACCTGCGCGTCGGTCGCGGTCAGTGTCTCGAGGGGCACGGGCCGAGTGAGCCCTACCTGCCCGTGCTCGAAGCGCTTGGCCGGCTCTGCCGCGAGACCGGCGCCGAGCCGCTCGAGCAGGCGTTGCGCGCGCACGCGCCGAGCTGGGTCGCGCAGCTACCGGGCCTCGGCGAGGGCCGAGGCGCCGCCGGCGCGTCCACACCCGAGCGCATGCTGCGCGAGCTGGCCGATGCGCTGGCCGTCGCTACCGCCCAGCAACCGCTCGTGCTCGCACTCGAGGATCTGCACTGGTGCGACTCCGCGACCCTCGATCTGATCTCGTGCCTCGCGCGCCGGCGCGATCCGGCTCGGCTGTTGATCGTCGGCAGCTATCGACCCGCCGACGCGATCGCGAGCCGGCATCCCATCCACGGTTCGGTGCAGGAGCTGCTCGGCAAGGGGCTGTGCGACGAGCTGGCGCTGGAGCTGCTCGGCGCGGACGACGTGGCGGAGTACCTGGGGCTGCGTCTCGGGGAATCCGCCGATCTCGCCCCCCTCGCCGCGGCGCTGCACGCCCGCACCGCGGGCAACGCCCTGTTCCTGGCCAGCGCGGTGGACGATCTCGTCGCGCATGGCCTGGTGCGGCGCGAAGGCGAGCGCTGGCGCCTCGCAGTCGGGACGGCCGAGGCGGCCGGCGCGATCCCGGCCGCGGTTCAACACCTGATCGAGCAGCAGGCGGATCGCCTTCCGGCGCTGGACCAGCGGCTGCTCGAAGCCGCCAGCGTCGCCGGGGTGAGCTTCGCGGTTGCGTCGTTGGCGGCGGCGCTCGAGACGGACCCGGAGGAGCTCGAGGACCGCTGCGAACGCCTTGCGGCGCAGCGGCGCTTCATCGAGCCCGCCGGCCTCGCCGAGTGGCCCGACGGCACGCTCTGCGGCCGCTATCGCTTCCGGCATCCCCTGCGCAGTCACGTCCTGTACGGCCGCGTGGCCGAGGCGCGCCGCGTGCGCCTGCATCGGGCCATCGCGGCGCGCGAGGAGGCCGGGCTCGGCGCACGCGCCGGCGAGCAAGCGGCCGAGCTGGCGGCGCACTTCGAGCGCGGTCACGAGTACGAACGCGCGGTCGTCTACTGCGAGCTGGCGGGCGACACCGCGCTCGCCCGCAACGCCCCGCGCGAGGCGGCGGCTCAACTGGAGCGCGCGCTCGACCTGCTCGCCGAGCTGCCGGCTTCGCGCGCCCGCGACGAGCGCGAGCTCGGCCTGCGCATGGCGCTCGCCGCTCCGCGCATGGCGTTGCATGGCTTCGCGGCCGCCGCCGTACGCGAGAACTACGAGCGGGCGCGGGCGCTGTGCGTCGCGCTCGGCGTGGAGCGCGAGCTCTGGTCGGTACTGCGCGGCCTGGCCTCGCATCACCAGGTGCGCGGCGAGCTCGCGGTGGCGCGGGCGCTCGGCGAGGAGCTGCTGGCCCGGGTCGCGCAAACCGGCGACGTCGTTGCCCAGGTGCAGGCGAACTACGGGCAGGGCGTGACCCTGTTCCACGCGGGGGATCCCAGCGCGGCGCGCGAGTACCTCGAGCGTGCGCTCGCACTCTACGGGGTGGAGCAGCACGCCGACCACGTGCGCCGGTTCGGAGGCTACGACCCCGGCGTCGCCTGCCGGCTCTGGCTGGCGTGGACGGTCGAACTGCTCGGCCGGCCGAGCGAGGGGCCGCGCCACGCCCATCGTGCGCTCGCGTTGGCCGCGCAGCTCGGGCATCCCCTGACGCTGGCCTTCGCGCGGTACGGCGTCGCGATCACCCACCAGACGCTCGGCGAGTGGGATGAAGCGCTCAGCTTCGCCGAGCAGTCCATCGTGCTCTCGGACGCGGAGGGCTTCGCCTACGAGCTCGGGCTCGCGAGCATCCTGCGCGGCTGGGCGCTCGTGCTGCACGGAAAGGTCGAGGACGGGGTGGCTGTTCTCCGCGTCGGACTCGAGCGCTACGCGGCGACCGGCGCTCGCCTCGCGTCGGCCTACCGCATGCTGCTCGCCGCGGGCGAGGCCGTGGCTGGGCGCACCTGCGAGGCCTACGCCCTTGCGCGCGAAGCGCTCGCGCTCGCGAACGGTCGCGAGGAGCTCGAGACCGTCGAGGTGCGCTGCGGGGCGGCGCGCGTCCTGCTCGCCTACGCCGCAACCCAGTCGGAGCCGCAGCGCAGCGGCCTGGCGGCCGAGGCGGTGGCGCTGCTCGAGTCCTCGGTCGCGCTGGCGCGCGCGCAGCGCGCCCCACTGCTCGAGCTGATCGCGGCTACCGGGCTCGCGCGTCTCGAGGCCGGCCTCGGGCGCACCGACTCCGCACGCGCGCTGCTGTCCGGGGTGGTCGAGCGTTTCGCCGGACAGCCGGAGTTCCGCGATCTGCGGCAGGCCGTACGACTGCTCGAGCGGCTGAACGGGCCGAGGGCGTAGCGAGCTCGCTAGCGAGCAAACTCGCCGCCCGCGGCCATCCACCTCTGCATCACCTGCTCGGCCTCCTGCGGGTTGTAGAGGTCCTCCTGGAGCGACCACAGCCCGCCGCCCGCGTACTCGAGGATCGTGACGCAGCCGAAGCGGTAGACCTCGCCGCCGCCCTTCGGGTCGGGCATGACCTGCCACGGGTAGTAGACGACGCGGCCGCCCTCGATCACGTGCCAGGCGACCGGGAAGGTCATCATCGGCACCGGCTTCATCACCTTCAGGATCGCCTCGCGAATCGCCTCGCGGCCGCGGAAGGTGCCGAGGTGGTGCTCGATCCAGACGCCGTCCGCGCTGTGCAGGTCGGCCCACGCGCTCCAGTCGCCCGAGTCGCCGACGGCGACGAAGTGGCGCCAGGCCTTCTCGATCTCGTCTCGCGTGAAGCTGGACATCCGGCCCTCCTACCCCCCGAATCTCGCCCGCAGCTCGTGCTTCAGGATCTTGAGCGTCGCGTTCCTCGGCAGCGCGTCCACGACTTCGAGCCGCTCGGGGATCTTCTGCGCCATCAGGCCCGCCTTCCGGCAGAACGCGACGACGTCGCCGAGCGCGAGCGGCCCGGCGCCGGGCCGCGTCTCGACCACCGCGCAGACGCGCTCGCCGCGCTCCGCGTCGGGCAGCCCGATCACAGCCACAGCGGCGACGCTCGGGTGCGTGGCGAGCAGGTCCTCGATCTCGCGCGGGCTGATGTTCTCGCCCTTGCGGATGATCAGCTCCTTGCTGCGGCCGGAGAGCACGACGTGCCCGTCGGCGCGCAGCTGGCCGAGGTCGCCGGTGCGGAAGAAGCCGCCGGCGTCGAAGGCCTCCGCCGTGAGCGCGGCGTCGGTGTAGCCGCGGCACAGCATCGGGCCGCGCACGCGGACCTCGCCGTCCACCACGCGCACCTCGCAGCCCGCGACGGGCCTGCCGTCCGTGTTGGCGAGCTGCTCGTCGCTGTCGTCCGGCGAGCCGCTCGCGATCATCGGGCACTCGGTCATGCCGTAGCCGTGCAGGATCGGGATGCCGAGCTCGCGCCGCACCTGCCAGAACAGCTCGGGCGGCTTCGGCGCGCCGCCGCCGGCGAGCGCGCGCAGCGACGGCAGCAGCTTCGCGCCGGGCTGCTTGCGCTGCTCGGCGAGGAAGGCCTGGTAGAAGGCGGTGCTCCCGCCCGAGAGCGTGACGCCGTGGCGGCGGAACACCTCGATCGCCTGCTCCGGCACGAAGCTCTCGAGCAGCACCGCGGACATGCCGCGCAGCAGCATCATCACCAGGTAGTCGGGGCCGCCGATGTGCGTGTAGGGGAATGCGATCGAGCCCACGTCGTCCGGCGTGGCGGCGAGTGCGACGGCGAGACCGGTGCCGCCCGCGATCAGCGTCGCGTCCGTGTGCCGGGCGCACTTCGGCGCGGCGGTGGTGCCCGAGGTCGAGTAGATCCAGCGCACCGCGTCCGCGTCGCCGGGCGCGGGCGGCAGCGCCGCGGGGTCGTCTTCGGGCAGTGCCTCGTCGGCGTTCAGGATCTCGAAGCGGCCGTGCGCGCGCGTTTGCAGCGCGCGCGCCAGCGCGATGTGGTCGAAGCCGCGGAAGACGCCCGGCACGACCAGCCAGCGTGCGCCGGTCTCGCGCAGCACCGCTTCGACCTCGCGCTCCCGGTAGATCGGCAGGATCGGGTTCTGCACCGCGCCGAGCCGCGAAAGCGCCATCGACAGCAGCACCGACTCGATGCGCGTCGGGAGCTGCCAGGTGACGGGCGACCCCTCGCCGATGCCGAGCGCGAGGAGGCCCGCGGCGACGCGCTCGGTGCGCGCGCGGAACTCCGCGAAGGTCACGCGCCGGTCGCGCTCGTCGAGCAGCATCGGACGGTCCGGGCTCGCGTCCGCGCGCTGCTCGAGCAGCTGCCAGAGCGTGTGGGCCGTCGCGGTCAGGCGAGGTACATCCCGCCGTTCACCTGGAAGACCTGGCCGGTCACGTACCCCGAGATCTTCGGGTCGGCGAGCGCGCACACGAAGTGCGCCATGTCCGCGGGCTCGGCGATGCGGCCGGTGAGCGTGGCACGCCCCATCGCCTTGATGCCCTCCTCACCGACGGCGGCGAGCATCGGCGTGTTCACCGGCCCCGGCGCGATCGCGTTCACGCGCGCGCGGTAGGCCGAGAATTCGCGCGCCGCCGTCTTCGTGGCGGACTCGATCGCGCCCTTGGCGGCGGTGTAGTCGATCTGGCCGATGTTGCCGTTGCGCGCCGAGACCGAGGAGAAGTTCACCACGAAGCGGTTCACGCCGTCGTCGAGCGGCTGGTTGCCCGCGTTTTTGAACTGCACGTGCCAGCACTGGGCGGCGACCTCGCGCAGGAACAGGAAGGTGCCGTAGAGATGCACGCCGACCACCAGCTTGAAGTCGTCGAACGACTTCTTCGGGATGCGCGCGTCGCGTGTGATGCCGGCGACGTTGACCACGCCGTTCACGACGCCGGTCGCCTCGAGCGCGCGGCCGACGGCACGCTGCACGTGCGCCTCCTCGGCCACGTTCGCGGCGGCGTAGATCGGCTTCACCTTGGCGACCTTGCCGATCTCGGCGGCGGCTTCCGCGAGGCGCCCCTCGTCGAGGTCGACCAGCACGACCTGCGCGCCGTGCTCGGCGAGCGCCGTGGACACGGCGCGGCCGATGCCCTGCGCCGCGCCCGTAACGATGTGGGTCTCGCCTTCGAATGCGCCCTCGCGCAGCACGCGTGCCATGCCGGTCCTCCTGTCGAAGGAGCGCAGTGTGGCGGGCGGCTCAGTACTCGGCAACGACGATCGAGCGGGGCGGCAGCACGAGGGTCTTCCTCGGCTTCGCGCTCACGATGCCGGCGGCGGCGTCGTCGAAGACGAGCACCGCGCTCGGCAGCCGCTTCGCGCCGTCGATCGCGAGCTTCGCCTTGCGCTTGTGGTGGCCGAGGTTCACGAACAGCGCGCGCAGCTTGCCCGCTGCGTCGCGCGTCACGAGCGCGGCGCCGTCCTCGGGGATTCCCACGACGCGGAAGCGAGCCAGCGTCGTCCCGTCGCCGATCGTTCGCGCCAGCAGCGCGTACGCGCGCTGGAGCGGCTTCGGCGCGCCCGCGTGGTCCGCGAGGCCGAGCGTGACGGCTCCGCCGGGGTAGAAGTCGTGGAGAATCGCGCGATGGGATCGAGCGAGGCCGAAGGTCGCGCCCGAGGCGATCACCGTGGCCGCGTGCAGCGCGGGCTCGATCGACGCCGCGTAGGCGGGATCCGATGCGTGCGCGGCGAGGTCGGGCCCCCATTCGGAGAGCACCAGCTCGGCGTCCGGGCGGACCTGGGAGCGCACGAGGCTGACGAGCAGGATCTGCCGGACGATCTCTCCCGGGTCGTCGGCGTAGGCGTGGAACGAGACGAAGTCGAGCGGCGCGAGCGCGAATACGCGCTGCGCCACCTCGTAGGACGCGAAGCCGGCCAGCCCGAAGCGGAGCGCCTGGATCTCGGGGTGCGGCGACGCGGCGCGCCACGCGTCGAGCGCCGCCAGCGTGGTGAGCGCCATCTCGAAGAAGCGGTCGAGCGGCTCGTCCCCGTCCTCGAAGCTCCGGTCCCAGAAGTACGGCAGCTCGGGCTCGTTCCAGATCTCGACGTGGGTGAAGGCGCGCCCGGGCTCGCCGCCGCTGCCGACGCGCAGGCGCTCGAGCGCGCCGATCAGCGCGGCGGCGAACACGGCCGGATCGGCGGGGCGCACGTTCGAGACGCGATTCCTGAAGCTCCACAGGCAGTCGTCGCGCAGGGGCGTGCGGTTCACGGCCAGCGCGCGCGGCATCAGATCCACCGACAGGAAGGGCTTCGCGCCGAAGGCGAGCGCCTGGTCGAGCGCGCTGCGCGCGTAGGCCAGCGCGTAGCGCGAGTCGTCCTGGGTGTCGGCGAGCGTCACGGGCTCCCCGTCGTCCGTGAACCAGTCGCGCGCGGCGATCAGGTCGAGGTCGGTCGCGCCCGGCGGCGCCGCGGCCTCGGGCGGCGCGATCGCGCACGGCGTGCCGTCCGTGAGGGCCGGCAGGATCTGCGTCGCCGCCTCCCAGCGCCCGAGGCCGACGCGCCAGTCCGCGCCGGCGATGCCGGCCTCCGCCGCGGTCGCCACGAGCGCGGGCTTCGCCGCGTAGTCGAACAGCGCGCCCGACAGGTCGTAGTGCCCGAGCAGCGCGCGGCTCAGCGGGGCGCCCGCGACGGCCGAGTCGATCTCGATGCGAAAGGCGTCCCCGCCGCTCGCCGCCGGCGGCGCGGCGCAGGCGAGCGCGAGCGCCGCGAGCAGCAGCCGCAGCCTCAGGAGCAGGACACCCCCGTGCCCCCGAGGCCGCAGTAGCCGCCCGGGTTCTTGTGCAGGTACTGCTGGTGATAGTCCTCGGCGAAGTAGAACTTCGGCGCCTCGCGGATCTCGCTGGTGATCGGGCCGAAGCCCGCCTTCTCGAGCGCGCGCTCGAACGCGCTGCGCGAGGCCTCGGCCGCCTTGCGCTGCTCCTCCCCGTACCAGTAGATGGCGGAGCGGTACTGCGTGCCGACGTCGTTGCCCTGGCGCATGCCCTGCGTCGGGTCGTGGCTCTCCCAGAAGATCTTCAGCAGCGCGTCGTAGGCGATGCGGGCGGGGTCGAACACCACGCGCACGGCCTCGGTGTGGCCGGTCATCCCGCTGCACACCTCTTCGTAGCTGGGGTTCTTCGTGTGCCCGCCCGCGTAGCCCACCGCCGTGGTCCAAACTCCCGGCGCCTGCCAGAACTTCCGCTCCGCGCCCCAGAAGCAGCCCATGCCGAAGCAGGCCAGCTCGAGGCCGTCGGGGTAGGGGGGGAGCAGCGAGTTGCCGAGCACCTCGTGGCGCGCCGCCACGGCCACCTTCGTGGCGCGGCCGGGCAGGGCCTCCTCGGGCGCCGGAATGCGGAGCTTCTTCTGGAACAGGGGCATGCTGGGTCTCCTCCTGCGCGCAGCGAGCAGCATAGCGGCGCGCCGGAAATCGAATGCCGAGCCCGCTCGCACTGTCTATTCTCGCGGCCTCTCGGAAGGAGGACACCGATGCTTCGCAAGACCCTCGCATGCCTCGCGGCGGCCGGCCTGCTCGCAGCCTGCACCACGGATCCCTACACGGGCGAGAAGCGCGTGAGCCGCACCGCGATCGGCGCCGGCGTCGGCGCGCTCGCGGGCGCGGGCGCGGGCGTGCTGATCGGCGATCACCACGGCCGCAACGCGGCGATCGGCGCGGGCATCGGAGCGCTCGGCGGCGCCGCCGTCGGCGGCTACATGGACCACCAGGCCGCGAAGCTGCGCCAGGAGCTCGCGGGCACCGGCGTGAGCGTCACGAGGGTGGGCGACAACATCGTCCTCAACATGCCCGGCAACGTGACCTTCGGGACCGACCTGTCCGACGTGCAGGCGAGCTTCTACCCGGTGCTGAACTCGGTGGCCAAGGTGTTGAAGGAGTACGAGAAGACGCTCGTGCACGTCACCGGCCACACCGACAGCACCGGCGGCCACCAGTACAACATGGAGCTGTCGCAGCGCCGCGCGGACTCCGTGTCGGGCTACCTCGCGGCGCAGGGCGTGCAGTCGGTGCGGCTCCAGGCGCGCGGCTTCGGGCCCGACCGGCCCATCGCGGGCAACGAGACGCCCGAAGGCCGGCAGCAGAACCGCCGCGTCGAGATCACGCTCGAGCCGCTCACCGCGTAGGCGACGGGCGCGGTGCGCATCGCCACCTGGAACGTGAACGGCCTGCGCGCGCGGCAGGACTTCCTGCTGCACTGGCTCACGACGCGCGAGCCGGACCTGGTCGCGCTCCAGGAGCTCAAGCTCCCGGACGAGCAGTTCCCGCACGACATGTTCGCGCAGGCCGGCTACCAGGCGCTCGTACACGGCCAGAAGAGCTGGAACGGCGTGGCCGTGCTGGCGCGGAAGCCGCTCGCGCCGGTGCAGATCGGGCTGCCCGGCCAGGAGGAGATGGGCGCGCGCTTGCTGGCGGCCGAGGTGGAGGGCCTCGTCTTCGCGAGCCTCTACTGCCCGAACGGCAAGCACACCGGCCACGACGATTTCGCGAGGAAGCTCGCCTGGTACGACGCGCTCGCCGCGCACCTCGCCTCGCAGCATCGCGCCGACGCGCCGCTCGTGCTGGGCGGCGACTTCAACGTCTGCCCGACGGCGCTCGACAGCTACGACGAAGCCGGGCTCGCCGGCCAGATCTTCCACACCGACGAAGAGCGCGCCCGCTTCCGGCGCCTGCTCGACTGGGGCCTGTGCGACCTGTTCCGCGAGAAGAACCCCGGGCTGCGCGCCTTCTCCTGGTGGGACTATCGCGACGGCGCCTTCCACCGCGGCCACGGCCTGCGCATCGACTTCCTGCTCGGCACGCCGCCGGTCCTCGCGCGCGTGCGCGAGGTGACGATCGACCGCGAGTGGCGCAAGAAGCAGGCCGGCCTCACGGCCTCCGATCACGCGCCCGTGATCGCCGAGCTCGACTAAGCGTTCGGCTAGAGGAGGCTGCTCGCCCCCGACCCGAGCAGCAGTGCGTAGACGATCACGCGGAAGCGTCGCTCGTCGAGGCGGTGGTGCGCCCATTCTCCCGCGGCGATCGCGAGCGCCAGGACCGGGAGCAGCGCCGCCGTCGCGCGCAGGCTGCCGCCGTCGAGACGGCCGTTCATCGCGTAGGCGGTCGTGAGCGCGCTGCCGAGTACGAGCCATACGCACGAGAGTGTGGCGCGGAAGGCGCGCTTCTCGGGGAGGCTCTTGCCGAGGGCCCAGACGAGCAGGGGCCCGCCGGTCGAGAACATGCCGTGCATCACGCCCGCGCCGAGCAGCGCGGCGGTGGCGGCGGGCGGCGAGACCTCGCGGCGCACCGAGCTCTCGCGCACCAGGCGCCAGAGCTCGATCGCCGCGAGCGTCACCACGAAGACGCCGAAGGCGCGGCGCAGCAGCTCGTGCGAGGCGCGCTCGAAGATGGCGAGGCCGACCCCGAGGCCGAGCCCCATCCAGGGCAGGATGCGGGCCAGCAAGAGGCGCCGGTCCACGTGCGCGCGCCCGCGCAGCACGAGCCAGCTGCTCACGAACAGCCCGAGCGGCACGAACACCGGCAGCAGCTCGCCGAGCGGGAAGAGATGGATGCCGAGCGCGAGCGCGATCACCGTCGCGCCGAAGCCCGTGGTGGCTTCGGCTGCGAAGGCGAGCGCAACGACGCAGGCGAAGAGCCAGAAGCGCGGGTCGCCTAACTCCAGGAGAACTTCTCTCCGAGCGTCTCCTCCGATACGGACCACAGCCGCTTCGCAGCCTCGGGCTCGAGCGCCCAGCCCTCGGCGCCGAGCGAGCCGGGCGGCGGGGTGGTGCCCGAGATCTGGCAGTCCTCGAGATAGAGCGCGCCGCGCCCCGCCAGCTCCGGCGCCGTGACCGCCCAGCACTGCGTGGCGGCCCCCTGCTGCGGCGTCTTCCAGCTCGGCATGCCCGCCGACTCGCGCTCGCTGGCGCGTGACTGGAGCTGCTTGATGTCGTCGGGCGTGAGGTGGCGCCCGAGCTCGGTGACGATCATGCCGGGGTGCACGCCGAACGCGCGCACGCCGTGCGCGGCGAGGCGCCGGT
>Ga0105107_10003041_pt1 | contig 11108 bp, 9 predicted proteins | sample PPLLaktember2015_6_FD_79335 | JGI IMG/M metagenome (GOLD analysis project Ga0105107, IMG submission 79335) | Freshwater sediment microbial communities from Prairie Pothole Lake near Jamestown, North Dakota, USA - PPLs Lake P8 Core (1) Depth... | ecosystem: Environmental > Aquatic > Freshwater >... | reverse complement strand
GGACTGAACCAATCCATCCGATTCTGCGTGCTATTTATTCCGCGCCGTCCAGGCCAGTTACGGCTTTCGGATTAACGTTCAAGAATCCCATCGGACTGGCCGCGGGCTATGACAAGGACGGGGTGGCTATAAAAGGACTCTCCGCTCTGGGCTTTGGTCACGTGGAAATAGGGACGGTCACACCCAAGCCTCAGCCCGGGAACCCGCACCCGAGAGTCTTTCGCCTGCCGGAGGATGAGGCTGTGATCAATCGCATGGGCTTCCCCAGCCGCGGCTCAGAGTTTGTTCAAAAGCAACTTGACTCTTTTTTCCGAGGAGGCTTCCTCGAAAAGCTCATTCCACGTTTAAGAGCGAATACGCCGCGGCCGATCAAAAAAGGCGATGTGATCCTTGGGATCAACCTCGGCAAGAATAAAGATACGCCGAACGAGGAAGCCGTATTGGATTATCTTGAGTTACTGCAGTGTTTTGCGCCGTATGCGGATTACGTGGCCATCAATATCAGTTCGCCGAATACTGTCGGGTTGCGTCAACTTCAGGGACGCGCAGCACTCGAAGGACTGTTAACTCAGCTTCATGCTCAGCGTCAGTTTGAAGAAAAGAAGGTAGACAAACGATTACCGCTTCTCGTCAAGCTCGCGCCCGACCTCTCTGAAGATGAGTTGTACGACGCCGTTGATGTGATCCTTGACATCCACATGGATGGTATTATCGTCACGAACACAACCCTGGCGCGCGAGGGGTTAAAGTCAAGGCATCGGGGCGAATCAGGCGGGTTAAGCGGAAGCCCGCTCCGGCTTCGGAGTGAAGCGGTGTTACGTCACGTGGTGGAACGCGTACATGGAAAAATCCCGGTCGTGAGTGTGGGCGGGATCATGACTCCGGAGGATGCAAAACGCCGGCTGGATCTGGGCGCGGCGTTGATCCAAATCTATACGGGGTTGATCTATCAGGGACCCGGGTTAGTAAAAAAAACCATGGTGGAGCAGTGATGCTCCACCATGGTTCTTGGTTATTGCGCAGGGTGTAGAGCCGCCTGTGGTGCTTCTTTTGGATTCCTGAATACGAAATCCTCCGGCAGTCGAATGGGAGTGAAATTCGCGCCGGTGTTTAGCTCGCCCACAGATACGTAGTAAAAGGTTGTGGTTGCATCGGGGCCGAGTCCCTCATCCTGGAACGCGAAGAACAAATAGGTTCCATCCGGACTCCAGCGTGCGTCGCGATAACAGCATTTTTTATCGATCGGGTTTACCGACAGGGTGGGTTTATGCGTTTCCCAGTTGTAAATATGAAGTTCGCCCCAGCCATTATTCCGTTTGGCTGTGTTAAAAATGATTTGACTGGACCCATCCCAATCGAAATCAGGCATGAGCCGGTTTTGGAACCCGGGAGGATGGAAGCGCGTGCCGGGGAAGTTATCGAGCAGATCGATGGCTTCAGGTTTGCATGCCTGAATATCGAACACGCTCACCTGCTCGGTTTGTAGTGAAGCATTCCCGGCATCCACGCCTTTAAAAAGCCATGCCACGAGTTGATCATCTGACGACCATCTGGCCTCCTTCACCTGGAGTGCAGCTCTGGTTTTTGGGGTGGGCAGGATGCAGGGATTTTCCATCCCAAACAGGTTGCCGCGCGTCTTGATGTTTCTCATGGTTTCCAGATCAAATGGGACAACGAAAATCTCATTGCTCATGGCAATCATCACCTGTTTGCCTTCGTGGGAAACCTGGAACGCATCCACCGAAGCTGCGGAAGGAAAACTGGTGAGCGTATCTACTGTCTCTGAACTCAACTTGTAGAATTTTATATTCCTGCCGCTGATGAAGAGAATGGTATCCGTGTCCAGCCATTGCAGATCACTCTTGGAGGCTCCATCGGTTGTCAATTGTCTGGTATCGGAGCCATCCACATTCATGAGCCAGATCTCGTTGTTGGCAACAAAGGCGACCTTGTCTGCGCCGCCAAATGCAGGGATGACCGGCGCCGCAGGCGATTCGGTCGGCGTGGGCGGAGACTCGGTGCTGGTGGCTTCCACGATCACTACCGGGACGTCTGTTGGGGTATCCAGCGGTGCGGAGGTTTCCGAGGGCGCCGAGGTGGATGTACTGACGGGCGCTTCGGTCTCAGCCGGATTTATGATCCCGTTTAACAAAAGGGCCCCTCCCGCGAGAGCCGCCAGCCCGATCACCGGTACGATGACGAACAGCGCGTTGAATCCTTTTCTCGGCGCGGGGATTGCGCGCTGGCTGACGACCGTTGCTTTGGCGGTGGCCGCGGCGGGAGCCTTGCTCTCGATTTTGATCGTTTCACCGCGCGACAGCGAACGCAAGGCGTTCGTCATTTCCACGGCGGTGGAGAAGCGTTGGTTCCTATCCTTCGCCATTGCCTTCTGAATGATGTCATCCATCCCTGCCGGGAGTTTCGGGTTGGCCGTCAGGATATGGGGGACGGGGTCGGTGATGTGTTTGATGGCAACCGCCATGGGCGTATCGGCTTCGTAGGGCTGTTTGCCGGTGACCATTTCATACAGGATGATGCCGAGCGCATAAATATCCGCGCGGCCGTCGATCGCGTCTCCCTGGGCTTGCTCGGGAGCCATGTAGGCGGGTGTCCCGATGATGGCGCTGCCTGTCACATTGCCGGACTGGGCTTGCGACAATTTTGCAATGCCAAAGTCAGAAACGTAGGGATTGCCTCGCTTATCGAAAAGAATGTTACTGGGTTTGATATCACGGTGGACGATACCCTTGGAGTGAGCCTCGTCAAGCCCCGGCGCGATCGTTCCGAGGATGCGGGTGGCTTCGTCGACGGTCATGACACCTGCCTGGATCCGTTCCGAAAGCGAGCCCCCGTTCATATAGCGCATGACGAAATAGGGCTGGCCATCCGCCTCGCCCACATCGTAGACCGGGACAATAGCCGAGTGTTCCAACTGGGCGATGATCTTTGCCTCACGCTCAAACCGCAGGCGGAATTGCGGATCGGCATGCAGCAGTTCACGCGGCAGTACTTTGACGGCGACTTCACGTTCGAAGCGTGGGTCGTATCCCCGATAGACCGTTGCCATTCCGCCCCGACCCAGCTCGGACTTTATCTCATAGAGGCCAATCTTTTCCGGTTGCATAGTAACTCTAGTATACCTATGGCAAAGTATGAAAGCAAGCATTCCTGCATGGCAACTTGATTAATGAATCTGATAAGTAGCACTGAAACAAAAATGTGGGTTTGAGCGTCATGAATGATGAGTAGAACGAGTAAACGGAGGCAAAATGAGGGGGCGGAGCGATGCGGCTCGTCATCAAATTTTGGATACTGGAGGTACCATGAATCTGGATCATAGGAAGAATCTGATGACCAATCGCAAGGTTTTAAATTTCTCTTTTATGGTATATTGGCGGCACTATGGACGATAAAATCACTATTATTGAAGGCCCACCACCTGTTTTTGAAGCAGTGAATGACGGCTGGGCGCTGGGATTGAACGAAGGTCCTCAGTTATCGGTGCCCGCATTAACCCGTTTGCGGACGTTCAACGGGCCAGCTCTTGTAGAACGCTGTTACCGGGCATGGAACAGCAAGTCGCCTATACATTTACTCTACCGTAACGACACAGGCGTCGAGCAGTCGGCTCCGATCCTTGCGGCTCGGAACGTGGAAACCTCTGACGGGCATGTACTTTTGCTGTGGGTGTACTTGGACCACGATAAAGTTGAATATGAATTCGACAAAGGGGACGAGGAATCGGACGAGGACAATCTCGAATAAGGCAAATGACCGGATGCAAATCCGGTCTTTTCTTCCAGAAATCGGCTGATATTTATCATATTGACGGGTATTCGAGTCTCGTGATAACGTTAACATGAAATTGTCCTTTATTGGATAATCCCAGTATGATTGTGTGGTTGCCATAATCTAAAATGAAAGCGGGTTTCCCTATCCGGGATACCCGCTTATCTTCTTAATCACTCTTAATTACTTTCAAGGAGAATCGATATGCCGAAAGACATCAATGCCTTCGATATGGCGCAACAGCAGTTTGACTCTGTAGCCGCGATGATGAATCTTGACTCCGGCGTGATCGGTGCGCTTCGCTGGCCAATGCGCGAGTTCACCTTCCGTCTTCCCGTCCGCATGGACAATGGATCATTGCAATTCTTCCAGGGCTTCCGTGTGCAGCACAACGATGCGCGCGGCCCCAATAAGGGAGGCATCCGTTTCCACCAGGCCGAGACGATTGATACCGTTCGAGCGCTCGCCATGTGGATGACGTGGAAATGCGCTGTGGCGGATATTCCATTGGGCGGCGGGAAAGGCGGGATTATCGTTGATCCATCCACGCTTTCCGAACGGGAAAAAGAAGCCTTATGCCGCGGTTGGGTTCTGCAAATGTGGCACAATTTGGGGCCACGGCAGGATGTGCCTGCGCCGGATGTCGGAACCACTCCGCAAATGATGGGTTGGATGATGGACGAATATTCGCGCATTGTTGGTCAATATACGCCTGGCGTGTTCACTGGCAAACCCGTTGGCGGCGGCGGTTCACAGGGGCGCACCGAAGCGACAGGCTATGGCGTCATCTATACTGTCCGCGAAGCGATGAAGTATCTCAAAATGGATTCCACGAAATGCGTTGCCGCGCTGGAGGGCTTTGGCAATGTGGCACAATATGCGGCAATCGGCTTTATTGAACAATTGGGTGGCAAAGTGGCCTGCGTCTCATGCTGGGATCGTAATGACAGGAAGTCCTATACCTACAGCCACAAGGATGGTCTTGATCCCCGCTTCCTGCTCACAATCGTGGATCAATACGGAACCATCAATAAGAGTGAGGCGACCAAAGCGGGATATATCATCGAGGATGGTGATGAATGGATCACGAAAGAAGCAGATGTGCTCATCCCCGCCGCGATCGAGGGTCATGTCAATGCTGATACGATCAAGCGCATGTCGAGCCGTGTAAAGATCGTCGCTGAGGGTGCCAACGGTCCCTGCACGCCTGAAGCAGACGAATTCTTGAAAGCCAATAAGATCTTCAATATCCCGGACTTCCTGTGCAATGCAGGAGGCGTAACGACCTCCTACTTTGAGCAGGTCCAGAACGATGCCAACTACTACTGGGAACGCGATGCGGTCTTGCGCCGGCTCGATACCAAGATGACCTCCGCATTCAATGCTGTGCTGGAAAGAAGCGCGAAGGAAGGCATTTATATGCGCGACGCGGCGTATATGGTGGCGATTGATCGTGTGGTCAAAGCTATGGAACTGCGCGGCTGGTTGAACGCAGGCTGGTAAATTGTCAGAATAAAATCTTACTCCCGCCTCATTAGTCGAGACGGGAGTATTTGATTCAATGCATAAAAGTTAATCAGCAACTACAACTAAACCACCCCGGATGCGATCATTGCGTTTGCCACTTTGATAAAGCCTGCTATGTTGGCTCCGTTCACATAATCACCCGGGCTCCCGTACGCGCTGGCCGCCTCGAGACAATTCCTATGTATTTTTTTCATGATACTGTGGAGACGTTCTTCCACTTCGTCGCGCGTCCACGACAAGCGCAGGCTGTTCTGACTCATCTCCAACCCGGAAGTGGCTACGCCCCCGGCGTTGGCAGCTTTTGCGGGTGCGAACAATACCCTGTGTTCGCGATAGACCTCGATGGCATCCATGGTGGAGGGCATGTTGGCGCCCTCTGAGATGCAGGTACAGCCGTTCCGGACCAGGGCCTCAGCATTTTCAGTATCGATCTCGTTTTCATGCGCAGAAGGGAAAGCCAGATCTACCTTAAGGCCCTGCTCGCGAATCACGTCCCAAACGCTTTTATCCTCGTAATAGGTCACACCCCTGTGGCTCTCGGCATATTCCTTGATGCGCCCACGGCGTACGTTCTTCAAATCCAGGATGAAGGCGAGCTTCTTTGTGTCGATACCGGCTTCATCTACAATCGTTCCATTGGAGTCCGACATGGTGATGACCCTGGCGCCGAGTTGATTCAACTTTTCCACGGTGTATTGCGCCACATTTCCTGAAGCGCTCACGGCTGCCACTTTTCCCTTTATTTCCTGCCGGCGTGTCGCGAGCATTTCTGCTGCGAAGAAAACAGCGCCATATCCGGTAGCTTCCGGGCGGATCAAACTCCCACCATACTCGATCCCTTTTCCGGTCAACACGCCTGTATGTTCGTTCATGATCTTTTTATAATATCCGAACAGGTAGCCGATCTCTCTTGCGCCAATGCCAATATCTCCTGCGGGCACGTCCGTATCGGGGCCAATGTGACGAAACAATTCCCGCATAAAAGCCTGGCAGAAGCGCATCACTTCCATGTCCGATTTGCCCTTCGGATCGAAATCCGAACCGCCCTTGCCTCCACCCATCGGTAGTGTAGTCAGGGAGTTCTTGAAGATCTGCTCGAACCCTAAAAACTTAATGACCCCCAGATCAACTGATGGATGGAATCGCAACCCTCCTTTATAAGGACCGATCGCACCATTGAATTGGACACGATAGCCGCGGTTCACCTGTATTTCACCGTGATCGTCCACCCAGGGCACACGGAATACCACGGCCCGGTCCGGGATCACGATGCGTTCGTAGATTTTGTATTTGACGAAGTCAGGATGCTTTTCGACGGTCGGCTCGAGCGAGCACATCACCTCCTTCACCGCCTGATGGAACTCAGGTTGACCCGGATCCTTCTCTTGCACCATCGTAATGACATCTTTAGTGACAGACATTTTTATTTCTCCTTTGGCTAATGGATTTGTCTGACGAGATGTACGAACTGCCATTTATAGAATAGAGGACGAAACCTCTAGATCAACGAGCAGATAAGAATCGGATTTCTGATCGCATGTTTGACATGCGGGCGGCACTTTGTAAAACACGATGCGGATCCGAAAGTGATGCAACTCCACTATCGCAAGCCTGGAATTGCCTCCGTTAAAATAAAAAGGGACGCACCTTCAAATACGTCCCTTGTCTAGATGTGTGCCTCCAGACAAACCACTCCTTGCGAGCCAACCACTGCATCATGCACTGTGTTTGCAGGCAGCTCCAGCCGGTCGCCTGGACCAAGGGTCAGCTTCTGTCCCAGTTCAGGCAGGCCAAAGGTGATGGAGCCTTGCACTGCGTAGATCACCTTATCATACGAATGAGAATGCGCAGAGTACACATCATGCGGGCCGTTCGACCATGAATAAGGGTTAAGGCCCTCATCGGTCATGAGTCGCCAAAGGCCGGACTGAGTCGGTGAAACGGGATCGGCCCACCGGGTGACGCGAGGCGTATCCATTATCCAAATTTCTCCATCAATTCAATACGATTCCCAAACGGGTCGAAGATGTGTGTGCGCTTGTATCCATCCAGGGCAGGTTGAGATGCGCCGGTTTCGTATCCTGTGCGCTGAACCTCTGCGATCAACGAATCCAAATCATCCACGACAAATGCCGGATGCGCCTTACGCGCCGGATGAAAATCCTGTTCCACGCCCAGATGGAGCTGGACATTTCGAGACTGAAACCATACGCCGCCGCGCCTGGCAAGTTCGGGCGGTTTGGGAATTTCAATGAATCCCAATACATTTCCATAAAAGGTGCGGGCCTTCTCTTCCTCGCCTGGAGGCATGGCAATTTGAACGTGATCAATGGAGAGGATTGTCATGGGTGAATAGGTAGACAAGTAGACACGTACGCAAGGAAACAAGTATGTGATGACTTGTCTACGTGTATACCTGTCTCCTTGTGTACGGCCTCACGGTTCAATAGGATATCCCGCGTCGAGCCATGCGTCCCATCCGCCGAGGATAGGATTGACACGGGTGTACCCGTTATGCAAAAGGACGAACGCCGCACGGGCGCTTGTATGTTCGTTCTGTCAATTACAGTAAGTGATGATCCACTGATCCTTATCGAGGTTCAGACCTGTCGGGTTCGTCTCGATCTCACCGAGCTGGATATTGATCGCGCCTGCCACATGACCCGCCGCGTATTGTCCTGGATCGCGTACATCAACAATGATAGCTGCCCCGCTATCGAGCGCGGCTTTGGCCTCCTCCACGGATACGCGCGGCAGCTCCGCTTCGGTGAGCGGGAGTTCGCTCTGCGTCTCTATTATTGCAGGTTCAAGTGCCTGTGTCGGCTCGCTATCCGGTAACGGTAAAAGTGCGCTGCATGCGAGCATGACAAACCCCAGCATCGTCACAGCAAGTCGAATACTCCTTTTTCTCTTCCACATCACTACACCTCTAAAGTGAGAACAATACATCCCGCAGGCGGCGATCGCGATCCTTGCCCCGAGGATTGCCTGCGGGATGTTTGCTAGATTTCGCAGTACCGATCGATACGCTCCCCGATGATGGCGTGACTATCGTCCCAGAACTTGCGCCTGGTGATATCGATACCGAAACGTTTGGCGAGTTTGGCTGCGGTCTCTTCCCCGGTGGAGGCGAGCAGGTTTTTGTAATCGTCCACAAACTCCGTACCGCGTTGTTTATAAATGGCATATAGGCCCGTTGCAAACAACAAACCGAACGCGTACGGATAATTATAGAACGACAGGCCGGAGGAATAATAATGCGGCTTCCAGGTCCACATGAACTTCTGCAGATAGCGTTCATCGAGGCCATCGCCGTAGGTCTCTTTTTGCGTGCGTTCCATGATCTCGTTGAAATCGTCGGCTGAGAGCTCGGATTGTTCGCGGCGCTCGAAGACTTCCTTCTCGAAGAGATAGCGGGAATAGATATCCACGACCACCTGAGATGCCCCCTGGATCTGTGCTTCGAGGACAGCCAACTCTTCCTGCGGGTCTTTCGTGGAGGCGAGGACGGCTTCCGTTACGATGGTTTCACACATCGTCGAGGCAGTTTCGGCAAGCGTCATCGGCGTGAGCTGTTGCAGGATGGTTTTGTGTGCCTGGTAGGCACATTCGTTGTGGAAGGCATGTCCCAGTTCGTGCGCCAGCGTGCTGACCTGATCGAACGAGCCATCGAAGTTGCACAGGACGCGGCTTTCCTTCAGGCCCTGCACTTCCATACAGAACGCGCCGCCACGCTTGCCTTCGCGTTGTTCGGCGTCGATCCAGTTGTTGTCAAAGGCGCGTTTGGCAAATGCGGCAAGATCGGGCGAGAACTTTCCGAAGTTTTCCAGGATGAAGTCGCGCGCTTCCTCGAAGGAGTAGACTTTGTCTGTCTTGCCAACCGGCGCAAAGACATCCCACCACGCAAGCTTTTCCTTTCCGATCTTCTTGGCCTTCGCGTTGAAATACCTGCGGAACATCGGGAAGGAATCTTTCATAGAGGCCATCATCGCTTTGAGCGTTTTGCGATCGATGCGCGCGGCTTCCAGGGAGGAGTGGATCGCATCTTCCCGGCCCCGCTTTTTGTTCAAGGTAATCGCCTCACCTTTGACCCCGTTGAGGCAGGCTGCCAGTGTCTCTTTGACTCCCTCCCAGGCCTGGTTCTCCGCTTCATAGGCGCGGCGCCGCGTGGCTTCGTCGGCATGCGAGCGCAGGTTGATCAGCGCGGGCATCGGCAGCTTCTCGGTCTTGCCGTCCAGCTCGAAGTCCACGGTAAGCTGCGAGGTGACGATCCCCTGCAATTTGCCGAAGGCATTGCCTCAGCTCAGGGAAAGTTCTGCGGCGATGGCTTCCTCCGCTTCACTCATCAGGTATTTGCTTTGTTCGGCGGCTTCGTTGAGCATGAATGCATGCGCGTTCGCAGACTCATTGTGCGCGACGATCTTTTCCAGCTTTGGTGCGATCTTACCCAGCCAGGCCTTGAACTGGGTCATCAAATTATCCATGGGCAGGCTGGTTTGCTCGAACTCGGACAGGGTTTTCATCGCCACTTTGTCATGCGAGTCGGTCGTGACGTACGAATAGATGAAAGGCACGATCGTGGCGGAAAGGGTTTGAATTTTGTTGATCTGGTCGACGGCCCTGCCGACCAGTGGAGCCAGTTCTTTGGCTTTAGTCTTGGCATCCGTTTTGCTAAGTTTGGTCTTGAAGAATTTCTCCAGCGCGGCGACCTGCTTTTTGTAGTCGGCTACTGCGGCTTTGAATTCCTTGGACTCGAGAGATGGATAGACGTTGGAAAGGTCCCAACGCGGGGCGGAAATGGTCATATGTTTCTCCTGGAATGTGATGAGACAAGTATATCAAAACAGATTGAAAATCTTGTAAAACAATCTCATATAGTGGGTACTCCCAAATAGGGAAATTCGGCCAAATAGTCGGTGTGCGGATAAACCAAATCGTCCTTCATCTTTCCCTGTGTAAGAATCTCTACGAGATTATCAGCGATATCATCTGTAAGTTGGCGGCCATTGGGATATCCCGCTGAGTTCATATAATTGTAGAGCAGAATGTCTGGTAACCACTCAAGGCTGAGTCTGGTGGCTTCCGCTTCTGTATAACCAAACGTCTGGAACATTACCACGTATTGAGAAAAGAAGCGTTCCCGTTGTTGTGCTGGTGGTGTTGAATTGGTATCTGCTCCCTGCCGCAAGACATTATTTCCAGGTCGTCCCATTTGGTTGACAGAGGTGAGTACGCCCTCCACTATTGCCATTGTTCGTCCCCATACGCCAATCTGCGACTGTGGGCCGAGCGCGCGATTTGGCACATCCAGCACAATGCTAAACACATTCTTACCCGCCCAAAAATCCTGACCGGTCCACTGCAAGTTGTTCTGGAAGCCAGCTGGGTCGGCAAAGAACGGCTCGCTCCGAAGGCCCGCATAGAATCGATATTCACCTTCGGTTGTGATTCTCGTCTCCTGTGTGAAGGAAACTGGTGCGTGTTCGATGATTGCCTCACCGACTGGGCCAGTGCCTCGCGCGGCTTCATCGGTCGCTCGGTACAAGGTGGCGGTCTGTTGTCCATCATCTATGGTTGTGAATAATACATGAAAGGCAATCTCGGCTTCGAAATCGTTGTTCGTATCGACTTTGAACTCATAGCTTGCCTGAGGGTCAAAAGCATTCGCGTGGGTGGGGGCTTCAGGATTGACGTTTAAGATCAAGATTGATTTGGCTGGATCGCCCGGATTCTGAAAAACGTAGAGATCAGTAATGTCAGTTCGTGGATCCAAATTTGGTGAGTCATTGTGG
>Ga0105107_10003040_pt1 | contig 11109 bp, 13 predicted proteins | sample PPLLaktember2015_6_FD_79335 | JGI IMG/M metagenome (GOLD analysis project Ga0105107, IMG submission 79335) | Freshwater sediment microbial communities from Prairie Pothole Lake near Jamestown, North Dakota, USA - PPLs Lake P8 Core (1) Depth... | ecosystem: Environmental > Aquatic > Freshwater >... | reverse complement strand
CAAAGTTCCTATTTGAACAGCCGAGGAGCCGGCAATCATAAATTCAACCACATCTCTCCAATCCATAATTCCACCGATGCCGATAATTGGTATATCTACCTGCCGCGATATTTCAAGAACTTTAGCAATGGCTATTGGTTTGATAGCCGGCCCGGATAATCCACCTGTTACATTTTGAATTTTAGGTTTGCGCGTGAAAATGTTGAATGCTGCGCCGACCAATGTATTAATTGCTGATACGGCATCGGCACCATTTTCTTTTGCAGCTTTTGCAAATTCAGCAATGTACGAGACATTAGGAGAGAGTTTCATTATTAATGGTTTATTAGTAACTGCTCTGACCTTCTCAGTGATTTTTGCAACTGATTTCAAATCGTTGCCGAAAAGTAATCCGCCTTCTCTAACATTTGGACAAGAAATATTTATCTCGAATGCTTTTATAGTTTCTTCTTCAGTCAAAATTCTTGTGCATTCAACGTACTCCTCAATTGTGCTTGCAGCAATATTACAGATCAACGGAACATCAAATTGTTTAAGAAACGGAATCTTCTCTTTTAAAAAAACCTCCACTCCAACATTAGCAAGCCCAATCGCATTCAACATTCCGGCAGGAGTTTCAACTATTCGCTGCGGCGGATTTCCCTTCCTTGGTTTAAGACTTAATGATTTTGTTACGATGCCGCCGAGCATATTTAAGTCAGTGAATTCGGACATCTCATTTCCATATCCCACTGTACCTGAAGCAAGCATTATCGGATTTCGTAAAGTGAGTGAACCTATTTTTACAGAAAGATCTACTTTACTCATATCACAACATCTTTAATATTGAACACAGGACCATCTTTGCATACTAATAAATATTTGTCACTTTCAGTTGTGGATTCAATAGGGCATCCCTGGCAAATTCCAAAGCCGCAAGCCATCACACATTCGGTTGAAACTTCACATTCAAATTCATTCTCAATACAAAATTCTTTTAAAGCTCTTAACATGACTGTAGGACCGCATGCAAAGATTTTAATTTTGTGAGATCTTAACAATTCAAGATTATTCACGAGTAATTGAACCACATTTCCCTTGAAACCAAGAGAGCCATCATCAGAAGCCTCTTTAACATTCTTCAAATTATAAGTTATCACATCATCTTTTGTTCTTCCGCCGATGAAAGAAAGGATATTTTTCTTTCCAATAAGTTTACGAGTTACAAAAGGAAATGGAGCAGCACCTAGTCCGCCTGCGACAATTACACCTGTTTGGTAATTTCCATCCAGGTTAAATCCATTTCCCAGCGGGCCAAGAATATCAAGATCAGAGCCAATCGGCTTATGTGCAAGTATACTCGTTCCTTCACCCATGATGTTAAACATAAGGTAAAGATGATCACCTTCCACATCACAAACACTGAATGGTCTTCTGAGAAGCGGAAAAACTCTTTCAGAAACTCTGATATTAAGGAATTGCCCAGGTTTGATGATAGACGTTATTTCGGGTGAAAATACTTTAAGAAGATAAATGTGCTGGTTTATTTCTTGAATTTCTTCTAAGCGAGAATTAATTATGAACAATTTAGAATGATTCCCGCAATTGGTTTTTGATTATAAGTTTTAAGAAGTGCGCTTGGCTGGTCAATCATCGAAATCTATTTGTAATATCTATTTTGGCTAGTGAAAATTATGATATAAACGCTTTATTTCAAAATTTGTTTGCAGAAAGAAGGAACTTATTCCAATGTTTCATTTTCAAGGTCAGAAATTTTGTCCAGTCTTTTTTGATGTCTGCCAGCCTCAAACTGAGTATTCAACCATTCATCAACAATTACCTTAATAGTTTCTTCTCCAAGCGCTCTGGCTCCAACCACCAGTACATTAGCATTATTGTGAGCACGGGAACTTCGTGCACTGAAAGCATTGAAACAAGTCGCCGCTCTGATTGCCTTCACCTTGTTTGCAGCAATCGCAGAAGGAATTCCCGTAGCATCTATCAAAATACCGAAATCCGAATCTCCGCGAGAAACACTCTTTGCTATGATCTTTGCAAAGTCAGGATAGTCACATGGGTTTTCGTCAAAAGTTCCGGCATCGGTAACAAGGAATCTTTTCTCTACTAAATATTTTATCAAAATATTTTTTACTCTGAATCCCGTATGATCACTTCCAATAATAATTCTTTTGCCATCAGGTGAACTGCCATTGCTGGAATTAACTATGCGTTCTGATTGAGAAATTTCTTTTTCAACAATAGTAAATTTTGAGAAGCGAATCCGGTCTAAAGCGAGTGGAGTGATGATTGTATCTTTAGTCTTTATTAGAACCTTTATCCCCTGTTTCTCAAGTTCTAAAATGTCCCGTTCAGTGATTACCTTTTCCATCAATTATTACAAGTGGTCGTTCAATTTATTCAGCTTCAGGAAATCAATTATGTTTTTGACATCCTGTGCTTTGTCTCTTTTACAAATAAGTAAAGCATCTTTTGTGTTGATTACAATTACATTATCTAAACCAATTACAGCACTGAATTTATCAGGAGAGTAAATGTATGAATCCATAGCCATATCAGTATAGATAGTACCTACTTTAACATTTCCGTCCTTGTCTTTTTCGCTTAGTTCATAAACTGCTTCCCAGCTGCCGACATCGCTCCAGCTGAACTGACCCTTTACAAGAAACACTTTATCAGACTTTTCCATAATGCCATAATCGATCGATATGCTTTTTAAATGTCCATAGATATCAGAAAGAATATTGGTAAAATCAGGATTAGTAATGTTATCTCTTATCCGAACAATACCTTCATAGAGATCTGGCATTAATATTTGAATTTCATTTAATATAGTATCAATTTTCCAGATAAACATACCACTGTTCCAAAAGAAGTCGCCGCTCTGAAGAAAATTAACCGCTGTTGCATAGTTAGGTTTCTCAGCGAAAGTTAAAACTTTGTAGACATATTCTTTTCCCGAATCTTCATCAATCTGAATGTATCCATATCCTGTTTCCGGTTTTGTTGGTTGAATTCCGATAGTAACAAGCGCCGGATTATCATAAGCAAATTGTGCTGCTGTTTTTAAAGTATCAATAAATTTATCCTTATCCCCGATAATATGATCGGCAGGCATTACAAAAGTAATCGCATTGTTAGATCTTTGCTGAATAATTACAGAGGCAAGACCAATACAGGCTGCTGTATTTCTGCCAAACGGTTCAACAATTATATTCTCAGCAGGGATTTCAGGAAGTTGTTCAACAATACCAGGTCTTTGAGATTCATTGGTTACAATAAAAATATTTTCTTTTGGTACAAGCCCATTTAACCTTTTAAAGGTCTCTTGAATCATAGTGTGTTCACCAATAATCCTGAGAAGTTGTTTTGGACTTTTTTTCTTGCTTCTCGGCCAGAACCTGGCACCAATACCGCCGGCCATTATTACAGCGTATAAATCCATCCGATTATACCCGATTATTTTGTTTAAAATACTTGTCACCGAATTCTTCGGCTCTATTTAGATATCCAGTTATATCCACATCTTTTCTTTTTACAACCGCAACGATCACAATCAGACAAGCTCGAAGCGATTCGATAACAGTCTTATCGACTAATAATTTACCGTTACGAACCTCATCCAATGCTGAAGTAATTATTTTATACATTTTAGCAATCACATTGAATCCTTGTGAAACCGAAAGTGCATAGTGTTCTTCCATTAATTCCGCATACTCTTTAAGTTCATTATCAGAAACTTTTCCAGATGGTATTTTTTTAAAAAGATCATCAACAGTTTTAATAGGACTGAGAATCCTTTTCTCAAAATCAGTTGATGCATAAATATTCTTTTCCACTGAATCGTTCAAATTGCCATTACCTTCAATCACGCTTTTCGTCATGATTTCACCTGCAAGAGCACCGCGGTCTACCAGTTCGACATCTATAGGGGTAGCTTTACCATTATTAATTTTAATGAACGCATCTTTATAGATTTTTGGGCTAACATTCTCCAGGAATTGATTTAAATCTCTAATCAAGTACCTGCTGTGCTCCCTGAATTGCTCTGATATTTTCACAAAGTCCACTTTACCCTGAGTTAAGAAAGAATGAATCTCACTTAATCTTATTGCCAGTTTAGAAAGTTCAGTGGTTTTTTTCATCTGCAGAAGTTCAGTTCCAAGATCCTTTGAATTAACTACTGTTTCGCGCAACAGGCCGACAACCTCAATCTGCTGTGCGTTAAGTCTGAGGTTGTTGGCTGCAGTCGTTATACTTTGAATGAGATAAACTTTTACTAAATCCATTTAAGCTGTTTCGAATAATAGATATTTTCTATATATAAGATTAGACTTCGCACAAAAATACTCAAATATTCAAAAAGTATTGTGCTGATGAAATATATAGTTTATGATTTTCATAAACAATTTAAAGAAAGATGGTACTATTAATAAAACTTTTCTTGACATTACTTGACAGTAGTGTTAATTTTCTATATCAAAAATTTAAAATAATGCTAACAGAATTCGGTAAGATCTTTGTCTTCATTTTAACAGCAGCACTTTTTGTTGTTGTAGCAATTTATGTTGCACGTCTCCTTCGCCCTAAACGACCCACTTTTGAAAAACTAACAACCTATGAGTGCGGAGAAAATCCCGAAGGTTCGCCCTGGGTAAAATTCAACATTCGTTTTTATGTGGTTGCACTTATCTTTTTAATTTTCGATGTGGAAGTAGTTCTGCTTATACCGTGGGCATTAGTATATAAGGAAATGGGAATTATAGGTTACCTGATAGGAGCAATTTTTCTAATTTTACTTGCTGTTGGAATGGCTTACGAGTGGAAGAAAGGGGATCTTGAATGGGCACGGCCAAAAATAAAAGAACCTACCTTAGACATAATTAAATCAACTGAAATAAAAAAAGAAGAACTAAAGACTGCAAGCTGAATATGGGATTACTGGATCAGGAATTTACAGAGGGTAATATTGTGATTGCGAAAACCGAAGACCTCTTTAATTGGGCAAGACTATCTTCTCTTTGGCAAGTTGGTTTTGGTTTAGCTTGCTGTGCAATTGAAATGATGGCAACTTCTGCATCACATTATGACTTTGACAGATTCGGTGTCATCCCCCGCCCTTCACCAAGACAGTCGGATGTTATTATTATTTCAGGAACGGTAACTCTTAAAATGGCAATTCGTGTCAAAAGATTATATGAACAAATGCCGGATCCTAAATATGTCATTTCGATGGGAAGCTGTGCAAACTGTGGCGGTCCTTATTGGGAACACGGTTATCATGTCCTCAAAGGAGTTGACAGAGTTATTCCTGTTGACGTTTATGTCCCTGGTTGTCCACCACGACCTGAAGCATTATTAGAAGGCTTATTAAAACTTCAGGAAAAAATCAGAAATGAATCTATTGTTAAACCGATTAGGTCCGGCTTTGTCGGAAAGAGTGCATGAAAACTGCTGAAGAAATATTTAATCTCTTAAAAGAAAAATTTGGTGATTCAACCATCGAATTAAAGAGCGATAAACCTGTTGAACCTTTTATTATTGTAAACCCACTTGAAGTTGATAAAATTTGTTCATTTCTGAAAGATGAAAAAGAATTACTCTTCGATTCCATAATGAATCTCTCCGGTGTTGATGATTCAAATGGCACAAAAGAGAAAGATGATAAAGGATTAGAAACAATTAAAGGTGGAACACTCAGCGTTTACTATCATCTTGAATCAACAAAATTAAAGCATAAGATCACACTTAAAACTTCTACTGACAGGGAAAAACCTGAAGTCGTAACTGTCACTGAAATCTGGAAAGGTGCTGACTGGCACGAGAGAGAAGCTTATGATATGTACGGAATTATATTTCTAAATCATCCGGATCTAAGAAGAATATTAATGCCCTACGATTGGGAATTTGGTTATCCACTAAGGAAAGATTACAAGAATCCTGAATTTTATCAGGGGATGAAAGTTCCTTACTAGTATTGAGATGCTAGTATTGAGTATTGAGATAAATTTTTGAGTCTATAAATAATTAAATCTTCAAAACTTAATACTGGAGAAAATTAAATGCACAACTACAAAGAATTGAAAGTCTGGCAAAAAGCAAGGGAGTTAGTTAAAAACATTTATCAACTAACTAAAAAATATCCTAAAGAGGAAATATATACACTCACTTCTCAAGTGAGAAGATCAGTTGTTTCAATTCCGTCCAACATTGCTGAAGGTGCAGGTCATTCTTCAAATAAAGAATTTTCAAGATTTTTAGAAATAGCTTATGCTTCTACTTGTGAACTCGATACACAGATAATTTTATCTTTCGATCTAGATTTTATAAGCCAAAATGAATTAAATGCTTCAACTAATTACATCGAAGAATTACAAAAAATGTTGAACGGTTTAATGAAATCATTATCATCGAACAAAATTAAGTAATGTCTAAAGACTCAATACTAAATACTAAATACTCAAGATTAAAAACTGAAGAAATGGTATTGAATATGGGACCTCAGCACCCGTCAACACATGGTGTGCTCAGGTTAGAACTTCAGCTTGACGGCGAAATCATATCTGATGTAATCCCGCATATCGGTTATCTCCACAGATGTTTTGAGAAGCATTGCGAAGCAATGACTTATCCCCAGGTTATTCCTTATACAGACAGAATGGATTACTTAGCTTCGATGTATAATGAATTCGGATATGCCGTTGCAATGGAAAGATTGTTGAAAATCGAAGTTCCGGAACGAGTTGATTACATAAGAGTAAAAATGGGAGAACTTCAGCGAATTGCTTCTCACTTAGTTGCAATTGGAACTTACGGAGCTGATATTGGAGCTTTCACACCGTTCCTATTTTGCTTCAGAGATCGGGAAAGAATCCTTCACTTGTTTGAAATAACTTGCGGAGCGAGACTCCTTTATAATTATATATGGATTGGCGGACTTTCTCACGATATCCATCCGGATTTCATCAGACTTACAAAAGAATTTATAAAAGACTTTAGACCAAACGTAATAGAGTTGAACGAACTCCTTTCATACAACAGAATTTTTATTGAAAGAACGGCAAACGTTGGTGTTCTTCCTTTGGAAACTGCAATCAACTATGGAGTTAGCGGTCCAAATCTTCGTGCAAGTGGTTTCAAATGGGATTTGAGAAAAGATGATCCATATTCGGTCTATCATAAATTTGATTATGAAATTCCAATCGGAATCGGTGAGAAAGGAAAAGTCGGTGATTGTTGGGACAGATATTACGTTCGTGTTTTAGAAATGGAAGAAAGCTTAAAGATAATCGAGCAAGCTCTTGAAACTCTTCCAGAAGGTGATGTGAGTTCTGCAATTCCAAAAAGAATTAAACCGCCTGAAGGACAAATTTACGCTCGAGTTGAAAATCCAAGAGGCGAATTAGGATATTTTATTATCAGCGATGGTTCATTGAATCCTGCAAGAGTAAAAGTTCGTGCACCATCTTTCGTTACGATGCAGGTTTTCCCTGAACTCTGTAAAGGATTTATGGTTGCTGATGTTGTTGCAATTCTTGGAAGTGTTGATATTGTTTTAGGAGAGATTGACAGATGATGTATGATTGGTTATATAATTTGACCGGAAGTGAATTGCTTGCAATGTTTATTGTAAGCCTATTACCATTATTTGTTTTCATACTTCCCTTTGCTCTCCTCGCTGTTTTGGCTGAAAGAAAAGTTTCTGCACATATGCAGGATCGTTTAGGACCAATGCGTACAGGCTATCATGGAATTCTTCAAACTGTTGCTGACATAATTAAACTTTTACAGAAAGAAGATCTTGTTCCAACTGCAACAGATAAAATGTTGTTTAACCTTGCACCGCTTTTAACTTTTATTGGTAGCTATGCTGCGTTTGCCGTAATTCCTTTCTCAGGATTTTTTATCGGAACAAAAATCGATCTTGGAATAATTTTCATTGTTGGAATAACGGGTCTTGTTGTTGCAGGAATTTTAATGGCAGGCTGGGCTTCAAATAATAAATATTCATTGCTTGGTGCAATGCGCTCAGCCGCTCAGATAATCAGTTATGAAATTCCAACTCTATTAATAATTCTCACAATTGTAATGCTGACTGGAACACTCAGTCTTTATGACTTGAGTGAAATGCAAACAGCTTATTTCTGGAATTGGCTGATACTTGGCGGACCGGCAGTTGGTATTCAGAAAATTCTATTAATTCCTTTGATGATGATGGGATGCTTGATTATATACACAAGTACACTTGCCGAAGTTAATAGAACACCTTTCGATATTCCTGAAGCTGAGTCAGAACTTGTATCCGGTTATCATACAGAATATTCAGGAATGAAGTTCGCAATGTTTTTCCTTGCTGAGTATGCAAATATGTTTGCAGTTTCTGCAATTGTTGCAATAATGTTTTTTGGAGGGTATCAATCACCATTCGGGTATCTTGGAAATACTCTTGGCTGGAGTTGGTTAGTTCCAATCGAACAATTTTCCTGGTTCACTTCAAAAGGCGTATTCTTTGTATTAGTTCAAATGTGGTTACGCTGGACTTTACCAAGATTCAGAGTTGATCAGCTGATGGCATTCTGCTGGAAATATTTAATTCCTTTTTCATTTGTAATTCTTTTATTAGTTGGATTGATAGCATTGATTTGATATGAGAGATTATATTTACAATTTCTGGCAAGGTTTGTACACCATTCTGGTAGGAATGAAAGTAACACTCAGGCATGTATTCATTCCTGCAGTTACTATTCAATATCCTTCAGTAAAACCACAAATGCCTGAAAGAGAAAGAAACAGACTTTATGTTAATATGGATGATTGTATTGGCTGCGATCAGTGTGCAAGAGCTTGTCCTGTAAATTGCATTGAGATTGAAACAGTCAAATCAATTCCTGGTGAAGATCTCGGAACGACATCCAATGGAAAAAAGAAAGCATTATGGGTAACCACTTTCAATATTGATTTTGCAAAATGCTGTTATTGTCAGTTGTGTGTATTCCCCTGCCCGACCGAATGCATTTATATGACCGATGTTTATGAGTTCTCTGAATTCCAGAGAGAAAGTTTGGTTTACGATTTTGTAACTCTTCTTCCAGAAGAAAGAATTCAGAAAAAGAAAAATTATGAAGAGTTACAGATAAAGAAAGAAGCAGAGAAAGCTGCAGCAGCAAAAAAAGCAGCTGAAGAAAAAGCTGCTGCTCTGGCTAACAAACCGGAAGAACCGAAACAGGATAATAAAGAAGAAAATAAATAATGAACATTTACGATATAATATTTTATTTATTTGCAGCAGTCACATTGCTTTCAGCATTTTTTGTTGTGACCACAAGAAACATCGTTCGTGCTGCTTTCTTTCTTTTGTTTACATTTTTCGGTGTCTCCGGAATTTATGTTTTACTCGGAGCTGATTTTGTCGCAATCGTTCAACTCATCGTTTATGTCGGCGGAATTTTGATCTTGTTGATATTCGGAGTGATGATCACCAATAAAATAACTCAGGTAGATATTAAGACAGGAACAATTCATACACTTCCTGCAGCAATTGGAGTTGGACTTTTTACGGGAATTATTGGTGCAGTTATACTAAATACTGAATGGTTTGTGGTTAATACAGAAATGCCTGAGTCAACTTTATCAACACTTGGAAAGATGTTATTGAACGAATACGTTTTGGTTTTTGAATTGCTCGGAATATTATTATTAGTCGCCTTAATCGGGGCTGCATCTATGGCCCGAAAATAATTTTTAATTTTTAATTGCCCATTTTTAATTGATTATGGAAGTTACTTTAACACATTTTTTATTTGTCAGTACAATTTTATTCAGTCTTGGAATTTACGGTATAGTAACAAGAAAGAATGCAATTATGGTGTTGATGGGAATTGAATTAATTCTCAATTCATCGAACATTAACTTTATTGCTTTCTCAAGGTTTGGGAACTTTGGATTACAAGGACAATTATTCGCTTTGTTTGTAATCGTACTTGCTGCTGCTGAAGCCGCTATTGCGCTTGCAATAGTTCTTAATGTTTATAAAACTTTTGTAAATGTAAATGTCGATGAACTCGACGAACTTCGGGATTAGTTAATGAGTGAAAATTTCTTAATACAATTATCAGTTATCGTACTCTTCTTGCCGTTGCTCGGTTTTATTGTAACTCTATTCCTGGGCAAAAAAATTCCGAAAATATTTTTCTTTGAAGTATTTGTTTTATTCGCAGGACTTGTTCTCTCTGCAATTCTTCTATTCGGAAAGCTGACTTACTTTGCTGATACAAAAATCGTTTCTGAGATCAAGTGGATTGATATGGGAAATGTTCCTGTATTCGGTTCAATCAACATTTATCTAGGAATGTTGATTGACGATATCAGCGCTTTAATGATTGTTGTTGTTTACATCATTAGTTTCCTTGTGCATTTCTTCTCCATTGATTATATGAAGGGTGACATTAGGTATAACAGATACTTTGCTTATTTGGGTTTGTTCACATTTTCAATGTCCGGAATCGTTCTTACTCACAATATGCTGATGATGTATATCTTCTGGGAATTAGTTGGAATATCATCTTACCTTTTAATCGGATTCTGGTATGAAAAGAAATCTGCTTCCGATGCTGGTAAGAAAGCATTCATTGTAAACCGTATAGGTGATCTTGGAATGCTTGCTGGTCTGCTGATTTTGTTCGTTACATATAATACTTTTTCCTTCGAACAGATATTTGGCGAAATTGCAAAAGGTAATCTTCCTTTCAACAGTGAATTCTGGTTGACTGTAACTGGTGTTTTAATTTTCTGTGGAGCAATTGGTAAATCAGCTCAATTCCCTCTTCACGTTTGGTTACCCGATGCAATGGAAGGTCCGACTCCGGTCAGCGCTTTGATTCATGCTGCAACAATGGTTGCTGCCGGTGTTTATCTTGTTGTTAGAGTTTTCGGAATACTTACCGCGGATGCAATGCTTGTGATTGCAGCAATCGGCGCTCTCTCCGCTTTTATACCGGCGACAATAGCTTTAACTCAGAATGATATTAAAAGAGTGCTTGCATACTCAACAATTTCTCAGTTAGGATATATGGTGATGGCACTCGGAGTTGGTGCATATAAGTTTGCATTCTT
>Ga0105107_10003039_pt1 | contig 11111 bp, 12 predicted proteins | sample PPLLaktember2015_6_FD_79335 | JGI IMG/M metagenome (GOLD analysis project Ga0105107, IMG submission 79335) | Freshwater sediment microbial communities from Prairie Pothole Lake near Jamestown, North Dakota, USA - PPLs Lake P8 Core (1) Depth... | ecosystem: Environmental > Aquatic > Freshwater >... | reverse complement strand
GCATGGACGTGCGCGCGGTGGAGGACGCCGCTCGCCGTGCGGCGCTCGCCGTGCGCGCGGGCGGCGGGCCGGTCTTCCTGGAGCTGCGCACCTACCGCTTCCGCGCCCATTCGATGTTCGACCCGGAGCTGTACCGCGACAAGGCGGAGGTGGAGCGCTGGAAGCAGCGCGACCCGATCGAGGCGCTGGCCGCGCGGCTGAGCAGCGAAGGCGCCCTCGACGACGCCGCGCGCGCGGAGCTCGAGCGCGCCTGCGAGCAGGAGGTCGGCGAGGCCGTCGCCTTCGCCGAGGCCGGCACGCTCGAGCCCGTCTCCGAGCTGACGCGCTTCGTGACCAGCGAGCGGAGCCCGGCATGAGCGAGGTGCGCGAGCTGACCTACCGCGACGCCCTACGCGAAGCCATCAGCGAGGCGCTCACGCGCGACCCGCGCGTGTTCCTGATGGGCGAGGACGTGGGCGCCTACGGCGGCTGCTACGCGGTGAGCCGGGGCCTCCTGGCCGAGTTCGGGCCCGAGCGCATCCGCGACACGCCGCTCTCCGAGTCGGCCTTCGTCGGCGCCGGCATCGGCGCCGCGCTCGGCGGGATGCGGCCGATCGTCGAGATCATGACGGTGAACTTCAGCCTGCTGGCGCTCGATCAGATCGTGAACAACGCCGCCACGCTGCTCCACATGTCGGGCGGCCAGCTCGCGATCCCGCTCGTGATCCGCATGACCACCGGCGCCGGGCGCCAGCTCGCAGCCCAGCACTCGCACAGCCTCGAGGGCTGGTTCGCGCACGTGCCGGGGCTGCGCATCGTGGCGCCCGCGACGCTCGAGGACGCACGCGGCATGCTGTGGACCGCTCTCGAGGACCCCGACCCCGTGCTGATCTTCGAGCACAACCAGCTCTACAACCTGCGCGGCACCCTGGCCGCGGACGCCGGCCCGGTGGACCTCGACCGCGCCGCCGTGCGCCGCGCCGGCCGCGACGTCTCCCTGGTCTGCTACGGCGGCATGCTGCCGAAGACGCTCGCCGCCGCCGAGCAGCTCGCGGCCGAGGGCGTCGAGGCGGAGGTGATCGACCTGCGCACGCTGCGGCCGCTCGACGCCGAGACCGTGCTGCGCTCCGTCGCGCGCACTCGGCGCGCGGTGATCGTGGACGAGGGCTGGCGCTCGGGCAGCCTCTCGGCCGAGGTCGTGGCGCGCATCCAGGAGGAGATCTTCTTCGAGCTCGAGGCGCCCGTCGCGCGCGTATGCAGCGCCGAGGTGCCGATGCCCTATGCGCGCCATCTCGAGCAAGCCGCGCTCCCGCAGGTCGAGGGCATCCTCGAGGCGGCGCGGCGCACGGTGGGCGCCCGTGCCTGAGTTCCGCATGCCCTCGCTCGGCGCCGACATGGAGGCCGGCACGGTGCTCGCCTGGCACGTCGCGGCGGGCGACCGCGTCGCGCGCGGCCAGGTGGTGATGCTGGTCGACACCGACAAGGCCGAGATCGAGACGGAGATCTGGGAGGACGGCGTCGTCGTCGAGATCCTCGTGCCGGTGGGCCGCAAGGTGCCGGTCGGCACGCCGCTGCTGCGGCTGCGCGGCGCAGGCGCCGCGGCGGAGCCGCCGGCCGCGAAACCTCCCGCGCCGCCTCCGCCGGCTGCCGCGCCGCCCCCTGCGCCGCCGCCGGTGAGAGCGCCTGCCCCGGCCCCGCCGCCACCCCTTGCAGCAAGCCCGCATGCGCGGCGCCTCGCGCGCGAGCGCGGGATCGATCTGGCGAAGGTGCACGGCACCGGCCCGCACGGCGCTGTACTCGCGAGCGACATCGAGGCCGCGGGCCCCGCAGCGACGCCCCCGGCCGCTCCGCCGCCGCCCGCTGCCGCGCGCGAGCCGGAATCTCCCCTCGGTCCCGAGCGCCTCGCCAGCATGCGCAGTGCGATCGCGAACGCGATGGCGCGCTCGAAGCGCGAGATCCCCCACTACTACCTGGAGCACGACCTCGACCTCTCGCCGGCGGTCGCCTGGCTCGAGGCCGAGAACACACGGCGGCCCGTCACCGAGCGCCTGGTGCTCGGCGTGCTGCTGCTCAAGGCCACTGCCGTCGCGCTCGCACGCGTGCCGGAGCTGAACGGCCACTACGTGGACGGCGCGTTCCGGCCCGGCGCCGGCATCCACGTCGGCGTCGCGATCGCCGTGCGCGGCGGCGGATTGCTCGCGCCGGCCCTGCTCGACGCCGACCGCAAGCCGATCGGCCAACTCATGGTCGAGCTGCGCGACCTGGTGGCACGCGCGCGCCGGGCCCGCTTGCGCGGCGCGGAGTCGAACGCTGCCACGATCACCGTGACGAGCCTCGGCGACCTCGGCGTCGACAAGGTGTTCGGCGTGATCCAGCCGCCGCAGGTGGCGCTGGTCGGCTTCGGCGCGGTGCGCGAGCGGCCCTGGGCCGAGCGCGGGATGCTCGCCGTGCGCCCGGTGGTGACGGCGACGCTCGCCGCCGACCATCGCGTGAGCGACGGCATGCGCGGCGCGCGCCTGTTGACCGCGATCGAGAAGGCGCTCGCGCAGCCGGAGGCGCTGTGAGCGCGCCGACCGACGCGGAGCTGCGGAGCATCCTGACCGAGGCGATCCGGAGCGTGGCGCCCGAGGCGAACGTCGACGCGCTGGCTCCGGACGCCGAGCTGCGCGAGGAGCTCGAGATCGACTCGATCGACGTGCTGAATCTCGCCATCGCGCTGCACGAGGCGACCGGCGTCGACATTCCGGAGCGCGACTACGCGGAGCTCGCGACGCTCGCCCGCGGCGCAGCCTATCTGCGGCGCCGCCTCGCGGGCTGAGCCGGCCGTGGCCCGCTTCGCGCCGCGCAACCCCGAGGTGGCAGACGCGCTCGAGCGCGTGGCCGACCTGCTCGAGGCGCAGGACGAGAACCCCTTCCGCGTGCGCGCGTGGCGGGCGGGCGCGCGCTCGGTGCGCGAGAGCGAGCGCGAGGTGGCGGCGATCCTGGCCGAGCACGGGACCGAGGGCCTCGATCGGCTGCCGGGCATCGGCAAGAGCCTGGCCGGGGCGATCGCCGAGCTGGTGCACACGGGACGGCTGCGCCTGCTCGACCGGCTCGAGGGCGAGATCGCGCCCGAGGACCTGTTCACCACGGTGCCGGGGATCGGCGAGGAGCTCGCCGCGCGCATCCACCGCGAGCTTCATGTGGACACACTCGAGGAGCTCGAGCTCGCCGCGCACGACGGGCGGCTCGAGAAGCTGCCCGGCTTCGGCCCGCGCCGCGTGCGCGGCGTGCGCGAGGCGCTCGCGGGCATGCTCGGCCGCTCGACGCGCCGCCGCGCGCGGCGGATCCGCCACGACGAGAGCCACGCGGCCGCCGCGGCCGCCCCTCCTTCGGTCGCCACTCTGCTCGCGATCGACGCCGAGTACCGGCAGCGGGCCGAGGCGGGGACGCTGCGCATGATCGCGCCGCGCCGCTTCAACCCGGAAGGACGAGCCTGGCTTCCCGTGCTGCACACCGAGCGCGACGCCTGGTCCTTCACGGCGCTCTACTCGAACACCGCGCGCGCCCACGAGCTCGGGACCACGCGCGACTGGGTGATCCTCTACTTCGAGCGGGACGGCCACGAGGACCAGTGCACGGTCGTGACCGAGCGTCACGGCCCGCTGGCCGGCCGCCGCGTCGTGCGCGGCCGCGAAGCGGAGTGCCGGGCCGCGCTGGGCTAGGTGGCGGTTTCGCGCTCGGAATCGACTGCTGTGCGGGGCGCGCGGCGTCACGGCCGCGCGGAGCTGGGGCGACGCGCCCCGCGCCCGCGCGCCTGCGCCGTGCAGAAACGAGCGCACGCTGGCATGCGGCTTGCGACTCCCCGGGGCGGCGACAGCGCGCCCATCCCTCGCACTCGCAAGGAGCACACGCCCGTGAAGGACTTCCTCGATGGCTACGACATCCAGTACTGGCTCGAGTCCGCGCCGCAGGGGTATCTGAAGAACACGGAGTATGGACACGCGCCGGGCGAGCGCGAGCCGGCCGTGCTGCTCGAAGACCCGGTGCTGCGCGAGCAGGCGATCGGCGTCACGGTGCAGCTCGTGGTGGGGGAGCGCTGCGCGCTCGCCGCCTCCTCGGGCCTGATCAACGCCGCCCCGGACGAGGGCAGCAAGCGCTTCCTCGCCACCCAGACCCTGGACGAGGCCCGCCACGTCGAGGTGTTCACGCACCGCCTGCTCGACCTCGGCGTGAAGCAGAACGAGCTCGAGGACGTGATCCGCGAGCGCGCCAACCCGAATCTGGTGAAGTTCGCCGAGCTGCTGCTGGAAAAGGTCGACCGCAAGGACTTCGTCGCCGGCGTGGTCGGCCAGAACGTGATCCTCGAAGGCATGGCCTTCAATGTCTTCGAGATGATGCACGCGGCCAACCGCGAGGCGAACGCGAAGTTCGCGCACACGCTCTCGGGCACGATCGCCGACGAGCGCCGCCACGTCGGCTTCGGCGAGAACCGCATCGGCTCGCTCATCAAGGAGCACCCCGAGCGCAAGGCCGACGTCGAGAAGCTCCAGCGCGAGATGTCCTACTGGATGCTCGCCACCTTCGGCGCGCAGCTCCGCCAGGGCCCGAGCCCCGAGGAAGTGAAGCAGCGCCTCGCCGCCCGCGGCGTCGCACCGAGCGAGGGCGCCGCCACCTGGCAGGGCGTTCGGCTCGGCGACGCTTCTCCCGCGGAGCTCGAGTCCGCGCTCGGCGGCACGATCCTGAAGGAGTTCAAGATCCGCCTCGAGCGCATCGGCATCGAGTACCAGACCCCGGTCGCGCCGTAGGAGCAACGCGCCGTGAGCGACCCCGCGCAGGACCTGCACGCGCTTCCCCCTCGAGAGTTCCTCGAGCACGTGCACTCCTTCGAGTTCTGGCTCGGCTCGGTGCAGGGCTACCTCGCCGGGCGCCCCTACGGGCACCACGACGGGCTGGCCGAGCCGGCCTGGACCGACCCCGAGCGCGATCGCCTCGTCACCATCCTGTGCCACTACTGCGTGGGCGAGACGATGGCGCTCGAGGGCGCGGGCGGACTCATCCGCGCAGCGCCGAACCGGCCGACCAAGGTCTTCCTCGCCACCCAGACCGTGGACGAGGGCCGCCACCTCGAGGTGCTCGTCCACCGGCTCGCGGAGCTCGGCGTGGCGGACCCGGAGCGCGAGATCGAGCGGCGCACGAGCGCCGAGCTGATCCGCTTCCGCGATCGCCTGCTGGCCTTCGTCGGCTCGGGCGACTGGGACGCGGCGCTGTTCGCCCAGAACGTGGTGCTCGAGTCCGCGGAGTTCGCCGTCTTCCACCGCCACGCGCGCAGCGCGGACCCGATCACGCGCGAGGTGCTGCTCGGGATCATCAAGGACGAGCGGCGCCATCTCGGCTTCGGCGAGAACGAGCTGGGCCGGCGCATCGCGAAGAACCCCGCGCTGCACGGGCGCCTGCGGGCCGTGCGCGCCGAGCTCGACCCGCTCGTGCTCGGCAGCTTCGAGCGCACGCTGGCCCTGCTCGGCACTCCCGCCGCCGAGCGCAGCGAGCTCGGCCGCGACTACCTGGCTGCGGTGGAAAGGCTGGGCTTCGCGTGAGCCTCGAGGGTCAGGAACGGCGCCGCTACGAGCTCGACGATCGCGGCTTCGACGAAGTCCCGGCGAAGTACCGCAAGTACTACCGCCGGCTCGACGGGCCCGGCGACAAGCTGGCGCCGAACGAGCTGCTCTGTCCTGTCTGCAAGGTCGTGATCCGCTCCACCCGCGAGCTGCGCGAGGGCGATCGCGTCTACTGCATGGCCTGCCTCACCCGGCTGCGCGTGGTGGCCGGCGCGGCGGGCCTCGAAGGCGTCGTGGAGTACACGTGAACGAGAGCGACCGGAACGGCCAGCCCGGCCTGGCGCTGCGCATGCAGCGCGAGCGGCGCGTGATCTCGGCGCAGCACCGCCAGCTCGACGACTTCTACCTGCGCGTGGCCACCGCTGTCCACGGCGACCAGCCCGACGCCGCGCGCGCCGCCTTCGCCCGCTTCGCCGATGCGCTCGAAGCGCACCTCGCGCTCGAGGACGGGCTCTACTTCCCGGCCCTGCGCGGCCTGCGGCCCAAGCTCGGCCGCGACCTCGAGGCGCTCAGCGACGAGCACCAGCAGCTCCGCGAGAGCCTCGCCGGCGTGGCGCGCCTGATCGACGCCGGCGTCTGCGCGGAGTGCGCGCGGCCGCTCGAGAGCCTCGCCGGCGACATCGCCGAGCACGAAGGGCGCGAGGAAGGACTCCTCGCCTCGATCCAGAAAGGGGAAACGTGATGAGGTTCGGGTTCGCGTGGCTGCTGATCGCGGGGCTCCAGGCCCTGGCGCTTCCCGCCCTGGCGCAAGAGACGCAGGAGGGCTGCGACGAGTGGTTCCCGGACTTCCAGTGCGAACGCTCGGGCCGCTTCGACGGCTACCACAAGCCGATCGTGGCGCCGTACCTGTTCGAGGACCCCTTCATCACCACGAACGCGGTGCCGTACTTCCTGTGGCACGACTTCCCCGAGCAGTCGGTGTTCGACGGCGGCGCCCTGTACGCCGCCGCCGTGCAGCTCCGCGTCGCCCTCACGGACCGCGTGGCCATCATCGCCACCAAGGACGGCTTCGTCTGGAACCGCAACGGCAACCCGCTGCTCGAGGACAGCCAGGGCTTCATGAACCTCGCAGCCGGCGTGAAGGTCTCGCTCTGGGAGGACCGCGAGGCCGGCCAGATCGTCTCGGGGATCCTGCGCATCGAGGTGCCCACCGGGAGCAGCGACCAGCTCCAGGGCTGGGGCGACGGCATGGCCGTGCCCTCGCTGTCGGGGGCATTCAGCACCGGCCCCGTGCGCTGGATCGGCGACCTCGGCGCGCAGATCCCCTTCGACGGCCGCGAGCTGTCGAGCTCGATCTTCTACCACGTCTACGCCGGCCTCGACCTCACGCCGTACGTGCAGCCGTTCGTGCAGCTCTCGGGCCTGCGCTGGCTCACGTCGGGCAACGGCGAGCTGCCGATCCGCCTGAAGACCGGCGGGACGCTCGATCTCGACACCGTGCAGAATGTGCTCGCGACGGGCGCCTTCGAGGGCGCGGACGTGGTAAACCTCGGCTCGCCACAGGTGGACAACCTCGACCTCATCACGGCGGCCGTCGGCGTGCACGTGCCGCTCGGCGAGCACGTGACCTTCAGCATCGCCTACGAGCGGCCCATCACCGAGCCCAAGGGGATCTTCCAGCAGCGCGTCACCAGCGCGCTCGTACTCGAGTTCTAGGAGAGCACATGCCGATCCACGCCTCGTTCCTCGCCTTCCCGCTGCTGGCTCTGCTCGCCCTCGCCTGCGGCGAGCGCGAGGCCGCGCCGAGCTCGGCGCCTGCGCCGGCGGCGCCCGCCGCGACCGCGCCTGCGCCGGCCGCGGCGCCCGCTGCGGCCACGGCGGCGGCAGCGGACGAAGCGAAGCAGATCTTCGCCACGCGCTGCGTCACCTGTCATGGCCCCGAAGGCGCCGGCGACGGCCCCGGCTCCGCGGCCCTCGAGCCGAAGCCGCGCAACTTCCAGGACCCTGCGTGGCAGGACTCCGTGACCGACGAGCACATCGAGAAGATCGTGATGTACGGAGGCGCGGCCGTCGGCCGCAGCCCGACCATGCCCGGCAATCCCGACCTGATGTCCAAGCCCGAGGTGGTGCGCGCATTGGTCGCGCACGTCCGCGGGCTCGCGAGGAGATGACCATGTGGAACCGATCCATCCTTCGTGGCTCCGCCCTGTGCGGCGCTATCGCCCTGGCCGCCTGCTCGCCGCGCGGCGAGCAGGCCCCCGCCGCCGGTGCGCCGGCCGCCAGCCCCGCCGGCAACGGCTCGGTGGCCTCGCTGATGCGGGCGCGCAAGCTCGCCGAGCCCGACGTGACCGCGGCGCTCAAGACCTACACGCCGACCGGTGTGCACGACGAGTACCTGATGTTCGCCTCCGGCGGACACTCCGGGCAGGTGCTGGTGGTCGGGTTGCCCAGCATGCGCATTCTCAAGGTCATCGCCGTGTTCACACCTGAGCCCTGGCAGGGTTACGGCTACGGCGACCAGACCAACGCCGTGCTCGCGAGCGGCAACCGCGACGGCCAGGAGCTCTCCTGGGCCGACACGCACCACCCGGCCCTCTCCGAGATGGCCGGCGACTACGACGGCAAGTTCCTGTTCATCGGCGACAAGGCCAATGCGCGGCTCGCGGTGATCGACCTGCACGACTTCGTGACCAAGCAGATCGTCGTCTCGAACCTGATCGAGTCGGACCACGGCGCCGCCTTCGTCACGCCGAACACCGAGTACGTGATCGAGCCGACGCAGTATCCGGCGCCGCTCGGCGGCGGCTTCGCGCCGATCGAGGAGTACGACGAGAAGTACCGCGGCGCGGTGCTGTTCTGGAAGTTCGACCGCAGCAAGGGCCGCCTCGACCCGGCGGCCTCCTTCGCGATCGAGGTGCCGCCCTACATGCAGGACCTCGCGGACGCCGGCAAGCTCGTGAGCGACGGCTTCGCCTTCGTGAACTCCTTCAACACCGAGCGCTCCTACGGCGGCACGCTGGAGGGGAGGCCTCCGCTCGAGTCGGGCGCGTCCCAGAACGACACCGACTACCTCCACGTGATCGACTGGCGGAAGGCCGAAGCGGCCGTGGCGGCCGGCAAGGCCGAGACGATCCGCGACATGAAGGTGCTGCGCCTGCCCGTCGCGGTGGCGGAAGGCATCCTGCACTTCATCCCCGAGCCGAAGAGCCCGCACGGCGTCGACGTCACGCCCGACGGCAAGGACATCGTGGTGTCCGGCAAGCTCGACACGCACGCCACCATCTACTCGTTCGAGAAGGTGAAGGCGCTGATCGACCAGAAGAAGTACGTCGGCACGGACCCCTACGGCGTGCCGATCCTGCCCTTCGAAGAGGCGATCCGCGCGCAGGTCGAGATCGGCCTCGGGCCGCTGCACACGCAGTACGACGACCAGGGCAACGCCTACACCTCCCTGTTCCTGGAGTCGAAGGTGGCGAAGTGGAACGTGGCCGAGGCGCGCGTGATCGAGAAGATCCCGGCGCACTACAACGTGGGCCACATCGCCGCGGCCGAGGGCGACACGGTCTCCCCCGACGGGCGCTTCCTGGTGATGATCAACAAGTGGGCGATCGACCGCTTCTCCGGCGTGGGCCCGCTGCTGCCGCAGAACATGCAGCTCGTGGACCTCACCTCGAGCCCGATGCAGCTGCTCTACGACATGCCGGTGCCGATCGGGGAGCCGCACTACGCGCAGATCATCAAGGCCGACAAGCTGGCGCCGATCGAAGTCTACACGCCGGTCGGCACCGACCCGATCACGAACGCCAAGGCAGCCGACGCGGTGGAGGCGAGCCAGGAGCGCATCGAGCGCCGGCCGGACGGCGTGCACGTCTACATGACGGCGGTGCGCAGCCACTTCACGCCCGACATCGTGCGGGTGAAGGAAGGCGAGAAGGTCCACCTCCATCTCACCAACGTCGAGCAGGCGAAGGACGCCACGCACGGCTTCGCGATCGGCTCGCACAACGTGAACGTGAGCATCGAGCCCGGCGAGCACGCCGACATCGAGTTCGTGGCGCAGCGCAGCGGGGTGTTCCCGATGTACTGCACCGAGTTCTGCTCCGCCCTCCACCTCGAGATGGCGGGCTATCTGCTGGTCGAGCCGAAATAGCATGCGCGCCAGATGGCCGGGCGCCGCCTGCGCGGCGGCGCTCGCCCTCGGCGCCGCCGGGCACGCCGCGGACGCGCCGCCCTGCCCGCCCCTGCCGGCCGGCGCGGACCTGCCCGCGCGCCTCGCCGCAGCGGCGCCCGGGACGACCGTGTGCCTCGGCCCGGGCCGGTGGGCGGGCCCGCTCCGCGTCGGCGCGGGCGTCACGCTGCGCGGGCCGCGCGACGCCGTGCTCTCCGGCGGAGACACCATCGTCACCCTCGCCGGCGAAGGGGCCGCGCTCGAGGGCGTCACGATCGCGGGCAGCGGAAGGCGCTTCGACCGGCTCGACGCGGCGCTGTTCGTGACGGCGGACCGCGCGCGCGTGGAGGAGGTCGCGATCCGGGGCGCGCTGTTCGGCATCCGCGCGGAGCGAGCGGGCCGGCTCGTGATCCGCGCCAACGAGATCGACGGGGACCCGGGCCGTCCCTTCGGCCTGCGCGGCGACGGCATCCGGCTCTGGGAGGTGCGCGACAGCCGGGTGGCGGACAACCGCCTCTCCGATGGCCGCGACCTCGTCGCGTGGTATTCGTCCCGCAACCGCTTCGAGGGCAACCGGATCGAGCGCGGCCGCTACGGGCTCCACTTCATGTACAGCCACGACAACCACGTGACGCGCAACGTCTTCGCAGACGACGTCGTGGGCATCTTCGTCATGTACAGCCGCCGCGTGACGCTCGAGCACAACCAGTTCCTGCGCTCCGGCGGCGCCGCCGGCATCGGCCTCGGCGTGAAGGAGGCCGGCGACCTGCTGGTGCGCGGCAACAGCTTCGTCGCGAACACCACCGGCGTCTTCGTGGACACCAACGCGGTGGACCCGGACGAGCGCAACGTGTTCGAGGGCAACGATTTCCGCTTCCACGATCGCGCCCTGCTCTTCCACGGCGCCGTCGAGCTGAACGAGTTCCGCGGCAACCGCTTCCGCGACAACCGCGCGAACGTGGAGGTCGAGGGCCGCGGCGACGCGCGCGCCGCGCTCTGGCAGGGCAACGAGTGGGACGACTACGCGGGCTACGACCTCGACCGCGACGGCGTCGGGGACATCCCGCACCAGCCGAGCAGCCTCGCGAACGACTGGATCGCCCGCATCCCCGCGCTCGCCTTCTTCCGCGGCAGCATTGCGCTCGGCGCCGTCGCGTGGCTCGGGCGCGCGCTCCCGCTGTTCGAGACGCCGCCGGTGCTGGTCGATCCCGAGCCGCGCCTCGCGCTCGGAGCGGTCGGAGTGGACCTTGCAGATTGAGGTGCGCGGCCTCTCCAAGCGGTTCGGCCGGGTCGAGGCGCTGCGCGAGCTGAGCTTCGACGTGGCGGCCGGGCAGCGCGTCGCCATCGTCGGGCCGAACGGCTCGGGCAAGTCCACGCTGAACCGCGTGCTGCTCGGCCTGCTCGCCTACCGGGGCGAGGTGCGGATC
>Ga0105107_10003038_pt1 | contig 11111 bp, 13 predicted proteins | sample PPLLaktember2015_6_FD_79335 | JGI IMG/M metagenome (GOLD analysis project Ga0105107, IMG submission 79335) | Freshwater sediment microbial communities from Prairie Pothole Lake near Jamestown, North Dakota, USA - PPLs Lake P8 Core (1) Depth... | ecosystem: Environmental > Aquatic > Freshwater >... | reverse complement strand
TCGACGATGAGCGTCACGAGCCGCTCCTCCCACTCGCGCGCCTGCCGCCGGTGCTCGGCCCCCCGGTCGCGCTCCCAGTGCACGAAGTAGTCGCGCATCCGCGCCGCCAGATCCGGGCTCTTGCGGTGCTCGCGCAGGAGCTGCACGAACGCCTGCTGCCGGCGCTTGCGGTCATCGAGGCGGATCTGGTTCATCTGCGGCTGCGCCTGCGCAAAGCGCACGATGAGCGCCTCCTGCTCGGGCGTGACGCTGCCGAGCCACTCGTCGAACCAGTTCGTCAAGCGCTTGGCGCGCGCCCGGGTCTGCTTCGCGGCGTCGCCCGCCAGGAACTCCTGCGCGAACTTCTCGTTGTTCTCGGCGAGCTTGCGCTCCAGCGCCTCGAGGTTATCGGGGCGGAAGCTCGCGGCGACGGGGGCGAACTCGTCGACGCCCTGCTCGACGGTCACCTGGTAGCGGGCACGGACCGCCGCGATCGCCCAGACGACGTCCTCGCGCGTGAGCCCCCGGTTGAGGCGCTCGCCCGCGCCGCTGAACAGGACGGCATACCGGGGCAGTTCCTCGCGACGGTGCCAGGTGTGGAAACGCGCGAGCTGCGCCTTCAACTGGTCGGTCTGCTCGCCGTGCAGGTCGAAGTACTCGTGCGCCATGAACCGCAGCGCGACGTCGCCATTGTTGTACGCCACGCGCATCGCCGAGCCGCAGCCGGACAGGGCGGCGGCGGCGACCAGGGCGAGGAGGCACCGGCGCATGACTACCAGTAGGGCTCCACGGCGACGTGACCAGGGTCGCGATGGCGGTGGCGCTTCAGCCCGCGCGCCTTCAGCGCGTCGGTCACGTCCATGACCATGTCGGGATTGCCGCAGAGCATGACCTGGGCGCTCCGCGGCGAGAGGGCCACGCCGGCGGCGCGCTCCAGCCGCTCGTCCGCGATCGCCTCCGGCACCCGGCCGGCGAGCGCGCCGGCGTGCGTCTCGCGGCTCACGAACGACACCGCGCGAAACCGGTCGCGGTGCCCCGCACTTAGCGCCTCGATCGCGTCGCGATAGGTGAGGTCGGCGGCGTGCCGCACCGCGTGCACCAGCACGATCTGACGGAAGCGCTGCCAGGCGGTGTCCCATCTCAGCATGGACAGGAACGGGCCCAGTCCGGTTCCCGTCGCGATCAGCCAGAGGCTCTCGGCATCGGGCACCTCCGACAGGGTGAACAGCCCGGAGGACGCGGGGGCGAGGAACACGACGTCCCGCGGCTCGAGCCGCGCGAGCCGGGGGCTCAGATGCCCTTCGGGCACGGTGTTGTAGTAGAACTCGTGGGGCCGGTCCCGCGGCGCGTTCACGAACGAGTACGGGCGCGCGATGAACTCGCCGCCGACCGGCAGCGCGAGCTTGGTCCACTGCCCCGGCTCGAACGCGCCGACCTCGGCCTCGACCTGCAGCGAGAAGAGTCGATCGGTCCACTGCTTCTGGCCGACCACCGTGCCCTCAATCCATTTCCCCATACGTCACTGAACAAGAAAAGGCTCCAGCTCGAGGGACTCGAGCCGGTCGCCGACGATCACGATGCTGCCTCCGCGCCGGCGCCGACCGTCGTCGCTGAACTCGAAGGAATAGACGCGGCGGAGTGTAACGCGGCCCTCGGCGTCGCGCGTCGGCCGGGTGCGCGTGCAGAGCACCGTGTCGTCGAGGAACTGCAGCCCCTCGCGCTCGCAGGCGCCGCGCCCGGCCAGGACCGCGCGCTCGCGCGCGCGCAGGCTGTCGTACCAGAACCAGCCCGCCGCCGCGATGCCGGCGAGCGCCAGGACTTCGCCCATCATGTTCTTCTGACGACATGAGGGAATACCGCCCCTCATGCTCCCCTAAGTCAGCCGCCTGACGATCATGCTGTCAGGGGCTCTGCTAGAGGCCGGCCGACGGACTCGGGTAGCGTGCGTTCATCGCTTCGATCGCGGCGACCGCATCCGGGGACAGCGTGATCGATCGCGTGGCGAGGTTCGCCTCGAGCTGCGCCACGGTGGTCGCGCCCACGATCGTGGAGGCGACGAACGGCCGGCTGCGCACGAAGGCGAGCGCGAGCTGCGCAGGCTGGAGCCCCGCCTCGCGCGCCACCCGCGCGTATTCCGCGGCGGCCTGCGTCACCAGATCGCGCTGATAGCGGTCGCCGAAATCGGGAAACAGCGTGAAGCGCGCCCCCGGCGGCCGCGCCCCGCCGAGGTACTTGCCCGCGAGCACGCCCATCGCGAGCGGGCTGTACGCGAGCAGCGCGACGCGCTCCCGGTGGCACGCCTCCGCGAGATCCCACTCGAAGGTGCGGTTCACGAGGCTGTAGGCGTTCTGGATCGTCGCCGGCTGCGGCAGGCCGTGAATCTTCGCGAGCCGCGCGAACTCGCACACGCCCCAGGCGGTCTCGTTCGACACGCCGTAGTGGCGAATCTTCCCCGCGCGGGCGAGCTCGTCCATCGCCTCGATCTGCTCGAGGATCGGCGTGGCCGGCTTCTCCTTCGCCGCGTCGTAGCGCATCGTCCCGAACATCGCGACGTTCCGCTCCGGCCAGTGGATCTGGTAGAGGTCGACGTAGTCGGTGCGCAGGCGCCTGAGCGTGTCGTCGATCGCCCACTTGATGTTCTTCTTCGTGAGCGCGGTCTCGCCGCCGCGCACCCACTCGCGGCTGCGCCCGGGCCCGGCGACCTTGCTCGCGACGATCAGCTTGTCGCGCGGCTGGCGCGCGAGCCACCCGCCCAGGATCGTCTCGGTGCGCGCGTATGTCGCCGCCCCCGGCGGGACCGGATACATCTCCGCGGTGTCGATGAAGTTGACCCCGTGCGCGACCGCGCAATCGAGCTGCGCGTGCGCCTCGGCCTCCGGCGTCTGCTCGCCCCACGTCATGGTGCCGAGGCAGAGCTCGGAGACCGCGAGCGCGGTGCCGGGAAGGCGGCTCGTCTTCATGTCAGCCGCTCATTTCATCCGTAGTGGCGCGTGATCCAGTCGCAGACCAGCGCCGGCTTGTCCGAATGCTCACGCTCGACGGTGCACTTCCACGTCGTTTGCACGCCCCCGGGCAGGTCCTCGAGCTCGTGCAGCACGAAGTGTCCGCGGATGCGCGAGCCGGCGAGCACCGGCGCCGTGAAGCGTAACCGGTTGAAGCCGTAATTCACGCCCATCTTCTGGCCGTCGATGCGAAACGCGCTCTCGCGCAGATGGCTGAGGAGCGCGACGGTAAGGAAGCCGTGCGCGATTGCCCCCCCGTACAACGACTCGCGCGCGGCCCGTTCCGGGTCGACGTGGATCCACTGCCGGTCCTCGCCGACCTCCGCGAACGCGTTGATGCGCTCCTGCGTGACGACGAGCCAGTCGCTCACCGCCACTTCCTTGCCGAGGAGCGGGCGCAGCGCCTCGACCCGATAACCCTTCGCGCTCATGGCGCGGATTCTGCCACGCGGTTGCCACCGGCGCGGGCGCGGGCGAGAATCCCGGGGGTCATCGTCGCGTAACCATCATGCCCTCCACCGCGAAACTGTTCATCCTGCTCGGCGCGCTCGCCGGAGCGGCGGGCGTCGTGTTCGGCGCCTTCGGCGCGCACGCGTTGAAGGCGCGCCTCGGGTCCGACATGCTCGCGGTCTGGCAGACGGCCGTGCAGTATCACTTCTGGCATGCACTCGGGCTCATCGCGATCGGGATCCTCATCGCGCTCGCCCTGCCCGGTTCGGTGCTCCTGAGGTGGGCGGGCTGGCTGATGGTCGCCGGCATCGTGCTCTTCTCGGGCAGCCTTTATGCGCTCGCGCTGAGCGGCGTACGGTCGCTCGGCGCGGTTACGCCGTTCGGCGGCGTTGCGTGGATCGCGGCGTGGGTCCTACTGGCGGTCGCGGTGTGGAAGAGCTGAGCGCAGCTACTCTTCGTAGATCATCTTTTTTGTCATCCCCCCGTCGACGACGAAGTTCTGGCCGGTGATGAAACCGGCAGCCTCCGACAGGAGGAACGCGACCATCTCCGCCACGTCCTCCGGCGTGCCGACGCGGCCGGCAGGATGCTGGGCGTGATCGGCAGCGCTCAAGGCAGCCGGCTTGCGCCGGGCGGACTTCTGCCAGCCGCTCACGTCGATCCAGCCCGGGCTGACGCAATTCACCCGCACGTCCGGTCCGAGGCCCACCGCGAGCGCGTGCGTCAGCGCGACGAGCCCGCCTTTGGACGCGGAGTAGGCCTCCGTGTTCGCCTCCGACTGAAGCGCGCGCGTCGAGGCGACGTTGACGATCGCACCGCGCACCTTGCGCAGATGCGGCGCGGCGTGCTTCGCCATCAGGAATGCGCCGGTGAGGTTCACCCCGAGCTGGCGGTTCCAGGACTCGAGCGTGAGCTGCTCGACGGGAACCCGCGGCGCGCGTGCGATGCCGGCATTGTTCACTACGGCGTCGAGCCGTCCGCCGTGCCGGACCGCGGCGGCGATGCACGCCGCGACCGAAGCCTCGTCCGCGACATCGGTTTCCACGAACCAGAGCGGCCCCGCCTGCGCGAGCTCGGCGAGCGTCTCCCGGCCGGCCTCGGCGTCGCGGTCGGAGATCACCACGCCATATCCTGCCGCCTGGAGCCGCGCCGCGATCCCTTTTCCGATGCCTTGCGCGCCGCCGGTGACGATCGCGATTTTTCGTTCGCCGCTCATCGCTTCTCCAGGAGCTTGACGATCTCGTCGTAGCCGCGCGTGCGCGCAACGTCCGCCGCGGTGTTGCCGGCGCGATTCTGGATGTCGCGGTTCGCCTTGACGCTCAGCAGGAAGGCCACGACCTCGACATGCCCGCCGTCGGCGGCGCCGTGCAAGGCGGTGTGGCCCTGCGTGTCCTGCGCGTTCACGTAGGCGCCGCGCTCGACGAGCAGCCGCGCGGCGCCGAGCGTTCCGGTTGCGGTCGACCAGAAGAGCGGCGCTTCGCCACCTTTGTTCACGAAGTTCACGTCCGCCTTCCGGTCGAGGAGCAGCGCGACCACCGTCTCGTCCCCGCTCATCGCCGCGATGTGCAGCGGCGTCTCGCCGTTCGCGGTACGCGCGTTCGGACCGGCGTGGCGCTCGAGGAGCGCCCGCGCCGCATCGGGCTGCCGCTTCTCGGCGGCCTGAAACAGCGGCGTCTCGCCGGCGGCGTTCGCCGGGTCGACCTGCGCGCCGCGGTCGAGGAGCAGGATCACCGTCGCCGCATCGCCGAGCGCGGCGGCGCGATGCAGCGGCGTGTCCCCGTCGGCGTCGCGCGCCTCGACGTCCGCCTTGCGCTCGAGCAGGAGCTTCACGATCTCGTCCCGGCCGCCCGCCGCGGCGAGGTGGAGAGCGGTCTCGCCGCGCTCGTTCTTCGCGTTCGGGTTCGCGCCGGCGCGGAGCAGGCTCCACGCGCGCTGGGCGTGTCCCGTTTCGGCGGCCTCGAGGAGCGCCTTATCGTCACCCTGCGCAAGCGCGACCGTCGCGGCCGACGCACACAGGACGATCGCCGCGATGCGCCTCAGCGTGCCCATTGCGGTCGCACGAATTGCGGAACGGGCGGAACGGATTCGGCCATGCTGACTATCGCCTCGAACCCGGCGGCGGGCAGCGCGACCCCGATGAGGGCGAGTGTTAGGGGAGACAGCGCGGAGAGGTCGGGCATGGCGGTGCGTGCGCGGGCCGCGCGCACGCCGCGCCGCCGCTCTCAGGCGCGGGATTTTATCGGAAGCGAGGAGGCGGCCATGCCGGCGAGCCGCCGCACGACGCCGACGGTCTCCTCGGGCGAGAAGCCGTAGGGGAAGAACGTCTGGTGCTCGGAGGCGGCGTCCGGCCGCCCGCCGAGCCGGGCGAGGTGGTCGAGCGCGGTGCGCAGATGCACACCGAGCAGCGCCTCGACCGTGGACACGCGCGCGTTCAGGCGCGCCTCGCCGATCGTCTCGAAGCCGAGACCGAGGCGGAACACGTCGGTGTGCTGTGCCGGCGCCTCGATCAGGCCGTAGTCGCACCCACAGACCGCGCCGGCGAAGAGGTAGGCGGCGTGGAACAGCCCCGCCACCGCGCGCTTCGGCGCCGAGTTCATGTCCACGGAGAGGCGCACGAACTCGCACACGCGCGAGCCGGCGTCGCGCAACGCGGTGGTCTCGTCGCGATAGAGCTCGTCGGCGGCGAGGCCCTGGCCGGAATCGAGGCGCACGCCGAGCGAGCCGATGAACTGGCCGCTCTCGTGGGCGAGAAAGGTATAGAGGAACGGATCCTGCCGCGCGCCGGGTATCGGGCCCACGGCGTCGGGGCTGCGCTGGCGCAGGCTGTCGACGCGCCGCTCCTCGAACATCCGCGCGAGCCGGATCTTCAGCGAGCCGCGCGGCTCGCCTTCGTCGAAGCGCGCCGCGGCGGCGCGCACCAGGGTGAGGCTCCGGAAGCGCGCCTGCTTCGGCGCCACGGTCGGCGCGCCGAAGATCGTCTTCGCGGCAAGCGACTCGCTGGGCCAGATTCCGCCCGGCTTGCTCTTGGACTGCTCGGTCACTGCGCCTCGCCCAGGGTGTGCCGGATGCTGCCCATCTTATCCTGCCCGCCCGGCGAATTTAAGCGAGACGCGGGCTTTTCGGTGGGTCGGCGTGACGGGATGCCCGGCCCGGCCCGGTCGCGGAGGCCGCCGGCGCCTCCCGCGCTTGCAGCACCACTAGGGCTCCACTACCCTTCCGGACGCAGCTCGTCCAGGGAGGCTGCCCGAACAACCCCGCTGGTTGTACAACCTCAACAACAAGGAGGATCGCCATGGCCACCGACCCCTATGCCGCACCGCGGGCGCGCGTCGCCGATGTCCCCGCCGGCGCGCCCGGCGGCAACTTCATTGCCGAAGGCCAGGCGGTCGCCGCGGGCAACGGGTGGCAGTGGATCGTGGACGCGTGGGCGCTCTTCAAGCGCCAGCCCGGGATGTGGATCGCGATCATCGTCGTGTTCTTCGTCCTGTTCTTCCTGGTGAGCCTCGTGCCCTTCGTCGGCAGCCTGGCCGCCGCGCTGCTCGGGCCGGTGTTCGCGGGCGGGATCGTGCGCGGCTGCCAGGAGGTGCAAGACGGCGGCGAGCTCGAGATCGGCCACCTCTTCGCCGGGTTCAAGGCGAACACCGGCAAGCTGGTGATGATCGGCGTGTTCAACCTCGTCGCCTGGATCGTCATCGCGGGCGTCATCATGCTGCTGGTCGGCGGGAGCATGTTCGCCGCGATGATGGGCGGCGGTGACGCGAGCGCCGCGCGCGGCGCCGCCGCGGGACTGTCGATGCTGCTCGCCGTCCTGATCGGTCTCGCGCTCAGCATCCCGGTCTACATGGCGATCTGGTTCGCGCCAGCGCTGGTGACCCTGAACGACTTCGAGCCGGTCCAGGCGCTCAAGACGAGCTTCGGCGCGTGCCTGAAGAACATCGTGCCCTACCTGCTCTACGGCGTGATCCTGTTCGCGCTCGCGATCGTCGCGAGCATCCCGCTCGGCCTCGGCTGGCTCGTGCTCGGCCCGGTACTCGCGATCTCGGTGTACACCGCGTACCGCGACATCTTCTACGTCGGGTGATGCGGGCGGCGCGCCGCGTCACCGCCGCCCGGGATTCGCGCTAGCCGCGTGCTCGACACCGCGCGGCGCATCGCGACGCCCGAGGGCATCGAGCTCGCCCTGCGGCTCGCCGGGCCGGTGCCGCGCGCGCTCGCGTGGGTGGTCGACTTTTTGCTGCGGCTCGCGATCCTCGGCGTGCTGTCGATCGTCCTCGGCGCGCTCGGCGGGTTCGGCATGGGGATCCTGTTTCTCGCCTGGTTCTTCCTCGAATGGCTGTTCCCCGCGTGGTGCGAGGTCAACTGGGCCGGCGCGACCCCGGGCAAGAAGGCGCTCAACTTGATCGTGCTGCACGACGACGGCACGCCGGTGCGCTGGCCGGCGGCGCTCGCGCGCAACCTCCTCCGGGCGGTCGACTTCCTGCCGCTCTTCTATTGCTTCGGCCTCGTCGCGATGCTGATGAACCGCGAGTTCAAGCGGCTCGGCGACCTGGCCGCGGGGACGATCGTCGTCTACACCGAGCCGAAGCCGCGCGGCTTCGCGATCCCCGAGGCCCCGCCCCTCGCGCCGCCGGTCGCGCTGACCTTGCCCGAGCAGCGCGCGATCCTCGACTTCGCCGAGCGCACGCCGGGCCTCACCGAGGAGCGCGCCGAGGAGCTGGCGTCGATTCCGCGCGGGCTGGTCGGGCGGCTCGAGGGGCGTGCGGCCGCGGCGCGGCTGGTGCGCATCGCCAATTTCCTCGTCGGGCGGCGGTAGAGAGAGCGAAACCGATGCCGGAGGCGTCCGTTTTCTGTAATCGGGGAGCACGAGGGGGCGCCGCGGAGCGGCCGGTTGGGGCGGCGGGGCCCCAGCCCTCCTTGGGCCCCCTCGTAGCGTGACGGCCCATATGCGCCAAGCGGTGTTCGAGACGCGGCACGCGCCTGACTGGCGCCGGTTCGAGGCGTGGCTCGACCGGCACGAGAAGCTCGCCCGGCGCGCGACGGCGCAGCCGGCTGCGGACGCCCTGCCCGACGCGGAGGTGCCGCGGGCCTACCGGCACGTGTGCCAGCACCTCGCCCTCGCCCGCGACCGCGAGTACAGCCCCGACCTCGTGGACCGCCTGAACCGGCTCGCCCTGCGCGGCCATCACCTGCTCTACGGCGCGCGCGGCAGCCGGGGCGCCCGCGCGATCGAGTTCCTGGTCGCGGGCTTCCCGCGCCTCGTGCGCGCGGAGCGCGCGCTGGTGATCGCGGCCGCGTGCCTGTTCTTCGGGCCGCTCTTCCTGCTGCTCGCCGCGCTCCAGTCGTACCCCGACTTCGTGTACTACCTCATGCCGCCCGAGGCGCTCGCAAAGTTCCAGGAGATGTACAACCCGGGGAACAAGCGCCACGGCATGCGCGATGCCGACGACAACGTCGCGATGTTCGGCTTCTACATCTGGAACAACGTCAAGATCGGCTTCCAGACCTTCGCGGGCGGGATCGCGTTCGGGCTCGGCTCGATCTTCTACCTCGTCTCGAACGGCGTCCTCATCGGCGCGACCGCCGGCTACATCACGCAGGTCGGCTACGGCACGCCGTTCTGGTCGTTCGTGTCGGGGCACAGCGCGATGGAGCTCGTCGCGATCGTGATCTCCGGCGCCGCGGGGCTGCGGCTCGGCGGCGCGCTCGTCGCCCCCGGCCAGCGATCGCGGAAGGCCGCGCTCGTGGCCGCGGCGCAGCCCGCCGTGCGGCTGATGTACGGCGCCGCCGGGATGTTCCTGATCGCCGCGTTCATCGAGGCCTTCTGGTCGCCGCTCACCGCCTTCCCGCCGGTCACCAAGTACGTGGTCGGCGCGATCCTGTGGGGCATCGTCCTCGGCTACTTCCTGTTCGGAGGGCGCGGCCGTGCAGCTTGAACGGCTGAGCGTGGAGCTGCGGCCGCGCGGCGGCTGGGAGTCGCTCGATCTCGGGTTCCAGATGGCGCGTGCGTGGTGGCGGCCCGTGTGGGGCACGTGGCTCGCGGTATACCTGCCACTCGCGCTCGCGTTGTTCGCCGCGTTCCACGACAGGCTCTGGGCCGCGGTCCTTGCGCTCTGGTGGCTGAAGCCGCTCGCCGACCGATTCGTCCTCTACGTGGTGAGCCGCGCGGTGTTCGGCGCGCCGCCGACCGTGCGCGCGACGCTCGGCGCCTGGCGCGACGTGCTGAGCCCCGGCGCGCTCGCGGGGCTGACGCTCTTCCGGATCGACCTCGCGCGCTCGTTCATGCTCCCGGTGTGGCTGCTGGAGAAGCAGACCGGGCGCGACGCGCATCGGCGGCGCAAGGCGCTCGGCCAGCGCATGCGCTACTACGCGGTGTGGCTCACCATCCTGTGCGCCCACTTCGAGGCGGTCGTCTTCCTCTCGCTCGGCGTGGCGGGCGACCTGCTCCTGCCGGCCGGGGGCGACGCCGGCTTCGAGTTCCGCGATCTCCTGCGCGGCAGCGAGGGCGCGGCTTGGAACTGGATCGACTTCGCGTGCTACGTGGTGGCGGTGTCGGCGATCGAGCCGCTCTACGTCAGCGCCGGATTCGCGCTCTACCTCAACCGCCGCGCGATCCTCGAGGGCTGGGACATCGAGCTCGCGCTGCGCCGCCTCGACGAGCGCCTGCGCAGCGCCGCGTCGACCCACGGGCTCGCGGTGCTCGCCGCGCTGGTCTTCGGGCTCGCAGCGCTGACCATCGGGCTCGCGCCGTCGCCCGCGCTCGCGGCCGACAAGTCGGCGAAGCAGGAAGTCGCCGAGATCCTGAAGGCGCCCGAGTTCCAGGAGTACCGCGAGGGCAAGACCTGGCGCTATCGGGGCGAGCGGAAGGACGCCAAGCGTGCGCAGCCGGACTTCGGGTTCTGGGCGAACCTGGGCCTGTTTCTCGCCGAGATCGCCGAAGCGGTCGCCTGGATCGTCGCGGCGCTCGCGGTGGTCGCGCTGATCCTCGCGCTGCGCCGCTGGGTGCCGGCGTGGCTCGAACGCGAGCCGCAGGCCTTCCGGCCGCCCGATGCGCTGTTCGGGCTCGCGCTCGCGCCCGAGTCGCTGCCGGACGACGTCGCCGCCGCCGCCGCCGCGCTCGTGCGCGCGGGCCGGTTGCGGGAAGCGCTCTCGCTGCTCTATCGCGGCGCGCTTTCGGTGCTGGTGCATCGCGACCACGTGCCGCTCGCCGAAGGCGACACCGAGGGCGACTGCGTGCGCGCGGCGCGGAAGACCCTGCCGGCGAATGCCGGCGACTACTTCGCGCGCCTCGTGCAGGCATGGACGGCCGCGGCGTACGCGGGACGGTTGCCGGATGCCGGCGGCGCCGAGGCGTTGTGCCGGGAGTGGGCGCCGCACTTCACGCAGCGGGCCGAGGCAGGGTCCGCGTGAGCCGCACGATCGTCACCTGGGCCATGCTTCTCGGCGCCGCTGCGCTCGGGGGCGTGTGGTTCTTCGCGAACTACGAGCGCGTGACCGAGAAGCAGTGGGTCGGCTACTCCGGCGAGGCGCGCCACAACCAGTACCTCGCCGCGGAGCGCCTACTCGCGCGCATGGGCGTCGCAGCGCGGCACGTGAAGACGATCCCGGAGCTGAAGGAGCTGCCGGTCAACGGCACGCTGATCCTGCCCGACCGGCGCGACACGCTCACGCCGGACGCGCGGC
>Ga0105107_10003037_pt1 | contig 11114 bp, 12 predicted proteins | sample PPLLaktember2015_6_FD_79335 | JGI IMG/M metagenome (GOLD analysis project Ga0105107, IMG submission 79335) | Freshwater sediment microbial communities from Prairie Pothole Lake near Jamestown, North Dakota, USA - PPLs Lake P8 Core (1) Depth... | ecosystem: Environmental > Aquatic > Freshwater >... | reverse complement strand
TATAGAGGATAAACAGCAGAATCCCGAAGGACACGATCTCCCAGAAGATGAGAGAGGAAAAAAAGTGCGATTCAAACTGCGGCATGTGAACTCCCTAGGATAGAAGAGTACCGACGTAACAGAGACGCTTGTTCCCCCTGTTGTTCCCCTTACCCCTTCCGAAAGCCCATAATGATGAAGGCAATGACCAGACCATAGAGCGCGATGGCTTCCACCAGCGCAAATCCGATCCACATGTACTTCGTGACACGAGCCTCAGCTTCAGGCTGACGTGCCACCACTTCTATCATCTTTCCAAAGATGAATCCGATGCCAACACCGGCTCCGGCAAACCCTGCCGCAGCACACCCCATACCGATCAACCCTGCTGCTGCTGAATCCATTATAGCTTACTCCTCTCTTGTCTAAACTCGCATGCGCTAATGCGCGTGCTCTTCATGACCGTGCAAATGAAATGCGTCCCCTAAGTAGACGCACGTCAAAATGCTGAAAATGTAGGCTTGAATGAATGCGATACCGAATTCCAACCCATAGATCGCCACCGTGAATGCAAAAGGCAACCATCCGATCAATAGCCCACCGCCGATCGTCAGGCTGAACAGGACGGCAAGCATCACATGGCCAGCCGTCATATTGGCAAATAACCGAACAGCCAGCGAAACAGGCCGTGCCACTTGGCTGATGATCTCGATCGGAATCATCAAGGGCACGAGCCACCCGGGTGTACCGGGTGGGACAAGAATGCCCAGGAACTTCGCCCCATGTAACATAAAACCTAGAACCAAACTGATCCCGTAAACGATAAAGGAAAACACAGCCGTCACGATGATTTGGCTCGTTACCGTATAACTTCCCGGGATCAGCCCGATGAGATTACTGAACAGAATAAACAAGAACAGAGTGGCGATGAGGGGGAAGAAGCGCATCCCTTCCTTCCCCATGGTATCCAGGATCATGCTCCGGATGAAGTCCACCATCATTTCCGCTAGGCTCTGCATTTTCCCAGGGACCAGCTTGCGCGCAGATCCAGCCATCACCATGAGCACCGCTGCCACAGCGATGACAATCCACATGAAGACGACGGCCTTATTGATGGAAATGTCTATTCCAGCAAGGGAAATCGGAATCCAATTTTCTAGCTCAAATTGATGAAGGGGGCTCTCTTCCACGATACTCCTGTGTTGTCTCTATCAACTGTCGTTATGTTTTCGGCCAGCGTTGGGCCGACCGATACGCGTTCCTCATACCTGCGACGAGGCCTAACACTAAGCCTCCGATCATTCCCCACGGGGTAGAATCGAACAGATAAGTATCACAAGCCCACCCCAATCCTCCCCCGACAATCAGCGCAGCCAGCAGATCGGTTGCCATCCGAACCGCTTGACCGAGCCCCGCGTATAAGGGATCTTGTGAGGGGGCCATTTGAGACCCATGGGAGGCGAGAGCACGAACACAGAACTCTGCCGTTGATGGGCTCGCAATTTAAGCAAAACTCTGCTTGCAATGTCAAGCCGTTAGAGGCCTACCTCTGAGGAAATCTCTGCGGTATAGTGGGTTCGCACTTTTCACAAAGGACCTGACCGTCCATGCGGCTAACCGCTTCGTCGTCGTTGTCATTCTTGCATGGGCCTCCTTCGCCCCTCATTGTGACGCATCCCGGTCCTTCGGCGAGTCCCTTCGAGCTGTACTCGAGAATCGCCTCAGCTCGACACCCATCTTTTCTCTTTGAAAGCGGCAACGGTGGCGGGGCCATGGGACGATACTCCTACTTCGGCACCGACCCCTATCAGACCTTGACCGGCACAGCCGATCAGTTCATTCAACACTCGACTCTAGGCCGCACTGAATCGGGGTTAGGTCCGTATCAACGTTTGATGCATCTTGTGAACAGTCAGCGGATCGAGCGTCTTCCCGAAAGTCCACCGTTTTTTGGCGGGGCTATCGGGTATTTCAGCTATGATCTCGCCCGACAATTCGAACAGCTCCCATCGCGGGCCCAGAATAGCCTGGCATGCCCGGATCTGGGGTTCGCATTTTTTGATGTCGTGGGAGCCGTCGATCATGAGCTGGGCACTTTAATCCTGATGTTCTGCCCTCCACTCGAACGATTCTTGGGTGAGCCTCGAGACAAACTATTTCGCGAGGGAACGGATCGCCTTGCCGCTTTTGAAGCTCAGTTGAGCAGGTCTGTCGCGGCTGAATCACGATCTGAAGAGCTGGAACGTCTCACCTTCACACCGGAACAATCCCGATCGACCTATATCCAGAGCGCTCGGCGTTGCCAGGAGTACATCGCGTCCGGCGACATTTACCAAGCCAACCTATCACACCGTTTCAAAGTGAGCTGCGAGGCGCTGACTCAAGGTGAACTTCAAGCCGACTTATCCGCCTATCGCCGCCTGCGGACGCTGAACCCTTCCCCTTTCTCAGGGATACTCCGGTTCGATACAGTTCGTCTCATCAGTTCTTCACCTGAACGGCTTGTACGCCTTGATGGTCGGCGCGCAGACACCAGGCCGATCGCCGGAACCAGGCCACGTGGGGAAACGGTGACGGCCGATCAGCAGCTTGTCACGGAACTGCATGGAAATGAAAAAGAGCGCGCCGAACACATTATGTTGGTAGACCTAGAGCGGAATGACCTCGGGCGTGTGTGTCGATATGGCAGCGTTCGCGTGGAAGAACTCATGACGTTGGAGCAATATTCTCACGTCAACCACTTGGTCTCACAGGTGTCAGGCACCTTACGGAACCACGTCACCGGTTTCGACCTGCTGAAGGCCATGTTCCCAGGGGGAACGATCACCGGCGTCCCAAAGATTCGCTGCATGGAAATCATTGAGGAACTAGAACCAGTCCGACGCGGTCCGTACACCGGATCAATGGGCTACCTCAGCTGGAGTGGGGACCTCGATTTCAATATTGTGATCCGCACGCTCGTGATGATAAACGGCATGGCCTCTCTTCAGGTCGGAGCAGGGATCGTGGCCGACTCCGATCCGGCGCGTGAATACGAAGAAACCATCCATAAAGCTCAGGCCTTTTTCAGCGCGTTTTCGTAACGAAATGTGGATCTATTTGAATGAGAAGTTCGTGCAAGAACACGATGCCGTGATCTCAGTGTTCGATCATGGATTTCTGTACGGAGATGGAGTCTATGAAACAATTCGCTCCTACGGCCCTCGCCTCTTCATGCGGGATCAGCATCTGTCACGGCTCTTTCGTTCCGCGGAAGCCATCGGGTTGACGATTCCCATTTCCCTAAAAGAATGGGCCGACATTCTCCATGAAGCCATGGCACGCAACAACGTCGGGACCGATCAACAAGATGCCTACCTGCGCATCACGGTTTCGCGAGGAGCTGGAGACATTGGTTTGAATCCGGCGCTGTGTCCCTCGCCCACCGTTGTCGTGATGACCAAACCGCTTGTGCCTCCAGCATCCGAACTGTATGAGAACGGTGTTACCATCATCGTCGCATCGACTAAGCGGAACCTGCCGAGTGCATTGCCGCCGCAGATGAAGACGCTGAACTTTCTGAACAATATCCTGGCAAAACGCGAGGCTCTTGCCGCAGGTGCATTTGAGAGTATCCTGCTCAATTGGGAGCAACACCTGACCGAATGCACGATCAGCAACCTGTTCTTTGTGGCCGACGGTAGATTACGAACTCCCGCCCTGGAGTGTGGCTTGCTCGACGGCATCACCAGGGGGATCGTGATTCGGCTGGCGGAAGAACTCCACATCCGCGTCGAAGAGGGACACTTTACCGTCGCCCAGTTGTATCAGGCGGACGAATGTTTTCTTACGAACACCAGTATGGAAATCATGCCAGTCTCCATGGTGGACACCAGGAGGATTTCAAGTGGAAACCCAGGCTCAGTGACTTCGAAGCTAAGAGCTCGATTTTTTGAGACACGTGAGCGATTTTTGGAACCTATCGGCTCGCCGTGAACCGCCAACCTTCCTGTTTTTCTCCACATCCAGCAGTTCTAACGGCATAAGATCTGCATTTCCTTGACAGTCTGTTACAGACTGCTATCGTTTGACCATGCCGAAGGACAGATCTGCACTCGCTTCTTCTCACAGATGGACCGCGCTGGTAGCCCCAATTATACTCGGCAGTAGCCTGACGACCGCGGCTCCAGGTCTTCACGCAGAAATCTATCAATATATTGATGCAAAGGGGACGATCTCCTTAACAAATGTTCCATCTGATATTCGCTACCGCCGGGTTGACCTATACCCGAATCGTCTCCACCCGATCATCTCAGAAGAAGAGTTGGAACCGGTGATCAGCCGATTTTCCAGAGAACATCAGCTTCACCCCGCCCTGATCCGTGCCGTCATTAAGGCCGAGTCTGACTTTGACCCACGCGCCGTCTCTCGGGCTGGAGCTATTGGATTGATGCAACTGATGCCGCAGACGGCAGTCCGGCTGGATGTACGAGACCTCTACAACCCCGAAGATAATATCGGAGGGGGAACCAAGTATTTGCGACAACTCCTCGATCGATTTCGAGGGAATCTGCCGCTTGCTCTCGCCGCCTACAATGCCGGAGAGCACGTGGTCGATCGCTATCGAACCCTTCCACCGATCAAGGAAACTCGCCAATATGTTCGCAAGGTCTTACGATACTATCGAACCTTTCTTGCGAACGACCTCGCCTCGACTGGTCACGTCATCCCGTCTTTGGAGGGCGCGCCACGGCAATCTTCCTCGGTTTCCTCGATCTCATCTGATCGGTAACGCGTTCGCCCAAACGGAGTCGGCTGTGCAGTTTCCATCCTGGGCGGGGAGATTTTGGAGAGTCAGAGCGATAATGGGCACCGACACTGTTCTCCCGCCAGAGCGCAGCTTCCGCCACACAGTGGGCCACTTGAACCATGTTCTTGACTTCTAGATCAGTCCGCGTCGAGAAGGATTGAGAGACCAGCTGTTCCCATCGGGCAAGTTGAGCGGTCGCCCGAATCAATGACTCGCGAGACCGGACAAGCCCCACTTGGCCCCACATCGTTCGACGCAACGAGCTTCGTAGCTTTTCAGCGTCCTCCAATCGACCAGCTGCAGTGGACCTCAGCCGCTCACCGTGAAGAGTCACATCCGGCGTGGAACAGCGTGCTGCCCAGGCTATCGCAGCGGCACCGGCCCGCATCCCAAACACCAATCCCTCCAACAGAGAGTTGCTGGCCAAGCGATTAGCGCCATGCACACCACTGCACGCAACCTCCCCAGCCGCAAAAAGACCCGGCAGAGTCGTGGCCCCATTGATGTCGGTCGCCACTCCACCCATCATGTAGTGCGCACTTGGAGAGACTGGAATCCATTCCTCTGTGATATCAATATCGTGACGTAAGCAGGTCGCATAGATAGTGGGAAACCGTCGCTTCACGAAATTCGACCCTAGATGCGTCACATCAAGATAGACGTGCCGTGCCCGCGTCGCCGCCATCTCCGTCCAAATGGCACGCGCCACAATATCTCTCGGGGCCAGGACACCGAGGGGGTGATAGCGTTGCATGAACGCTTCGCCCTTATTGTTGCGTAATTGCCCTCCTTCTCCTCGCATCGCCTCGGACAACAAGAACGGGGGACTGGACGGCAGATACAATGCCGTTGGGTGAAACTGGACGAATTCCATATCCTGGAGCTCTGCTCCCGCGCGAAACGCCATGGCCATTCCGTCGCCGGTGGCATTAGGCGGATTCGTGGTGCGAGCAAAAATCTGACCGGCTCCACCAGTTGAAAGGAGAACGGCCTTCGCAGGAATGATGAACTGTTCTCCTGAATATTCATCCAGTACCACCGCTCCGCAGCAGCGACCTGCTTCCACCACAAGATCGACGGTGAAATGGTAATCCAAGCGGAGAATCTGCTTCTGTCGAACGACCTGCGTCAGTAAGGCACGCACCATTTCGTTTCCCGTGGCATCACCTCGAGCGCGGAGTATTCGGCTCCGACTGTGTGCGGCTTCCCGCGCAAAGGCAAACTTGCCTCCGGTCTTGTCGAACTTAGCTCCCCAGCGGATCAGTTCTTGAATCCGATTCGGCCCTTCTTCAACCAAAACACGCACCGCGTCACGACGACACAGTCCGTGTCCAGCTTTCACCGTATCCGTCAGATGGATCGCAACATCGTCTTCTTCGCTCATCGCCACGGCAACCCCACCTTGTGCAAAAATGGAGTTGCTCTGTAGGGGGTGGCCTTTCGTGAGGACGATCACTCGACCGATGCGGCAAAGTTCCAGTGCGGCGCGGAGCCCTGCGACTCCACTCCCGATCACAAGAAAATCTGTATCCGGAACAGTTCGGGACATCGCTATTGTAGCGGCATTTGCGGTGGAGGAGTCTCGGCTAGCGACTGCTTCGTCTTCATTCCAAACGGCAAGTCACCCTCGACTCCTCGCAGAAGGATTGAAGGTGCCCCTGCCCATTGCAAGCGCGCGTGGCCGCGCTGCCGCATCCCAGCATCATTGGCATCCTTCTTCCAGTTCCCTTGCCAATTGACAAACACATCGATGTCATCCTTTTCGATCACGACTCGCTCGATCTTGAACTCAAGAGTGATGGCATGAAACGTTTCAAAATCCATCTCAGCCTGTCGTTGAAGTTCCTCCATCTGATCCTGCGGTAACAGCAGAGAATGGAATGCGGATCGATCTTTTCGTTGATACGCGCTCCGTAAGGATTCCAACGCCTGATCAAGGCGAAGAAGACGATCGTGCTCCTCAGGATACTGGATCGTCTTGGAAGGACACCCGGCCATCACAAGGGTACACAACAGGAGCCACCTTATGCAGGACACCGGCGAAAGGCAGTATTTGTAAATATCCATGGGGCGTCAGTATACCATACGGAAAAAAGCGCTGTGATCTTGCATTTTCGACGGAAAGCTTTTAGACTCTGCCCCCTTAGGAGATACCAAGCATGTCAAGCGTTCTGAAGAAGCGCCGAAAGAAAATGCGCAAGCATAAATACAAGAAGCTGCGCCAGCGACAGAAGTTTCTTCGCCGAAAAAGCTAAACTCAGCCTGCGTGGCGGGAGGAGGGTACCGTGGCCGAGGGCAAGAAAGTCCGCATCCGTGTACGGACGGTCAATTGCACCTATGTCGGAGACTTCCTGGTCCCTCCGATGCGGAATCGTGTTTCCGACGCTATCAACGAAGAAGCACGCCTCTTTATCAGTCTGACCGACGTCCTCATCGACGACAAAGATCGGTCTGATTTCGTCGCAATTAATAAGAACTTGATCGAGTCGATTGCTCAACTCTAACCTCTTCCTCTCGCCTCCCGTCAATCTAGTAACTCCAAATAGAATCGTGGGTCGGCACAATTCCATGGTCTATATGACCGTTTGAGCAATCATGTTGATCTTCAAGCGATTCCTTCCATATGTACGACCGTACCTGTGGCGCCTGATGCTTGCCGGCCTCCTGGTGTCAGGAGTGGCAGCCATCAATCTTGCATTAGTCAGACTGGCCGGCGCCCTCTGGGATATTGTGACGGTCCAGCATGATGCCGAACACATGACCCGGTTGATCGGTATGTTCTTGGGGCTCGTCGTTCTCCAAGGACTATGCTCCATGGGTCACACCTATCTGACAGCCTGGGTTTCCCAGAACGTCATCGCTGATTTCCGCAAACATCTCTTCGCCCACCTGCAAACGTTGACGATCAGTTTTTTTTCTCGCCGACGCACGGGCGAATTGCTGTCCCGATTGATGTCCGATGTGACGGTCATTCAATCCCTCGTCACAGAAACCCCCATTGACGCAGTGAAACAACTGGTGACGTTCGTGGGAGGCATTACGTTCCTGCTCCTTATGAATTGGCAACTCTGTCTCCTTATCCTGATTCTGCTTCCATTATTAGTCGTGATCTCCAAGCTGTTTGGGCGCAGATTGAAATCCCTTTCAACCTCGATTCAAGACCATACCGCCACGCTCAGTACGCTGGCAGAAGAAGTGATTTCTGGTATTCGCATCGTCAAATCATTCGTCCAGACGCCACGTGAAACAGAACGATTCGCCGCTCAGGTCGATCAGACTCTCCGTCTCACACTCAGCCGAGCAGGCATCATGGCCGTCTTTATCCCAGTGATCAGCCTCATGACATTTTCGTCGGCGACCGCCGTACTGTGGTACGGAGGCCGGCAGGTTATCGACGGCACCGTGACGCCGGGCGATCTGTTCGCGTTCGTCTTGTTTGCGGGCATTTTGATCGGCCCATTCAGCGCGGCCGCGCGCGTCTTTACGCAGATCAAGGAGGCCCAAGGAGCTACGCAACGTGTCTTCGAGATACTTGATGCGCAGCCGGACATTCACGATCGACCAGATGCACAGGCACTAGGCACAGTCGAGGGCCATGTGCGGATGGAGAACGTCACGTTTGGCTATGATCCTCGCCACTCGGTATTGTCCAACCTCTCCTTTGAAGCCAAGCCCGGCGAACTTGTTGCGTTGGTCGGACCAACTGGCGCCGGCAAAACTACGGTGATCAATCTCCTGCACCGGTTCTATGATCCGATAGAGGGTCGTCTCACCATTGACGGAAGAGACCTCCGAGACGTGATGCTTGAGAGTTGGTACCGACAGATCGCGTTGGTCCCGCAGGAAACTATCCTGTTCGGAGGCACGATCCTCGACAATATTCGTTACGGAAAGATGGACGCAGACGAGGCGACTGTATGGGAAGCCAGTAAAGCCGCTCATGCGCATGACTTCATCACAACCTTACCGGACGGGTACCAGACCGTGGTCGGTGAAAAGGGAGTCAACTTGTCCGGTGGACAACGTCAACGAATCGCGATTGCTCGAGCGATCCTGAAAGATCCTCGCATTCTATTACTCGACGAAGCGACATCATCGCTTGACACCGATTCAGAGCGCCTGGTCCAAGAAGCACTCCAACGTCTCATGGAAGGACGGACCACCTTCGTTGTCGCCCACCGACTGTCGACGATTCAGCGTGCAGACCGCATTTTGGTTCTCGACAAAGGACAACTCGTTGAGGAAGGAACCCATGCACAGCTGCTGGAACATAAGGGTCTTTACCACTATCTTTATACCATCCGTCTAAACGAACCGACTGCCTGAACGTATTGCGGATTTCTAAAATCTTGAGTCTTCATCCCGTTCGCTGACCAACTTCACTTCCCCGGTTAACGCGCACGATTCAAGCAGAAAATCTCCGTAACGAGTCTGTAACACAGAGGGCCTATGATGCCCCATACGGATAGAACTAAACGCGGGGGAGAGTCTCATGACTTCACAACGGCCCAAGAAAATCCTCATCGTGGAAGACGAACGAGAGATTGCGCAGTTGATCAAGCACTACCTCGAGAAGGAAGGATATCATCCGTGCATCGCAGACACCGGCATTGAGGCACAAAAACTCGTGTCGTCGGAACATCCCGATCTCGTGATTCTGGATCTCATGTTGCCGCAGTTGGATGGGTTGGAAGTGTGTAAGACCTTGCGGCGCAAGCCAGAGACCGCGCTTCTCCCCATCATCATGCTGACAGCAAAAAATGACGAGTCCGATACCGTCGTCGGGCTTGAACTCGGCGCTGATGATTATATGACGAAGCCTTTCAGCCCCAGGACGTTAGTGGCCCGGATAAAAGCTCTCCTGCGGCGCGTCGATCGAGTCGCCGATCATCAACCCACATCCTTGGCTTATGGTCCGATACAAATGGATCTAACCAAACACGAAGTCACGGCCACAGGGCAAGAAGTGCTTCTCACAGCCAAAGAGTTCGGACTACTGAAGCATTTGTTGCGTCACCCTGGGCGGGTGCTGACACGAGAAGTGCTCCTCAATGAAGTATGGGGATACGACTACTACGGGACGACGCGAACCGTCGATGTCCATGTCCGACGCTTGAAAGTGAAGATTCCATTCCTCAACGAGACCATCGCGTCCATCAAATCTCTCGGGTACAAACTGGTTGACCAGCCGTCAGCGCAATAGCCTTCCTACGCGGACCTAGTCATCGACCATCTCGAATACACTCGAACCGATCGAGAAGAGCTGACTCAGGATTGGCTAGCGCCCAGGCATCAGACAATTCCATATCCTGAATGGTCGGTCGCGATAAACTGATGTCGCATCGCGCTCTTCCCTTTCCAGGCTCCGCACCTGCAGCCCAAAGGCCTTCTCCTGATGTTCTTCAATGATCGAAAACGAAAGTTGCGGAGCATTCAGACATTCGAAGATGACATACTCCGCAATTGTTCCGATTAGTTCCTCCAGATCGTTCGATCAGTAAAACCGCAAGGTAGCCATTGTCGATGCGTTGGGTCTCTTTCGCATGCTTGAATAGGTTGCCGACGAGAACCTGCCGGTGTAAGGCCATTGAAGGATGAGACAGCGGCGAAACCAACAATCGCTGTGCAGGAGATTGAGTTTGGTGAAGGCCAGGCTGCCCGAACTCCTGTCCTTGCCATTGCAATGTTGGTTGAAATGATCGAGACTGCATCTTGTCCTCCTAAGCACTACGGGCCCTCGGAACTCCATTCCAAAGACCCGTCACCCTTGTGGTAATTTCAGCTCCCAATCCTGCCACCGTCGTCTTTGGTCACAACGATCAGCGCGGACCGGGGGCGTCCCCCGGACGGACCATCCGGCCAGGAGCTGAACTGCTTCGGATTCAGCGGATCACCCGGTAAATCGTCAGGCCGCTCGCCCGGGTGCTGAATCCCGACAAACATCGTGCGACGGTCTGGTGTCATCATCACTCCGGTGACTTCACATTGCGGCGGGCCGACGAGAAAGCGTCGAGTCTCTCTGGTTTCAGGATGCGCCGCCAGCATCTGATTGTTGCCGAAGCCGGCATACGCCACGGCATTGATCGTTGAGGTCGACACATCCGTCTGAATCCAGAGCAAGCCGCTGGGATCCACATAGATCCCGTCCGGCGACCCGTACTTATCGCCGGAGATCGTCGACCCGTGAGCCGGGTTCGCGGGATCGCCGCAGAGGGCGAAGATGTCCCAGCCAAACGTGAGTTCCGTCCAATCCTGGCGATAGTACCAGCGGATGATGTGACCGTAGTTGTTGACGGCGCGCGGATTCGCCGCGTCCACCGGTGGACGGGCCGAGCCGGCGCCGGTA
>Ga0105107_10003036_pt1 | contig 11115 bp, 6 predicted proteins | sample PPLLaktember2015_6_FD_79335 | JGI IMG/M metagenome (GOLD analysis project Ga0105107, IMG submission 79335) | Freshwater sediment microbial communities from Prairie Pothole Lake near Jamestown, North Dakota, USA - PPLs Lake P8 Core (1) Depth... | ecosystem: Environmental > Aquatic > Freshwater >... | reverse complement strand
GATCAGTTTGCGCACCTTTATTACAGAAAACCGTTCTCGCATTTTCACCTCCGGCTGGAGTACCGGTTTACAGGAGCGCTTCAGAAAGGGGCGCCATCATATACCGTCCTGAACAGCGGTGTCATGTTTCATTCGCAGGATCCCCGCAGTATGCCTAAAGAGCAAAACTGGCCGATTTCAGTGGAGATGCAGTTCCTGGCCGGGTTGGGCGATGGCAAACCGCGCCCCACAGGGAATATGTGCTCGCCCGGAACTGAGATCGTGTACAATGGCGAAATGTACGGCAGCCATTGCCTTAATTCGTCGTCAAAAACTTACGATCGCGATGAGTGGGTGAAGGCGGAGCTCATCGTACTTGGAGACTCACTCATCACCCACATCATCAATGGCGATACCGTTCTGCAATACAGCGAGCCCACGATGGGGGGCGGTGTGGTGCAGGGTTATGATAGCACGCTCTGGCGTCCGGGCATGCCGTTGAAATCAGGTTACATCGCGCTTCAGAGTGAAGGGCAGCCGATAGACTTTCGGAATATTGAGTTGAGGGAACTGAAGTAGTTGCCGGTTCCCGGGTGCCAGAGTTGCCACAACGGAAGTGAGGTTCAATGTCTGAAGTTTGAGGTTTGAAGTTGTGCCCGATTGAAAGTTGTCCGAACTTCTACGATGCGCTACCTCGGACGTTTTTTGTATTTTTGATTTTGCGTCTTTGTCAAAAAGTTGATCCCATCAAAGATCAAAGTGAAACACGCGGCACGAGGGCCGTTTTCCCTCCAAACTTCTATCAGTTAAAGCTCGTCGATTTCTACTTCGAATCGCTGAAACAGAAGAGAGGAGACACCTGTACCATGGAAGTTATGGAAATGCAAAGGCCATAATACACCCAGCCGGATTCTCCGGATGACCGGAGACACTCACTGCCACATATTGTTTTCCATTTGCTGAATAGGTGCAGGGAGTGGCATTAGCGACGCCGGGAAGCGTCGTCTCCCACAGGAGTTCGCCTGTATCTTTATCAAAGGCGCGGAATTTCTTATCGCGGGTGCCTCCGATGAAGATCAGCCCGCCTGCTGTGACGATGGGTCCGCCGTAACCCTCCATCCCCGTGGGTGGCGCGTCTTCCTCCTGAAGTTCCGGAATGTTTCCAATGGGTACCCGCCATTCATAATCACCCGTATTGAGGTTGATAGCACTCAACGTACCCCATGGGGGTTTGATGGAAGGTTTGCCGTTCGGATCGTACCAGTGGCTGAAGGGTGTTACATTGAGATACAGTCCGCCGGTATCTCTCATTTGCGTTTCCACTCCTTTGACTGACGTGCGGTTATTGTGGATTTCAAAGAGGTCGGCTTCAGGCTGTGACGGTCTTGACTTCTGATCATCAAAGAGAAACGCAATGATCGCTTCCTCTTTTCCCTTCAGTACACTTTCAAATGCCGGCATCCGGCCAGAACCTTTCGCGATCTTCGCGAGCACTACCTCTTTGCGCAGCGTATCCTTGATGTTCCGCAGGGAAGGGTTCATGGGCTCATCGCCGTTGCGATCCTTTCCGTGGCAGGTGGCGCAGTGCCTGAGGTAAATGGCTTTTCCCTGGTTGAAAAGGGAGCCGGTGGATGATTGCAGCTCAGGTTCCACTTTCTGAAGGTGATCGATCTCGGGAGAGTCACTCGACTTCACGTACAACACGGCGGTATGGGGATCGACGGCACCACCGCCCCAGTTGGATCCGCCCCTTGTTCCGGGAAGCATTAAAGTTCCCCTGATGTCGGGGGGGGTGAAAAGACCTTCGTAGCGCATTGAATTAAATTTCTTTAACAGGGAATCATATGACCCCGGGGAGAAGCTGGTGAGGTCGTCGGCAGTCATATGCTGCCGCGCATAGGGCAGGGGTTTCAAAGGAAAAGGTTGGGTGGGCCACGCTTCTTCGCCCGGAACGTTGGAGGCCGGCACGGGGCGCTCCTCGACGGGAAACAAAGGGTCGCCGGTTTCGCGGTTGAGCACAAACAGAAAGCCGGTTTTGGTGGTTTGTGCCAGGGCGTCAATCTTCTTGCCGTTGTGCGTCACGGTGACCAGGTTAGGCGGTGCCGGAAGATCGTAATCCCAAAGGTCGTGGTGCACTGTCTGAAAGTGCCATATGCTTTTGCCTGTCCGCGCATCAAGCGCCACGATACTGTTTCCATACAGGTTCGCGCCCTTCCGGTCTGCACCGTAAAAATCATACGAGGGCGACCCCAGCGGAACATACACTATACCTCGTTCCTTGTCGAGACTCATGCCTCCCCAGTTGTTCACCCCGCCGGCATACTTCCACGCGTCCTTTGGCCAGGTCTCATACCCTGGTTCTCCAGGGTGGGGGATGGTATGAAAGGTCCATTCCAGATTTCCTGTTCTCACGTTATATGCGCGGATATATCCGGGCTCCGCACCAAACAGTTCGGAAACCTCTGCGCCAAGGATCAAGAAGTCATCAAAGACAACACCGGGAGAAGTGGGGATCACGGATATGGAGTTCGGGTCGCCGCGCAGCCCAACGTTCATGCTGACCTTCCCGTTCTCCCCAAAAGTGGTGATGAGCTTGCCCGTCTTTGCGTCCTGTGCAAAAAGGTTGTCGCCGGCGGTATAGAGTATCCGCTTGTCATCGCCATCTTCCCAGTAAGCAACACCGCGGTAGATGCCTCCACCTTCGCCTCCTTCAAAGGGGTCAAAGGACCACTTGCCCTCGCCTGTAACTGCATCAATCGCATAGAGCCGGTGACGGGCGGACGTTGCATACATGATGCCGTCAATGATGATGGGATTGCATTCAGCGTTCCCGAATCTTGAGCCCGCCCGTGCGTCGTTGGGATTGAATGTCCAGGCGTGCTGGAGTGCATTGACGTTGGTTTTATTTATTTGTCCGAGAGGGGAGTAACTGCTGCTTGTCTTATCCGCTTTATAAACACTCCACGTCCGGCTTTCATCGGGCCGGCAACTCCAAAAAAGAAGGATGGTCAAACAAAAAAGCTTAAGGAACGGGTTCATCTTCTAAAAGGCGTATGTCTCGATTTTCAGGGGTATAAGATAGATATATTTTAAGTACGGGGGCACAGGCATTCTCCGAACGGGCAGGAGTTTTTTTCTTCGAGCCTGCACCGGTCTTTTACTATTCGCCTTTCATGTAAAAATTCACGGTGTGCTAGAGGACACACATCCTTTTTTCATTGAGAATCTGTATATTAATTGTCTGAAATATTTTACAGACCCCTCATCAGTTAGCAGAATCGCCTAAACAATCCGGACATGAAAGAAGAAGCTATTTTATCTCCACCGTTGCCGGAGAAAAAACACGGCGCAGGGATCAGCACATCTTTGCAGAGGGTGAGTACCATCGATATCCTGAGAGCGCTGACCATGATGCTGATGATCTTTGTAAATGACCTTTGGTCCCTTAACAACATTCCAGCGTGGCTGGGTCATGTTGAAAGGGGCGTCGACGGAATTGGCCTGGCAGATGTTGTTTTCCCGGCATTCCTCTTTATTGTCGGTCTATCCATACCTTTTGCCATGGAGAGCCGGCGCAAAAAGGGCGACAGTGACGGCCAACTGATCAAACACGTATTATGGCGTACACTCGCCTTGCTGGTGATGGGTGTATTTCTCGTAAACGGCGAAACCATCAACGGAGCAGCCACTGGTCTGCCCAGAATGTACTGGAATGTCATCTGTTGCGTGAGCTTCATTCTTATCTGGAACAGTTATCCTGCCAAAGGAAACAAAGTGCTGATCAACAGTCTCCGTGCCATTGCAGTGGTGACACTGATCGTCCTGGCGTTCATGTATCGCGGCGGACCTGATGATGCCATCAATAACTTCAGCCCTAAATGGTGGGGAATTTTAGGATTGATCGGATGGGCCTACCTCGTCGGCGGGCTGGTAGCGGTCTACGCGAAAGAGAATATTTACATCGTGCTCGGCGCATGGATCTTCTTCAGTATTCTGAGTATGGTGTCGCATGCGGGACTGCTTCCCGAATTCCTGTCTTTTATTCCGAGTGCCATCAGCGGCGGAACACTCGCCGGACTTACCATAGGAGGTGTCTTAACGTCAATGGTCTTCAGACACTTCCGCGAGCGCAAGGACAACAGGGGATTGACCATCACTTTTCTGGTTTTCGCCGGGATACTGATCGCCCTGTCGGTGATCACACGCCCTTACTGGGGTCTGGCAAAGCTCGGTGCCACACCCGCGTGGTTATTCCTTTGCAGTGCCTTTACCATCCTTGGATTTCTCGTAATCTACTGGATCGCGGATGTTTACCGGAAAGAACACTGGTTTAACATCATCAAGCCTGCTGGTACTGCGACATTGCTTTGCTATCTCATTCCATACTTCGCCTACTTCACAACACGCGCGTTAGGCATCGGGTTGCCTGAATTTATGCTGACGGGTGGCGTCGGATTGTTAAAATCGTTCTTATTTGCCCTGCTCTGTGTTTTTATTACAGGAGGGCTCATTAAGGCTGGAGTCAGGGTGAAACTGTAAGCGCGGCAGGTTGCTATTGCCAGGCTCCGGGTTTTTCCGTCGCCAAACGTTACATTTCAACTAAATAAAATACATTAACATCCGTTCGTGGACTTGTTGTTCACGATCAGGTCTGAACTCATAACTTTCGGGTGTATGCACTATCAACTTTCGTTTTCAAGGATATTTTTCCTCTTTTTACTCTCCACTATTTTGTACCTGCCTGTCATGTCGCAGGATCAATTTAAAGTGGTGGGGTACTACTCCCTGCGGTCAGCCCTGGAAGGGGGAAAGGACGCGCCCTTTAAAAGGCTTACGCATATGAATCTGTGGTTTCTGAATCCCGATTCTCTGGGGAATTTCACGCAGGATCTTTCTCCTCTGCAATCGTTTATTCAGAAGGCACACCGGAGTAATGTGAAGGTGCTTTTTTCTATTGGCGGTGGCAGCAAACACCCGCAATACCACAGGCTTTTACAGGATGAACACCGGGCACTTTTTATTGACAAGCTGCTCGCAGTGGCCGTTAAATCCAATGTGGATGGAATTGATGTTGATCTTGAAGGCAGCGACATCGACGAGAACTACGAAAAGTTTGTTGTGGAACTGGCGGGCGCGCTGCGGGCTCATAACAAGCTCCTCACGGCGGCCATCGCCGTCTATTATAAAGATAAGCTCACCGACAGGGCTCTGGCGCAATACGATTTTGTGAATGTGATGAGCTATGATCGGACCGGACCATGGCGGCCTGAAAAACCCGGCCAGCATTCGGCATACGAACATGCCGTGGAAGACCTGGATTATTTTGGCGTTGTCCGCAAGCTCCCGAAAGAGAAGATGACACTTGGTGTTCCTTTTTATGGATATGGCTACGGCCCCGAATTAACCTCGCCCGCCATCAGCATGAACTTCGGAGAGATCGTCAAATCGTTTAAAGGTTCCGAGAAAACAGATCAATGGACCCGCGAAGATGGCAAGACCATTTATTACAACGGCATTCCCACCATTCAGAAGAAAACGCAGCTTGCAAAAGAAAAAGCGGGAGGAATCATGATCTGGCAGGTCAGGGGCGATGGGAAGGGACGCAAGTCGTTGCTGAAGACGATCAATAAGACCTACCCGTCAAATCTTCCCTGAAGGAAGGATTGAGCTCCTTCGGAGTGTTATTCATCTTTCGTTTTCGGGACGAAGACAACACGGACGAGGAACAACCAATGATAGCGGGCCTTTGTCTGCCATCGACGGAATGCAAGCCACAGAGGCAGGTGTACTGGCGCAAATCCCGGATTGGAATGTAGGGTGAATGGAGAATTTTCAGCAAATGAAAATGGCGACTGGTGTTTTTTTCAATTAAACTATTACGAGAACTTTTTATATATTCAATACCCCGGAAAAAAACTCATTGAGTTCTTAATTATCATGATCATGAAATATTCGTCCCTTTTTATCACCGTTCTATTGGTCAATATTGGTTTTGCGCAGCAGAAGCCAATTGGCATCTTCAAATACAACAAGGATATCGGAAACCCAAAGAATGCCGGCGCTGCGCAATACGATGAAGCCACCCAAACCTATCAATTGAAGGGTGCGGGATATAATATTTGGTTTGAAAGGGATGAATTCAATTACCTGTATAACAAGGTGGGCGGCGACTTTATTATTACAGCGCATTTTGAGTTTGTGGGAAAAGGCACGGAGCCGCACCGGAAGATCGGTTTGATGGTCCGCGAGTCGGAAGACGAAAAAGCTGCCAGCATCAGCGCTACCCTTCACGGCGACGGCCTGACGGTCATGCAGTGGCGCGAGCTGCGGGGTGCCTACATGCGCGATCCTGAGGATGAGATCTTTACTCCCAAAAGTAATTATAACATCCTTCAGCTCGAACGCTCCGGCAAGAACGTGATCATGCGGGCTGCGCACACCGGTGAACCCCTGCAGTTTGTCGGCTCACATCTGCTTTCAAGCCTCAGGGATTCTGTCCTTGTCGGGCTTTTTATTTCCTCGCATAACCCTGATGTTGCAGAGCAGGCGCGCGCATGGAATGTCCGCATCGACAAGCCTGTTGCCGAGAACTACAATCCGGGAAGGGATGGATGGCTTGGATGCCGCATGGAGATCATGAACGTATTTGATGGCAAAAGAAAAGTGATCTACGAGAAAGATGGTCGTTTCGAGGCGCCCAACTGGATGCCTGATGGCAAACGGCTGCTGTTTAATATGGACGGTTCTTTGTACACCATTCCTGTGGAAGGAGGCGAACCTGAAAAGCTGAACACAGGGACGGTCAACAGAAACAACAACGACCACGGAATTTCATTCAACGGAAAATTACTGGCGATCAGCAGCTCCCGTGAGGGAATGCGCGGCGGTGGTTCCTCCGTTTACGTGATGCCATTGGAAGGTGGCACTCCTAAACTCGTTACTGAAGAAACTCCCTCGTACTTTCACGGGTGGGCGCCAAACAACAAGGAAGTTGTCTATGTTGCCACCCGCGAAGACAATCCTACCTATGATATCTACAGAAAATCGATTGACGGAGGGAAGGAGATAGCGCTGACCAATACCGGTCCCGGAGAACATGTGGATGGCTGCGAGTATTCACCTGACGGGAAGTACATCTACTACAACGGAAGCCAGTCGGGCACTATGCAGCTCTGGAGAATGAAAGCCGATGGCACCTCGCCGGAACAATTGACCTTTGATGAGTACAACAACTGGTTTCCGCACCTCTCTCCTGACGGAAAATGGATTGCGTATATTTCATTTCCCCCGGAAATTCCCGTGAATTCACATCCGTCGTACAAGCGTGTTGTGCTTAAGCTGATGCCGGTAGCCGGCGGAGCGCCCAGGGTGATTGCGTACCTCTACGGCGGCCAGGGTACCATTAATGTGCCGTCATGGTCGCCTGACAGCAAGAGCATCGCTTTCGTAAGTAATTCCGGGAATAAGCCAGTGAAGAAAGCGGGAACGGCTGACGCGGGGAACTAAGGTAGTCCGGTCTTGCGGAAACATCCCTCTTAACCATTGGTGATTGTCACGTTCTCCGCGTTGGGCCTTGCGTCGTATATCACAAAGTTTCCCCCTTCATCCGTGGCTGTCTCTCCCTGAACGGAGCTGCTTCCCTGTTTGATCCTGACTTCTTTCCACCCGTCGGGAACATAGGTCTTCAGCGTCAGCGGATAATTGTAGAGATCTTTATCCAGGGAATGCTCCACGGTAACAACAATCTCATCGCCGTTCCGCTTTGCGTCTGTTTTGGCGGCCATCCGTTCGCGGATATATTTTGTTACGTCGCGGAAAGGCGCGATCCAAAGGTTGTCTTCCTTTTCTTTCATATAAGTGAAATACTCCTTCAATTCTTCATGGGGTTTTGCTTCCCATCCGATGCCGTCAACACCATGGAATGTGAGGACAAGCCAGACATTGTCTCGAACGAGAAGGGTATCCACCCATGACTTCATCAGCGGAACGGAAGTTTTTGCGAGGGGGCCGCGCTGCCATTGCACATAGGTTTTATCAGACATTCCGGGGGTCATGTCACTCCCCCGGTTGATCTCTTCGAGAAACGGTTCCGGCATACGGTTGCGAAGCGCCGGATGCACTTTGTATGCGTATTGCATGACGCGCTCGTTCTCCGTCCCGAAAGGGCATTCGGCAGAAAACGTGTGATCGGGACCCAGTTGCTGACCAATCTCCTCCTTGCATTTCTCCAGTTCGTACAACATGTTTTTCTCGTCGAGCACGGAAAGCCTGGGGTGGGAGATGGTGTGGCTTCCGAATTCATGACCGTTAGCTGCAAATTGCTTTATTTCCGGCCAGGTGATTGCGTTATCGGACGGAGCCGGCCATTCCCTGGGCTTCGCTCTCTGCTTGCGCACTTCTGCATAGGCGTCATCGATTACTTTAAACGCTTCGTCATACGTTTCATTTTCATAGAGGCTGCCGGCGTTGTTATGGTATTCCACTGCCCCTTTTATCCCGATAAAGCGGAGTGCAGATGCACGTTCAAAAATGTTTGATTGATCCGTGCGTTTGCTTGCGGTTTCTGGGATGATTTCTTCGATCGGCCTTCCGAAATACTTCGGGGGGATTGAATAGTCCCGGATATGCGCGGTGTTGATAAAGAACGTTGCCTTGATCCCCAGGGTGTCCATGATGGGCAAGGCCTGCCGGAACTGGTTAATGCTTGCATCATCGTAGGTGATGGAGATGGCCCCGGTCTTTCCGTCTTTAAAATGCATGATCTCGGTCTTACCAGCCGTATCATTGCGGTCGGAACATCCCATCGACAGTAAAAAGAAGATTGCCAGGGAAACAGTTGTGATCTTTTTCATTTCAGGATCTGGGTTTGCGATAAGTTGGTAAAAAATATCGGGATTCGGAAGCGGACTTTTTTGTTCAGTGCAGCCCATTACATGAAGGTTGTATTCTTGGTTATGATCGCATAATAATGCATCTTGGAAAACACGTTATGACCTCATGGCGGGGTCGACGGGAACGAAAATGCTGCACCGGAACTGTCTCATCAGGACAAAAAACACGCCGTTAAAATCTGCTGCGCGAACTGTTCTTCAGTTGAGAAGTTTGGTGACAATTTTTTTAGCGCTGAGCTGTTTCATTACACTATTTTCCTGCGCCCGGAAACAAGGGAAGATCATTGGAATAAAAATCTATCATTATGACGGTGATGTTCGCTTGCTGGCGCAGAAGTGGAAAGATATTGGAATCAATACGGCATTCGTCAGCGAGGACTTAGCGGCAAATAACTCGTTCCGCGAAGTTTTACAGCAAAACGCCATACCTGTCTATGTAATTTTTCCCGTGTTTTTTAATCCCGGGGAACTCGCGTCCGATAGTACCTTATATGCCTTGACCGATCGGGGTAAAATTGCAAAAGACGGATGGGTTGAATTTGTTTGTCCTTCGCGGGAAAATTATCGGGCCCAACAAATTGCCGCTGCGAAACGACTGGTATCCGACTTGAAACCGGACGGAATCAGCCTTGATTTTATCAGACAATTCGTTTTCTGGGAGAAGATCTACGAGGGTCGTTCAGCTGAGACAATCCCACGGGCGTGTTATTGTTCCCATTGCCTTTCTGACTTTTCCATGAAGACAGGAGTGACCTTGCCGGATACTTTTAATTCGGTAAAGGAAAAGGCAGATCATCTTGTAAGATATCATGACGCCCGTTGGAACCGATACAGAACTGAACTGATCACATCGATGGCGCAGGAAATATTCAGGCAGGTTAAAAAGATAAAACCCGCTATTCGCGTTTGTTTGCATGCGGTTCCCTGGCGGGAAACAGATTTTGACGGGGCGGCCATCAGGGTAGCAGCGCAGGATTTGAAAATGCTTTCAGCCTTTACCGACTATGTTTCACCGATGTGTTACGCCGGCATGTTGCGCCGCGATCCAAAATGGATTTCTTCAGTGGTCGAGGACATGAACCACCGGGCATCCGATAAGATCCTGCCCAGTATCCAGGTTTATGACGAGGCGGACAGCACAACCTTTGACCGGGACGATTTCGCCACATGCGTTCGTGAAGCCCTGGCTGAGCCATCCCTGGGGGTTGTGTTTTGGTCGTGGCCTCTTTTCGACAAAGATCCTGCAAGAATGGACATTGCAAAGGCAGCAGTCGGGAATCATTAGGCCGATTGGTGAAGAATTTCTTGTGGAAAGGGCAGCATATCCAGAGAAGGTGCGCCCGGGGTGTCCTGTGACTTGCCTTTCATTACCATTCAACAAAAAGCAATTTGACAGATGATTTTTTTCTGAACATATTACACCATGTTACCCGAAGTGTTATTGTGTGTATTTTCAGGTTTCGGCCCGATGGCGTTCATGCAGGAAGGGTTTGTTCTTTTATCTCAGGCCACGGGACTGGTGTTGGATTTCTGGCTGTGGCAATTCCTGGGGAGGCTTCACCCGCTCATCGTCCACTTTCCCGTCAGCCTCCTGATCATCGGTCTTGTGCTGGAACTGTTTACCCTCAATAAGAAGAATGCCGGTCTTCGACCCGCCATCAGCATAGTGCTTTTTATCGGCGCTTTCAGCGCGGTACTTGCCGTTGCCCTGGGATGGCTCCTCGAAGAACAGGATGATTACAGCGGAAGTTTGCTAAACATCCATAAGTGGTTGGGATTTGCTACTGCCATTCTTGCGACAATAACGGTTTTGGTTCATCGGAAAATGATCCGCGATATGAAGTGGAATCTTCTGAGAACCTATCGGGCGATACTGATCATTACAGTGGCGGGCGTTTCTGTGGCCGGCCATTTTGGTGCGTCACTCACGCATGGCGCCGATTTCCTCACGAGCGTATTACCCTGGAACAGCCAGGAAATGTTTCCACGCAATCCCAATTTCGATATCGCGCAGTTTGCGAATGCAGGATCAGGCGCGGGTACGCTGGATAAGACACAGGAAGCAGACCTCAACCTCGAGGTGAGGTCGATCTTTGCCCATAATTGTTACAAATGCCATAGCGCGGCGAAGACCAAGGGAGAACTCCGCCTTGACAGGAAAGAGTTCGTGATGAAAGGCGGCGAGTCAGGACCCGTGATAACTCCCGGACATCCGGAAGAAAGCGAAATGATCCGCAGGCTGCTG
>Ga0105107_10003035_pt1 | contig 11115 bp, 11 predicted proteins | sample PPLLaktember2015_6_FD_79335 | JGI IMG/M metagenome (GOLD analysis project Ga0105107, IMG submission 79335) | Freshwater sediment microbial communities from Prairie Pothole Lake near Jamestown, North Dakota, USA - PPLs Lake P8 Core (1) Depth... | ecosystem: Environmental > Aquatic > Freshwater >... | reverse complement strand
ATGGGCGATGCGGTCGAGCCGCGTCGTGATTTTATAGAAACAAATGCGCTCAACGCGACGAATCTGGACGTATAAGTAATCAGGTAAGCACTTACTATTAGAGTCGTTAAGCATCAATATTTAGGCTTGCGTGTAGTCGCGCGAGATTAACGGCATTTGAGCTTCAATCCAGCCCCTGGCTTCGGCTTGAATCTGTTCAGCTGACTTGCCTGTTGTAACAATCGCCGGACCGATACGAACATGAACGGTGCCGGCACGCTTGAGAAAGCTGCCCCGCGGCCAGCATTCACCTGCATTATGCGCAACCGGTATTATCGGGTACCCCGAAGCCGCCGCCAGCAGAGCGCCACCAATTTTGTATTTTCCGGGCTTAGTGGCTGACGTACGCGTACCCTCAGGAAAAATTACGATACTAATGCCTTGATGTAGTCGTTGCTTCCCCTGCTCAATAATCTGATCCACGGCCTTTTTACCGGAACCACGGTCGATGGCGATGGGACGCATGGCCGCCAGCCCCCAGCCGAAGAAGGGTATGAACAGCAACTCACGCTTGACCACATAGCAAATCTTCAAAAAGATGATCTGTAAGGCATAGGGTTCCCAGGTTGACTGATGCTTGCTGAAAATAATGTAGGGCGCGGCCGGAATATTGTCACGTCCCTGGATTTCATACTGAACACCACAGATTAACTTTAGCGAGTTAATGACAAGATAGGCGTAAATCCGTAGATACCAGGAAGTGAGTATGAACGGGAAGGGTCGCAGCAACACGCTGGAAGTGGCAAAAATAATGGTCAAGAGAATCATCGCCACGCTAAAAAATGTAGAGCGAATCAACATTGTGCGCTATCCCGTTGCAAGTATGTGATCAACAGCTTGAAGTAAATTGCCATAAATGGGAATGTGCGTTAGTTCCGCAGAATATGACAGAAGAGTACGTTCACCCTTGCCCGTACGCACCAGAATCGGGTGCACGCCAAATGCTTGGCCGGCCTGTATATCACGCAACGAATCACCAATAGCAGGGACATTCGAGATGTCCTGATGATAGTGATTGGCTATTTGAGCAAATAAACCGGATTTCGGTTTACGACAATCGCAGTGATCATCGGGCCCATGAGGGCAAATAAAGTACTTATCGATATGGCCGTGATACGGAGTTAACACTTGCTCTAATTTGTTGTGCATGGCATGCAACGTTGTCATATCGTAATAGCCTCTGGCAATACCAGACTGATTCGTGGCAACCGCAATGGTGTAGCCTGCCTGGCACAGCTTACCAATGGCTTCCAGACTGCCGGGGATCGGAATGAATTCCGCAACGGATTTTATGTAGTCATCGGAATCCTCATTAATGACGCCATCGCGATCGAGAATAATCAGTTTCATGGAGTTTATTTATTGCGGAATTCCGAGACGCGAATCCTGCCATTGATCATTTTCGACTCGCGCGTCATCAACGTATTCATTTTTTGCCAAAACGCAGTATTGAGATCGCAATCGGCGGCAATGGCGGTAACAACCAGCAAACTTAACAAGTCCGCCGTTTCTTCGGCAAGTTCCTCGCGAGATTTGCCTTTAGTAACGCAAGCGGAGATCTCCCCTAATTCTTCGGCCATGAGGGCCACGCGATAGGTTAGTTCTTCGCCCCCTGTGTGCTTAAAGTCATGTTTGTCATGAAATGCCTGCACCGCAGACAACATGGCAGCATAGGAATCGGGAGCGGATGGTGATTTCATATTTAGTTAGTGGTTTGTAGTTGGGAAATATCGGCAACATCCAGAAACAGATTACGTAGTTGTGTCAGCAAAGCCAGGCGGTTTTGACGCAAGGGCGCAGCATCAACCATGACCATCACATCGTCAAAAAAACTATCAACGGTGGGTCGTAAGCGCGACAGTATGCGCAAGACAGCAGCGTAGTCACGCCGCTGAATAAGGGGAGATAAAGCGAGTTGGGCGTTGCGGATTGCATCGGCAAGTTCCTGTTCGGCATCTTCCTGCAGGAGCGAGGTATTGAGGTGAGCCGGGATAGGCTCATCGGTTTTCTTCAATATATTGGTGATGCGTTTATTCGCGGCGGCCAGTGATTCGGCGGCGGGATCTTCCAAAAAGGCATTTACGGCACGCAGACGCGCATCAAAATCGGTGAGCAGTGTCGGACGCAGCGCCATGACCGATTCGAAGACATCATGGCGAATGTCTTGTTGTTGGTAATACACACGGGTCCGTTCGATGACAAAGTCAAAGACGGTGGCAATAACTTGGTCAGCCTGAATGGCAGCAGCATGGTAATTAGCGGCGTGAGTAACCAGCGTAGCTAAATCCAGCGGCAGCTCCGCTTCTATCAGCATGCGTATGACACCCAATGCGGCACGACGTAAACCAAATGGATCCTTTTCCCCGGTGGGAGCCTGGCCAATGGCGAATATGCCAACCAGGGTATCGAGGCGGTCGGCGATTGCAATGGCCAAACCCGTTAAGGAAGTTGGCAAAACATCACCGGCAAACCGTGGTTGATAGTGTTCTTTAATCGCCAGTGGTATGTCACCAGGTTCGTGGTCATGGTTGGCGTAGTACTGCCCCATGATGCCTTGTAGCTCGGGAAATTCACCGACCATCAACGTCATCAGATCACATTTGCAGAGTTCGGCAGCGCGCATGGCCTGGAGTTTGTCGCCACCGATCAAAACGGCAATCTCCCCAGCCAGGCGTGAAACACGTTGGGACTTATCAAACAAGGTGCCTAACTTGGCTTGAAAAATCACAGACTTCAATACTTCCAGGTGTGATGCCAGGGGATGCTTACGATCCTGATTCCAAAAGAATTCCGCGTCGGCGAAACGTGGGCGTATCACACGCTCGTTTCCGGTGCGTACTTTGCTCATATCGGCACATTCAATATTGCTGATAGTAATAAAATACGGCAATAATTGCTGCTGCGTATCGACGATATGAAAATAACGTTGATTGGCTGCCATGGTGGAGATCAAGGCTTCTTTGGGCACAGTCAGAAAGCGCTTATCAAACGAACCTAATACCGCGGTTGGCGATTCAATCATCGAGGTGACTTCATCGAGTAGCTCCTCTGTGATCACGGCCTTGCCGCCCGTACTGTGCGCAACCTGCTCTATCTGTGCACGGATGGTCTGGCGACGACGTTCAAAGGAAGCGATGACTTTGCCTTTACTTTCCAACAGAACCTCGTATTCATTGGCCGCGGGGATAAAGATCGGTGCCGGCGCCAAAAATCGATGTCCATGTGACTGTTGGCCAGATTGAATGCTGAGGATCTCGGCGTTGATCACTTCATTGCCAAATAACAGTACGACCCAATGGACGGGACGCACAAACTGGGCATTCCGATCGGCCCAGCGCATGCGCTTGGCGATTGGCAGTTTATCCAAGGCCAGTTGGACGATGGCAGGGATTAAAGCCGTCGTCGCTTTGCCCGCTTGCTGGGCGCGATACACGAGCCATGCGCCTTTATCGGTTTCTAATTTTTCCAGGGCGTCGATATCGACCCCGCAGGCTTTGGCAAAACCCAGCGCCGCTTGCGTGGGTTTGCCGCTGGTATCAAAGGCCGCCTGCAGGGCGGGACCCCGGCGTTCAATGGCTTGACTCGGTTGCTCGATCTGCAAGTGTTTGATCAACAGCGCAAGACGGCGCGGTGTGGCAAAGGGTGTAACAGATTGAAAATGTAAACCGGCGCCATGTAAGCCTTCTTTAACGTGATCGGCAAACGCCGTGCTCAAGGTAAACAGTGACTTCGGCGGTAGCTCCTCTGTGCCGATTTCAATCAGCAAATCCTTGGAATTCATGCGTTGGCTCCAACCGAGGCACACATCGGAAAGCCGAGTGTCTCTCGTGCGGTGTAATAGGTCTGTGCGACCGCGCGCGCCAAGGTACGCACACGCAAGATATAACCTTGCCGTTCGGTCACCGATATCGCGCGACGAGCATCGAGCAGATTGAACGTATGCGAGGCCTTGAGCATTTGTTCATAGGCGGGTAAGGGCAAGCCCAGTTCAATCAGGCGCTTGCTTTCACTTTCGCAAGTGTCAAACCATTGGAACAAGACCTCGATATTGGCCTGTTCAAAATTGTAAGTGGATTGCTCAACCTCATTTTGATGATAGACATCACGATAGGTGATACGCCCCAGTGGGCCATCTGCCCAGACGAGGTCAAAAAGATTCTCCTTGCCTTGCAGATACATGGCGATGCGCTCCAGGCCATAGGTGATTTCGCCGGTGACCGGCTTGCAGTCCAGTCCACCCACCTGCTGAAAATAGGTAAATTGGGTCACTTCCATGCCATTGAGCCAGACTTCCCAGCCCAGACCCCAGGCACCCAAGGTGGGTGATTCCCAGTTGTCTTCGACAAAACGGACATCATTGGAAAGCAAATCGAAGCCAATCCGCTCCAGGGATTTCAGGTATAAGTCCTGAATGTTGAGGGGCGAGGGCTTGATAACGACCTGGTATTGGTAATAGTGCTGCAGGCGATTGGGATTTTCACCATAGCGTCCGTCCGTTGGCCGGCGGCAGGGTTGTACATAAGCGGCACTCCAGGGTTCTGGGCCCAGAGAGCGTAAAAAAGTCGCCGGATGAAAGGTCCCCGCGCCCATTTCCATGTCATAGGGTTGCTGGACCACACAGCCCTGCTCTGCCCAATAGGTTTGCAGGGTCAGAATCAGGTCCTGAAAGGTTGCCGGTGTTGCCAAGGGGATATCCTTAAAACTCGTTATGAAAACAGGGAATTATACGCATGCTGTGGCATCTAGGTAAGTAGATATCCAAACCGGCCCGGCTTATGCATATTTATATGCATGAAGCAGGCGTTGTAGCGGAGTTATCCGGAGGTCAGCCCATGACAGCACTCAATAGCGATTTGCAAGCCACGGCCCAATGGCAGAAATTGGTCAAAGAGGCCGAAGAAGAGAATCATATCCAGCTGGACGAGGAGCTGGAAAGCTACCTGGTGTTTCTGCTGATGCGGTACACCGAAAAACCCGAAATGGCGGGCAAGGTCATGGCCCTGGAGTATCTGCGCGGCATGCAAGTCCGTGGCGCGCAGCGCCAGGGGCAATTACGCGATGTGGGTGATCAGTGCCTCTTGTACTGTGGCTTATTTCCCCGTCTTGCCGAGCGGCGTCGCGTGCGCATTAGCTACTACGTAGATTTGGGTCGAAGTGCCTATCACTGTGTGGCGGGCGTATCTCAAAAAGCCATGGCAAGCATGTATGCACATTTATCCGAGCGGTTTGTTGAATTGATGGATACCTTGCAAGCCATGCGTACCCTCCAAGGCAATGGTAAGGAAATTCTTGATCCAATCAGGGCATTTGAATTATTTACTGAGTGCGGTAGCCAACGAGCCCGTCACATATTGGCAACCAGTACCACGGCAACACCGGTTGTAGTTGTGGAAACGACGAAAATCAAACATTAACTATTTCCGTACATCTAATAGGTTCTATAGGTACAGGTTATAATCCCTATTTTTTCAATGAGTTAAAGTAAATTACTCAGAAATGATACGAACGTACACCTCCCGATAAGTAGGGAAGTGACCACGCTGCCACCGTTAAGTAGCTGTAAAGAAATGTGCTTCACTGCCGCTAATTTGTGAACCCAAGTGCCGTATCAAAGGGAAAAAAGATTGAATATTGTAATAATTCCACAGGAGATAGCGATGAAACACACTATGTTGCATGAAGCGAAATTGACACTAGCCGTTCTGGTGTTTGGCCTAATTGGTTTTAGTTCTTATGCCGTGGCAGAGGATACTCCCCCGACGCTAGCGGGAACCAGTTTAGTAACAGCTGAGCAAGTCAAAGACTTGATGGCGAAGGGTGTGCCGGTGGTTGATACCCGTGTTGCCAATGAATATGCCGAAGCACACATTAAAGGTGCCATAAACGTTCCCTATAAAGAAAAAAGCGCAAAGTCGGCCAGTTTTAATGCCAGTGAAGATTCATTCGATCTGAGCAAATTACCTACGGATAAAAATGCCGACATCGTCTTTTATTGCAACGCCGGTTCTTGCTGGAAGAGTTATAAAGCGTCGGCGGTTGCAGCAAAAGCCGGCTATACCAAGATCCATTGGTTTCGCGGTGGTTATCCAGAATGGAAAGGAAAAGGGTTACCTACCGAGTAATACAATGCAGACACCGGCAACATGCGTTGCCGGTGTGCTTTTTTAAAGTAAAAAAGCGATGAGGGTAAGAATGTGCGATCCATAAGTATCAAAGCCAAATTATATAGCGTCGCAGGTTTAGCGGTGATGATCATCGCGGCGATGGCATTGTTGAGCTTGAGTATCAGTCGCTCGGGTGTATCTGATTTGGCGGATGTCTATGAAGGCAATGTGCAGCCACTTGCCCGGCTGCAACAAATTGATGCGATGTTCAAGGAAGTACGATTCCGCATGGCCGGTGTGTTACTGGATCAAATGCCTGTGCAGGGCTCACGCAACCAACTGGCCGAAACACGGGAAAAATTACCGGAATTATGGAATCAATTCAAAGAGCTGGTCGGGTCAAATCATCTGGGGGGTAAAGATAAGGAAGAAGTCGATAAAATAGAAAAAAATCTGGGCGCCACCAAGGCATTTTTAGACAAATTAGATCAGGTTTATAACGCGAATGATAAAAAAGCACTGGGGGCGCTATTGGAAGATGAGTGGCCCGCCATTCATTCCAATGTATTAAAACCCATTTCCAAATTAGTTCCATTACAGGAAGCCTCGGCAAAATCCACTTACGATGCAAGTCTGGCAAGCGGCAAGCGCTGGAGCGTTGTCGCAATGGGCGTTGCAATAGCAAGTGTGTTTATATTTATTGGCTTTGTCGTATGGATAAATAGCGGGATTCACCGCAGCATCGCCTCGTTAAATAACGCGCTGGCCGAAGTCGCAAAAGGCGATTTGAGCCGTACGGTGGACATTATCCAACATGATGAATTAGGCATGATGTCTGAATCACTAAATCAAACCACAGCACAATTACGCACCATTTTGTTGGCGGTACGCGAGTCCGCAGATACTTTGGCGAGATCTTCCAGTGAATTAGCGGCGGCAACCGAAGGTAATATTGCGCGTGGTGGTCAACGCAACACCCGGATTCTTGCCATCAGTGCCGCGATGGAAGAAATGCGTGCGTCGGTCGCCAGTATTACCGAAGGCGCCGGTGAAGTTGCCAATGCATCAGAACAAACCCAGGTGGTTGCCAAAGAAGGTCATAACAGGATGGCGCAAAATATTGAGTCCAGCAGGGAGATGCTGGAAAGCGTGGATAAATCACGCACTGTTATAGGCACGCTAAGTGAATCCGTAAATCGCATCAGTGAAATCGCCACGACTATCCAAAATATCGCTGGCCAAACCAACCTGCTGGCACTCAATGCCGCAATTGAAGCCGCACGCGCCGGCGAGCAAGGGCGTGGCTTTGCGGTGGTGGCAGACGAGGTGCGCAACCTGGCGCAACGAACTGATCAGAGCACCAAAGACATTGCCGCCATGATCGAAGCAATCACCCAACATACCGTCACGGCAGTTCAATCCATGGAAGATGTCAAATCACGTGTTGAGCAAACCACGAGCATGGGCGAAAATACCAAAGGCACCCTCGACAATATTGTCAGTGCGGCAATTAAAGTAACCGACCTCGCTACACATATTGCACAGGCAACGAATGAACAACTAGCCGTTACGTCGAATGCGGCGGAAGATATGGAAGAAATCTCGCGGTTGACGCAGTCCAATCAGGGCAATGTGCGTTCCATGGCGGAAACGGCTGGGAAACTGCGTGATACCTCCGCCGATTTACAACGGTTGGTGGGTAAATTCAAATTCACTAACTAAACGAGTTCAGTGCTACTCGGAAGTTGACTTCGTGCAGTCTGGCGACGTCCACTTCCCCGCCATTTTCGACGTCAAGGCCATATTGCTATTCGGTACGGTGAGTTCGACTTGTGCTTGCATACTGTCCCACTGGTAAGTGACTGTTCCAGTACCTTTACCCCCATTATCACAGGACATCGTCCAATTGACCGTATTCTCCTTGTGATGCATATTGATGGTGCAACCTTTCATTTGTTTTTCCTGGGGGATAGCACTGTCTTTGTCGACACAGTAGGTAAAGGTATGAGGTGGTAGTGCCACCGGTAGACCGGTTATTTCCACACTGGCCGTCCATTGGCCGTGTTTAACCTTTAAGTCCGCAGCACCAAGGGTGCCAGCCAGAAACAGAGAAACCGTCATAACGAGTGCGCGTTGTAGCATAACGAAATTAGCCCCAAGGGAAGATGCTTGGATTGTAGACACAGCTGGACATCGAAATCCAGATGGAAGTGGCAAAATGAAGAAGTGCATTGGTGTATAGGAATTCGGCATGACAGCACATAATATAGAGGCATGACCGAAACCAATCCTACCCGCCGCCATGGCATGACCATGTTTATTCTGATGTGGGTCGCCCTCATTGGATTATTGTCCGTGTTGTTTCAACACTATCTGGAGCGCAGCAATAATCCAAATCATCAGGTGGCGGCGAAAATTACCCAGGATGGCGTCCGCGAAGTGGTGCTGGAGCGTAACCGTTACGGCCATTATGTGGTCAGTGGGCAGATCGATGCCTACCCCGTGCAATTTATGCTCGATACGGGTGCCAGCGATGTGTCCGTGCCGGAGCATATCGCGCGGCGCATTGGTTTGCAGCGAGGCCCGGAGGTCAATTTCAACACCGCCAATGGACAGGCCAGGGGGTATATGACGCGGTTAAAAAGCGTCCGCATCGGTAATATCGAATTACATGATATCCACGCCTCCATTAATCCCAACGTGAAGGACGATGAAGTCTTATTAGGCATGAGTTTTCTGAAAAAACTCGAGTTTACCCAGCGCGGAAATACGCTAACCTTACGTTACTGATATTGGATGTTTTAGTGCGTTGCAATCGTCTCTAGCTAAAAAAATGCACAGCGAATCCTTGTTATTCACAATATTTCTGATTTTCGTCGGCGCCTCGGTGATGGCGACGTTTACGCTATGGGCGCGGCAGGCCTTGATTGTCGGCTACATTGTGCTGGGCGTGGTGTTTGGCCCCTCATTACTGGGGTGGGTCACGGATGCACATATGATCCAGAACGTCTCCGACGTGGGCATTATGTTCCTACTGTTTTTACTCGGCATGAACATGCCGCCGCAAAAATTGCTGGATTTGTTGCGCGAAACGACCTTGATCACGGTCATCAGCTCCAGCTTGTTCGCTCTCTGTGGTATTGGAGTTGGCTTGGCGTTTGGATTTACGTTGACCGAGTCACTGGTGATTGGCGCGGGGGTGATGTTCTCCAGCACCATTATCGGTTTTAAATTATTACCCACCACCGTGCTGCACCATCAACGAACCGGCGAATTGATGATCAGCGTCTTGCTGTTACAGGACGTCATCGCCATTGTGGTATTGGTGTTGTTACAGGCGCGCGGTGGTGAGCGGAGTTTGCTGCAGGAAATATTTTGGTTGATCAGCTCATTTGTCGGGGTGAGCGCGTTCGCCTACATGATGGAACAACTGGTATTGATCAAGCTCATAGCCCGTTATAACCGGATATTTGAATACATTTTTCTGCTGGCAATCGGTTGGTGCCTGGGAATTGCCGAGCTGGCCCACTACCTGGGATTATCCCATGCCATCGGCGCATTCATAGCCGGGGTAGTCATTGCCACGAATCGCATCTCCCTCTTTATCTCTGAAAGCTTGAAACCATTACGCGATTTTTTCCTCATCATCTTTTTCTTTGCAATGGGTGCCAGCCTGGATATCGGCAAGCTAGCCGGTGTCATTTGGCCGGCGGCGCTACTCGCCGGTGGGTTGTTGGTGATTAAACCGTTGGTGCTCTATCGATTATTTGTCTATGAAGGTGAAACCACCGAACGCGCCAAAGAAATCGGCGTGCGCCTTGGGCAAAATAGTGAATTCGCTTTTCTCATTGCTGTACTTGCCGTGCAACTGGGGGTTATTGGTGAAACCGCTTCCTACGTCATTCAGTTGAGTACTTTACTCACCTTTATTATTTCAACCTATTGGATTGTGTTACGTTTTCCCACCCCCATAGCGATCAATCCAAAATTACGGGTCAGTTAAAAATATACCCTTTTGGTACCACCACGATTCCTTTATCGGTAATCGTAAAACGTTGCTTGTCACGTTCTTTGTCATAGCCAATGGTTTCACGCGGCGGTATCTCAACGTTCTTGTCGATGATGCAGTTTTTTACTTTGGCGCCCTTGCCTACCACCACGCCTTCAAACAGCAAGGAATTTTCTACCTGGGCCTCTTCATGCACGGTGACGTTATTGAACAGAATTGATGCCTGCACCAAGCCACCGGCAATGACGACGCCGCTGCAGATGATGGAGTTGATCGAAATGCCTTCGGTGCCGAATTCGCCCGGGGCATTGCGCGCTGGCGGAAATTGGCCTGAATAGGTACGTATCGGCGAGTCACGTTGATATAAATTCATTGGCGGGATCGGCTTTAACAGATCCATGTTGGCTTCATAATAACTATCCAGCGTGCCGACATCGCGCCAATACCGATCCGGTGAGACTCGGCCGAGATCACTGCCAAACCGGTAGCCATAAACGCGAGCGGCGTGCACCAGTTTGGGAATAATGTTTTTACCGAAGTCATGGTTGGAGGTTTCGTCGGCGTGATCGGCCTTAAGCGCATTGATGATGGTGTCGTACGAAAAGACGTAGATGCCCATCGAGGCGAGTGATACCGCCGGGTTATTCGGTAAGGTATCGGGTTGTGCAGGTTTTTCAGTAAATTTAACGATTTGATTGGCTGGATTTAACGTCATGATGCCAAATTGCGAGGCAGTCTCGACCGGGATTTCCATGCAGGCAACCGTGACAGCCGCCCCATGCTCAAGATGGAAATTCAGCATGGGCGCATAGTCCATGCGATAAATGTGATCACCGGAGAGAATCAATACCCATTTGGCCTTGCAGCGCTCCAGCAAATACAGGTTTTGATAAACCGAATCGGCGGTACCCAGATACCAATTTTCGCCCATGCGCATCTGCGGGGGAATGGGGGTGATGTACT
>Ga0105107_10003031_pt1 | contig 11120 bp, 14 predicted proteins | sample PPLLaktember2015_6_FD_79335 | JGI IMG/M metagenome (GOLD analysis project Ga0105107, IMG submission 79335) | Freshwater sediment microbial communities from Prairie Pothole Lake near Jamestown, North Dakota, USA - PPLs Lake P8 Core (1) Depth... | ecosystem: Environmental > Aquatic > Freshwater >... | reverse complement strand
GAAGGAGCGCTCCGAGTGCTCCACGCGCGCGGCGAGGAACTCGGGGTCGTTCGGGAGGTTCACGCTGTCGAGCTCCGCGGCCAGAGTCAGCAGATCGCCGAGGTCCGTGCGCCCGGCGGGGCGCAGGATCAGCACGGCAGCCCCCGCTCGTCGCCGACGCGACGCAGCGCCTTCTCCAGCATCGCGAAGCCGGCCTCGAGCTCCTCGTCGGTGACGTTCACCGGCAGCAGCAGGCGGATCTTGCTCGGCGCGTGGCCGGCGCTCCAGACCAGCAGGCCCTCCTCGAAGGCCGCGCGGATCACCGCCTGCACCACCGCTTCGCTGCCGTCGAAGGGCACGAACGCCTGCATCGCCCCGAGGCCGGAGCGGCGGCCGACGGCGCGCGGCAGCCGGCGCGCCAGCCCCTCGAAGCGGCGCTCCACGCGGCGCGCGAGCACCGCGAGGCGCCCCTCCGGCCCGAGGTAGCCCTCGCTCTCGAGCCGCTCGAGGATCCGCGCGCCCACGGCCATGCCGGCCGTCGAGCCGGCGAAGGTGCCGGCCACGAGCCCGGGCCGCGGGTTGTAGGCGCGCGTGAACAACGCGGCGCTCCCCTGCAGCACCTTGCCGATCGTGACCACGTCCGGGTAGTCGTCGAGGCCGAGCGTGCGGAAGGCGAACAGCTCGCCGGTGCGTGCGAAGGTCTGCACCTCGTCGATCCAGATGGCGACGTCCGCCGCGCGGCAGCGCTCCATCAGCGCGGCGAAGAACTCGCGCGGCGCCACGTGGAAGCCGCCCTCGCCCTGCACCAGCTCGAACAGCATCGCGGCGATCCGGCCCGGGTGGCGCTCCAGGTGCGCGTCCAGCGCGGCCAGCGTGCGCGCGATCGGGTCGGGAGCGTCCTCGTCGAAGAACGGCACCCACAGCACGTTGCCGCGCAGGGGCAGGCCCTCGCGGTAGGCGGCGCGGTCGGTCAGCTCGGCGAGCGTGGTCGTGCGCCCGGCGAAGCCGTGCTCGAAGGCGACGATGCGGTCGGCCGGCGCGCGCTTCTGCAGGATCATCTTCAGCGCGTTCTCGTTGGCCATCGCTCCCGAAACCGACAGCCAGACGTGGCGCAGGCGCGGGCCGGAGTGGCGCAGCAGCGCCTCGCAGAGGCGCGCGTACTCGGGCCCGGGCGCGAGGTGGCCCTGGAAGACGGTGTCCGCCGCCGCGGCCACGACTGCGGTCTCGAGCAGGTCGCGATCCGCGTGGCCGAAGGCGTAGACGCCGAGCCCGGACGCGAAGTCGAGGCGCCAGGTGCCGTCGGCGAGCCGCACCCGGGCGCCGCGGCCGGCGGGAGCCAGCAGGAGCGGCAGCGGGAGCGGGCGCCCGCGGACGCGTCCCAGGCGCTCGATCGCGCGGGCGTACGCCTCCGGGGAGAGGGCGCGCGCCGACGCCTCCTCCGCCACCGCCGCCAGCAGCGCGGCCGCAGCCTCGCGGACGGCGGGTGCGTCCAGGAGCGACTCCAGGGGACTCTTGGAACGCCGGGCCATGGCCGAGAGGGTATCGGCCGCCCGCGGGAAGGGCTTTCGGGCTGGCTTTTCCGACGGCCGTTCGCAGGCTTCCGCTATCCTCTGCCCGGGGGTGAGAGGCCCCGGCGAGCGCGCCAGGCCTCCGGAGGCGCGGCAGACAGCCGATTCATGGTTTCGATGGCTCCCCGCAGACTACGCAGTGAGATCCAGGAGATCGCGCGAGCCCGCCGCGAGCGGCGCGCCGCACGCGTCGAGGAGCGCGACGTCGAGCGCGCCCAGCGCGAGCGCCAGGTCGCGCGGCGCGAGGCCCTGGAGGCGGCGCTCCCCTACCTGGCGACGGTGCGAGCGCCGAGCATGCCGTCGGCGGACGTCCTCGGGCGCGATTTCACGATCGCCACCTACAACGTGCACCGCTGGCAGGGCCTCGACGGCGTCCGGGCGCCGGACCCCGCGCGTGCGGGCTTCGTGATCAGCGAGCTCGGCGCCGACGTGGTGGCGCTCCAGGAGGTGCTGCGGCCCTTCGACGAGCCGGACCCGCTCGAGCGGCTCGCCGAGTCGCTGCGCCTGCACCTCGCGTTCGTGACGACGCGCGTCCACCGCCGCGGCGAGATCGGCAACGCCATCCTCTCGCGCTGGCCGATCACCAGCGTCTTCAGTCTCGACCTCTCCTTCTCGCGGGTGGAGAAGCGCTCGGCGGTGGCGGTGCAGTTCTCCGGGAGCGCCGGGACCCTGGCCGTCGTGGCGACCCACCTGGCGCTCGTCGATCGCACGCGGCGCCGGCAGGTGGAGTCGATCCTCTCCCACCCGCAGCTCCAGGGCGCGGTGCTGCTGGCCGGCGATCTCAACGCCTGGCGCCGCTGCGAGGCGACGCGCACCCTCGAGCGCGAGCTGGTGGGGCAGCAGCCGTTCACCTGGCCGCGCAGCTTTCCCGCCGCGCGCCCGGTGCTCGCGCTCGATCGCATCTACGCGCGCGGCGCGGAGCTGGTCCAGGTGAGCGTCCACGACAGCGCCGCGGCGCGCCGCGCCTCGGATCATCTCCCGGTGCTCGCCCAGGTGCGGATCCAGTAGCCCGATGCGCGCGCTCGCCCTCGCGCTGGCCGTCGCGACGCTCGCGGGGTGCGGCACCTTCCGCGGAGCGCGCCTCTACGAGAGCGGCACGCGCGCCCTCGAGCAAGGAGACACGGCGGCCGCCATCGCCGATCTCGAGCGCGCCGCGCAGCTCGTGCCCCGGGCCTCCGAGATCCAGAACCACCTCGGGCTCGCCTACGCCGAGGCGGGTCGCGACGGAGACGCGCTGCGGGCCTTCCAGCGCGCGGTCGACCTCGACTGCGACAACCTGCCGGCTCAGCAGAACCTGCGCGCCGCGCGGACGCGCGCCGCGTCGGCCTCGGCGTCCGCCGCGCCATGAGCCGCGACGACGACGAGCGGCCTCGGCTCTCCTGGAGCGAGATCGACAAGCGCCGCGACCGCCCGGGCCGGCGCGACGAGCGCGAGAAGCGTCCCCAGGGCGCCGCCGCAGAGGCCCGCGCGCGCGCCGCCGCGCAGAGCTACCTGAAGCAGCTCGACTCCTCGCTCTTCGCCAAGGGACCGGCCGGCGCGGCGGGCGAGCCCCTGGCGCGCGCGGTGCGCGAAGCCCACGGCGGCCCGCGCCTCGCCGGCGCCTGCGACGCCTACCTCGCCGTGCTCGGCCCGCCGCGCGACGCCGCCCTGGCCGCGTTGTTCCTGGACGCGCCGCGGCGCGAGCTGGTGCTCGCCGGCCTCGCGGGCCTGGCGGCGCTCCGGGAGGCCGGCGGGCTCGAGCTCTCCCGCGCGCTGCGCAGCCAGCTCCGGCTGTGCGCGGGCGACGCCGACGACGAGATCGCATGCGCCGCCGAAGCGCTGCTCGAGGGCGCCTGAGCCCGTCGCTTGCCCGGGGCGACGCCATTTCGTAGGGTCGAGGCGTGCCCCACGACCTCGAAAAGAAGGCCCTCGCCAGCTATCTCGAGGACCACAACCTCAAGCACACCAAGCAGCGCGAGGCGATCCTCGAGGTGTTCCTCGAGGTCGAGGGCCACATCACCGGCGACGAGCTGCACCGGCGGGTGCGCCGCAAGCACCCGCAGATCGGCTACACCACCGTCTACCGCACCATGAAGCTGCTGTGCGAGGCGGGGCTCGCCTCGGAGCGCCACTTCGACGACGGCGTCACGCGCTTCGAGATCCAGCACGAGCACCACGACCATCTGGTGTGCCTGCGCTGCGGGCGCATCGTCGAGTTCGAGTGCTCGATGATCGAGGCGGCCCAGGACCGCATCGTGAAGGAGTACGGCTTCCGCCTGCTCCGGCACCGCCACGAGCTGTACGGCCACTGTCCGGCCTGCCGGGACGACCGAGAGAGAGCTCGCTGACGGAGGGATTCGACGCCCGGGTCGGCGGGTTGGCGGCCGCCGTCGTCGAGGGCGTCTGCCGGCGCCCGCGGGCGATGCTCGTCCTGGTCGGCGCGCTGAGCCTCGCGCTCGGCGCGTATGCGGCGCGGAACCTCGGCGTGAATGCGGACCCGCAGTCGATGGTCTCGGCCGACCTGCCGTTCCGCGTGCACGAGCGCGTCTTCAGCGAGTCGTTCCGCGCGGCGAGCGACGAGTTCCTGATGCTGGTCGACGGCGAGAGCGCCGCCGTCGCGGGTCGCGCCGCGGAGTCCCTCGCCGAGCGCCTGCGCGCCCAGCCGGAGCTCTTCGAGCGCGTGATCGTGGTGGGGGGCGGCGCCTTCTACGACCGCAATGCGCTGCTCTACCTGGACGTGCCCGAGCTCGAGGAGTTCGTCGACCGGCTCGCCGCCGTGCAGCCGTTCCTCGCCGAGATCGCCCGGGACCCCACCCTCGTGGGCCTCACCGGGCTGCTGCGCCAGGCGGTCGCCGCGCGGCGCGACGGCGAGGACCTGGGCATGGACCTGGCGGCCGCCCTCGACCGCGTGAGCGCCGCGGCCGAGGCCGCGCGCGAGGGGCGCGCGGCGCCGGACCCCTGGGGCGACGCGCTGATCGGCGGCGAGATGTCGGAGGAAGCCAGACACCGGGTGGTGTCCGCTATCGCGCGCCGCCACTTCGACCAGCTCCTGAACGGCGAGCCGGTCGTGGCCGCGATCCAGCAGGCGGCGGCCGAGCTCGAGCTCACGTCCGAGCATGGCGTCGAGGTCCGACTCACCGGCACCGAGGTGCTGAACTTCGAGGAGCTCGCCCTGGTCGCGAACCAGGGGCGCTGGGTCGGCATCGCCTCGTTCGTGCTGTTCGCGTTCGCGGTCAGCTTCGCGCTGCGCTCGCCGGGAGTGGTGCTCGCCCAGCTCGCGGCGCTGCTCGCCGGGCTGCTCTGGACCAACGCCTTCGCCGCGGCGGCGGTCGGTCAGCTCAACCAGGTGTCCGTGGTCTTCAACGTGCTGATCGTCGGCCTGGGCGGCGAGCTCGGCATCCACTTCTGCCTGCGCTACGCCGAGCTCGCGGGTCAGGGCCGCACGCGCGCGGAGGCGCTGGCCGAGACGGCGCGCAGCATCGGCAGCTCGCTCGTCTCGAGCGCGGGCACTACCTCGATCGGCTTCCTGGTGTTCCTGCCCACGGACTACCGGGGCGTCGCCGAGCTCGGGCTGATCTCGGGTGCGGGCGTGCTGCTCAGCTTGCTGGCGACGCTCACGGTGCTGCCGGCCGTGCTCTGCCTCGTGAAGGAGCCCCGCCCGCGCCCGGCGCGCGCCTGGATGCTGCGCCTCGAGCACCTGCCGGTGCGCCGGGCGCGCGCGATCCGCTGGGGGGCGCTCGCCGTGGGCGTCGTGGCGGCGCTGCTCGCGCCGCGCATCCACTTCGACCACAACCCGATCCACCTGCGCGACCCTGCGAGCCCCGCGGTGCAGGCGTTCCGCGACCTCGTCGCGCGGAGCGAGGTCACGCCGTGGGCGATCGACGTGGTGATGCCGAGCCTCGCCGAGGCGCAGCGCCTCTCGGAGGAGCTGGAGACCCTGCCGCCCGTGAAGGTGGCGGTGACCCTCGCGGACTACGTGCCCGCCCGGCAGCCGGAGAAGCGCGAGATCCTCGCGGGCGCGGCGCTGTTTCTGCCGCCCGTCGCGGAGCGCGCCGCCGCGCCGGACGCCGCCACCCAGCTCGAGGCGCTGGCCGCGCTGGAGCGCGAGCTCGCGCGCACCGAAGGCTCGGACGACGCCCGCCTCGCCGAGGCCGAGCTGCGCCTCGCCCGCGCGCTGCGCGCATTCCGCGAGGCGGCGCAGGCGTCGGGCCCCGCGGACGCCGCGCTCGCGCGCCTGCGCGACAACGCCGTCGGCTCGCTGCCCGATCAGCTCGCCGATCTCGAGCAGGCGCTGGAGCCCGAGGAGGTCACCCTCGAGAACCTCCCGCAGGAGATCCGCGACCAGATGCTGGCGGCCGACGGGCGCGCGAGGATCCAGGTGTTCCCCGCGAAGGACGTCTTCGAGGGCGAGGCTCTCGACGAGTTCATGGCAGCGGTCTCCGCGGTGGCGCCGAACGTCACCGGCCCGGCCGTGAACCTCGTGAACTGGGGCGAGGTGACCTCGGGGGCGATGCAGCAGGCGCTCGCGGTGGGCCTTGCCTGCATGTTCGGCTTCCTGTTCCTGCTGTGGCGGAACGTCTGGGACAGCCTGCTGGCGTTCTTCCCGCTGGCGCTGGCGTCGCTGGTATGCGTCGCCATCATGGTCGCGCTCGGCCAGCCCTTCAACTTCGCCAACGTGATCGTGCTGCCGATGTTGATCGGCATGGGCGTCGACAACGGGGTGCACCTGGTGCATCGCCATCGCACCAATCCCGAGGAAGTGGACGTGCTCGCGACGAGCACCGCGCGCGCGGTGTTCTTCGCCGCGATCACCACCATCCTCTGCTTCGGCAGCCTCGCCTTCGCGTCCCACCGCGGCATGGCGGCGCTCGGCCAGATGCTCACCCTCGGCGTGGCCGCGACGCTGATCTGCTACGTGGTGGTGCTGCCCGCGGTGCTGGCCCTCGACGACGAGCTGCGCCGCCGCCGGCGCCGGGCCTGATCCCGCCGCCGGCCCTGGCGCGGCGGGGGCCCGGCCTCCTATCGTCGCGCGCGAGGGGGGATCCATGAGGGTGCTGACGCCCGCATTCTGTCTGCTCGTCGCGTTGCTGCTCGCCCAGGAGGCGGGCGCGGATTCGGAGGGAGCCGCCGGGAAGCTGGTGGCCGTCGAGGTCCTCACCACCGACTCGGACGTCTACGCGCTCCGCCACGCCCGGATCGTCGTCGAGGAGAGCGGGAAGGTGCAGCGGGAGTACCTGCTCGGCGGCGTCAGCCTCTGCCCGAACGCCGACGTGAGCGACGGACAGATCGACATGCTGGTGCGCGCGGCGGGCAATCCGAAGCTCGCGATCAAGCCGTTCTACAAGGCCGGCAATGGAAATTCGCGCTGCCTGGTCGGGTTCGCGCTCGGCGCGAAGAAGCAGGTCGCGGAGATCACGCAGTAGGCGGGGGCTCGTCTCCGAGCGCCGGGCGCGCGCGCTGCAGCAGCAGCCGCGCGCGCCAGAGGCGGCGCTGCGCGCTTCCGCCGGGGTCGGCGTCGGGCGCGCGGCGCAGATCGTCCTCTGCGAGGGCGAGGGCGCACTCGGCCGCGCTCGCCGCGAGGCACAGGGCTGCCGCGGCGTCGCGGCGCGCCTCCGCGGGCCCGTCCCTCGCGAGCTCGGCGGCCAGGGTCGCCACCTGGGCGCCGCGCGCTGCGAACTCGACGGCGGCGTCCGCAGCGGCGGCCGGCTCCGCGCCCCGAGGCGCAGCCGCGAAGAGCAAGGCCCGCAGCGTGGCGGCGCGGCTCGCGATCGTGCGGGCCCGCTTGCGGAAGGAGTCGGGGCCCTCCCGAGCGGCGAGCGCCGCGCGCGCTTCGACGAGCGCTGCGGCGAGGCTGCTGGTGATCGCCGCGGCTCCGCTCGCCGACAGGGCCTCCGCGTCGGGCACCGCCGCTTCCTCCGACACCGTCTCCGCGAGGCCCGCGAGATCGACCCGCCGAATCGAGCCGACGGCCGCCTCGAAGGCGCCCTCATGGCAGAGCCCGCCGATCGCGGCCTCCTCGTGGCCGGCGAGAGCCGCCTCCACGCAGGCCCGACGCACGGCCTCCGCCAGCCGTCGCGCCGAACCCGACGCTCCCTTCGCGGTCGTCACGCGTCAGCCCTCCTTGCCGTCGACTCGCGGCCGCACGAGGATCGGCGCATAGAGGACGGCGAAGAGCCCGAAGGCCGCGGCCCAGAGCAGGCCGCCGGCGAGCAGCAGCGCGCCCTGGACGGAGCCGGTCGCGATGCCGGCGGCGACTCGCGCCGCCGCGCCGCCGTGCACGAGCGCGTAGCAGCCGATGGCCCCGCGCGGGAGGATCAGCGCCCGCCCGGTGTGTCCGAGGCTCACGCGAGTCACCACCGCCAGGATCATCGAGCCCATCCCTCCGGCGGTGAGGGCGTGCAGCCCGGCGGTGGGCGGCACGGCGCCCGCGAGATCGCCGGCCGCCACCAGCGCCAGGCCGAGCGCGACCCACGCCATCCCGGCGTGGAGCGACCACACCAGGGGATCCCGCCCCGTGCGCAACGTCTGCCAGCCCGTCATGCGCGCGGCCACCGCCAACGCGGCCGCGGCGGCCAGGGCGCCGCTCGCGGGGCTTCGCGGGGCGAGCAGGTCCGTCGCCGCCAGCAGCGCCACCGCCGCGACGGCGAGCCGGTCGAGCCAGGGGCGCGACACCGCCCGCGCGTCGACGCCGAGGCGGATCAGCGCGTTGGTCGTGAAGGGCGGCGTGATGCGGCCCCCGATCACGACGACCAGCACCACGACGACGTCGGCGGTGAAGCGCAGGGCCCGCGGCGCCGAGTCCGCCGAGAGGCCCAGCGCCTGGGCGTGCACCGCCGCGTTCGCGAGCGCCAGCGCCGCGACCAGGGCCAGCACGCCGTAGTTCCGCCACTGGCCGGAGCGCCAGAGGGTCCGCGCCAGTGCGGCGGCGACGAGCGGAAGGAAGGCGAGGTCTAGCGCCGCCACGACGCCCGCGGGCAGCCGGCCGGCGCAGAGCATGGCGAGCCGGCCGAGCACCCAGACCGCGAAGAGCGCCTGCAGCGGCCGGCCGCAGAGCGCCGGGCGGCCGGTCCAGACCGGCGCTGCGGTGAGCAGGAAGCCGGCGATCGCCGCCGCGACGACGCCGAACAGCATCTCGTGCCCGTGCCACCAGAGCGGCGTGAGCCAGGCGGGAGCCGGCACGGCCCCGCGCCAGATCGCCGTCCACGCCGCGGTGACGGCGAAGGCGTAGACGCCGACTCCGAGGAAGAAGGGCCGGAAGGCGCGCCCCCAGAGCGCCGTCGCCGCCGCCTGCCGAGCCGCCCGCTCGCCCGTCTCGATCTGGATCGGCATGCCGCCCGCCTAGCCGAGCGCCGGCGCGAGCTCGGAGCCGCACTGCTTGCACGTCGCGGGCCCCCGCTCGGACCAGCCCGGGCGGCCGGGGGTCCAGCGCCCGCAGGACGCGCACTTGCGGGCGCGGTCGTGGTCGGCCGTGAGGACGAAATCGCCGAAGGCGCCCTCCGTGCACCAGCGCCGGAAGCCCGGCATCAGGACGGTGCGGTGGAACTCGTTGTCGATCCAGCGGCCTACGGCGTCGCGATCGCTCCACAGGGTCGTGAACACGTAGCGCCTCTCCGCGGGGCGCTCCCAGACCGTGGCCTGGAGGCAGCCCTCGATCCCGCGCACTTCCTCGAGGGTGCGGCCCAGGTGGCGACGGAACTCCGCGTCGCCCTCTTCGGAGCAGCGGAACTCGGCGAGCACCAGCAGCGGCTCCACGGCGAACCGCTACGACGCTTCGAGCAGCCGCGCCAGCGATTTGCGTCGCCGGGCGACGAGGTCGGCGAGGGTGTAGCGGTCGAGCACCTCGAGGAAGGCGCCCAGGGCTTCGCCCAGGACGGAGCGCAGCCCGCACGCCGGCTGGATCGCGCAGCGGCTGCTCGGGGGGTCGAAGCACTCGACGAGGTCGAAGCTGGCTTCGCTCGCACGCACGACGTCGCCGACCCCGATCGCCTCGGGCGGCCGCGCGAGACGGAGGCCGCCGCGCCGCCCGCGCACGGTCTCGACGTAGCCGCGCAGCCCGAGCTGGTGCACGACCTTCATCAGGTGGGCCTTCGAGATGCCGTAGCTCCTGGCGATCTCTTCGATCGTGACCAGACGCTCGGGCGCCAGGGCCAGGTAGATCAAGACCCGAAGCGAGTAGTCGCTGTAGCGGGTGAGCTGCACGAGACGCCTCCAAAAAAGGCATCCAAAATATATCTTATCGCTCCGCGAGACGCTCAGATCGGATCGCCCGCGGCCTCCGGCTGGTAGGTGACGGCGACCACGCGCAAGCGCCGCGTTCGGGCGCCCGGTAGCGGCCAGTCGATCGCGTCGCCGACGGAAAGACCCAGCAGCGCGCTTCCGATCGGAGCGAGCACCGAGATCCGATTCTTCTCGGCGTCCGCGTGCCCGGGGAACACGAGGGCGACCTCGCTCTCGGCGCCCGACTCCTCGTCGACGAAGCGCACCACCGAGTTCATCGTGACGAGGTCACTCGGCACGTCGGCGGGGTCGACGATCTCGGCCCGCTCAAGCTCCTCGCGGAGCGCGTCGAGATCCGGGCGCGGGCCGAGCTTTTCCAGGAGGCGCTCGAGGCGTTCGTGGTCGAAGCGGGAGAGAACGACGTGCGGAAGGGTCGCCATCGAGTCACTCTCGCGGCTCTCCCCGCGGGCGTCAAGGGCGTGGCCTCCATCGCTTTTTAAGATATATTCACAATATATCTTACGTCAGGAGGAACAAAAGTGTCGAGCGTTCTTTCGCGCCCGTTCCGCCCTATCGAGCTGAACGGTGCAGCATTGGCTTCCTTCTCGCTGCCGGCGCTCGCCGAGGGTCTCCAGCGCGAGGCCGAGTACGCGCGCTCCGGAATCTCCGCCGTCACGCTCGCGCGCGACGCGCACGTGACGCTGGTCCTCGTCACCCTGCGCCAGGGCGCGCGGATGCGCGAGCACCGGGCCCCCTCCGCGGCCACGGTGGTGCTGCTCTCCGGCCGCGCGGCCTTCCTGGCCGTCGACGGCGCTCGCAGCGAGCTCGAGCCGGGCTCGCTGATCGCCTTCTCGGCCGACGTGCCGCACGCCGTCGAGGCGCTCGAGGACGCGGTGTACCTGGTGATCATCGGGGGTCGAGAGCGCCCGAAGCGGGGAGGAGAGGTCCATGAGTGAGAGCGCCGCCACGCCCCTCCGAGGCGAAACGCCTGCTCGGCGCCGGCGACCTGCCGAGCGCCGCCGCGCGCTTCGGCGCCTTCCGGAGCGACCTCGAGCGCCACATCGTCGCGGAGGAAGAAACCGACCGCGCCGCGCGCACGGCGGGCGGTCTCGACGAGCTGCTCGCCGCGCTCCGCGAGACGTTCGGGCTCGGCTCGGCCGCGGCTCCGATCGCGGAGCTCGCGGGACGGTCTGCGCCGGGCGCTGGCTAGACTAGAGCGCTTCCGCCCCCTCGTTCACCCAGGCCTCGAGGTCCGCGGGCAGCTCCGTCGCGTCGTGGGAGAGGTCGCCCATCTCGGGGCCGAAGTTCGCGGTGAACATCTCCGAGAAGTGGGCCTCGATGCGCGGGCTGAACAGGCCCACGGCGCGCAGCGTCGGG
>Ga0105107_10003030_pt1 | contig 11120 bp, 3 predicted proteins | sample PPLLaktember2015_6_FD_79335 | JGI IMG/M metagenome (GOLD analysis project Ga0105107, IMG submission 79335) | Freshwater sediment microbial communities from Prairie Pothole Lake near Jamestown, North Dakota, USA - PPLs Lake P8 Core (1) Depth... | ecosystem: Environmental > Aquatic > Freshwater >... | reverse complement strand
TATTTCATCAACAGATGATGTACGCATAACCAGTGTCGGCAAATTTTTAAGAAGATATAAGCTTGATGAACTCCCCCAGTTTTTAAATGTTTTTTTGGGGGAAATGAGTTTGATAGGACCGAGACCAGAACTGTCTAAATATGCTGAGTTTTTTAAAGATGACTATTCTTTGATTCTTACTTTAAAACCGGGGATCACCGATTATGCTTCGATAAATTTTAAAGATGAAGCATTATTATTAAAGGATAAATTGGAAAGTGAAAATTTTTATCTGACAAAAATTCTTCCTGAAAAGATTTTTTTATATAAAAAATATTTAAAGGAAATAAGTTTAATTACTGATATCAAAATACTTTTAATTACAGCAAAAACAATTTTCAAATGATGAAAAATCCGTTCTTTAAATCTTATTTTATTCGCAGAATAACTTTTTTGTTTTTTGATATAATAGCCTTTTCAACATCTCTTATTTTAGCCTTCGAAATAAGGTTCGAATTTAATCCCCTACTTGATTTTAATTATAATCTCTTATTCTTTCTTTTAATTTTTTTATCGGTCAAAATTTTAGTTTTCTTTTCGCTACGGCTTTATGATATATCCTGGCGATTTGTTTCACTGCAAGATCTTGCTAATATAGGCAAAGCGATTCTTTTCAGTAATGGTATACTTTTTATAATTATTTATGGATTTAATTTAAGCCTGTTCGAGAGTTTCCCGAGAAGCGTCCTTGCCATTGATCTGGTGTTAAGCTTTATGCTTTCGTCAGGATTTAAAATTTCAAAGAGAATGTACCTTGAAGTTATGCGGCAAAGCATTGGGAGGTCAGATTTAAAAAGAACTCTAATAATTGGGGCTGGAAGCAGCGGGGAACAGCTTTTAAGGGATATTAATAGAAGCGATACAAGAAGATTTTTTCCTATCGGTTTTGTTGATGACGATTCCTTAAAACAAAATTTATATCTTCAAGGAATTAGAGTTTTGGGTACTACAAAAGATCTATTTGAAATTATTAAGCAATACAGAGTTGATTCGATTTTAATATCTGTTCTAACTGCAGATCGGAAATTTCATAGGAAAATTTTAAGCATTGCCCGTGAAGCCGGTGTGATGGATGTAAAGGTTGTTTCAACCATTAATGATATCTCCGATTCAATAAAAGTTAGGATGCAAGATGTTCGTGATATTGATGTTAGTGATTTAATTGGCCGCCAGGCTGTCTCTATAAATACAAAAATTATTAGTAATTATTTAAATAACAAAAGAGTAATGATTACAGGAGCTGCCGGTTCAATCGGATCTGAAATTGCACGGCAGGTCATTTGCTACGATCCTAAAGAAGTTGCCATAGTCGATATTAATGAAAGCGATCTTGCTGATCTTGAAATACAATTAAGTCAGGTTTTTAAATACATCGAAGTGAGTATGTATCTTTGCGATATTTCGGATAAAAATAAAGTAGATAAGATGTTTGAATCATTCAAACCAGATGTTGTCTTTCATGCTGCTGCTTACAAACATGTCCCTGTTATGGAAAAATTTCCAGAAGAAGCTGTAAGAGTAAACATAATAGGCACACATAATCTTGCGACTGCTGCAAATAGATTTAATGTTGGTAATTTCGTTTTAATTTCTACTGATAAAGCTGTTAATCCAACCAGCATAATGGGAGTTTCAAAAAGAATTGCTGAGCATATTGTAACTGGAACTGGAAAAGCAAGCTCTTCAAATTTTGTTGCAGTTAGATTTGGCAATGTAATTGGGAGCCGCGGAAGTGCTTTACCTATATTTTTAAATCAATTAAAAAATGGGGGGCCGATTACTGTAACACACCCGGATATGAAGAGATATTTTATGACTATACCTGAAGCTGTTGCTTTAGTTTTACAAGCTGCGGCTACCGGAAAAAATGGTGATGTTTTTATTCTTGATATGGGTGAACCAATAAAAATTGTAGATCTTGTAAGGGACTTAATTCTACTTCACAATTTAATTCCCGATAAAGATATTAAAATTGAATATACAGGAATACGAGAAGGCGAAAAATTATTTGAAGAAGTTTTAACTGCTGAAGAAGGAGTAATTTCAACCCCGCATGAAAAAATATTTAAAGCTAGAATGATATGTCAGCAAAACCTGGAATCAATAGAGATTATGATTGATGAGTTTAAAAGTTTAAATGGGCAAACCACCAAAGAGGATTTGAAAGCTTTATTTAAATACTATGTCCCTACATTTCAACCGCCTCATGATAAAAATGGTTTGTCTGAAGAGATAGATGATTCAACTTTTATTCTTTCGCAAAAGGATAGAAAGTGGAATTAGTGTGTACTATTATTTAATAATAAGTTTCATTCTATTCAATGAATGAATCTTTTCTTCAAAGATATTTCATAGTTTTTTTCCTATCGATTTGTTTCTATTTAAATTTATTTGCCCAAGTTGAAAATGTTCCCGTTCACCATCCGGTTTACCCTTTCTTAAAAAAAATGCAAGTAAAAGGAATCTTAAAAAATTATGATGATATAATTATTCCTTTCTCCAGACAGGAAATAAATTCTTTTTTAATTCAAATTGATAGCAGCCGGAATAAATTAAGTATAGCAGATGGAGACTTCCTCGATAGGATGAAAGAAAGGTTATTATCGAAGAATGAAAAGGGAGTAGATCTGTTTGATAATTTTCCCGATGAACTTGACAATAATTTAATCGCTGATAAAGAAAAACATTTATATCATTATAAAGATTCTTCTATCTCTTTTTACATAGACCCGATCATAGAGTATAAGTTTATTTACTCAACTCCTGGGAAAAGTAATAGTTCTTTATTAAATCTTGGTGGCGGCCTTAGGGTTTCATATAACAATTGGTTTGGATTTTATCTTACAGGCACTAACGGAACAGTTTTTGGGAATCGTGAAATCGCAAGATTAGATAGAAGAGTTGAACAAAGCTTCACATTCAATAATACAAAAATTAATTATTTCGATGGTACGCAAGGTTACCTTAAACTCCATAAGGATATTGTTAATTTTCAATTAGGAAGAGAAAGGATTTTATGGGGCAGGGGATATCTAAATAAAATGATCCTTTCCGATAACCCGCAGCTTTTTGATTTTTTGAAATTTGATCTTACTTATAAATCTCTAAAATATAACTTCCTTCATGCATGGCTGGTTCAGCCCAAAACAACTCTCTTTATCGATTCACTAAGAGGATATGCTAGAAATAAACCGGCAAAATATTTTGCAGCAAGCAGACTCAGTTTCACCCCAAATGAAAAATTAGCATTTGGCATTTCACAGATAATTATTTATGCTAACCGACCATTTGAAGCTGCTTATTTAAATCCCTTTTTATTTTGGGAATCGGCGCAGCGTTCATTAAATGATCTTGACAATTCCTTACTTTCATTAGATGGAAAATATTGTATCGCCGACGGCTTAGAAATAAGTTCAGCTATTTTTATTGATGATATACATTTTAAAAAAATATTTAAAAATTGGGCCAATATTCAGAACCGGATTGCCTGGCAAGTAAGTACATTTTTAACCGATCCATTAATCTTTAATGATCTTACATTTAAGGTAGAATATTTGCAAATAAGACCTTATATATTTATTCATCCCGGTTTGGGAGAATCTTTAACATATACAAATAATAGTTATCTTCTCGGTTTCGATCTTCCACCAAACTCAATCCGTTTTTCCACCGAAATAAATTATAGATTCTCCGGTAAATTTAATATGACTTTTAGGTACGATCATTCAATACATGGAAATAATATTTATGAAGACGGCTTATTAGTTAAGAATGTAGGAGGTAATATTTATGAAAATAATCGTATAACAGATTCTGAAATTGCTTATCTGCTTGATGGAAAGAAAGAAGTGATGGATTATTTCACAATAAATTTTATTTATGAATTTTTATATGGGTTATATTTCCAGGCTGAATACCAATATAGAAGAAATACTTTCGACAAGAACAAAATAGACCAACACATTACGTGGGGAACAATATTCATTAATTTTGAATAATTAATAAATAAATCTTAGGTGATTTTTTCGCCTTGACCTGTTTTTATTAAAAATCTAAGTTACTCACACAAATTTCTAAATAATAAGGGACTTAATGAAGTCATATACTTGGCTGATCTTATGCCTACTTGTACCAATCCTATCAACAAAAGCTCAAAATTATAAAATACTTGAATCAAATTCTGAATACATAAAAATAGAACTTAACTTTGAAAATCATTATAAAATTAAGGATACCCTTTTTGAAGGAAGGAAGTATAGTTTCATTACTGGAGATGACTATGCATTTAGAAAACCGGGTGAACCCTGGCTGCCGACTGTTTATCTGAATATAGGCATACCTTTCAATTCTAATCCGCAAATTAAAATTCTTAGCTTAGATCAAAAAAATATTTCGCAAGTATTTATTATTCCTTATCCTGATTCTTTAAATCAGCCAATTGAAAATTTTAATTTTGATGGGGCAATCTACAGTTCAAATTATTTTTTTCCTAAACTGCCTGCAAATATAGAATCCACATCTATAATGAGATATGCTCGCATGGCAGGGTTGATGATATCCCCATATCAATTTAATCCGGTTAGGAGGGAAGTTATTTTTAATAAAAAAATAGTTGTAAAAATCGATTATTCATATGACCAAAATATTATTCAGAATTTTACAAGAATCAGTGATCCACTGACAGATGATATTATCAAATCGAGTGTAGTTAACCCTAAGGAAGCAATTAATTTTACCGGGAAATTATTGAATGGTACTTTTGCCCCTTTATCTTCCGATACTGTCTGGTATGATCCTCAAAAAGATTATTACAAAATTTATTTGAAGGAGAAAGGGGTTTATAGAATAACTTATGATCAATTGATATCTGCAGGTGTTCCTGAAAATACAGGATTGCAGCTAGGGAAGCTTGAGATAATAAATAATGGTATAAAAGTTCCATTAGATATAATTGATAATGACAATAATGGTACATTTAATTCCGGAGACTATTTTAAGTTTATAGGTAGCCCCCCAAAGCCAACAACTCCATATACCTACTCTGATATTTATAATTATGAAAATATTTATTGGTTTTCCTATCAAGCTGACACTTTATTTAGTTATAAATACATTGATGGTTTTCCAGTTAATATTGTAAATGAAATAAATACTACCATTAAGACAATACATTATGAACAAGACCGTTGGTATGAAAGATTAGGTTATGCTCCTGATGATAAAAGAGATTTTTGGCTATGGGAAGATGCAGAAGCAAGAGATAGCTCAGAGTACAAAATATTTCTGTATTGGATACTGGATAGTCTATATCATTACATTAATGATATTTATCCACAAATTAATGTTAGAGTAAATATGCAGGGAATATCAAATGTTACCTGTAATTATGCAAAAAGTCATAGTGCTTTTGTTAAGTTTAATGGGGCAAAGATAGGGGAAAAATTATGGGAGGCACAAAATTCTGCTCTCTTAGAGGCTTCATTCAATATTTTAACATCAACAACTCCAAATGGACTTGTCCTTTTTGCTGATCAGAATAAATTTGAAGTTGGATTAGATGGACGAACATGTGATGGTAATGATAATATTAGAATAAATTGGTTTGAAATAGATTATTGGCGCTGGAATAGAGTAAGAAATAACAATTTTATTTTTACTAGTCCTCCCGACAGCATTGGGAAGAACTTCTATTATCTTTGGCGTTGGTATAGTAATAATATGAAGATTTATATCCCTTCAAGAGGTGAAGTCATTTTTAATCCAAAAATATTGAATGACAATGATCTTGCCGTGCAATTTTCAGATTCAATTTCCACGCAGACAGAATATTACTGCTATGCAGACGAAGCATTTCTAGAACCGGATTCAATAGTTAAAGATCAATCTTCTGATTTGCATAATATTGCAAATGGAGCCGATTATATAATTATTACTCACCCTAAATTTATAAGCGTTGCAGAACGCTTAGCATCCTTTAGATCATCAAACTTGTCGGGCTATTCCTCTCCAAGAATCAAAATAGTGGATGTGTTGGATATTTATGATGAATTTTCGTTTGGTTTATTAGACCCATATGCGCTCAACTATTTTGTTAAATATGCTTTTGAAAATTGGCAGACTCCTGCCCCAGCTTACATAGCTTTATTGGGTGATATGAGTTATGACTACCGGCCAATTTATATAAGTAATCGCCCCAACTTTGTTCCATCTATTCCTTATCAATCGGTTGAGTTTGGTCAAGCACCAAGTGATAATCTAATTGTTGCAGTAGCAGGAGATGATATTGTTCCCGATTTAGCAATTGGAAGGATATCATGCGAAACTGTAGAAGAAGGAAATATCCTTCTTGATAAGATAATCAATTATCCGGCAGATAATTCCAAGGGGTGGAAACAAAATACATTATTGATCGCATCGGGTTTAAGCAACTCTGATGAAACTGCATTCGGTTTTAATGATCAAAGTCTTTCTTTGGATAATTCCTATGTCATTCCAAATGGATTTACATCAACAAAAGTGTTTCGATATCCCAATAAACCCGAACACTTTCCATTTCAAGGGGAGGGACCTCAGATTAGAGCTGGTTTTAATAATGGAGCTGTTATTGCGAATTATTATGGACATGGCGGTGGTGGCCAATGGGATCTTGTATTTATTAATGATGATATTTACCAGCTAGAAAATGGAAACAGACTGCCTATTGTACTAAGTGTTACTTGTTATACTGCTCATTTCGATAACCAGGATATTTTTGGTGAAAAATTTAATAAGGTTCCGGGAAAAGGAAGTATTAGTTTTTTTGGTAGCTCCGGTTTAACATGGTGGCAGGCTGGTACATATATAAACAATTGGATATTCGGCGAAGTGTTTAAAAACAGAAATTATGTTTTCGGTAAAGTAGTTCTTGCAGCAAAAAATTTATCTGTAAATACCGGATTCATAAGCAGTCAAATTGCATTACTTTCATTATTAGGGGATCCGGCTTTGGAATTGGCATTCCCAAAATATCCGGATTTCGAAATAAAATCTTCTGATATTTCCATTTCACCACAAAATCCGCTTATAAATGATACGGTTTCGGTCATTATTAAATTGAGGAATCTTGGCGTGGCGTTTCAAGGGGATTCCGTTTCTGTTAGGCTTTTTGAAAATGTTGCCGATGAAGCCCATTTAATAGGGGAGAAGAAATTAGGAAACTTTGGCGAATCTGCAGAAACAATGATAACATGGATTCCAAAAGTAGCCGGGCTGTTTACATTACTAGTAAATATTAATACTGTTGATACCATCATGGAAGGTGATATCTCTGATAATATTGCATCTGCTGATTATGCAGTCTATAGTTTCGGTGAACCAAATACTGTTAAACCTATAAATGGTTTTTTTTCAACCGATGGTCAAATAAATTTTGTTTTTTCAGATGTCGGTTCGCTCTTTCAGAAAAATTTCAAATATTATGTAGAAATAGATACAAGTATAGAACTGAATTCTCCTTACAAAATTACATCGCCAGAATTAACACCAGTTAGTGGTAATGTTATATGGAAATCACCTGCTCTGCCAGAAGGCGAATATTTTTGGAAAGCAACTATATATGATGAGGCAGATACTAATTACAGCGGAGTGAGAACTCTCTCAATAGGTAATCAAAACGGAATAGGTTACTATGCTAAGAAAAAGCAATTAAAATTTTTTTCTGCTCAGAATATAAATTTTTCTGATCCTTTACAAAGCCTTATTCTTAACACAGAACTTCTACCACCAAAACCAACCAACAAAAGTTCTTTAGATACGATAAATATTAGTTTAGCTCCTACCGATAGTGGTATTACGACTTTTACTAATGATGGTTCGTATTTTTATTATAGTCATATAGCTTTTTATAAAAGCGGTGGATCAAGTGAAATATATAAGATTGGAACCGGTTTAAATGGAACCGAAAAGGGGAGAAATTATGGGCCGATTCCTAATGTAGATATAATGATTAAGAATCAAATATTTTATCATGGTGATGGTTTTTTGTATGCTGCCACAGGTGAGATAAATAGTTTGTTAAGAATTAATCCAGTTACCGGAGATACCCTCAGTATATTTATCCCGGATGGTTTACTTCCTTCGTTAGATGGATTATTAAAGAATAGTGGTTTTTATATAACTTCAGATGGACAATATGTTTACAATCTTTCACCCGGATATGGAGAATTAAGAAACAAATATATTCTAAGAATATTTGATCCTTCTCAAAATTGGGTTAAAATTAGTGATGATATTGTTTTATCCGGATCATCTGATCAAGGATTTTCCGGTTTCTTTGTTGTTAATGGCTACTTACTGACTTTGGAAAGCATTAATCCGGGTTATATGCGAAGGTACAAACTATCAAATGAAGTTTTTGAAGAAGAATGGCTCAGCTTTTTTCCTACGAAAGATTTTTACACCATTTGTTATGATTGGATGAATAATTATGTATATATATCGTCATTCAGGCCAAATAACATTCCGCATCAACCTGCTTTTTTCAGATTTACCGGTACATACCAGGAAGCATCCGGTTCAATAGCTACAGAGCAAATTGGCCCTGCACTTAAATGGGACACTATTAATTATGATTTGGATGCAACAGGATCAGCAGGAAGCTATAAAGTGTTTTTGCTTGGAAAAAATAGTGCAAGTCAAAATTGGGATACGCTTCGGACTAATATTTCAACTAATACATCAGTCAGTGATATAAACCCAAATGACTATAGATATTTAATGTTGAGTTTTGATTTGGTTGATTCTTCTTTCGGTGCAAGTGCACCAATGAAACTAAAATCTGTTTTAGTTAATTATTTTCCTTTTCCTGAAATATCTTTGTCAAATAATGAATTTTCATTCTCAGCGGATACACTTTTGCAAGGCTTCCCGATTGATATGAATTTAATGGTGCATAATTTAGGATATGCAACTGTGGACAGCCTTCATTTGAATTTCTTTAACAACGGAGCCGATTCTGCTTTTTATTCACCTACAATTTCTATTCAGCCAGATTCTTCAAAGCTTGTTCATTTAACACTTCCAACTAACAATATTATTTTTGATAATAATGTAAAAGTAATCGCTTCATTATCTGAACCTGAATTTTATTCATTTAATAATTTAGCTGAAAGTAAATTTTTTATTTCAAGAGATTCGATCAATCCTTCATTCACAATTACTGTTGATGGGAAAGAAATAATTAATGGAGATATTATCTCACCAAATCCTGAAATTCTTATTACACTTAAGGATAATAGTCCTTTACCTCTTGATACAAGCTTATTTACTATAATTTATACTCACGATAAAACAAGCGAACCGCTCGGTTTTTATAGGCCCGATGTGCAATATACTTACACACCTTTTCCTAATTCCCAGTCTACAATAAAATGGAATCCAAAACTTCCCGATGGAAAGCATACGCTTGAGATTTTAGCTAAAGATGCTTCCGGGAATTTTTTCGATACAACATCTTCGCGAACTTTTTTTTATGTTTTCAATACACCTGATCTAAAGAATGTATATAATTATCCTAATCCTTTCAAAGAGGATACTTATTTTACCTTTGAATTAAGTTCAATATTGCAGCAGCAGCTTTATATAAGGATTTATACTGTAGCAGGAAGGTTAATAAATAGTCTTGATATACCTCAAAATCTACTTAAGACGGGCTTCAATAGAGTGTATTGGAATGGAAGAGATTACGATGGAGACGAAGTTGCAAATGGGGTTTATTTTTACAAAATTGTAGCTAAAATTAATGATGTTATTAAAACCGAAACACAAAAATTAGCGAAGGTTAAATAATTTTTATTTTTTAAAAAATAATAATTATATGTTTCTTCCTTCTTCGGAACCTCTTTCTTTTTATTCGTCTGTTTTTTCATAATAATAAAAAATTTAAAGGTATCAAATGTGTGGCATTATCGGGTACATCGGCGAAAAAAATTGTGTTCCAATTCTGATTAACGGATTAAAAAGATTAGAATATCGCGGTTATGATTCAGCAGGTATAGGAATTATTTTTGATAGCCAATCCTGTATTGTCAAGAATAAAGGGAAGGTTTCATTGCTCGAAGAAAAATTAGGACAAATGAATTTATCCGCACCGCTTGGGATTGGCCATACAAGATGGGCTACACACGGCATTCCAAATGAAATTAATGCTCATCCTCATTTCAATAGTCGGAAGAACCTCTTTGTAATTCATAATGGGATAATTGAAAATTTTAGAACTCTGAAAATCGGTTTAGAAAAGCTGGGATATAGATTTATAACTGAAACCGATTCGGAAGTATTAGCACATTTAATTGACAGCTTCTTAATAAAAGGACTTCCTTTATTCAAAGCCGTCCGTTTAGCTTTAAGTGAAGTTGAAGGTACATACGGTATTGCAGTTATATATGAAGGTGAGCCTGATAAAATTGTTGCGGCGAGAAAAGGATCTCCTCTAGTTGTTGGTTTAGGTGATAATGAAAATTTTGTTGCTTCCGATGTATCGGCAATTCTTGCGCACACAAAGCAGGTAGTTTATTTAGAAGATGGTGAACTTGTCGAAATTTATAAAGATAAATTTTTTACTAAAACTATATCAGATACCGAAGTTGAAAAAGAAATTCATGAAATAAGCATGACATTAGATGAGATTGATAGAGGCGGCTATGATCACTTCATGCTTAAAGAAATTATGGAACAACCTGAATCTATTCGAAATTCCATGAGGGGAAGACTTCTTTTTGATCAAGGTACATCCAAGCTTGGTGGGCTCGAAGCAGTTGAAGACCAGCTTGTTAATTCAAAAAGAATAATTATATCTGCTTGCGGGACTTCCTGGCATTCCGGTTTAGTTGGTGAATATATGCTGGAACAATTTGCACGTGTACCTACGGATGTTGAATATGCTTCTGAATTTAGATATAGGAATCCAATTGTTACAAAAGACGATGCGGTATTTTTTATTTCACAAAGTGGTGAAACAGCCGATACGCTTGCTGCCTTGCGTGAGGCTAAAATGAAAGGTGCTTTAGCGCTTGGCATTTGTAATGTAGTTGGCAGTTCGATTG
>Ga0105107_10003029_pt1 | contig 11120 bp, 11 predicted proteins | sample PPLLaktember2015_6_FD_79335 | JGI IMG/M metagenome (GOLD analysis project Ga0105107, IMG submission 79335) | Freshwater sediment microbial communities from Prairie Pothole Lake near Jamestown, North Dakota, USA - PPLs Lake P8 Core (1) Depth... | ecosystem: Environmental > Aquatic > Freshwater >... | reverse complement strand
CGGCGGATGTCATTATGCAGGTAGCTGTCTTAACTACAGACATTCATGCGGCAATTGTCCCTACCTTAAATCTCCAGGAGAAAAAGATTTTTCATTCAAGATTTTAAAAAAGAAAAAAGAACTGTTCAGGGACATTAACATTACAATCGTAACACCAAGTAATTGGCTCAAAGAGTGCGCAAAGAAAAGTTCACTCTTTGAGGACTTTAAAGTTGAAGTAATACCCTATGCGATTGATCTCGATCTATATAAACCAATGGAAAAATCTCAGGCAAGAAGGCAACTAAATCTTCCCGATGATAAAATATTAATTCTGTTCGGATCAATGAGTGTTACGGATGAAAGAAAAGGATTCAGTTTTTTCAGAGAAAGTTTGATAAGTTTATATAATCAAAAGCCTCAGTTAAAAGATAAAATAAAAATTATAGTTTTCGGACGCACTGAAGAAGAAATAAAAAAAGATATTCCTTTTGATATGCATTTTTGGGGAAGAATTTCTAATGATAAAACTCTTGCTACGCTTTATAATGCTTCTGACTTTTTTGTTGCACCATCTTTAGAAGATAATTATCCAAACACTGTAATGGAATCATTATCTTGTGGTTTGCCTGTTGCTGCTTTTAATTCTGGCGGTCTGTCCGATATGATTCATCATAAACTAAATGGATATTTAGCTGAACCTGCCAATACTGAATCATTAAAAGATGGTATTGACTGGTTAATCTTAAATAAAGATGATATTATGTTAAAAGAAACAGCAAGAAGATTTGTTGTTGAGAAAAATGATCCTAAAAAAATCTCAGATAAGTATTTCCAATTATACAAAACAGCTTTAAAAAATAAATAAACTATCCAGGTTTTATTCCCTCAAAACCCTTGCTAAATTTTCTGCAATTTTTCTTCTGTCGTATTGACCAACGTATTCCATATTTGTTTTAAAAATCTTTGCATGTTCAAAAAAACCTTTCGGGTCCTCATCATACCTGTATATCATTCCTGCATTAGATTCTTTTATTATGTTTTTAACTTCTTCATTATCATTTCCGAAAGCTAAAATAGGTTTTCCTGCTCTCAAATATTCAAAAAGTTTACCCGGAACATGCCTTTTTTCTGTTGCACAAACCAGGAGGTACGAGGCTTTTAGTAATTCTTCTATCATTTCTTTGTAAGGCAGAAATCCTGCATATTCTGTAAAGGGTTGTAAGCTATTTCGCTCGATCTCTTTTTTTATTAAAGGACTTACTGTTCCGATAAATTTTATTCTTAGATTTCCTCCTCCATCTATCTCTTTTCTTATTCTTTTCCAAAGCTGTTCCGGGTTCTGGTAATCGAAAATATTTCCTGCATGAACGATAACCTCCTCCTTCTTTCCAATTTCTCCCTTTCCATCCTCCATCTCCCATTCTCCATCTTCCATCCTAAAATCTTCTTCATTAAATCCCCAGTAAAGAACGTTAGATTTCTCTTTCAGGAATGGATATTTTTTCACATAATCTTCTTTTGTTGACTTTGTAACAAATATAACTTTGGAGGCATGTTCCATTACTTTCTTTTCCAGGTAGTTATCTGCTTTAATAGTTATTTTACTTCTTTTTGCACTCTTGTAATAAACTATATCAACCCATGGATCAATTAATATAGGAACAAACGGTAATTTAAATTTTTTACTTAAGCTGTAGCCGACCAAATGCGATGAATGGGGAGGACCCAGTGATATTATTACATCTTTTTGTTCCTCCTTTAGAATTTTTTTTCCTTTTGGAACTGCTGAAAAATACCATCCAACACGTGCATCAGGTACAAATAAATTAAATCTAATCCAGACAGAAATTTTATGTGCTAAACTTTTATTCTCAGTTGAAATAGTTTCCGAAGATATTAATGGATCCTCCTTACTTTTTCCTGTGAATCTTTTATAAAGTTCAAACGGTTCAAGTGCTTTTGCTTTGTAAACTTTAAGATCAGGTGAAATTTTTTTAAGAAGGCTTTCATCTTTATATGAAGAAGTTTCTTCGGTTGTAAGAACAGCTGGTTCCCACTTAAATTCAGGTAAGTACTTTATTATTTTAAGCGGCCAGTGAAGGGTGGCTTTGCCGGATGGCGGCCAATAATATGTTATGAAAAGAAGTTTGTTCATTCACAAAAAGTTTAACAAAAAAAATCATTATGTTAATCAGCAAGTTACTAAATTCTTAATTGTTACATTCAATGTTATTCATTTAAATCAAATGGAAAAGAAATAGTGTATGCTAATAGATATTGCAACTGCTTCACCCCCCTATAAAGTACTTCAGGAAAAAGCCGCAGCCGAATTAAAGAAACGGATGAGTGTTCGTCCGGCTATCGGAAGATTAATTGAATCAGCCTCAGTACATTCCGGGATAGATTCACGGTATATTGTAATCCCTGATGCAGAAGAGGGTAATGAAAAAAAATTTTATTCAAGTAATGGAACTTATATTCAACCAGATACGCGTATAAGGATGAATGAGTATGAAAAGTGGTCTAAGCTGTTAGCGAAAGAAGCAGTATCAAAATTATTTGAAGTGAATAATTTTAATCCTGAAAAACTGGAACGATTAATTACTGTTACTTGTACCGGTTTTTTTGCTCCCGGTCTTGATTCATATTTAATAGAAGAATTTAAAATCCCTCAGAGTATAAAGAGAATAAATATCGGTTTTATGGGGTGTGCCGCTGCTATAACCGCAATTAATTCTGTTTATGATGCTTTAAACTCAGCCAAAGAAAAAGAACTGAATTCATTATTGGTTGCGGTAGAATTATGCAGTATACATTTACAGACCCAGCCTACACGTGATAATATTTTAGCTAATTTGATTTTTGCTGATGGTTGTGCTGCTGCATTATTCTCTAATTCAAAGAGTGAGATAAACAGGTTTGAAATTATTCATACGGAAACTTTTTTATTTAATAATTCTGCTGATTATATGGGCTGGAAAATCGGCAATTTCGGATTTGAAATGATTCTTTCCTCAGAACTCCCTAAAATAATTCTTGAATCTGCCTCACCTCAATTATTAAAAATAATTTCTTCAAAAGGAATTGATAAAACTGAAATTAAATACTGGGCTCTTCACCCGGGTGGCAGGGCAATTCTTGATTCACTTCAAAACGGAATAGGACTTACTGATGAACAGATGCTGCCTTCGAGGAAAGTTTTAAAGAATTTCGGGAATATGTCTTCAGCATCAATTTTGTTTGTTCTTAAAGAAATTTTAAATTCATATGAATTAAAGAAAGTTGAATACTGCTGTGCAGTTGCATTTGGTCCTGGCTTAACCATGGAAACGGTAATATTTCGGGTAGTATAGAAAATGTTTTTTAAGAGAAGTTATCGGAAGGAGATGATGGATGATTTCTCAATTAATGATAAGAGGATAGATGAAGCTCTTAAAGAGCTGAAAATTATCAATAAATATTTAGGGGGTGCAGCAACTACAAAAAAAGGATTAAAAAAAATCTTAGAAAGATATTCTTTAAGTTCAGTTAAAATTCTTGATGTTGGCGGGGGCGCATCTGATGTTCTGCTTGCTTTAAACGAAAAAAAACTGAAAATATTTTCGAATGATATAAATAAACGTATTACAAAATACGTTAAACAAAACTCGCCGGAAATTGATGTGGTTTGTGCAGATACTTTTAATCTGCCTTTCAAAAAAAAACAGATTGATATTGCGCATCTTTCATTATTCATTCATCATTTTAATGAAGACGAAATAAGAAAAATTCTGTATTCAATTTCATTAACTACACAATATGGGATAATAATAAATGATCTAAGGCGTTCTGTTCTTGCTTTTACAGGAATAAAAATTTTAACATCACTTTTTTCAAAAAGCGAGTTTGTAAAAAATGACGGTCCACTATCTGTAAAAAAAGGATTTAATAAAAAAGAAATAATTAAAATCTTAAATGAACTGAAATTCAATTATGAAATAAATTATAAGTGGGCATTCAGATGGCTTGTAATTATTTATTTAAAAAATGAGAATTAATTTTGATATAGGAATAATTGGAGCTGGTCCGGCAGGCTCAACTGCTGCCGCATATTTAGCTTCTTATGGTTTTGAAATTTGTCTATACGAAAAAAAAATATTTCCCCGTGAGACTTTATGCGTTGAATTTTTATCGCATGAAGTTATACATTTATTAAAGGAACAAAATCTGTTTGATAAATTTATTTCATTAAATCCTAATAAGATAAATTCATTCCGGTTATTTAATAAATCAGGTGAAAGTTTATACAGCAAATTTGAGTTTGAAGCTTTCGGGTTAACACGTTCTTTGTTTGATAATCTTTTGCTCACCAATGCAATCAAAAAAGGTGTAGCCGTTTACCAGCCTGCAGAAGTGAAAGAGATTATTAATAGAAAAGATTTTTATGAAATAATAATTGAAAATGATGGGAGAATACAAAAAAAAATTCATGTTAAACATTTAATTGCAGCATATGGGAGGAAAAATCCTTTAGATAATTTTTTTAAAAGAAGATTTACAGTTTACAAATCAAAACTAAATGGTATTAAATTTCATCTTTCTGAAAACGAATTAACAAATATTTTGAAAGATGAAATTCATATTTATACAGGTGATAAAATTTATTGCGGAGTAAACATAGTGAATAATAATAAAGTCACTTTCTGTTTTCTTGAAAAAAGAGTTACAGGGCATCCCCCGCCAAGAAAACAGTTAATTGAGCTTCAGGAAAAGAATAAAGCATTTAAGAAGTTATTTAAGACCGTGGAGAAAAATATTTTTGATGAAGTTCCTGTTTATGGGACAGGTAATATTTATTTTGGAAAAAGAAATCTCATTGAAGATGGAGTTTTTATGATTGGAGATGCTGCCGGGGTTATTGTTCCTCTTGCAGGTGACGGAATAGGAATAGCGATGGAATCCGGAAAATTGATTGCAGATCTTTTCAATAAAAAGAGAAAAGAAAATCTTGCCGATAGTGAACTGAGAAATTTATATCAAATAGAATGGAATAATTTATTTCTTAAAAGAATAGGAAAAGCAAAAGTTATTCAGAACATTATCATGAATAAATTTTACAGGGGAACAGGGTTTCAGCTTTGTAAACTTTTTCCCGCGTTAATGCCTTACTTTGTAAAATCTACCAGAAATATTCCCGGGAAAAGATAATAGTTTTATCTTACTGCTCAACTTATTTATATTTGAATATGAATTTTAATATTAAAAATATCTCTAGATTCGTAGTAGTTGGCGACAAACTTTTACTAAAGCCTGAAGAGGAATCAAATAAAACTACCAGCGGACTCTTTTTACCGCCCGGCGTTTCCGAAAAGGAAAAAATTCAAAGTGGGTATGTTATGAAAGTTGGTCCCGGTTATCCTACCGCAGCAAACATTGATGATGAGCCATGGAAAGAAAAAAAAGAGCCTGTAAAGTATATCCCTTTACAGGCAAAAGAAGGTGATCTTGCTATCTTTTTACGTAAAGAAGCATTTGAAATTGAATTTGAAAAAGAAAAATTTCTAATTGTTCCTCAATCCGCTGTTCTTCTTCTAATAAGGAACGATTTTGATTTAAGCGATTAAAAAGGTAATATTTTATTAATTATTACTTTCAACCGCGAGTATTTTCCAATATAAATCGGATCCTGTTCAAGGTCTTCATCAATATATGAATCCGCAATACTGGTGGATTCATCGCTAACGGCTATTAAATATTTTTCCAAAGTATCTTTGGAATCTTTTTGTGAAACCGGGAGTCTCAGGTCGCAGCAAGTATCGTAAAGTTCCTCCCAGGAACGATTATTATGGTTGTTCATTTCCATTGTGACTCTCTCTCTCTTTTTGTTAAACTTATTTCTTATTTCTTATTTCTCAAAGAAGAATTTATTTTCAGTTTAACAGAATTACGCTTAGTATAACAATAAACAGCACGGGAATAGAAAACTTTGTAAGTCTTTTTTTAAGACTACTGCTTTTTTCAAACGAACCAACCCAGTCGCCCTTTTCAATTGACCATTCGGAACCGTTTTTATCCATGTATTTCATACTTTTTACCCTCATCATTCATACCAAGACAGAATTTTATAACCGTTCGATTTCAGGTTAGCTTTTACGGTTTCTATTGCATCAAGGCTGTATTTTATATTCATTGTACCGGAAGTTTTTATATCAACAAGTTTACCGGCTGCAATAATTCCACCAATCACTTGGTTGGTGCCTGTGGATTCAAAGGATAGATCGGTGTTTTTATAACAGAGAATAATTCCCTGATACTTAAAATTACCTGCGAATTTAACATCACCATTAATAATAAGAATACCCGCCCCGCTGGTTTTATTAATTGTAATAGATTTATTATAGCTGGCTTCTGCATTAACAAGAGTTATAACAGGTGTACTAAGGCTTCCCAGGTCTGCCCCATTAGGTATATCATTTATAAAAGTCTGATCTGCCGCATTAGCGAGGTATTGATATATCTTACCCCAGTCCATTCCTAAGTTTGTAATTTCCACGCTTGGATGCCCAATGTTTCCTGTTGATTGGATAAGACCAATTACTTTTTCAGGCTTTGACAAACCGTTGAGGATGGCAGTTCTGTCAGCGTCTGAATCCACACTTATTCCTGGAACTGCAGGCTCACCAGACCCTAATACAGTACCATTTAAATCGTGGTTTGAACCATTGACTTCCATATCTCCCGTAAGTTTGGTATTTGTAAAAGCGGTGGTTGTAATATAAAGGCCGGCCGGAACATCAGGAAAAGAAATGGGTTCCAGATAAGCATCTGCAACGGAAGTATGTTTCACTCCCTCGAAATTTGCCACTGATGTTACCCTGACATTAGGTAATGTTCCTTCAAGTTTAACCGTATAAGTACCGTTAAATAAATTTTCTTCTCCTGATTTAGTATTAATCAGTGAAGGATTTTTGTAAAGTTTTTCAAGATAAATTTCTACCCCGGAATTAGCTATAAGCCGTGCCTGGGTTTGTTCGAACATATTTATTGTTGTCCGGGAGTTTTCATTTGAATTTGAATTTAATCTTAATGTAAAGAATGAAAGAATTCCCCCTAATCCTAAAACAATTATTAGTGAACTTTTTCCCATTATATATTCCTCGGATGTATTGTAAATTCCCAGTAAGTAAAAAGTGAATCTATTTTACTTGCAGCATTATTTATTACAGGCTCAACCGGTTCAAGCCACATTTCAGTTTTAATGAATCGTATTTTGGAAAGATTATTTGTTATCGTACTTAAGCTGTCGAGATATGTAAATTGTAATTTTACCAGCCCAAGCGATGGACCACCTAATGAATCACTATTATTTAAGACCCTTACCAGAACTCTATCTCTAGGATTTACTGTTGCTATTGCATATGATGGGTCTGTTAAGAAGTACTCAACGGTATCGACTATACCATGACCTGTTACGCCTGGTTTTTCTAAATCACCTATAAATTTTATTTTTTCCTTTTCTGCAATTAGAACTGATACACTATTATTCATATAGCCGAGTTTTCGCATATCGTAATTAATTATTTCAGCGAGAGTCTTTGCATTCTGCTGCAGCCTTAGCTCATTGTCTGAAAAATAACTTGCATTGGTAATAAAAAGATTCTGTTTGATAACCAGAAATAGAAGTAAACCAGCAATTACAGTTGAACCTAAAATATCTATTAGTACACTCATAACTTTAATTCTTTGAATGAAGTGAAAATATAAATGATATTGTAACCGGATATGCCAAATATTCATTGGAAACAGTTACACTTACTTTTTTAAAATATGATGGATTAGCTGAATCGTCTCCATCTTCTTCAGCATAATTTATTTTACTAATAATATTGTAGCCTTCGGCATGTGGTAAATCAACGTTTTTAGTATAATTATGATAATCATCAATATCATCAAAATTAGGCCATATTTCTCCATCTTTTCCCAAAGATGCAGTTTGAGTTAATTGGTTTTCAGCAATAGCCTGGAAGTCAATGGTACGTTCATCAAAAGCTTTTTGTTTAATTTCTTCAATAAGATCATCAGCGAGTGAAAATGCTGTAAGGTAAACTTTATTTTCAACTTCAAATGTATTATTGCCCAGCATAACAGAGTTAAATTGAAGAGACAATATTGCCAATAATGACATTGCTCCTATTACTAAAAAAGATTGAATATTACTCATCGTATTCCATAAAACTTTTTAAACTTGATCAGTTCAACTAACAAATAAACCCTTCGTAGTATTGATCAGCAATAAATATTCCCTAATATCATTTAGATATGCATTATTTTCGGTCAACCTTTTTGATACATAGCAGTTTTTAATAGTAATTTTTACAGTTCAAGTGATTTTTACTGTACTGATATTTTGATACACATACTGATACAGGAATTTCATCCTCATTTTTTTTATTTTAAAGTAAAGAGAAAAGTTTTAAATCATCAGCAGGGAAAAAAATGGCAGCCAACATAGAAATGATTAATAAAGTTTATTTGGAATACAAGCAAAAATTATCCTCAGTCCGGGAAATATTAAATCATCCTTTAACATTTAGTGAAAAAATTCTCTACGCACATTTATGGAATAAACCTGAAAATGAATTTGTCCGGGGGAAAGATTATGTTGAGTTAGCACCCGACCGTGTAGCTATGCAGGATGCCACTGCACAAATGGCGCTACTTCAGTTTATGTCTGCCGGCAGAAAAATAACTGCTGTTCCCTCAACTGTTCACTGTGATCATTTAATTCAGGCTCAGGTAGGTGCAAAAGATGATTTGTTAAGAGCCAATGAAGAAAATAAAGAAGTCTTTGATTTTCTGGAAAGTATATCAAAAAAATATGGAATAGGGTTCTGGAAACCGGGTGCCGGCATTATTCACCAGGTTGTACTTGAAAATTATGCTTTCCCCGGCGGAATGATGATCGGAACAGATTCACATACTCCAAATGCAGGAGGATTGGGAATGATTGCAATTGGTGTTGGTGGTGCAGATGCTGTTGATGTTATGGCAGGAATGCCCTGGGAACTTAAATGGCCTAAAATTATAGGAGTTAAACTCACGGGTAAGCTAAGCGGATGGGCATCTGCCAAAGATGTAATTCTTAAACTGGCAGGTATATTAACTGTTAAAGGCGGAACTGGTGCAATTGTAGAATATTTCGGTGAAGGCGCCTCCTCAATTTCATGTACAGGTAAAGGAACTATTTGTAATATGGGTGCAGAGATCGGTGCAACAACTTCATTGTTTCCTTTTGATGACCGGATGGCTGCGTATTTAAGAATTACGGACAGAGCTGATGTTGCAGCTCTTGCTGAAAGTAATGCAGATGAACTGGCAGCTGATCCTGAAATTTTAGTAAACCCTGAAAAATATTATGATCAGGTTGTTGAAATAAATCTTTCCACACTTGAGCCTCATCTTAATGGACCATTTACTCCCGACAAAGCCTGGCCGATTTCAAAAATGAAAGATGCGGTAAAGGAATTTGATTATCCTGATACGATTAAGGTTGCTCTTATAGGAAGCTGCACCAACTCCAGTTATGAGGATATTGACCGGGCAGCAAGTATAGCTAAGCAGGCTTTGAGTAAGGGTTTAAAAGCCAAATCACAGTTTACAATTACACCCGGTTCAGAACAGGTAAGAGCTACAATTGAAAGGGATGGTCACCTTGCAATACTTTCAGAGTTTGGCGGGTTAATTCTTGCTAATGCATGCGGTCCTTGTATAGGTATGTGGAAAAGGATGGATATTAAAACCGGTGAGAAGAATACTATTGTTACATCTTTCAACAGGAATTTTGCAAAGAGGAATGATGGTAATGCAGAAACACTTGCGTTTGTTGCCAGTCCTGAATTAACTACTGCTCTGGCAATAGCAGGAAGACTTTCATTCAATCCTTTAACTGATGAAATTGAAAACGATAAGGGAGAAAAAGTAAAATTAGATCCTCCTTCTGGTGAAGAACTTCCTCCAAGAGGTTTTGAAAAAGGAGAAAGTGGATTTATTCCTCCTGCAAAAGATGGAAGTAGTATTGAAGTTGTCGTTAAACCTGATAGCGAAAGACTTCAATTGCTTAAACCTTTTGAACCGTGGGATGGAAAAGATTTTACGGATCTTCCTGTTTTACTTAAGGCACAGGGGAAATGTACAACAGATCATATCTCCATGGCTGGTCCCTGGTTAAGATTCAGAGGGCATCTTGATAATATCTCCAACAATATGTTCATAGGTGCAATAAATGCATTTACAGGTGATGCCGGAAAAACAAAAAATATTTTTACAGGTGAGTATAAATCTGTACCGGATGTTGCCCGTGAATATAAAGCAAAAGGTTCAGGATGGATTGTAGTTGGTCATGAAAATTACGGTGAAGGTTCAAGCCGTGAGCATGCTGCTATGGAGCCAAGATATCTTGGCGGTAAAGCAATTATTGTAAGAAGCTTCGCGAGAATTCATGAAACAAATTTGAAGAAACAGGGAATGCTTCCTTTAACATTTGCTAATCCTGAGGACTATGATAAGATTCAGGAAGAGGATAAAGTAACAATCCAGGTTTCCGCACTTGCACCCGAGAAACCTGTAAAGATGGTCGTTAAGCATAATGATGGAACAACAGATGAAGTTATGTTAAACCATACAATGAATGAAGCCCAGATAAAATGGTTTAAAGCCGGAAGTGCACTTAATTTAATTGCGCAATCAAATAAATAAAGCAATTCCTGGATTCCTCTGATTATTCAAAGTTTATAAGTTCCATACATAGCTGCTTTCAGCATCGTACCAGGACAAATAAATTTCCACGTTTGGATTTTCGGTTCTTTCTTTCATTTAAAAGAAACCAAATTGTTTCTTCCGGGTAATACAATTTTTAGAAAATAAACCAAGAATAATTAAGGGCACTAATCAGAAGCACAATAAAATAGTCAGTAAAAAAATTGATATAGTTTTCATTCTGAGGTATTATTATTTTAAATCATAGTTTATTTTAAGAAAAATGGATTTTAATGACTTTTCTAAATCCGGCTGTATTATTCGGTTTATTGGCTGCTTCCATTCCTGTGCTGATCCATCTTTTAAATCTCAGGAAACTTAAAAAGATTGAATTCAGTACTCTT
>Ga0105107_10003028_pt1 | contig 11122 bp, 8 predicted proteins | sample PPLLaktember2015_6_FD_79335 | JGI IMG/M metagenome (GOLD analysis project Ga0105107, IMG submission 79335) | Freshwater sediment microbial communities from Prairie Pothole Lake near Jamestown, North Dakota, USA - PPLs Lake P8 Core (1) Depth... | ecosystem: Environmental > Aquatic > Freshwater >... | reverse complement strand
CTTCCAATGTCGTCCGGACGTAGCCCTTCTCCCGAATCAGCGCGCGGGCAGCTTCGAGAAGCGCGGTCCGGGTCCGGTCGCGCTTGTCGCCCTTCGGCTTCTGGCGGGATTCCGTCGATCGCGCGGTCTTTCTATCATGACGGTGCAGCCGGCCTCCAGCCTCGAAACCACCGTTCACGCGCTTGTTGCCCGGGGCCAGCTGGCCGGACTCGTCGCGCTGGCCTGGCATCCGGGACAGCCGACCCACGGAGTCGTCGTCGGACGGAGGGACGTCGACCGCGACCTGCCCGTCACTCGCGACACGATCTTCAGGATTGCGTCGCTGACGAAGCCCATCACGACCGTGGCCGCCTTGACGCTGCTCGACGAGGGCCGGTTCGACCTCGACGAGCCCATCACGCGCGTGGCGCCAGAGCTCGCGAACCTGCGCGTTCTTCAGGATCCGGAAGGCCCGCTCGACCATACGCTCCCGGCCGGGCGGCCCATCACGTTCCGCGATCTGCTCACGCACCGGTCCGGACTGACCTACGGCGAGTTCCATCGCGGTCCGATCGGCGCCGCGTATGCGGAGACGCTCGGCGCGACCATCGACAACGTGCTGTCCCCGGACGAGTGGATCGCGAGACTCGCGACGCTGCCGCTCGTCGATCGACCTGGCGCTTCGTTTCACTACGGCGTCTCCACGGACCTCCTCGGCTTCCTGCTCGCGCGGATCGAGGGTTCGCCGCTCGGTGCGGTCCTGTGGCAGCGCGTGCTCGACCCGCTGGGGATGCGAGACACGGGCTTCGTCGTGCCGCATGACAATCGGCATCGCCGAGCCGCGCTCAGCGGCTTCGACGACGCCGGCCGCTTGATCACGCTCGACCGGGCGCCGGGTGGCCACGCGCTGGCGGAGCGTCCGGAGTCGATGACGTTCGAGTCTGGTGGTCAGGGCCTCTGGTCCACGGTCGATGACTACCTCGCTTTCGCGCGCCTGTTCGTCGGCGCCGGGGCCGTGGACGGTGTTCGCATCCTCCGACCCGAGACCTGCGCCCTGATGATGTCGAACCAGCTCACTCCAGCGCAGCGAACCGGGGCCCGGATGTTTGGACAGGCACTGTTCGCCAGAGGGCACGGCTACGGCATCGGCGTGGCTGTGGTGATGGAACCCGACCAGGCCGATGCCCTTCGCTGCCGCGGGGGCGTCGGCACGGTCGGATGGCCCGGCGCCTACGGGAGCTGGTGGCAGGCAGAGCCCACCGACGGGTCCGTGCTCGTCTTCCTGTCGCACAACATGGTCGAGCTGTCGCAGCTGGCGCAGGGCATCGGTCTTGCCACCTGGAGCGCGATGGCAAGCTTCCACGCCCTCGCGTCACCACAGCATCCTGATCGCTGCAGCGAGTAGAGTCACACGTATGACGAACCGGAACTCCGCCCACCGGGCAGCGCGCCGCTTGCGGGTCACCCGATTCATCGTCGTACTGACTGTTGTGATCGCTGCAGCACGCACCAGCGCCCAGGCGCCTCCGGATGCGCAGCTGCCGCCAGCCATCGCTCTCCCACCCGCGTTCGATCGCGTGCTGCGCGATTACGAAGCGGCGTGGCGCGACGGTGATGGGCCGCGGCTGGCGGCACTGTTCACGGAGGACGGCTTCGCCGTACAGAGCGGAAGCCCGATCAGGCGCGGACGCGCCGCGATTGCCAGCGGCATTACGAAACCGGGTGGCACGCTGCAATTGACCGCGTTCGCCTACTCATCGTCCGGCGACGTCGCCTACATCGTCGGCGGCTACCGGTATCCGACGACGGCCGGCGCTGGCGGCCGCTTCGTGCTGGCATTGCGAAGCGGTCCCGACGGGCGGTGGCTGATCGCCGCTGATCTCGACAACAGCGGTCCTCGCCAGGAACGCTGAGCCGACGGTCGGCTCGAACTCCAGGGATCACACCCTCAACATCCCCCGACCCAGGTAATTCGCGTTCGACGTTGATCAGGGCTCGCTCGAGGCGAGCACGTTCCAGTTCACCGACGCGCTGACGGCCTCGCCGCTGCTCAAGCTGAGGCTCACCGCAAACGTATGATTGCCTGGCCCGAACAGCAGTCCGCCGAAGTTGCCACACCGGATCGTCGTGAGCCCGCTGGCGGTGCGTCCAAACGTCGCGCAGGCGACGACGTAGCTGGTCACGTTGATGCCGTCGAAGATCACGCTCCCGTTCACGATGGTGCGTCCCGGGGCGTTGAGCAGCAGCACCATGTCGAACCGTTGCTGGGTGGTGTAGACGCCGCTCCTGGGAATGATGGCAAGACCCGCGTTCCCCACGGCCAGACTGTCGATGGCGGGCATCCCGTCGCCGATCGCGCCGACGAGCGATGCCGCTCCAGTCGTCGTGTTGATCGTGTACAAGCTGGTCGCCCCGGCACCATCTCGCATCGCGGCGAACAGGGTCCCGTCCGGCGACATGTCGAGTGCGTAGGCGGCGGTACCGCCTGCGGGATCGGCGCTGCTGAGCGGCACATTGAGTGGGCCGACGCTGGTCACGACACCTCCATCGGGACTCGGCACGCCTTGAGGTCCGCCGATCCGGAACAGATTCGGCACGCCGACATAGATGCCGTAGAGCGTGGTCTGAGCCGCGCCGGCCGTCTGGTTGTCGTAGGCGATCGCATCGAGCGCGAACGGGAACCCTGATAGCGGCGTATCGTTGGCCACGAGGGCGCCCGTGTCCGGATGCAGCCGCGCGTTGGTGCTCCCGTTGTTGGTGACGCGCACGCGGTCGGCGACCGGGTCGAAGCTCATCCCCCAGAAGCTCCCGCCATTTTGAACGTTGACGGCGGGACCGACCGGGCTCGCGGCACCTGTGACTGGATTGATGAGATACAGGCGAACCTGCGTCGTGATCGTTGCCGGCGCCGCCAAGCCGTAGAGAAGCCCGTTCGCGGGACGAACGTCGATTCCGCGGATGACTTCGCCCGCCGAGAGCCCGGTAATGGGCAGTGACGAGACGATCGCACTCGGATTCTGGCTGTTGAACAGCACGAGCGTGTTCGCTCCCCGAACCACGCCCAGGAACATCGTGCCCTGCGCCGACGCGGTGCCCGGGACGACCGTGACCCCCACGAGCAGAAGGAAGAGTGAGACAACCGCGATGTGAGGTGGGGGGACAGCGCGTCGATGATATTCGGCCGCGGGGCCTGACCGCAACGCACTCGGCGGAGCCGTGCTCAATCGCGGCGACGAAGACGCCATCATCGTCGGCACGGGCGCCGAATGAGGTTCCTCTTTCCCCGGCACCGCGATCCATCGTGTGCTCCAGTTGTCACGATAACCATACAGATATGGCAAAATAGTATGGCATGAAGAAGACCCTTCACATCGATGAGCGTCTCCTCCGCGAGGCCCGATCCGCGAGCGGCGCCCGGAGCGACACCGACACGGTCCGGCTCGGACTGGAGGCCCTGGTCCGGCAAGCGGCCTACGAGCGGCTGCGCGCCCTGCGGGGAACCGAGCCGCGCGCCGCGACCGTCCGACGGCGGCGCGAAGCGCCGGCCACGGTCAGGCACTCGTTGGCATGATGGTTCTCGTCGACACCTCGGTCTGGATCCGGTTCCTGTCCAACCGCGCGCCCTATGCCGCCGGCCTGTCGGAACTGCTGAGGCAAGGCGAAGTCTCCGGCCACGACTTCGTCTTCGGCGAACTGCTCATAGGCGACAAAGGCGGTCGTCGTGCCCTGCTCGCCGACTACAGCCTGATGCATCAGACGCCCGCGGTGCCTCACCATGAAGTGGTCGCATTCGTTCGCGAGCGCCGACTCCACGGCCGGGGCATCGGGTGGATCGACGCTCACGTTCTTGCCTCCGCGCTGGTGGGACGAGTCCGCCTGTGGACGGCCGATCCACGACTCGCTGCCGTCGCCCGAGAGCTGGGCGTCAGCTTCGAATGAGCCGAGCCAATCCCCTATAATCAACCGGCTTCCGTGTCGTTAGCAGTCGGTTCCCGACTCGGCGCATACGAGATCACCGGCCACGTTGGCGCCGGCGGCATGGGACAGGTGTGGCGCGCCACCGACACCACGCTTGGGCGCCAGGTCGCGCTCAAATCCCTCGAGGACAGCTTTGCCGCGGATCCCGCACGGCTGGCGCGGCTCGAGCGCGAAGCGCGAGCACTGGCCGCGCTTAATCACCCGAATATCGCGCAGATCTATGGGGTCGAGCGATCCGGCAGCACGCCCGCGCTGGTGATGGAGCTGGTCGAGGGCGTGACGCTCGCGGAGCGCATTGCGCCGGGACCATTGCCGCTCGACGAGGCGCTGGCGATCGCCAGGCAGATCGTCGAGGCACTCGAGGCCGCGCACGAACAGGGGATCGTTCATCGCGATCTGAAGCCGGCCAACGTCATGGTGCGGCCCGACGGGGTCGTCAAGGTGCTGGACTTCGGGCTGGCCAAGAGCGTGCAGCCTGCGGAGGCCGCGGGCGAGGGGCTGCCGACACGATCGGCGGTGACCGAGGCCGGTCTGATTCTCGGCACCGTCGCTTACATGTCGCCCGAGCAGGCGGCCGGGCGACCGGTCGACGGGCGAACCGACATCTGGGCCTTTGGCTTGATCCTCTTCGAGATGCTGTCGGGCCGGCGCGCCTTCGCCGCCGCCAGCACGGCCGAGCTCCTCGCCGCAGTGCTCCGCGCGGACCCGGATTGGAACGCGCTGCCCGAGACACCGCCGCGGATCCGGATGCTCCTGCGCGCGTGTTTGCAGAAAGACGTCCGGCAGCGCCTCGCGCACGTACAGGACGTCCGGCTCGCCCTCGACGGCGCGTTCGAGACGCCCGCGCTCGTGGCTGCGGAACCAGGATCGAAGCCGCGCAGTCTGGTTGGCCCGGTCGCGATCGCGATCGTCGCTGCGATCGCGGGCGCTCTGGCGACGATGGGACTCTGGCGGCCCGCACCGAGCGGGAGTGGCGGTCCGATCCGTTTCAGCCAGGTCCTGCCATCGGGGCTGAACTTCGCCTACCGCGGCAACCACGTGTTCGCCCTGTCGCGAGACGGGCAGCGGTACGCGTATCTGACGAATCGCGGCCTCTACGTGCGCGCGATGGACGAGAACGATGGTCGCCTCCTGCCCGGGACCGAGGACGGGCTCAACTCGCCGTTCTTCTCGCCAGATGGCCAGTCGGTCGGCTATTTCCAGCGCGGGCAGTTGAAGCGCTTCGCCCTCAGCGGTGGAGCGCCGGTGGTCATCGCTTCCGCGCCCGACCCGTTCGGCGTGCACTGGGCCGCTGATGGCTTCATCTACTACGGAGACCGTCAGGGCATCATGCGGGTCAGTTCCGGAGGCGGCCCACCGGCACTCGTTGTCACCGCGAACGGCGGCGAGCAACTGGACAGTCCTCAATTGCTGCCGGGCAACGACACGCTGCTGTTCAGCGCATCGAAACCGTCCGTGTTCACGCAGCGCAACCGCTGGGATACCGCTGACGTCGTGGTGCAGTCGCTCAAATCCGGCACGCGCAAGGTGCTGTTCTCGAATGGCGCCGATGCGCGATACGTGAGGAGCGGCCATCTCGTCTACGCCGTCGAGGACGGCCTGAACGCCGTCCGGTTCGATGCCACGACGCTCGAGACGAAGGGCGGACCCGTCTCCGTGCTGGTCGGCGTCAGCCGGACGATAACCACTGCCAGCGCCAATTACGACGTATCAGACGGAGGAGCGTTGTTCTACGTCGTCGGAGTGGGCGCCGCGACGCGCAGTCCGCTGACGTGGATCGATCGCGATGGACACACCGAGGCGATTCCCGGCATCCGGGCGAGATTCTTCCGCACTCCGCGGCTGTCTGCCGACGACCAGCGAGTAATCGTTTCTGCCGACGAGGATGTCCGCGCCTACGACCTGCCGAGCGGGCGCGAGACGCGAATCACGTCCGACGGCGGAGCGGGCTTCCCGGCGTGGCGCGCCGATGGCGCCGTAGCCTTTACGTCGTCGAGATCCGAGAGCGAGGGCACCACCAACGTCTGGCTGCAACCTGCCGACGGCGGCCCACCCAGGCGGCTGACCACGCTCACCGGCCAGGTGGACGTCGATTCGTGGTCGCCCGACGGGCGGACGCTGGCGGTCCACCACCACCCGACTGCTGGCGGTCCCGACATTTACATGATCCCCGTTGCCGAGGGCACCGTTGCGGAGCCGGTGCCGTTTGCCGTGGAACCGGTGAGCGAGACCGGCGCCGTGTTTTCGCCCGATGGCCTCTACGTGGCGTATCTCTCGAACGAGACCGGTCGCATGGAGGCCTACATCGTGCCGTTCCCCGGTCCGGGACCGAAGCGGCCGCTGTCGACAGGCGGCGCGGGCGATCTCGTGTGGGGACGGAACGGCGAAGTGTTCTATCGCCGTGTCAGCGACAACACCCTGATGGCCGTGCCGATCAGCACGAGCCCGGTGCTGACGGTCGGCCAGGCGCGCCCGCTGTTCCGTCTCGCCGGACTGCTTTACGGCGTGTCGGCGGCGAGGTACGACGTGACTCGCGACGGGAAGCGGTTTCTCATGAACGCCGGCGATCTGCGAGTGGACGATGGAGGTTCGGCGCCGCGCCCGGCGATTCAGGTCGTGCTGAACTGGCGCAGCGAGCTCGAACGCCTGGTGCCGTAACCGTCCTGAAAGATGCGGCCGCTCCAGAGGTTCACCAACTTGCCGGAGAGGACCATGACTCGACGACGCTTCATCCTGATCGCAATCATCCTGTGCGTGCTCAGCCCGATGCTGAGCGGCGCGGGGAAGGCGCGCTACGACTACTACCTCACCGGAGACGCGGCCGACGCAACCGGCAGTACGACGCTCGGCATCGGCCTGATGGGCGGCGGGACCGACGTCGACGCCCTCTTCACCTGGATGAGCGCGCGCGCCGGCGGCGGCGACTTCGTCGTCATTCGCGCCTCGGGGGCCGACGGCTACAACCAGTACGTCTTCGACCTCGGCGACTTCGACTCGGTCGAGACCCTGGTGCTGCAGAATCGCAGCGCCTCGTTCGACCCGTTCGTCCTGCAGACGATCCGCAACGCCGAGGCGCTCTTCATCGCCGGCGGCGATCAGTCCAACTACGTCGATTTCTGGAAGGGGACGCCGGTCGAGGATGCCATTCACGAGCTGGCAGCGAAGGAGATTCCGATCGCCGGCACCAGCGCTGGCACGGCGATCCTGACCGACTTCGTCTACGCTGCCCAGCGCAAGTCCGCCACCTCGAGCGAGGCGTTGGCGGATCCCTTCTACAAGGACATTACGCTCGACCGGGACTTCCTGGCGCTGCCGCACATGGGCGGGCTGATTTCCGACCAGCATCTGATTGAGCGCGACCGGCTCGGACGCACGCTCGCCTTCATGGCGCGCATCGTTCAGGACGGCTGGCAGGCGGAGAGCCGCAGCATCGCAATAGATCGCGAAACGGCGGTGCTGGTCGACTCCTCGGGCGTCGCCACGATCGTCGCCAACCCGGATCACCCGACGCCGTACGCCTACTTCATCCGCGGCGGCACGCCGGACGTCTGTCAGCCGAAGACGCCACTGACGTATCGTCACCTCGCCGTGTTCCGGGCACAGCCCGGTAGCGAATTCGACATCCCGAGCTGGACGGGCCACGACGGCACGTCGTACGACCTCGATGTCGTCAGCGGGGTCATCACCTCAACGCAACCCGGGGGTTCGATCTACTGAGCCCGCCGCGGAACGTCTCGACGGCGGCCAGATCGGGCAAGGCGGGCAACCCGGCCAAGAATCCTCGGGACGAGCGAAGCCCGAACCCGTCGGAAAAGGTGTAGGCTCCCGGGTTGGTCCCCTCATGAAGGCCGTTCGCGTCCTCGCACTGCTGGGCGTGCTGCTCCCGGCCGTCGCCCGCGCGCAAGGGGCCAACGAGTTCGCCGTGCAGCGCGCCGCCGAGCCGCCACGGATCGACGGCGTCCTGGACGACTCGGTGTGGTCGCGCGCGCCGCTGGGCATTCCCGCCGATGGGTGGAAATCGTACCAGCCCATCCGCGGCGACCCGATGTCCGCCGACCATCGCACCGAGGTCCGCATCGCCTACGACGACCGCAACATCTACTTCGCCTTTCTCTGCTTCGACCACGAGCCCGGCCGCCTCCGCAGCACGGTGAGCAAGCGCGACAACTCGTTCAGCGACGACTGGGTGGCGATCAGCCTGGATTCAAACGGCACCGGCCAGGCGGCCTATCACCTGTTCTCGAACCCGAGCGGCAGCCAGATGGACGCGCTCAACACCGCCTCGTCCGGGGAGCAGTTCGACGCCGACTTCGTCTGGTTCAGCGCGGCGAAGACTACCCCGGACGGCTATGTCGTGGAAGTGCAGATCCCGTTGCAGACGCTGCGCTTTTCCGGCGGCGACCAGGCGCGAATGGGTCTGGTCTTCTTTCGGAAGGTCAGCCGCATCGGCATGTCCTACGCCTGGCCGGAAATGTTGCCGGGCCAGTGGGTGTTCGATCGCCCGGCGCACCTCCTGTTCGACAATCTCGAGCCGCGGCGCCTGGTGGAGGTGCTGCCGAGCGTGACCTACGCCGTGAATCAGGACCGCGCCACCGCCGACGTGTGGAACCCCGTGCTGGACAAGGCGAACGTCGGGCTCAACGGCAAGTTTGGCGTCACGTCGAGCGTCACGCTCGACGGCACCGTCAATCCCGACTTCAGCCAGGTGGAGAGCGACGCGTACCAGGTCGAGGTCAACCAGCGCTTCCCGGTGTTCTACTCGGAGAAGCGCCCGTTCTTCATGGAGGGCATGGGCCTGTTCAACATCGCCGGTACCGGCTTCGGCGGCAACATGCGCACCGCCGTCCACACCCGGCGCATCGTCGATCCCAACTGGGGCAGCAAGCTGACCGGCACGATGGGAAAGACGACGTTCGGCGTACTGAACGCGCAGGACGATTCTCCGCAGGACGTCGGCGATCGCGGCGACGCCTTCACCACTCGCGACAAGCTCTTCACGATTGCCCGCGCCACCCACGCGATGCGGCGATCGGACTACCTCGGCGCGATCTTCACCGATACGCATCATGCGGGCCGTCACAACCAAGTGGTCGGCGCCGACGTGCTGGTGCGCCCCTCGTCCGCGCAACAAGTGTCGGCGACCTTCCTCTGGTCGCGCACCAGCGTCGAAAGCGACGACACGGGTGGCAACGGCATGCAGGCGTCGTATCGCTACGAGACGCGACGGTTCCAGGTCTCGAGCCAGGCCGAACACTACGACCGCGACTTTCAGATGGACACGGCGTTCTACAACCGCACGGGATTCAGTGCCGTGTGGGTGTTCAGCGAAGTGAACTTCTATCCGACGGCCAGCTGGCTGCAGCGTGTGCACCCGTTCGTATTCGCGAGACGCGGGCACGACGACGTCCAGGGCGGCAACGAGGACGAGGTCAATGCCGGCCTTCGCTTCAACGTCACGCGCCAGGGCTTTTTCGAGGTGGCCCACGCCCGGGGCCACGAGGCCTGGCTCGGCCAGCGCTACCAGGTCGGCAACGACCTCTTCGTCTTCGGCAGGATGCAGGTCTTCCGCTGGCTGGACTTCTACGCCGGGAACGCCCGCGGCCCGGCCATCTATTACGACGACGAGGACCCGTTCCAGGGACGGTCGGTGAGCGTCTTCGCTGGCGTCACGCTCCAGGCGAACCGGCACCTCAGCGAGAGCGTGGAGCTGAACGCCGTGCGCTTCAATCGCCAGTCCACCGGTGAGCAGATTTACGACGTGCGCATCATCAACTCGAAGACCACCTACCAGTTCGACAAGCACTTCCTGGCGCGCTACCAGGCGCAGTACGACAGCTCGGCGCGACGTCTTCTGAGCGATTTCCTGGCCTCGTACGAATTCGTGCCAGGCACGGTCTTTCACCTCGGTTATGGCTCGCTCCACGAGAGGCGGGCCGATGCGAACGGCATGCTCGTGGCAGTGGAGGAGGGAGAGCGGTATCTGACCGTCAATCGTGGGCTGTTCTTCAAGGCGTCGTATTTGAAGCGCTTCTAACCCTCAGTTTCACCTCGGTTGAGCACCAATCTCCTCAAGTCATGGTCATGGTCCATGGTCAGGCCCTGTCATCGCTGTCGCTCGAATGTCCGCACCAGGTCGTTCCGAGGCCCCTGGTTCAGCAGATGGCATCCCGTGCAGGCCGCGCTCCGGTTCGCAATCGAGTACATCACGCCGCCGTCCACGGTGAATTCGGCCCATAACCACCCGTTGCCCGCGCGGGGATCGCCAGCGGCCTTGTACATGATCGCGTAGGCGCTGACGGTGCCCTGGGATCCAAGGATCTCCTTGAAGACGACCGAGCCGTCGGGAAAGCGCGTGTCAATCGGCAGCTGCCCGTCTTGAAGCACGCTCCTGGCGGTGTCATTCAACCGCACCCGGATCATCGGCCGGTGAGCATCCGATCCGATCAGGGTGCCGGTGGTAACCGCGTCGGCGTTCGGGAACAAGCTGTAACCGCCGAAGGGCTCCACCTGCGTGACGTGCCGCAGGAGCGCTGCGTCATCCGCAATCACGGCGGTCGGTGGTGGCGACGGCGCCATCGGGCCGTTGTTCTCGTCGCACGCGGAGAGGACGACGAGCGCGACCAGCAGAAGAGCACAGGACCACGTGCGTGGCATGAGACCGACCTCCGATGTAAGGACGCGGGCGCCGAGCGCCGCGTCAGACCCATCGGTCATGACCCCTCGAAGCGCGAAAGTATTCCCTGCGCGCCAGGCGCCATGACCGACATGCTCTCCACCCAGTCGAGCCTGTCTTGATAGAGTGACCCGATGGCAGGCGTCCGCCGCTCGACAGCCCGCTCGACGTGCGGGGCTCTGCTGCTCGTCGGCCTCACCGCCGGCCTCGGGCACGCGTGGCTGCCCGCCGCGGCCTCGCGCGCGCAGGCGGACCTGCCCCCCGTCCTCCTCTCGCGCCAGCTGCTCGCCGCGCGGAACCTGGAAGTCGGCGACATCATCGAGCTGTCCGGCGACCCCTCCGGTGCGAACCCACGCAGCTTCCGCATCGCCGGCGCCTACGAGCCGATGCCTGACCCCATCCGCGTGACCAGCGAGCGGCTCGAGGTCCGGCTCCACCTGCCCGACCTGCTCGACCTGACCGCCGATCCCGACGACCCGCTCGCCGCCGAGG
>Ga0105107_10003027_pt1 | contig 11123 bp, 10 predicted proteins | sample PPLLaktember2015_6_FD_79335 | JGI IMG/M metagenome (GOLD analysis project Ga0105107, IMG submission 79335) | Freshwater sediment microbial communities from Prairie Pothole Lake near Jamestown, North Dakota, USA - PPLs Lake P8 Core (1) Depth... | ecosystem: Environmental > Aquatic > Freshwater >... | reverse complement strand
GATATATAACATCTGATGGTAAAAAAGAAGTATTTATCTTTAAGGAATAAGCTGTCTTTATCTAAGAGTCCTTAATGCAGCGAACAGAAAAAGCATTATTAATTTCTCCTCGGTTGCAGCGTCAGTTATAAGGCCTCAAATAGCTATTTATGATTATCTCTCTTCACAATGAACCAGGGATTTCTCAGATCTTTCTTATTGTAGGCCAGAACATCCCCTGTATCATACCTGACTACCTCACAGCCTGAATGAATTGCTACTGCCTGTCCAGCGGCTGTATCCCATTCCATTGTCGGGCCAAATCTTGGATAAATATCAGCATTCCCTTCTGCCACAAGGCAAAATTTAAGTGAACTGCCTTTTGATATTACAGCAACCTTGCTGTAATGTTTTCGAAGCTGTTTTACGTATTTATTTGTCTCAAAATTTATGTGTGTCCTGCTCGCAACTACTGTAAAGTGGACTTTATCGCTGCGGAAAGGAAGTTTCTCTGAAAGTCTGACTATCTGTGGCATATCGGCTGTTATTTCATAATGAAATCTTGTTGTACTCAGAAGGAATGCACCCTGTTCCGGTGATCCCCAATAAAGTTGTCCCGCAGCAGGTGCGTAAACAACTCCAATCTGGGGAAGATTATAGTTTATGAGTGCTATGTTAACAGTGAATTCTCCATTGCGCTTGAGGAATTCTTTTGTGCCATCCAAAGGATCCACAAGCCAGAAATAATCCCAGTTTCTCCTGATCGCATAGTCGACCCGGCTCCCTTCCTCACTGATCACCGGAATCCCTGTCGGCGCTAAAAATTTGATGATTTCATCATGTGCTGATTGATCTGCAATGGTCAGCGGACTGAAGTCCTTTTTTCTTTTTATAACCAGGTGATCATGACCATAAACCTCCATAATAGTTTTTCCTGCAATAAAGGCAGACCTGATAGAGAGCAAAAGCAAATCATTAAGTTCAGAATTTGTCATGATTTGTCATAAAACATACACCTGATTACGAATGAGTACATTGTCATTGGATGTTTGAACCTGGATTAAGACAACCTGTTTTTGAAGGGAAGAAAAGTCATGAAATCTGCATGATGAACAATATATGCCTCTGTTGACCTTTTAATTAGATTCCCTTCATCTGCATGTGCCGCTATAATATGGCAAACTTCAGGCGGGACACCAGCCTGTTCAGCCAGGGAAACTCCGCTGAAAGGATGCCTCAGGTATTTCCCATATTTACTCTGGACTGGTTTTCCTTCATCAAGTTCATATTCGAGCAGCTTACCGACATCAGCAAGGATCGCCCCCGCAATCAGGACATCCATATCAACAGGAAGTTCATCTCCCAGGAATTCATTTATCTTTAATCCGCAATCTCTTGAAATATGAACCACACATCTTTTATGTTCTATAAAGCTTACCTTCACTCCGGGTACGAGAAGAGTAAATGGAATTCTATTTAAATCTTCGGATTTCAGAACACTTCTATCCATGGCCATTTCCCATGTCCTTGCTGTCTTCTCACGAAGATCCTGATCTCTGATCCAATCTAACTCGGGCCAAAGATCCAAAACTTTGTTATTCATAGTATTGTAAGTAATTATTATTTATCAGGTATCCGATAAAACGTTGTCTTTTCCAGTATTCCAGTATTCCATCATTCCATTCTTTCTATGATCGCATCAGTCATTTGGGCTGTGGAGGCCGCTTCATGGTTAATTACGTCAGGACTTCCGGTAAGTTTAAGCATATCATAAGTTTTAACCTGACCTGTTTTAATAACCTCAGCTATTGATTTCCTTATCCGTGTTGCAATTTTATTTTCCTTTAGGTAATCGAGCATAAGGCAGGCTGATTCAATCATTGCAATTGGATTTACAATTGAAACAGCATAGTCAGCGTATTTTGGTGCTGATCCGTGGGTGGGCTCAAAAACAGCTACCTCCTCCCCTATGTTTGCACTGCAGGCGAAACCCAATCCCCCGATCAATCCTGCAAAACCATCAGAAACTATATCACCGAACATGTTCCCTGCTACGATCACTCCATAATTCTCAGGATTTTTTGTCAGCCACATCATCTGAGCATCAATATTTGTATTCCATAATTCAATTTCGGGGTAGTCCCTCTTTTGCATATCCCTGGCCATTTTCAGCATCAGGCCAGAGGTTTCCCTTATAACATTTGGCTTTTCGCAAAGAGTTACTGACTTATAGTTATTTTTTCTGGCATATTCAAAGGCAGCTCTGAGAATTCTTTCTGTCGCATTCCTGGTAAAAATACGGGTAGAAATAGATATTTCAGCTTTAGGGATCTTTGAAAAATTCCTTTTGAAATTCGGGTGTGTAAGCAATGCCTCATAGACTTTATCCGGCGGATCAGTCCATTCAACTCCTGAATAAAGACATTCGGTATTCTGACGAAAGATCACGACATCTATTTCAGGTTCCTCAATATTGCCATCCCTCCCTTTCCTGATAAAATTCAAAGGATTACCCGGATAAGAATGACAGGGCCTTATACAAATATCCAGGTCGAACATCTGCCGCAGGCTTACTATAGGACTCAAATACAATAGTCCCTGACCTTTCAGGTTCTCTGAAAGTTCTTTTTGTGCATCTTCCTTTGGTTTTGATGTTATGGCCCCAAAAAGAGCAATCCGATACTCTTCAAGAAGACGGATGGTTCTTTCAGGGAGCGGATTTCCCTCCCTGGTCCAAAACTCCCAGCCAATATCTCCTTCTATATAATCAGCATTGAAACCAGCTGCATTCAGGACCCGTAAAGATTCATTCAATACGATTTTTCCAATGCCATCACCCGGAAGAGTTACAATTGTTCTTTTTGCCATGTTAATAATTTACATAAATGCAAGCATCCTGTTCACACGGATTATATCTGACAGCTGATGCCATAAAGAATTAATACACCGGACCTGCCAAATGCCAAATTTAGAAGAAAAAATCATTCGATTTTTTGGCATAATACTGTTTTTTATAATTATTTTTCGGGATATATCGGATCGCGACAGTAGTTCCCATGATTGAGACCCTTAATAACATTGAACCTGCAGGTATCTGGAAATATTTTCAAGAAATATGCAGAATCCCCCGGCTGTCAAAGAATGAAGAAAGGATAATAAGTTACCTCATCAATTTTGCACGTGAAAACAGTCTGGAGTTCAGGCAGGATAAAGCAGGAAATCTGCTTATAGTAAAAAATGCTTCACCCGGTAAAGAAGATATCAGTCCGGTCGTTCTCCAGTGCCATGTCGACATTGTCGGAGACAAAGAAATTAATACCCTGCATGATTTTAATAAAGATCCTATTGTTCCAGTAATAAAGGGAAACTGGGTGACTGCATCAGGCACAACCCTCGGGGCAGACGATGGAATAGGTATAGCTGCAATTATGGCGCTCCTGGAAGACAAAAACAGCCAACATGGGCAGCTGGAATGCCTTTTCACAATAGATGAGGAAACAGGCATGACCGGTGCGACCGGACTGGAGACTGGTTTCATAAAAAGTAAAATTTTGCTCAAACTGGATTCTGAAGATGAGGGCCAGTTTTTCATCGGGTGTGCCGGTGGTGTTGATACAATTGGCCGCTTAAAGATCAAGACCAAATCCAAAAAAAATAAATTAAAAACATACCTGGTAAAGATATCAGGACTTATGGGAGGGCACTCCGGAGATGAAATTCACAAAAAGCATGGAAATGCGATCATTCTTTTAAACAGGTTTCTGTGGAATGCTTCAAAAGAGTTCAATATAGCCATCAGCAAGTTTGAAGGAGGCAGCCTGAGAAATGCAATACCAAGGGATGCTGAAGCATTGATAACGGTACCAGCCAAACAGATACGCTATTTCGAAAGCTTTTTCCAGATCTTTGCTGGCATTTTGCATAAAGAATATGAAAGCACGGAGCCCGGTCTCAGATTTGTTTTGAAGGAATCCTCTCCTGCCAGTTCTTTACTGACCAATAAGCTGCAGCAACGCCTTCTTAATGCCCTGTATTCATGTCCTCACGGAGTAATAGAATGGAGTAAAGATATGGAAGGACTTCCTGAAACATCAACAAATCTGGCTTCGGTTAAATTCAAGGACAATAATGAGATAATAATAACAACCAGTCAGAGAAGTTCGGTTGATTCAGCAAAAAAAGATATTTCAAACAGGATAGCCAGTATTTTTAGACTGGCAGGTGCAAAAATTGAACAGACGACAGGTTATCCCGGATGGACACCAGACCCGAATTCTGAAATATTAAAAATTGCTACGAAATCCTATAAAAAGTTATTCAGAAAAAAACCGGCGGCCAAAACCATTCATGCAGGACTTGAGTGCGGTTTAATTCTCGAGAAATATCCGGGCATGGATTTGATTTCATTCGGTCCAAATATAAGAGGCGCCCATACGCCAAAGGAAAGGATCAATATTAACAGCACTTTAAAATTCTGGAAGCTTCTAAATGAGATTTTAAAAAATATCCCGAAATCCTGAGTTCAATCTGCTTTCTACCAGTCATCCTCCACAAACTCAGATTTAGGTACGCCGCAAACCGGACAAGACCAGTCATCAGGCAGTTGCTCAAAAGACGTACCAGGAGAGATTCCGTTATCCGGATCACCTTCTACCGGATCGTAAACATAACCACAGGCAGTGCAACGAAATCTTTTCATTTTAAATTATAACAAATAGTATTTAAAAATAATAAAAGAATTAATTCTTTTCATTTTGACTGACATGTTCAAGATTGCTGCAAATTATTAATTTTGGGAAATCCTTAAGAGAAACAATTGATAAAAGTTAATAAGTTAAATCATGATTCAGAGTATTATCAACTTGCAGGCAACCCAACCGGAATTATTCGGTGTTCATATAATCGAGGTCCAGGATTTTATTGAGCTGGTAATCCGTTTTACATTTAACATGCTGGTTATTGGCCTTATTGTCAGAGGATTATACTATCCTATTACCAGAAGGAAGGATTATCTTTTTTCATACATTCTTATCAGTGTACTGGTTTTCCTGCTCTGTTTCCTTCTGGAAAATGTTAAGCTTCAGATTGGATTTGCTCTTGGCTTATTTGCAATTTTCGGGATAATCAGATATCGAACCAATCCAATTCCTATCAAGGAAATGACTTATCTTTTTGTGGTTATCGGGGTATCAGTTATAAATGCTCTTGCCAATACCCAGGTCAGTTATATAGAGTTGATCTTCACCAATCTTGCTGTCATTGGACTAATTTACCTGCTTGAAAAGATCTGGCTTCTTAAACACGAGACAAGCAAAATAATTGAATACGAAAAGATTGACCTTATCAAACCAGAAAAGCGTAATGATCTATTAAATGACCTGAAAACAAGGACCGGTCTTGATATTCTCCGGGTTGAAATCGGACAGATTAATTTTCTCAGGGACACCGTAAGGATCAAAATATTCTATATGGAAGATGACGTAAGCGGGGATGAGAGTACAATAGCAAGAGATGATGATGATGATGATGATTAGTCCGCGTGTCTAAAGTTTATTCAGGATTCATGCATCAACTTGTCTGATAGCATCCAATAACGTTCCATCCACCCATTTCACAACTGCGACTATTTTATCTTTGAATTTTGCAGGCGAAGGTTTGCCGCAAATTTGTTCCGCCTCTTCTTTGAGATCTTCAATAGTTCTTAATGGCAAATGGGATTTTTTAACTGCTTTGATAAGATCAGTTCTGATTGGATTAATTGCTATCCCTCTTTCCGTAATAATTACGTCTATTAAGTCGCCAGGTCCGCATAATGTTGTCACCTGGTCGCGTATAACAGGCACACGGTCGCGGAAAAGCGGAACAGGTAATATTACAGTTTTAGAAAACAGGCAATTCTGCCACCCCCCTATTCCATGAAGCAGGTATCCATCGGAGTGCGTAACCACATTTGCATTGAAATTTACATCTATCTCGGTGGCGCCAAGTATTACAACATCTACCAGACCTGCGAAATTGCCTTTACTGTGATAATTATAGCTGGTAAACGGGCTTGTCCAGACATGTTTTGGATTTTCAGCCATCGACCTGACACCAGTCAGATCAAATGTCTGCCCATCAAGAAGATACTCAACCAGCCCTTCTTCCAGCATTGATACAAGGTATGCATTGCTGCCGCCTCTCGCGAATCTTGCCCTGATATTTTTCTGTTTCATTATTTTCCTGAAATATTCCCCGACTGCAAGAGAAGTACCGCCGGCACCTGTCTGAAATGAAAAGCCGTTATGTATAATTCCAACCTCATCACAGAATTTCCCGGTGAGTTCTGCAAGGTACAGACGGTCAGGGCTGTTTGTAATCCGGGTAGTGCCTGATACTATTTGAGTGGTGTCCCCGACTTTATCAACAACGACAGTAAAATCAACATAATTACCCTGTATCTGCCATGGTATACATGGAAAGTCAACAAGATTATCTGTAACCACAATAACTTTATCTGCGTATTGCGAATCTGCCAGGGCAAATCCGAGTAAACCGCTGGCAGACGGTCCATATAGTCCGTTTGCATTGCCAAATGGATCAGCAGAGGAAGCACCAATAACAGCAATATCAATCTTTACTTCACCATCCTGAACAGCCTGATACCGTCCGCCATGTGATCTCAATACTCCTACTCCTTTCATTTTTCCCCGTGAAGTAAATCTTCCCAGCGGGCCATTCATGCTTCCCTCAATATGATGGATTGTGCCATCCTCAAGGTATGGTATCAGGTGGGCATGGCATGGAAAGGAAGCTGAGGGAAACCAGACCAGGTCTTTGATCCCCATTTCATGGGCTATATCAAAAACAGTGTTTGCCAGCAGATCGCCATTTCGAAAATGATGATGAGTGGAGATGGTCATGCCGTCATGCAATCCGCTTTGGATGAGTGCATCTTTTATTGATGGGACAAGTTTGTTTCCATCTGAAGGATAATCTGAACATACCGGGATACGCGGGCCATATTTGTTTCTTTCAGGCCTGTATTTGCCTATTCCCATAAAAGGAATTGCCGGTTTGCCGTTTACCGATTCAGGTACCGATCTTCCGGCCGCATTGAACTGTTCTTTAGTTTTTTTCATATTCTTTTCTCCAGTTCTTTTCCAGTAATCCGAATTTCTCAGCTAATTCAATTGCCGCAAGGGCACGTTTTACCACGGGGAGATCAATCATTTTTGACCCAAGGGAAACCACACCCAAACCTTTAGATTCAGCATCTTCAAAAGCTGCGACAATCCTGCATGATCTGGCCACCTCTTCTGATCCTGGCATAAAACAATCCCGAACAGCGCTGATCTGTCCCGGATGGATACAACCCATACCTTCAAAGCCCAGTGATTTTGACCTGACAGCTGAATCAATTAATCCAGGGGTATCGGCAACATCAGAAAAAACCGAATCGAGAGGCTGAACCCCGGCTGCTTTACAGGCGTTAACAATCCGCATACGTGCATAGTGTGATTCCTCTCCTGATTTTGTTCTGCTTACCCCTATATCGGCAGTAAGGTCTTCAAGTCCGATAGCAACTGCCGCTATAGCCGGAGTGGCTGAGGCAATCAGAAAAGAATTCTCTATGCCAAGGGCGCTCTCGATAATAGGTATCAGCCAGATCTTCCTTTTTTTATTTGCGGCAGCAATCCTGTCAGCTGCTTGCTTTACATGAACTGGTGTTTCAGTTTTAGGAATCAGAATAACATTTGGATCCTGAGGTAAAATGAGATCCAGATCATCCAGACCCTGAGGCAGCTGATTAATCCTTACCATTCGTTCGGACTGGTAGAAATTGATTGCCCGCAGGGCATTTCGCACCAGCAGCAGGGCTTCCCCTTTCTTTACAGGTGCGACAGAATCCTCAAGGTCAAGGATAACGCCATCCGCTTTATGGATTCCGACATTTAACATCAGTTTTGGTGTATTCCCGGGAACATAGAGGCGGGTAAAACGGATACGATTGCGTTCATATTGAATCGCTTTTGCCCATGCAGCAGCAGGCAGCAGGTATTCTTTTGTATCGCCGGTAAGCTGGCGTATCGCAGCTTCCATCCGGGCAGCAATAACAAAATTAAGTGCTCCGCTGTCCTGCAGCAGAATCTCCGCATTCCTGATCCTGTAAAATCGCAGTATGTCTTTTATTAATGAATTTATCTGATCACCATACATGCTTTCAACCCTGCTCTCAATTTTCAGTCTGATACCGCCTTTTGTGGAAAGGCTCATTTTGATAAGACAATCGGAACGGATATCCTCACCATGATTACCGGCAATTGAAGTTTTGGACATGTTTTTCAAATTGATTAGCCATTAAACAAAGATAGTAATACTGCGAATCATGAATATTAATTCAGGTATGCTTAATAATATAGAGTCGGTTTTGGTAACTTTGCAGCGCATGGAAGATAGAAATAAAGAATGGAGGCCGTTGCAAAAAATGTTCACAGAGGTGCCATGCCGGTACGATCTGATGAATAGGCTGCTGACTTTCAGGTTTGATGAGATCTGGAGGAAAAAAGCAGCCAGAGAATGCCTGGCAGGAAAGCCTTCGAAGATACTTGATCTCTGTACGGGTACGGGAGATCTTGCAATACAAATAGCCCGGGGAGCAGACAGGAGTGTCAAGATTATCGGATTGGATTACAGTACTGCAATGCTGAAACTGGCGGAGAAAAAAGCCTTAAAAAAGGAACCAGGCCGGATAAAGTTCATTAATGGAGACGCATCATCCATGCCTTTTAATAATGAATCAATTGATGCAATAGGAATTGCCTTCGCCTTCAGAAACCTGACATACAAGAATCCTGACCGCAAAAAATTTCTTGAAGAAATCTACAGGATTCTGTCACCGAAAGGGAAGTTCATAATAGTGGAGACCAGTCAGCCTGATTCTAAAATTATGAGGATCCTGTTTTATGCTTATCTGAAGATTTTTGTTGCAGGTTTAGGCGGATTGCTGTCAGGCCATAAAAACGCATATAAATATCTTGCAGCTTCAGCGCGGAATTTCTATACCCCGGCCGAGGTAAGCGGTCTGCTTAAGGAAACCGGATTCAGGCAGGTTCAGTATAAGAAGTTATTTGGTGGTATTGCCGGAATCACTGTTGGATTAAAATAAAAAAACCGCTTCAAGTACTCGGAGCGGTTTTTTTATTTATGAAAAAATCAGATTATTGCTGAACTTTAACAACGATATCCATTGTGCCTCCTGCACCTGTTGCAATAGTAGCTACTTTTATCAGACCCATCTTTGATCCACCTGTTTTGTCAGCATCTGTTATAAAAGCGACCACATCTCCAACTTCAAGTGGATGCTCAGTGGAAGCTGCAGCTCCTGTTGCATTGGAAACTATCAGTAAATCATCTGCAACTGCATCAAATTCTGCTGCAGTCATAGATGTTGCCTTAAATTTTGTACTGTTCCTGGTCGTCCAGGTTGCTACTCCGGAATTCCCTGTGAAAACATCTGCTGCATCAGCATCGTCAGGTGCAGCAAGTGTTGCCAGGTTGGAAGCACCATAATAATACAGAAAATCAATAAGGGTTGAATTTGCTTTGGCTTCATCAATCTGGTATACCTCGCCGGTTATTGAAGCAAATGAACTGCCTGTGATGGAACTCCATGAGCCAAGGGTTTTAGTCCATGTATTAATAGCACCGCCTGTTTGTTCAACTGTAATAGTAAATGATTCACTAGCAGTAAGGTCATTATTGTCAGTAACTATGAATTCATATACATATGCACCTTCATTCTGAGGAGCTTCCAGATTTGCAGTTGCCTGATAACTATCATTAGGGATATTTTCAACAGGGTAACCTGCAAGGGTTATATTATCCCTTTCAATTGTAAAGGAGGCAAGATTTGAGCTGCCTTTAGTCGCAATCCAGCTAAACTCAAGGGCTGCACCCGGTTCAACTGTAACGTCTTCATCTATATAGTTTCCTCCTATGAATTCAAGTGTTGGAGCTTCATCCTGGGTTACATCTTCGCAACCTGTAAAGAATCCTGCAAAAGCAATAAGAATAAGAATTGTCAGAAAACTTAGTTTTTTCATTTCAAAAAGTTTTAATTAGTTAATGAGTGCAAATTTACTGTTTATAATCAAATAAATGACATTACTTTGACATTTTTTGAACATACACCAATCTGAGTTTAAATCAAATATGAAGTAAACCGGGAGGAACAACATTAATACAGCAGGATAGGTCTAATTACCTTCCAGAATATATTCTTTAAGTTTATCAGTTTTCGGAGTTTCAAAAATCACATCCGGACTTCCCTGTTCAACTATTTCACCATCATACATAAAAACCACATTATCAGCAAGCCTTTTTGCCTGACGTAAGATATGCGTTACCAGAATTATTGTATAGTTCTTTTTCAATTCTCTGAAAAGATTTTCAATGATTTTGCTGGAAATCGGGTCCAGGGCTGATGTAGGTTCATCGGCCAGTATAATGCGGGGTTTAACAGCCAGGCCACGTGCAAGGCAAAGGCGCTGCTGCTGTCCCACAGATAATCCTGTAGGAGATGAATGCAGGCGGTCTTTAACTTCATCCCACAACCCCACTTCTCTCAGGTTTCTTTCAACATTATATTCAATTAGTTTTTTGTCTCTCACTCCTTTTAACTTAATGCCATAGGCTACATTCTTATAAATGGAAACCGGCAACGGGTAAGGCCTCTGAGACAACAATCCCATTTTTTGCCTGATTTCAGATATATTAGATTTTGTATGCAGGATATCCTCCTCCTCGATAAATATACTTCCATGGACTTTTAATTCTTTATAAAGATCAGTAAGCTTATTAATGCATTTGAGCATTGTTGTCTTACCACAGCCCGACGCACCCAACAGTACAGTGACTTTGTTTTTTGGAATTTCCAGGTTGATATTTTTCAGAATATGGTGGTCATGCGCATAAACATTCAGATTGCTGACCCGCAATATAGATTCTGCCTTTTCTGAATTTGATATTTTATTTTGTCTCTTTACAGCCATATTGATTTAAGTCACAAATTTCTCAATTAAAATTATTTAAGGTTTGACTTTGAATACTTTGCAGATAGTAAACGGGCAGTAAGGCTGACTATTAAGATAATTATTGTAAGT
>Ga0105107_10003025_pt1 | contig 11123 bp, 11 predicted proteins | sample PPLLaktember2015_6_FD_79335 | JGI IMG/M metagenome (GOLD analysis project Ga0105107, IMG submission 79335) | Freshwater sediment microbial communities from Prairie Pothole Lake near Jamestown, North Dakota, USA - PPLs Lake P8 Core (1) Depth... | ecosystem: Environmental > Aquatic > Freshwater >... | reverse complement strand
CTTTCCTCCGGCAGCCCTTTCTCCAGCGCGGGAGCGATTTTGCGGTCGTAGAGCCGGGGAATCACGTGACCGGGGTTGAGGCATGCGGCAAGGCACAGGCAGGCCGCAAGCGCGGGGTAATTCCCGCCGGCGTAGTGGAGAGCCGCCTTCTGGTAAAACCGCTCGCCTGACTCCTGCCGCAAGGCATGAAGCCGAACGGGCCACGGCCTGCGGTTCTCGGCTCGCAGGAAATCCGCCAGCAACGGCTCTTCCCTTCCCTTCCTCCTCGCCTCGGCACAGGCCATGACCCAGCGGTGGCAGCGCTTCTGCTCGGCGTTTCGTTTCATGGTGAGGGATTCCCCGTGGAGCCGGTAGAGAAGAAGCGGCTCGGACATTTTCAGCAGCAGGTGCCCCTTCTCGGCCATTCTGAGCCAGAGATCCACGTCCTCGGCCTGGACAAATTGTTCCCGGTAGCCCCCCGCGGCAAGGACGGTCTGACCGTGCATCAGGGTCGAGGAGTGGACGAAAAAGACGGGTTCGCCCCGCCCTGCCATCCTCTCGAACTCCGTTCTTGTGAAAGGCCCGTCGGAATTCACGAGCCCGATGACCCTTCCTGCACAATTGATGAAATACCCCAAGGTCCCCACGATGCGCACATCGGGATGCTGCCGGATGAACGCGATTTGCTTCTGGAGTTTGTCAGGCAAAAACAGGTCGTCGGCATCGAGTCGGGAGACCCATTCGCCCCGGGCTTTTTCGAAGCCGAGATTCCCCGCGGCTGAGACGCCCCGATTTGCCTGGGACAGGATGCGGATGCGGGCATCGCGCCGGGCGTAACGATCCATGATCGCGCGGCTGCCGTCCGTCGAGCCGTCGTCGACAACCAACAACTCGAGGTTCCGGTGCGTCTGGCCCAGCACGCTTTCGATCGCCTGCGCCAGGTATTTCTCCCCGTTATGGACGGGTATGACGACGGAGACTTTCAAAGGGGATGATTTTCCCTCCTGCGCTCTTCTCATCGGGAATCAGCTGGCACGTCACCAGCTCCCGATAATAATCGTTGGTTTCCAGGAGATCCGCATGCGCTCCCTCGGCCACAAGGTGGTTATCCTTCAGCAGCAGGATGCGGTCGCAGTCGACAAACGTCGAGAGCCGATGAGCCACCACGAAAAGGGTCTTGCCGCGAGTCTCCCGGGGGAGCGCCTGGAAGATCGACTTCTCCGTCAGGCCGTCCAGGGCCGCCGTGGGCTCGTCGAGCACCAGGATATCGGGGTCCTTCACCAGTGCCCTGGCGATGGCAAGCCGCTGCTTCTGCCCTTCGGAGAGGTTCACGCCCTTCTCGCCCACCTCGCTTTCGTACCCTCCGGGCAGGCCCATGATGAACTCATGGATCCCCGCCACCCGGGCGGCACGGATGACCTCCGACTGCGCGGCATCGGGATTTCCGTAGCGGAGGTTTTCCAGGATCGTGCCGGAAAGCAGGAGCGGGGCCTGGGAGACATAACCGATCCGCTGCCGCAGCGAGCGGACGCCGTACCCGTCGGCTGGCCTGCCGTCGTAGAGGATCTCACCCCCCGTCGGGTTGTAGAACCGAAGCAGCAGGCTCAATAGCGTCGTCTTACCCACGCCGCTCGGCCCCACGACCGCGATGTGTTCGCCGGGGATGACGCGGAAGGATACCTCGCTGAGCACAGGGTTTTTCGGATCGTATGCGAAGGAGACGTTCCTGAACTCGATGCCGCCTTCGAGCGCTTCGATCTTTTCACCTTTCCCCGCATTTTCTTCCGGCACCACATCCAGCAGCGCCGTGAGGCGCTCCAGCGACGCCCGGATGTTCTGCATCTGCAGCCCCGTCGAGGTGAGCGACTGCGCCGGGCCGAAGACGCGGCCCAGGTAGGCCTGGAAGGCGAAGAGGGACCCCAGGCTCCAGTGGCCCGTGATGACCCAGTAGGCGCCGATCGCGAAAACGCAGAAGTTGACAAGGCTCGGGGTCGAGGAAAGGGCAAGCCCCGTCACGGAGCCAACGACGGAGCGTTCGGCCGAGGCCCGGAAGACCTGCCGCAGGCCGCTCATGATTCCCCCGACGGCCTTCTCCTCGGCGGCAAAGGCCTTGACGAGCGGGATCGAGTTGAGCGTCTCCTGGAACCGGCTCATGTACCGGGCGTTCTCCTCGTTGCCTGCGTGGTTCAGCGCGTGCATCCGGTCCGAGAAGCGCCGCAGCGCAAAAAGGAAGGCCGGTACGGCGGCGAGGGCCGCCAGGGCGAGCCTCCATTCCAGCCAGAACAGCAATGCCATGCCGCCGATGAAATAGAGGATGTTGGTCAGGATGCCCACGAGACTCCCCGAGAGAAACCAGGTCACGCCGCCGATGTCGCCCGTCATGCGCGCCAGGAGATAGCCCGTCTGGTTCTTGTCGAAAAAAGATTTCGGCAGGCTGAAGGAGTGATCCAGCACCTGCTTCTGGATATCCAGGGTGATGTCTTGGCTGTAGCGAAGGAAAAACCAGTTCTGGAAGAGGCCCATGGCGCGCGAGAACAGGGCAAGGGCCGCCATGAGCAGGAGGACCCAGGGCAGAAGCGAAAGCTGCCTGCCCAGGATGACATCGTCGATGACGAAGCGGGAGACGAGCGGCAGGGGAAAGGCCATGAGGGCGTTGAGCAGGATGAAGCACGCCCCCAGGGCGCCTTTCTTCCAGTGCCGCCGGAAAAACGGCATGTGACGGCGCAGATTCTCACGGATACCGGCAGAAGTCCGGCCTTCGGCGATCCGGTCTGTTGGCGCCTTCCGCGCAAGCCCGCTTTTAAGATATTCGATCCAGGTTTTCATTATTCCCCGTCACTTTGCGAGCCAATGACCTCGACTTCATTCGGGGCACTGAAGAAAGACACTGCCAGTTCAAATCCTCCCGACCCTCCTTTACAAAAGGAGGGAACAGAAACTCCCCCTTTCATAAAGGGGGATGGAGGGGGATTTTCTCCTCCCTGAATTGGCGTTGTATCTGAGAAAGGCTGGTCAGACGGTGGTCCATCGCCAGGCACACTTTACCCTCAGGGATGACTTGTAATGCCAGTTTCATGCCCGAGGCAAAAAGGGGACTGTCACTTTTTTCACGGCAGGGCCTGCTCATCCACGAAGATCCGGAAGGGCCGCCGGATGGTCCAAGCGCCTTCGCCTGCGGGACGCCGCCCGATGATGCTCCTTCCCAGGACAAGCTGCATCTCCCTCGCGCCGTCGCGCTCGAACGTGATGACTCGTGGACGCAAGGCGGGTGGCAGAAGTGCACGTAAGATCCCACTTCGGGCAATGCCCCGATAGCAGGGATTCAGGACATGGGAGGCCAGGTGATCCGACTTCCGCAGCGCTCGGATAAATGCGCTCAGCAGGCGCCCCGAGATACCGCCCGCAATGGGGGTGACATTGCCCCCACGTTCCACGGCCACGGCGCGGCCGATGATGTCCACCTGCTGAAGCTCCCACACATCCCTGTAGGAGTTCGCATCCCCCTTGGTCCGGATACCCCCAGATCCCTTGGAGACGATGCGGTGGACAACGCGTTCCTTTTCGCCCGGCGGGGTGAAGAGGATCACGTCCCCCTGTTGCAGGTCTTCGATGCGGCAGGGGATAAACACAATCCGGTCCCCCGGTCGGAACAGGGGGCGCATGCTCTCTCCGCGGCAGAAGACCGCGTTTTTGTTCTTTTGTCCCGTTCCGGTCATGCCGTTTTCTGTCCTCTCGTCTCACGCCGAAAAAGGGGACTGTCCCCTTTTTCCAATACCTCTTCGATTTTCTCCCAGAAGCGGCCCGTGAGGCTCAGGCGCAGGATGAAGCAGGGAACGGAAGAAACCATGGAGGCGGCATTGGAATAGACGTTCCTCCGCAGGGGCGAGCCATCGACAGGGTCATTCACCGAATTCACGGATCGGAACACCATCATGGACGCCGAGTCGAGCATCACGGAGGCAGCGCCCCTTCCCGGATAGACTGTCTCGTCCGCGCCGGCCTGGAAGAGGAAAAAGATGCCTGCGAGGGGAACGGAGCGGCCGACGTCCCACGTCCCGTCATGCAGCCCGTTTCGGACGGCACTCCATGTAGGGAGTGCGTGGGCGTGATAGCGGCCTGAAGCGTCGCGGACAATCAGAGCCAGGTCGTCCCCGAGGGCTTTCCAGGGAACAGGGACACGGCGGCATGCCGTCGACTTGCCCACTTCGCTTCGCCCGGCCAGCAGGATGCCTCGGCCCTCGTATGCCAGCAGGGCGGCGTGGATGGGCAGCCCCTCTTGCAGGACGGTATCTTCATACAGGGGATAGAGGGCAAAACGCATCTGGTAAAGGATCGATTCCCGATCACGGTACTCCCCAAGCCCACCGATTGTTTCCTTCACCTCCGGATGGCTCCAAAGCTCGAAACCCGGGGATATGCGAACCCGCCAACCCTCCCCGGGATAGCCCGCCGGCGGGATCCACCAGGGTGGAGCGCCCCTGCCCGGACAGGGAGCTACCCGGAGGAGGCGCAGCGAAGCATCCGGGATCCCGTCGCACGTTCCCATCCCCATGATCCGACCAAACTCGTCCGCCCACTGCCGGGTTTCCTCGCATGCGCGGATCCCCCAGCAGCAGCCGTCGGCGAGTTGAAGAGATTTTTCCATAGGAACCCTAGTAGCAGTTCGTATACACGATGTCCCCGACGAAGCAGTTTTCCGTCAGCGCATGGTTGCCCACCGTGTTGCACGATCTGCCCGCCGCTCCACCCTCATTACAGTAACAGTCGGACATAACCCAACCACCAGCAGGGCCCACGGAGCTGCCCGTGCCGCAGCAGGCATCGCAGCCGCAGGCGCTGTTGCCCGTGGGAGAGCAGGTTTCCGTTGCAGTCCCCGTCTGGCAGATCACCTGGTCCGGGCAGCTGCCCTGTGAGCACGTTCCTGGCCGGTTGTGATTCGAGCCCGTGGAACAGATCGAATAGAACTCCCCGCAAACCGTGCCCCGGTTCATATCGATGAGGAGAGGCATCTCATAGCGAAATTTCATGGTCATTGTTTATCGGTCTCACCGGACTGAACAGCGCTCGGGCTTTGATTGAAATCAACGAAGTCGTCATTCGCCTTCGGTCTGCCGGAAAATTTTTTCGGCCCCTTTATCCCGCGTTTCAACATGCCCCAGCACCTCTTCGATCTTTTCCCAGAACTGGCCCGTGAGGCTCAGGCGCAGAAGGCAGGCCGGTATCCGATGGGAAAGGGCGGCCGCGTTGTGATAGATCGCCTTCCTGATATCGGGATGCTCATAAGAGGGGTAAGCGATGCTTGCCGCCTTGAAAACCTCGACTGCCGAGGCGGCCAAGCCGATCGCGGCCTGGCTTTCAGCCAGGGGGAACAGCTCATCCGTCTCTGCTTGCTGCAGAAAGAAAAGGGCCGCCAGGGGGACCGAGCGGGCGGCCTCGCAGAAATTATTTTCCTGCCCTTTTTCGAAGGCGCTCCAGGTCGGGAAGGGATGCACCCGGAAGCCGCCCTTCCCACAGAACAAGCCCAGCGCGAGATCGTCGGCCAACGCCCTCCAGTTATCCGGAACTCTGCTGCAGCACGTCGATTTGCCCGCGCCGCTCGGACCGGCAAGAAGGACGCCCTTGCCTTCAAACTCGAGAAGTGCGGCATGGAAGGGAAGCCCCCCGGACAGAATCGCTCGCCGGTAAACGGGCAGGAGCGATCGCCTCATCTGCTCCGCTTTGGCCCTAAGGTCCTTCGCGGGCCCGAGCCAGAGAATGATCTCCCGAACATCCGGCCGATTGCCCGGGATATACCCCGGGTAGCCGACTACCACCAACTTCTTTGAAGAGATAAAAGGGTATCGGCCTGGATCGAGCTTCCGCGAGGCATGGACCGGCTCGCCGGACCCGCAAGGGATCTGAGCAAAGGTGATCCTGCTTTGCGCATGCCCCTGATCGCCCGAGATGCCAAAGGCAGAAGCAAATTCTTCTACCCAGGGTCCCGCTTCTCCGATGCCGCGGAATCCCCAGGCCGCGCCGTCGGCAAGCCTCAGCACATACTCAATATTCACAGTTGTCATCGCCCCCTGTGTTACAATTTACCGAGGCGCGGGCGCCATCCGAGCAATCGAAACCGGCGTTCATTCCGAAGCTGCACCAGCAATAAGTCCCGTCCATAGTTCCTTCGACGCCCGAGCCGTTAAGGCAGCAGGCATAACGGCAACTCCCCGGGACGCATGCACCGCTGCCTGCGACGCATTCAGAAGCCTCTGGGCCGCTGTTGCATACGCTATTGATGACACAGCTTCCCAGGTTGCAGTTCTCTACCCCCATTCCGTTTGGGCTGCAGGAGGTATAACCCAAGACGGATTCGGTCCGCAGATCGACAAGACGCGGCATCTCGTATCTGAATTTCATCTTCATCGTGCACTACCCTGTTTTCGTAATCCGCGACCGGTTCTCCGGACAGGACTGCGTTTGCATTTTCTCCAAGCTGCCAGCCTCTTTGTCACGGGGCGGCCGGGCATGGCGGCGCGACTCCGGGAAGAGCCCCGCTTTTTGAGCTTCCTCGCAGTACCAGTGGGGCGCCCAGAGGCTGCGATGCCTGTAATAGTTCTGGGCGATGCAGCTCCCCAGGCAGACGCCCTTCATCAGGCACTCCCCGCAGACGCCCTCGAGGCGCCGCGGCAGGCCCTCGCGGATCTCCCGCAGGACGGGGTTGTCCCTCCAGACATCGGCCAGGGCATCCTTCGCGGCGTCGCCGAAGACAAGCTCGGGAACCGTCTCGCCGATCCCGCACAGGGCGTAGGAGCCGTTTCCCAGCACACCCAGGATGCCTCGGATGCCGCAGATGCCGCAACCGGACCCCTCCCTGCCGTACATCTTTCCGAGGGGACGGAACGCCACCGGGTGGGAGTAATAGAGAGGAAGTCGAGTCCTCAAGGACATTTCATTTTCAACCCACTTGCCGAGCCTCACGATTTCCCGTATCGCAAGCGTCTCTCCGGCCTCGTGCATCTTCACCCCCCGGGCCGTGGGCTGGACGATGTTGAACTTGACCGAGCCCGCGCCGAGGGACTCGGCGAGGCGCACGAGCGCTTCGATCTCGCCGACGGTCCTGCGCATGAGGGTCATGATGACCTGGGGACGGGTGCCCACCGCCACGAGGTTCCTGATCCCGCTCACGGCCGCATCGAAGCATCCTTTCACCCCCCGGACCCACTCGTGGGTCTCGGCTTCGGCCCCGTCGAGGCTCACGGAGACATGGTACATCCCGGAGCGGACCAGATCCTGCGCCCGTTCCGGTGTGCAGAGAACCCCGTTGGTCTCCACGTTGAAGCGGAGCTTCTCTTCCCGGAGAATCGCCAGGATCTCCCCGATGCGCGGGTGCATGAGCGGCTCGCCGCCGGTGAGCTTCACGGACGTAAGGCCCATAGGCCTTGCCTGCTGCAGGATGTGCCGGAAAAGCCCCGGGTCCAGGGCTGGGTATTGCCGTTTTTCCGATTGATGGGGCGGCTCGATCCAGCAGTGCCGGCACCGCAGGTTGCAGCCCTCGGTGAGGTAGAAGTAGAGTGTATTGAGGGGCGGGACGGGACGGACGGCCGTTTCGGCCCCGCCGCTGCTTTCGAGAATATGCGCTGTCTGATTCGCACTCACGATCACGATCCTCCCCGGCCGGCTTCGGCCGCAGTCAATTCACGGGTGTCCACCCTCACCAGATAATCATTTTTTCCCTTGCAGGTGCCGCCGCAGCAGGATTTCGACCGCGGCGGGGACGGAAATTCCGGCGATTTCTCCACGCTGTACGGATTGAACCCCCCGATGCCCATCGGGTTGCCCGTCCAGACATAAGCCCTTTCGACCTTACCCGCCGTGAGTGCCCGGACCAGGCGATCTCGATCACCGGGGCTCCGCGCCACGAGGAAGACCCTGTCGAAAAACAGCGGCCCGGCGTGCTCCATGTCCCCGGCATCATCGAAGAGGATGACATTCCCCGCCGAGGTATATTTCTCGAGAAAGGCCATGCGCGCCGCATTATAGTCCCTGTATTTCAGAAAGCGGTCCTTTGACTCCTGGATCCCGTTCACGAAAGCGACACCGCAGAAAAAGGCCAGCACCAAGCACATGCCCACGGTCGAGAAGATCAGGTCCCGTTCCAGGGCAAGAAGCACGATGACGAGGGGGACCAGCGGCAGCCACAAGGAAAGGACAATCCAATTTCCGGGACGCAGGATCGCCGCGCCGAGGACGAGACAGACAACGACGGTGGCCGCAAGGATGGCCTCGAGAGTCCCTTCCCCTTTTTTCAACCGCTCGAGGCGCTCCGGGATGCCGTAGAACACGAAGAGCGCCGCCGGGAAAAGGGCCATGAGATGGGACACGGTGATCCGGGCCGCCGTTACGAGCACGGCGCCGAACAGCAGGATGACGGACAGGACCGACAGAACCGCAGTCCGGACCGGGCCGATCCCTTCCCGCCGGGACAGGATGAACAGGGCGCACGATAAGGCAAGGCCCCCGCCAAGGACGGCAAGGCGGATCGGGGAAAGCGCGTAGAACGGCAGAAGGAGTTGGAGGTAGGGACCGGGAAAACGGCCATAAAAAACAACGTCATGGAGGATCAGCACGATCAGACAGAACACTCCGCCCGCAAAGACCGTCCACAGATCGCCCAGGCGTCTATGCGCAAACAGGACGATTGCGGTGCAGAGATAATAGGAAAAGACGATGACCAGGCACTCGATCCTGACGATCGCCGAAGTCCCCACCAGCACCGAAGCGAGGAACAGTTTCGCCCAGGAAGGATTGCCCCCGAAATGGCCCGCCAGAAGCCAGAGCGCCGAGACGACCAGAAACAGCGCGAGGGCCATCCCCGAAAACTGAAAGCCCTGCATGAAAACGGGCGAGCCGAACAGGAAGGCCGCAAGCAGGAGCCAGAAGAGAGCATCCCTCTTCATCACCCGGTCCAGGATCAGGCCCAGGACGAGCGCCGAGAGAAAAACGAAGAGGATCGGCGCGAAATCGACGGCCCGCTCGCCGAAAACCGGGTAAAGGAGGCTCGCCATCCAAGGAAAGAGCGGGGGCGGAATCGCGTAGAGCCTGCCGCCGCGGGATTCGAAAAATCCCCGAGGTCCTGCAAGATCCTCCGCCTCGAAACCGAGGCCGAGAGCCGGCGACCGGATCTCGAAGGACCCGTGCAGGACGATGTTCTTCATCTGCACGTACTGGACCCCTTCCTCGTTGGAAGAGAGCCCCGGGGGAACCAGCGCGAACAACACGCCGGCGAGCGCCGCGAGGACAGCAACGAGAAAGAGAATTTCACCGGAACGTGTAATCATAAGGTGTCATGGCCTCTTCAGCACAACAGGGCCCGATCGGGCAGCCTTCCGCCCTCGGCCAGGAATTTTCTCAGGCACGCGTCGGGGCTCGGGTGGTTGACCTCGCCGACCAGCGTGTAGGACAGCCCCGGGCAACTCCCCGTGCAGTAATTCACATAAGGGCACCCCTCGCAGAAGGAAAAGCCGGAAAGCGGAATTTCATGCCTCCGTCGAAGGGCATTCAACGTGTCGTGGTTCCTCCAGATCTCGCCGAGGTCGTCGCGGTTGATCCGGCCCAGTTCGATGTGGGAGAGCATCGGGCAGGGGGTGACGGTCCCGTCGGCCCGCACGGAGAGAGACGACTTGTAGCAGCCACAGCCGGTGAGCGAGCCGCGGTTCGGTATCTGCGGCCGGCCCTCGAGCCGCGCCTCCTCCATCTCGAGCCAATGCCGGGCCTCGGCCAGCGGTCCCGCCATGGCCTGGATCCGCCCGTTGTATTTTTTCGACAGCCGCAGCAGGGTCTCCATGGCGAGCATCCGGTCTTCCGTCGTGAGCTGCACCATCTCGGCGTTTTTCCGGCAAAGGCCCATGGCCCCCGCGGAATTGGTCCCGAAGGAGGAAAGGCCGATCTCCTCCAGCAGAAAACGGGCGATGCCCTCGAGGTCGTGGACGTTCTTTCGATGAATGGTGACGCGCACGGCGGCTCGGACACCCTTTCGCCGCAGGGTCATGAGGCCCTCAACGGCTTTCGCAAAGCACCCCTTCCCCCGCATGACATCGTGACTCTCAGGCATGGAGCCGTCGATGGAGACCTGGACGTAGTTGCAGCGCCCCGTCGAGGCGAGGAAGGCCGCCATTTCATCCGTGATGAGTGTCCCGTTGCTGAGGATCGCGAAGCGCATGCGGTTGCGCACGATCCCCTCGATGATTTCCCGCAGATCCTCCCGGATAAAGGCTTCCCCGCCGGCCAGCGTCACCTCCGTGACGGCACAGCGGTTCAGCTCCTCGAAAAAGCGAATCCACTCGGATGCCGGCAGGTCCCCGCCCGCATCGCCTGCACTCTCGTAGTGGTAGCAGTAGCGGCACCGCAGGTTGCAGCGGTTCGTGATGTCGATATCGATCTTTTTCGGTGTCCGCATCAGTCGCATGACGATACCCTTCGGGAGGAGGATTGGAATATTGGAACAATGGAATGATGGGTCATCACTAGTCGTTCACCGCCTGAATCATGCCGGACCGCCTGCGCTGACCTCATAACCGACGAGCCCCTGCTGCTCCAGGGACGCGATAAATTGCCTGACATGATCCGATGCCTCGCCGGGCACGTCGTCGGCTTCGTCATGGAGGTTCTTCACGATGTCCTCCACGCCGTGCTTGCCGTCGAGATGTTTCCAGATGAAGACCCCCGTGGGGTTGAGGCCGAAGGCGTTTCCCGTGTCGGGGTCGAAGAGGATCGCCCAGTCGTCGAATTCCTCGCGCAGGACGATCAGCGGGTTGGCGATGGGATTCTTCTGTTCCACGGTTTCTGCTCCTTTGTTCAATAAACTGACACAGGGGCGACAGGCGCCTCCCTTCCAGGAAAGCGGCAGGGCCGCACCCGGCGTATTTTCAGCAGTGTCGGCTGTCAGTTTTTGCAAGAAGCATACCGAGCAAATCATAGGCATTGCTCATGATTTGCAGCGGGGTGCAGAAGGCAAGATCCTCGGAAAGGCAATCCCCAAGCAGGCAGGAGAAGATGACGCTAAAGGGAAAGCGTTTTCAGGGACGTGTGGCGGGACAGGAGTTCGTAATGCCGGTCCGAATGCATGAGCGTTACTCCGTGACGGATGGCAATGGACGCAATCAGGG
>Ga0105107_10003024_pt1 | contig 11125 bp, 8 predicted proteins | sample PPLLaktember2015_6_FD_79335 | JGI IMG/M metagenome (GOLD analysis project Ga0105107, IMG submission 79335) | Freshwater sediment microbial communities from Prairie Pothole Lake near Jamestown, North Dakota, USA - PPLs Lake P8 Core (1) Depth... | ecosystem: Environmental > Aquatic > Freshwater >... | reverse complement strand
GCCTCGAACCGGTTGCCGGTGATGCTCCCGTCGGTGATGTCCTTGAGCAGGAGGCCGTACGACGCCGGGCCGCGGCTCCGCGCGAAGGTGTTGTCGTGCATCGTGACGCCGCGGCTGTACATCACGGCCACGCCGGCGCCGTTCGCGAGGAAGGTGTTGCCCTCGTAGCCGGCGTCGTGGGAGAACATGAAGTGGAGCCCGTAGCGGCGGTTCCCGGTGGACTCGTTCCGCCGGACCCGCCCGCGCTCGGAGAACTCGAGGTAGATCCCGTCGCGGTGGCGGCTGACCCGGTTGTCCTCGACCACCGCGTCGGGGGAGTACCAGAGGTGGATGGCGTTGCCCGACTGCGACTCGCGGGCGCCCGTCCCGGTGATCCGGTTCCGCCGCACCGTGCACCCGGGACTCTCGGAGATGTAGAGCGCGAACATCGCGTCCTCCACCACCAGGTCCTCGAGCACGCAGCGGCGCGCCCGGGTCACCTTCACGGCCGCGCGGTCCTCGACGAAGGTGAGCCCGGTGTTCCGGAGGGTGAGCCCGCGCACCGTCACGTCGTCCGCCGTGATGCGAAGCAGCCCGCGCTCCCCCTCGCCGTCCAGCACGGCTCCGGGCTGGCCGACGATCTCGAGGGGCCGGTCCACCGTGATGGTGGGCTCGCGCCAGGTGCCTGCCGGCACCACGACGCGCCCACCCGGCGGGGCCAGGCGCACCGCCTCCTGGATGGTCCCGGCCCCGGCGCCGACGACGAGGTCGCCGGGCCGCGACTCCGCCGGCGGGGGCGGCGGCGGCGCGCCGCCGTGGCCGTGCCCGCTGCCGGAGAGCCGCGCCCGCGCCGCCGCCCAGTCGAGCAGCTCCCCGCCGAGCGCGTCCCGCAGGCTGTCGGCGGCGGCGCCGCGCCGGACTGCCACGACGTTCCCCGCCATCGGCGAGCGGAGCTCCGGGCTCGCGAGGAAGGCCGCGTCGCGCACGTCGAGCCAGCCGCCGCCGAGCCAGTCCGCGGCCCAGAGCGAATGCAGGTCCGCTTCCGGCACGTCGCCCCCGGCGAGGAAGCCCGCCAGGCAGGCGAGATCGTCGAAGACGAACACCTTGCCGGTCCGCGTCACCGCCTCGGCGGCGAACCGCGGGTCCATCACCGTCATGTGGCAGCGGGCGCAGTCCTCCGCGCCCGCCACGATGTCCCGCGGCCCCGGCGCGGAGCACGCCAGGGCCGCGAGCGCGCCGAGGACGGCGCGGGAGGGGCAGAGCGCCCTCATCCCGCCGCCGGGCGACGACGCCGGTCGAGGACGGCCGCGACGAGGCCGAGCGCCACCGAGGCCATCAGCGCCAGGCCGCCGAGCGCGGGCCAGGAGGTCGCGCGGAAGTTGAGCAGCTGCTTGGAACCGATGACCGGCGGCTGGTAGGCCATGCCCGGCACCTTGATGGCGGCGGTGGGGTCGAGCTCGTGCCCGTACTCGTAGCCCCACTTCCAGAAGTCCGCCAGCCCCGCGACCGCGAGGAGGGCGAAGAGCACCACCCAGGCCAGGAGCAGCTTCCGCGAGCCGGTGAGGGCGACCAGCACCCCGAGCGCCGCCAGGCCGGCCAGCAGGTACGGCATCAGGCGGAGCTCGGGGATCGACTCGGGCACGATCTCCTTCATCCCGATGTAGTGGTTGAGGCCGTTGATCGAGTTCAGGTCCTGCGGCTTCTCGCCGGTGATCTTGTCGGCCCAGATGTACATCCCGAGGCCCTCGGGGTACTGCGGCGCCTCCAGGGCGATGTGCCAGAGCGGCCGGACGTACGCCACCCCGATCAGGAGGACGGCGAGCACCACGAGGGCCCGGGAGAGGACGCGCATCACGTCACTCCGGCTTGTTCCAGGTGAGCGGGACGCTGCTGCCGCGCGCGGAGACCCGGATGTAGCCCTGCATCTCCTGGTGCAGCGCCGAGCAGAAGTCGGTGCAGTAGAACGGGTAGACGCCCACCGCCTGCGGCACCCACACCAGCGTCCTGGTGGCGCCCGGCATGATGAGGAGCTCGGCGTTCAGCGCGCCGATCATCGCGAAGCCGTGGGGCACGTCCCAGTCCTGCTCCAGGTTGGTGACGTGGAAGAAGACCGAGTCGCCCACCTGGATGCCCTCGATGTTGTCGGGCATGAAGTGGCTGCGGATGGCCGTCATCCCCACGTGCACGTTCCGGCCCTGCCGCACCACCCGGACGTCCTTCTCGCTCCGGGTCACCCACGGATGGGTGTTCCCCGCCAGGTCGTACGCCTTCAGCTGCCGGTCCTTGATCAGCGACGCCGGCAGCGCCTGCGCGTAGTGCGGCTCCCCGGTGGTCGGGAAGTCGAGCAGGAGCTCCATCTTCTCCCCGCTGATGTCGTAGAGCTGCGCCGACTGGGTCAGCTCGGGGCCGGTCGGGAGGTAGCGGTCCTTCGTGATCTTGTTGAGCGCCACCATGTAGTTCCCGTAGGGCTCGCGGCTGTCGCCCTGGGGGATCATCAGGTGCCCGATCGAGTAGTAGGTCGGGATCCGGTCCACCACCTCGCAGCGCTCGAGGTTCGTCTTGATGATCTCGGAACTGATGAACACCGAGGTGTAGGCGTTGCCCTTGCCGTCGAACTCGGTGTGGAGCGGCCCGAGGCCCGGGTTCTCGACCTCGCAGTAGTTGACCTGGTCGTACTTGAGCACCGGCACGCCGCCCACCTCACCCTCGAAGGCCTTGGCCTCGATCGCCTTGATCATCTTGGAGAACGAGTGGATCGGGAGCACGGTGGCGAGCTTGCCGCCGGCCACGATGTACTCGCCGGTCGGGTCCACGTCCACCCCGTGGGGCGACTTGGGCGTCGGCAGGAAGTACACCAGCCCGGGGCAGGCCGAGGGCTCGAGCACCGTCACCTCGCGCCGCAGCTCGTGCGAGGCGATGTGGGTGGCCTCGTCCAGCTCGTTGTGGGCGTAGACGGCGGGTTCCTTCCGGCCCTTGCCCTCCGCCAGGCACTGCTCCGCCAGCTTCCAGTTCACCGCGGCGACGAAGTCCTTGTCGTTCTGGGACGCGCCGCGCTCGAGCATGCTGTGCGCCTGCTCGGTGTTGTACGAGGTGAAGAACGCCCAGCCGTGGGACGGGCCCTTGCCGGCGTGGGACAGGTCGTAGTCGTAGCCCGGCATCCGGATCTGGAACGCCAGGGTCATGTGGCCGGTGGCGGAGTCCACCTTCACGAATGACAGCACGCCGGAGAAGTTCTCCTTGTAGGACGCGATGGGCACGTCCTGCTGCGGCGTCGGCACGCTGAAGCGCGTGGCGCTCACCACGTACTCCGTCCCCTGGGTCAGGAACGGCGAGGCGTGCGACCCCGCGGTGTTCGGGATCTCGATGATCTCGACCGTCTCGAAGGTGGTCAGGTCGAGCCGCGCGATGCGCGGGGTGTTGTTGCCGTTGATGAAGAGCCAGCGCCCATCCACCTTGCCGTCGGTCTGCGACAGCTGGGGATGGTGGGCGTCGTCCCACGGCACGAAGCCGTGGCTGGTCATCAGCATCGGCTTCGACTCCTCGGTGTACCCGTAGCCCTTCTCCGGGTACTGCGAGAAGACCGGCACCTGCGCCAGCAGTCGCCCGGAGGGGAGGCCGTACACCGGCACGTTGCCGCTGAATCCGCCCGACATGAACGCGTACAGCTCGTCGTGCTCGCCGGGCGCCACGTACACCCGCTCGGCGGCGTTCGCGGCGCCGGCGAGCGGCGCCTTGCCCCCCTGCCCGCACCCCGTGACGACGAGCGCCGCGGCCAGTGCCAGGCAGGGAGTCGCATGTGACATCCGCATCTGCTTCCTGCTCACGAAGTCCTCCTCCGGCCGGCGGCCGGCTGCTTGTTGGACAGCGGTACTCAGTCGACCTTCCGGCCTTCCGGGCGCAGGTACTCGACGACCGCGCGGGCCTGCTCCTGCGTCAGCTGCTGGTCCGGCATGTAGCTCAGGTACTCGGCGAGGAGACCCTTCGCGACCGGGTGCTTCTCGTACATCTCCTGCGGGTTGAGGATCATGTTGAGCACGTACGTCGGGGTGCGGCGCTCCAGGACGCCGGCCAGGTCGGGCCCGACGTAGCGCTCGCCGACCTTGTGGCACGCGGAACACTTCGTCGCGAAGAGCTCCTTGCCGTCCTCGGCCAGCTCGTGGTCGAACGCACCGAGCGTCACCACCTCGGTGACCGGCCCGATGCCGTGCTCCTGCTGGAACGGCGTGAGCTCGGCGGCGGGCGGTGCGCCGCCGGCGGGCGGTGCGGCCTCGCCGCCGGCGGGAGCGCGCTCCCCGCCACAGGCGGCGAGCGTGACGAGGACGAGGGAAAGCGGGACCAGCGACCGGATGGACATCCACGACACCTCGGCTGTGCGGTTGACTGGGGAGCGGCCTCTGGCGGGGCCGCTCGGCGTGGCATATAGTTAGATCATAAGCAGATGAAGTAATCATGAATTGAGTTCTAACGGGGTCGCAGATGCTGTCGCAGACAGCCGAGTACGCCCTTCGCGCCGCCCTGCAGCTGGCGCAGCAGCCCGACGGGGAGCCGCTCCGGGCGGCGGAACTCGCCAGCCGGCTTCGCCTGCCCGCGAACTACCTCTCCAAGACCCTGCACGGGCTGGCCCGGGCGGGGGTGCTGGTGTCGGCGCGCGGGAAGGGGGGAGGGTTCCGGCTGGCCCGGCCGGCGAGCCGGATCAGGCTGGCGGAGGTCATCGAGCCGTTCGACCAGCTCGACGGGCCACGGGAGTGCCTGCTGGGCCGGACCGAGTGCTCGGACCGGACCCCCTGCTCCGCCCACTGGCGGTGGCAGGCGGCCCGGCAGGAGGCGGTGCGGTTCTACCGCGCCACCTCGCTCGCGGACCTGTTGCGGGAGGAGCCTTCAGACCGCCGCTGAGGCGGCGCCGTCGAGGGCGGTACGCACGCGGCGCACCAGCTGGTCGGGGGTGAAGGGCTTGGCGAGGAGGGTGACGCCGGGCAGCAGCACCCCGTGTTCCTGGAGCTGGCCGTCGGTGTAGCCGGACATGAACAGCACGCGGAGCCCGGCGCGCCGCGCCGTGAGCCCGTCGGCGAGCGCCGGGCCGCTCCGCTCCGGCATCACCACGTCGGTGAGCAGGAGGTCGATCCCGCCGTCGTGGGCGTCGGCCATGCGATCGGCCTCCTCGGCGCCGGCGGCGGCGAGCACCCGGTACCCCGCCCCGCGCAGCACGCGCACCGCGAGGTGCCGGACCGGGGCCTCGTCCTCCACGACCAGGATCGTCCCTCGGCCGATCCCTCCGGGGCCACCGGCGGCGGCCTCGACGGGCGCCGCGTCGAGCGGGCGGTCGGCGGGGGGGAGGCGGATCGTGAACCTGGCCCCGCGGCCCCGCTCGCTCTCGACCCCGATGTGGCCGCCCGCCTGGCTCACGATGCCGTAGACGGTCGCGAGGCCGAGGCCCGTGCCGCGGCCCGGCGGCTTGGTCGTGAAGAACGGCTCGAAGACGTGGGCGAGCGTCTTCGCGTCCATCCCCTCCCCGGAATCCTCCACCATCAGGACCACCTGCCCGTCGCGCGCGAGCGCGGGGGGGAGGCCGCGCGGGTCGGGCGGCGGCGGGCGCATCCGGGTGCGGATGGCGAGCCGGCCGCCGCGCGGCATCGCGTCGCGGGAGTTGACGGCGAGGTTGACGATCACCTGCTCGAGCTGGGCCGCGTCGGCGTAGACCGGCGCGAGCGAGTCGGCGAGGTCGATCTCGAGCACGATGTCCTCGCCCAGCAGGCGGCGGAGCATCGTGGTGACGTTGCGCACCACGTCGTTGAGGTCCACCACGCGGGGAGCCACCACCTGCCGCCGGCTGAACGCCAGGAGCTGCCGGGTGAGCTCCGCGGCCCGGTTGGCGGCCCGGCGGATCTCCTCCACGTCGGACCGGATCGGGTCGTCGGCCCGGACCTCGCCCAGGATCAGCTCGGCGTGGCCCAGCACCGAGGTGAGCAGGTTGTTGAAGTCGTGCGCCACGCCGCCCGCCAGGACGCCCACCGCCTCGAGGCGCGTGGCCTGGCGCAGGCGCTCCTCCAGCTCGCGCCGGCCCGAGACGTCGCGGGCCGCGATCACCGAGATCGGCGTCCCGTCCGCCGCGGTGGTCGCCTTGGCGCTCGCCTCGAAGGACGCCCATTCGCCGTCCGCGCGCCGCACCCGGAACTCGGCCTGCTGCACCACCCCCGCCTCCTCGAAGGTCCGGCGGAGCGAGCGGCTGGTGGCCTCGAGGTCCTCGGGGTGGATCAGCTCCAGCGCCGACCGCCCGACGAACTGCGCCGGCTGGTAGCCGAGCACGGTCCGCACCGACGGGCTGGCGTAGCGGACGATGCCGTCGGTCCCGATCTCGCAGATCACGTCGAGGACGTTCTCCACCAGCTTGCGGAGGCGCTCCTCGCTGGCGCGGACCAGGCCCTCCGCCGCCCGCTGGGCGGTGATGTCGGAGAGCGCGCCCACCATCCGGACGCCCGCGCCCTCGCCGTCCCGCAGGATGTAGCCGCGGTCGTACACCACCGCCCAGCTCCCGTCGGCCCGGCGGAAGCGGTACTCGCACGCCCACGAGTCCCCGGCGCCCCGGATCGCCTCCCAGAGGCCGGCCTGCACCCGCGCGCGGTCGGCGGGATGCAGCATCCGCTCCCACGAGTCGTTGCAGGGCCCGAAGGTGGCCGGCGTGTGGCCGAACAGCTCGGCGAAACTGTCGCTCCACCAGATGTGGTCGGAGCGGATGTCCCAGTCGTAGATCGCGTCCTTGCTGGCGCGCGCCGCCAGGGCGAAGCGCTCCTCGCTCTTCCCCAGCGCGGCCAGCGCGCGCTTCTCCACCGTCAGGTCGTTGAACACCGCCACGCCGCCGGTGACGGCGCCGTCCGCGCCGCGCACCGGTGCCACGGCCACGCTCAGCTCGACCACCTCCCCCGACCGCGTGCGGCGCCGGGTCTCCGCCACCGTCACCGACCGGCCCAGGCGCAGCGAGTCGAGGACCCGGCGGAACTCCTCCTCCCCCTCCACCGGGACCATCTCGCCGAGCGAGCCGAGCACCTCCGCCTCGGAATACCCGTAGAGCCGCTCCGCCGCGCCGTTCCACAGGGTGATCCGGCCCTCGAGATCGCGCCCCACGATGGGGAGCGGCGATGCGTCGAGCAGCGTGCGATAGGCCTCGCCGGTGGAGCGGAGCTCGTCCGCGGCCCGGTCGAGCCCTTCGAGGGACGCCGCGAGCAGGAGCGCCACGCCCGCGACGACGGTGAGGAGCAGCTGGATGAGGAAGAAGTTCTCGAACCCCGTCGGGCGGTCGAGGAGCGCCGGCTGCACCACGCCGGCCACCATCACCACGATCGTGGCCAGCACCACTGCGGTGGCGGCACCCCGCATCCGCCACCGGAGGGTCGCGAGCACGACCGGCGGGGCGAGCAGGAAGAGGTAGCCCACGTCGCGCCAGAGCCCGATCAGGGCCACGGCGGAGAGGAGCCCGATGCCTGCAATCCAGAGGCCGGCGGGCACCACCGACTCGTGCTTCGGCCCTTCCGTCTTCCGGCCCCACACCAGCAGGAGCGGCGTCGCGGCGACGATCCCCACCATGTTGCCCAGCCACCAGATGATACCCGCCTCGGGCGCGCTCGCGGCGGCGAACTGCCCACCGGCCGTGAAGGCCGCGGTGCCGATGGACGCGGACAGGACCGGCGTGGCGGCCGCGACGGCGAAGAGCCAGATCACGTCGCGCACGCGGTGCAGCCGGAAGCCCGCCGGCTGGGCGCGCGTGAGCAGCCACCACCCCAGCAGCGGCTCGAGGGTGTCGCCGAGGGCGGGGACGAGGGCGAGGGTGGGAGGCGCGTTGGCGCCGAGGACCGCGAGCACCCAGGCGCCGGCGAAGATCGCCGGCCAGTACCGCACCCCGTGCAGCAGCAGGGCGCCGAGCGCGAGCCCGCTCGGGAGCCAGACGGACGACACCGCCCGCCCCAGCGGGGCCAGGGCCAGCGCCGCCAGGCCGATCGCGACGTAGGCGACGAACAGCAGCAGGACGACGAGCGGGTAGCCGGTCCGCTGGCGGGCCATCGGTCGGGGGGACTCCGGGCTCGGGTGGGAGATGACAGGAAGACTACGCGCGGTGCGCCGCCTCCCGCAACGCGGCCTTGTGCCCCTGCGGGCCGGGCCTAGAATACCCGAGTCCTCCCCTCCCGCGGAGCCCGTCCTGAGCATCCTCTCGGCCCCCGGCGCCCGCCTCGTGATCGGCCACCGCGGCGCCGCGGCCCACGCCCCCGAGAACACCATCCCGTCCTTCCGGCTCGCGCTCGAGCAGGGGGCGGACGCCCTCGAGCTGGACGTGCACGCCAGCGCGGACGGGGTCCCCGTCGTCATCCACGACCCCGACACCTCCCGCACCACCGGGGAGGCCCGCGTCGTGGCGCGCGAGACCGCCGCCCGGCTCCGGGCGCTCGGCGCCGGGATCCCGACCCTCGACGAGGTGCTGGAGACCTTCCCCGCCGCGCCCCTGCTCATCGAGGTGAAGGTGCCCGCGGTGCAGGAGGCGGTCCTCGCCGCGCTGCGGGCGCACGGCGCCGCAGCACGCGTGGCCGTCGGCTCCGAGCACCACGCGGCGCTCGTCGCCTTCCGCGGCACCGGGGTGGACGTCTCCGGCAGCCGCCGGGAGATCGCGGCCCTCTGGGCCCGCGCCCGGCTCGGCCTGGGCGCCGGCCGGGTCCGCTGCGCGATGTTCTCGGTCCCCGAGCGCTGGCGCGGGTTCCGGGTGCCGACCCGCGGCTTCGTCCGCCGGGCGCACGCCGCCGGTGCCGCGGTCCACGTCTGGACGGTGGACGACCCGCTCCGCGCGATCGCGCTCTGGACGGCGGGCGTGCAGGGCATCGTGACCAACGACCCCGCCGCCATCGTGCGCGCCCGCCAGGACTGCGCCGCGTGACCGGCCGGCAGCCGCGCTGGGCCCGGTGGCCCACCGAGCGCCTGCTGGCGCTCCGCTTCGCCGACCTCGGGCTGCAGCTGGAGGGGTCCTGGCTGGCGGAATGCGTGGACGAGCTCCAGGAGGAGCTCGCGCGGAAGGGGCTTACGCTCCGGCCCCACGTCTGGCTGGCGCAGGAGTGGTTCTCGCCGGCGGGCGTGCCGGGCATCGCGGTGCCGTTCTACCTCGCCCACCCGCGCCTCCTCCGGCTCGAGCGGTCACAGATGCTCGAGGTCGAGGGCGGCGACCGCGCCGAGTGCCTCAAGATCCTCCGCCACGAGGCCGGGCACGCGCTCCAGCACGCCTGGCGCCTCCATCGCCGGCGCCGCTGGCGGGAGCTCTTCGGGCCGTCGTCCCTTCCCTACCCCGAGTACTACCGCCCCAACCCGGCCAGCCGGCACTACGTCCAGCACCTCAAGCTCTACTACGCCCAGAGCCATCCCGACGAGGACTTCGCCGAGACCTTCGCCGTCTGGCTCCGGCCCCGCTCCGACTGGCGGAAGCGCTACGCCGAGTGGCCGGTGCTGCGGAAGCTCGAGTACGTGGACCAGCTGATGAAGGAGCTGAGCGGCCGCACCGCGCCGGTCCGGACCCGCCGGACGGTGGAGCCGCTCTCCGCGGTGCGGATGACGCTGGGGGAGCACTACCGGCGGAAGCGCGAGTCGTACGCCCGCGGGTTCCCCACCAGCTACGACCGGGAGCTCCGGCAGCTCTTCTCCGACAGCCCGCGGCATCGCAAGCGCGAGGCGGCCTCGGCCTTCCTCCGCCGGAACCGCCCCGGCATCCGCCGCCTGGTGGCGCGGTGGACCGGCGAGTACCAGCTTACCCTGGACCAGGTGCTGACCGACATGATCGGCCGCTGCCGCGAGCTCCGGCTCCGCGTGGTCGGGGCCGAGCGCAAGGTGCTGGTGGACTTCACCGTGCTGCTCACCGTCAAGACCATGCACTCGCTCTACAGCGGCCGGAGGTGGCTCGCCCTATGAAGCGGCTCCGCATCCTCGCGCTGATGCACCCGACGCTCGTGCCCCCCGACACGCTCGAGGGCCACGCGCCGGAGGAGGTGAACACCTGGAAGACGGAGTACGACATCGTCTCGACCCTCCGCGGGCTGGGGCACGACGTGCGGCCGCTCGGGGTGTACGACGAGCTCGCCCCCATCCGTGCGGCGATCGAGGAGTGGAAGCCGCACGTGGTCTTCAACCTGCTGGAGGAGTTCCAGGGCCAGGTGGTGTTCGACCACCACCTGGTGAGCTACCTCGAGCTCCTCGGCGTGCCGTACACCGGCTGCCGTCCGCGGGGCCTGGTGATCGCACGGGACAAGGCGCTCTCCAAGAAGATCGCGCTCTACCACCGGATCCGGGCGCCGGGCTTCGCCGTGTTCCCCTCCGGCCGGAAGGCGAAGCGCCCCGCGCGCCTCAGCTACCCGCTCATCGTCAAGAGCCTCACCGAGCACGCCTCGCTCGGCATCTCGCAGAACTCGCTGGTGGAGACCGACGAGGAGCTGGCCAGGCGGGTGGCCTTCATCCACGACCGGCTCGGCACCGACGCGATCGTGGAGGAGTACATCGAGGGGCGGGAGCTCTACGTGGCCGTGCTGGGCAACCGGCGGCTCCAGGCCCTGCCGGTGTGGGAGCTCACCTTCGAGAGCCTCCCGTCGAGCCATGCCGCCATCGCCACCGAGCGGGTCAAGCACGACCTCAAGTACCAGGAACGCTGGGGCATCCACCAGCGGCCCGCCGCCGACCTCGCGCCGGCGCTGCAGCACCAGCTCCACCACACCAGCAAGCGGATCTACCGCGCGCTCGAGCTCGACGGCTACGCCCGGATCGACTTCCGCCTCGCCGCCGACGGCCGCTTCTACTTCCTCGAGGCGAACCCCAACCCGGAGATCGCCCAGAGCGAGGAGTTCGCCCAGTCGGCGCTGGTCGCGGGGCTCACCTACCCGCGGCTGCTGGAGCGGATCGTGCGCCTGGGCCTGAGCCGGCACCGCGCGCGGGAAGAGGGCTGAGCCGGTGACCACGCCCCTCGCCGCGTGCCCGCGCGGCCGCCGGTTCGGCGCGCCGGGCCCGGCCGCGCTGCCGCTCCTCCCGCTCCTCTACCTCGCCTGGGCCGACGGCGACCTGGAGGACGACGAGGTGGCCGTCCTCCGCGACCGGATCGGGCGCGCCACCTGGCTCTCCGGGGCTGACCGGCAGT
>Ga0105107_10003022_pt1 | contig 11127 bp, 8 predicted proteins | sample PPLLaktember2015_6_FD_79335 | JGI IMG/M metagenome (GOLD analysis project Ga0105107, IMG submission 79335) | Freshwater sediment microbial communities from Prairie Pothole Lake near Jamestown, North Dakota, USA - PPLs Lake P8 Core (1) Depth... | ecosystem: Environmental > Aquatic > Freshwater >... | reverse complement strand
GCATCGTCTGCGACACCGGCGCATACGGATCCTACGGGATCGCCGTGGCCTCGCGCGCGGCGGTGCATGCCACCGGCCCTTACGAAATCGAAAATGTCGACATCGAATGCCACTGCGTCTACACTAACAATCCCTTCTGCGGCGCGATGCGCGGTTTCGGCGCGCCCCAGGCGGCCTTCGCGCATGAAAGCCAGCTGGACCTGCATGCCTGCGCCCTGGGGGTCGACCCCCTCGCGCTGCGTCTCAAAAACTGCCTGCGGGTGGGCTCCGAAACCGCCACCGGCCAGGTGCTGACGGCCAGCGTCGGCATCGGCGCGTGCCTGGAAGCGGTCCAACCGCACTACCGCGACGCGCTTAAAAACTGGGTGGCGGCCCCGGCGGAACCCTTCCGCCGGCGCGGGGTCGGCCTGGGGGCCATGTTTTACGGGATCGGCAACACCGGCGTGCAGAACCCCTCCACCGCCCGGGTGGAGATGGACCCCGAGGGCCGCATCACCCTTTTCACCGGCTGCGCCGACATCGGCCAGGGGTCCACCACGGTGTTGACCCAAATCGCCGCCGAAACCCTCGGGGTCGATCCGGCCGCCATCCACGCGGTGGTGGCCGACACCAAGACCACCACCAATGCCGGGGCGACCTCGGCCAGCCGCCAAACCTATATTTCGGGCAACGCCGTCATGGACGCCTGCCAGAAGCTGGGGGACGTTCTCAAGACCGAGGCGGTCAACCGCCTGCGGGCGCCCAAGGCCGCGCTGGTCTTCGAGGACGGGCACGTGGTGATTGCGGCCAGCCCCGCCAAACGGGTCGATTTCGCCTGGCTGGCGCGCCGGATTCACGCCAAGGGCGCCCCGCTCGCCTGGCAGGGCTACTTCGACCCGGAAACCGTTCCGCTGGACCCCGACAGCGGCCAAGGGGTTCCTTACGCCACCTATGCCTTCGCCTGCCACCTGGCCCTGGTCGAGGTCGACACCCTGACCGGCGAGGTCACCGTCGCACGGATAGTGGCGGCCCACGACGTCGGCCGGGCGATCCACCCCGAAAACGTCGTCGGCCAGATCTGCGGCGGGGTGGCGATGGGGATCGGGTTCGCCCTGATGGAGGAGTTTACGCCCAAAAAGACGCTGTCCATGAAGGACTATCACATCCCCACCTGCGCCGACATGCCCGCCGTGGTGCCGATCATCGTCGAGTCCGCGGAGCCCTCCGGGCCATACGGCGCCAAGGGGGTCGGCGAGCCGGCGCTGATCCCCACCGCCCCGGCGGTGGTCAACGCCATCGCCCAGGCCCTGGGGGAGCGCATCTATTCCTTACCCGCCAACCTGGAACGGGTATTGGCGGCCAGCATAACGTCGGGCCATTTCGGCCCCCGGGAGGTATCCCATGCGTAGGGTTCTCTTGAAAAACATCGGGACGATCGTCAGCGGCGAGATTGCCGACCCTCTTCTGGCGGCGGACGCCATCCTGGTGGTCGACGGCAAAATCAGCCAAGTCGGGCGCCTCGAAGAGATGGGGCCGGTCACGGCCGACAGGACCATCGACTGCCGCGACATCACCGTGACCCCTGGGCTGATCGATTCCCACTGCCACCCAGTGGCCGGCGACTTCACTCCGCGCCAGAACGAGATCGGTTTCCTGAGCAGCGAGGTCCACGGCGGGGTGACGACCATCATTTCCGCCGGCGAGGTCCACTATCCGGGGCGCCCCAAAGACCCGGCCGGCACCAAGGCCCTGGCGATCCTGTCCCACAAGGCCTACCGTAATTTCAGGCCCGGCGGCGCCAAGGTCCACGGCGGGGCGGTGATCCTGGAAAAGGGCCTGACCGAGGCCGACTTCGAGGAAATGGCCCGCGAAGGGGTCTGGCTGGTGGGCGAAATCGGCCTGGGTAGCGTCAAGGATCCCGTCGACGCCGTGCCCATGGTGCGCTGGGCCAAGAAAAACGGCATGACCGTGATGATGCACACCGGCGGCACCTCCATTCCCGGCAGCAGCACGATCACCGCCGCGATGGTGATCGCCACCGGCCCGGACGTGGTTTCGCACGTCAACGGCGGCCCTACGGCGGTGGCCCTCGAGGAGGTCCGCAAGCTGGTCCAGGAGACGGACCTGACCCTTGAAATCGTGCACTGCGGCAATCCCAAGGTGGCCGTCGAGGCCGCCACGCTCTGCGCCGAAGCCGGCGCGCTGAGGCGGGTGATCATCGGCAACGACGCCCCGTCGGGGACCGGCGTCATCCCGCTGGGCATCCTGCGGGTGGTCAACCACCTGGCCAGCCTGACGCCCGTCACCGCCGCCCAGGCCCTCTGCATGGCCAGCGGCAACACCGCCCGGGTCTACAAGTTGACCTGCGGCGTGATTGCGGCCGGCCGCGACGCCGACCTGGTGATCATGGATGCGCCCATGGGCTCGGTCGGGGTCGATGCCCTGGCCGCCATCGAAGCCGGGGATGTGCCCGGGGTCGCGATGGTGCTGGTGGACGGCGAGGTGGTGGTCGCCAAGAGCCGCAACACCCCGCCGCCCAAACGCACCCCGACCGTGGCGTAGGCGATGCCGGCCGACGGAGGAAGCCGCGGCTTCAGCCGCAGCAGAGCGAACCGCAGCGGAGGTGCCCCTGGCCCCCTTTCCGGGAGGAGACTGCCGTGATGGTGGTGGATGTTGAAAAGTGTATCGGCTGCGGCTTCTGCGTGCGCGACTGCCCCGTCGACGCTGTCCGAATCGTCAAGAAAAAGGCCAGGATCGACCCCCGGTGCTGCACCCACTGCGGCGTGTGCGCGCGGGTCTGCGACCACGGCGCCGTCACGGCGGAGGCGGTGCGGCCGGAGGCGGCGCTGGCGTGCGACCACTGCCCGATCACGTGCTGGGTGCCGCCGGGAAGCATCGGCGCCTGCCACCGCTACCGCAACCAGGACGGGCGGTTGGTGCGCACCACCCCGCTGCAGACCTTCGCGGATGTGCGCGAGATTGTCGGCCCGGAGCCCCGGCCGGAGATCCGCCGGCCGGTGGTGACCGCAATCGGCGCGGGCACCACCTACCCCTGCTGCCAGCCGGCGCCGCAGATCGTTCAGGAGCGGCGCGGCGATGTGGATGTGGTCACGGTGGTGACCGAGGTGCCCCTGAGCTACTCTTCGGTGATCGTTAAAGTCGATACCGACATCCCCATCGGCAAGGAGGGGGCGGCCGTTTACGTCGGCAAGCGCGCCGTCGGAATGGTCGAGACCGAGCAATACGGCTCCAAGATGCTGCACATCGGCGGGGTCAACCGCCTGACGGGTCCCAACGGCTTTGCCGTCGCCCGTGCCATCACCGACATCGCCAACCGCAAGCTGGTCAAGCTCAGGATCGAAAACGGCAGCCGCCTGTTGGTGCAGGTGGGCAAAGCGCCGGTGGTCGACGGCCGCGAAGTGGCCAAAATGCGGGTCGGCTGCGGCAGCGCCACCCTGGGGATTTTTGCGCCGCTGCTGAAGGCCGCCGCCGACGAGGTCGTGGTGCTGGACGCCCACATCACGGGCCTCTTGAGCCGCCACGTGGCCGGCAAGTTTGTCGGCGTCAGGCCCACCGGGGTGGCGCTGAAGTTCAAGCAGAGCACCCCGGGGCGCTACTTCGGCGACCGCGGCGAGGGCTGGGGCGGTACCGCCATCACCCATCCGGCGGATGTGATCGACCACATCGACATGTCCCTCGGCTGGCCGGGGATGACCGTCCTGATCACCGAGACCACCGGCCAGAACGGCGCCCTTTTCGAGGTCGATGCCGGCGGCGGGCTGCGCCCCCTCGCACTGACCGCCAAGGCCCGCTCGGCTCTGGCGGCGATTGCCGAGGCCTGCGAACCGTCGCGCGTCTCGGCCGTCTACAGCGCCGGCAGCGGCGGCAGCGCCCGGGCCGGTGTGACGCGCTACCCCATCAAGCTGACCCAGGCGGTGCATGCCGGCAAAGCGCACCTCACCATCGGCGGCGCCAGCGGCTTCATCTGGCCCGGCGGCGGAATCTCCTTTCTGGTGGACGTCGAGCGCGTCAAGCCCGGGTCCTTCTACTGGACACCCACCCCGGCCACCATCTGCCCGCTGGAATACACCATGCTGGTGTCGGATTACGCGGCCATGGGGGGCCATCTGGCGGCGATGAAGCCCTTCAAGGCCGTCGATCCGGCCGGCGGGACGGGCGAAGGCGGCGAGGGATGAGCGACCGGCGGATCATGCCGCTGCCCGGCGGCCGGGCGCTGCTGGCCGAAAACGGTCCGATGCGGATGGTGATCCAGGCCTGGGAGGGGAAGGTGCCGCGGTTGGACCTGGCAACCGAAGCCGCCGACTATGCCTTCGCATGCCTCGCGCGCGTGGCGCGCCACTTGGCGGTCCTCAAGCGGCGGCCGGGCCCCATCGATGGGCTGCCGCCGGAGCCGCTGGCGCGTGAGATGATCGCCAGCGTGCGCGCCGTGGGCGATGCCGACCTGACCCCGCTGGCGGCCGTGGCCGGCACCCTGGCCGATGCGGTCGCCGACCGGCTCTTCGGGCAGGGGCTGAGCCGGGTGATCGTGGATAACGGCGGCGACATCGCCATTCGCCTGGCGGCCGGCGAAACCACGCGGGTGGGGTTGCGCCCCGAGATCGCGCACCCAGAAATCTCCCACGTGCTGACCCTGGATGGCCGCCACAGCACCTGGGGGGTTGCCACCAGCGGTCTGGGGGGACGCAGCTTCACTTGCGGGATTGCCTCGGCGGTCACCGCTGTTGCCCGCAGCGCCTCGCTGGCCGACGCCGCCGCGACCGCGGTGGCCAATGCCTGTCTTGCGGCCGGCGCCGACGTGCTCCGCGTGCCGGCCGCGAAGCTGGACCCGAACACCGACATTCCGGACCTGTTGGTGACCGTCGCGGTTGGCGACCTCACCGGCCCGCAGCGGGCCGAGGCCCTCTCAAATGCCCTGCAAAGGGCCGAGGGGCTCACCCAAAGGGGGGTGATCCGGGGGGCGCTGGCGGCGGTCGGGAAACAGGTGGGCTGGACCGCGGATTTGCCAGGCCGCGTCGCGGGACTGGCCGCCCTTGCCTGACCGCGCGGTGGTTTTTTTCGCGGCCTTTATGATCCATGGGGGGATAGATGCCACACGGCTGCCGGCCTTGCACCTTGAGAGGCGCGGCCCTTTTCCGAATGGGGTCCCCGGCGGACCCGATTCCCAATTTTTCATCGATAGGAGGGATTATGAAACTCACAAGCCGCTTGATCGCCACCCTGGCCATCGCTACGGCCGCCGCGCTCGCTATGGGTTTGGGCGCCGCCCCGGCGGCGCGAGCCGAGGACGGCAAGATGCACATCCGCTTCAGCACCTGGCACGTTCCGGCCGGCGCCGATGTTCAGAACCTCTGGACCCCGATGCTCGAGGAGATGAAAACCCGCAGCGGGGGGCGCATCACCTACACGATGTTTGCCGGCGGCGCCCTGGGCAAGGGGCCCGACCACTACGACATCGTCAAGACCGGCCTCGCCGACATGGGGTATGCGACCCTGAGCTGGACCCCCGGCCGTTTTCCGCTGACCGACGTGCTCTCCTCGCCGATAGTCTGCCCGGCCAAGTGGAAGGGGGTCGAGATCGGCATGGCGATGTATGAAAAGGGCCTCAACGCCGAGTTCAAGGACGTCAAGGTGCTGCACATCAACAACTGCGTCATGGCGCACCTGTGGACCACCAAGAAGGTCGAAAAAATGGAGGACTTGAAGGGGATGAAGATCCGCAGCCCCGGCGGCATCCAGACCCTGTGCATCGAGGCCCTGGGCGGCACCCCGGTCTTCATGCCGCTGGGCGATGTCTATCTGTCGATGGAAACCGGCGTGCTCGACGGGGTGGTCACCTGCCCGGCGCTGGTCAAGGCCTTCAAGATCTACGAGGTCGCCGACTACGGCGTGCCGGTATCCTTCGGCTGCGTCTCCGAAGGCCTGTTCATGAACCAGAAATCCTGGGAGCGCACCCCCGAGGATCTCAAGCCGATCATCCTGGAGGTCGCCCGCAGCGCCTACAAACTGCACAACATGTTCGACGAGCACTGGTACGACGAGTCCATGGATGCCTTCGGCAAAACCGTCGAGCTGGTCACCCTTTCGCCCGAGGAAAGGGCCCGCTGGGAAAAGCAGTTCCAGGGCGTGATGGTGGAATGGGCTGTCGGGCTGGAGAAAAAAGGCCTGCCCGCGCACAAGACCATCGCGGATTTCAAGGAAGTGCTGACCGAGCAGGGGGTTCCCACCGACGTCCTGCCGGCGGAGTAGGGTGCCATCCGGCCGATTGCCGCCGCCCGCTGCGGCCCGCCGCGCCACCTGCCGGCGGGTCGCAGCAGGGCCCTTTCACCCGGCCGCCGCCGCGCTGTCCTCACCATCATGGGGAAAACCGTATGATCTCCGAAAACCACGTCATTCACCGCCTGACCCACTGGGCCTTTTCAGCCGGCATGATCTGGGTGCTGGTGATGATGGCCCTCACGGCCGTGGACGTCACCGGCCGCTATCTCTTTTCGGCGCCCGTCAAGGGGTCCCTCGAACTGAGCGAGTTCATGCTGGCGGTTTTCGGGATGCTGGGCATGGCCTACACCCAACACATGGGGGCCAACGTCAAGGTCCGGATTCTCGAGAAATTCCTGCCCCGCCGGGCGGTCCTGGCGCTTGACAGCCTGACCTTCGCCCTGAGCCTGGGCGTCATCCTGCTGCTGGTCTACCAGAGCTGGGTGATGGGGATCGAGGAGTATCACTACCGGACGGCCTCGGACTCCCTCGGCGTGCCGCTCTACCCGTTTCATTTTTTGCTCTCGCTGTCCTGCCTGGTACTGGCGATCGAGCTGCTGGTGTCGCTGATCAATTCCCTGCACGGGGTCTTCGCCAAAAATTCGCTGTCATAAGGGACCGCATGGATCCACTGATCGTAGGTCTGGGGGGTATCGGGATTATGTTTCTGCTGCTGCTGATCGGCATGCCCATCGGCTACACGCTGGCGTTTGTCGGGTTTGGCGGCATCAGCCTGATCACCGATCCGGCGGTGGCCATGCCGACGCTGGTTAAATCCTTCTACTCCACCTTCACCCAATACTCTTTCACGGTCATCCCCCTGTTTGTCATCATGGGAGAGCTGGCCACCATCTGCGGCTTGAGCCAGGGGATCTACGATGTGGCCGACAAGTGGCTGCGCCGGCTGCCCGGCGGCCTGGGGATCGCCACCATCGGGGCCTGCTCGGGGTTTGCCGCCATCTGCGGCTCGTCGGTGGCCACCGCGGCCACCCTGGGGCGGGTGGCGCTGCCCGAAATGGAACGCTACGGCTACGACCGGCAGCTCGCCACGGGCAGCGTGGCCGCCGGGGGCACCCTGGGGTTTCTGATTCCCCCCAGCATCGGGTTCGTGGTCTACGGAATCCTGACGGAGCAGTCCATCGGCAAACTGCTGATCTCCGGGTTCCTGCCGGGTTTCCTGCTGGCGGCGGCCTATATGGTCATCATCGTGGTGTGGGTCAAGCTGAAGCCGAAAGCGGCGCCGGCCAGCCTGGAAAAGGTCAGCCTGAAAGAAAAACTGCTGGCGCTGAAAGGGGTGTGGGAGCTGGCGGTGGGGTTTCTGCTGGTGATGGGCGGTCTCTACCTGGGGTTTTTCACCCCCACCGAAGCGGGCGGTGTCGGGGCCTTCTTTCTTTTCAGTGTGACTCTTTTGAAACGTCGCCTGGACTGGACCCGCCTGCGCCTGGCGCTGCAGGAGACGGCCAAGATCTCCATCATGATTTTCATGATCCTGGCCGGGGCTTACGTGTTCACCTACTTCATGGCGCTCAGCATGATCCCCATGCGCCTGGCCGGCTGGCTGACCGGCCTGGACCTTTCGCCCTACATCATTCTGACCATCATCCTGCTGGGCTACCTGGTGCTGGGGTGTTTCCTGGATGCCACCTCGATGATGGTGCTGACCCTGCCGGTCATTTTCCCCACTATTCTGCAGCTGGGTTTTGACCCCATCTGGTTCGGCGTGATATCGGTGCTGATGATGGAGGCCGGCCTGATCACGCCGCCGCTGGGCCTCAACGTCTTCGTCATTTCCGGGGTGGCCGGTGTGCCCATCGAGGTCGTCTTCCGGGGGGCCAGTTACTTTCTGCTCGCCATCTTCGCGGTGGTGGTGCTGATCACGATCTTTCCCCAGATTGCGACCGTGCTGCCGGCCATGATGCGCTGAGCGGACGGCGCGCCGGCGGCGGCCGTCCGTTGCTTGACAGGAGAGGTGCGCCCGATGACAACTGTCGATCCCACTGAGGCCAACCCGATCCGGGGGCTGCGGGTGGTCCTGCGGGGCGCCGGCGAAATGGCCTCCGGCGTCGCCTGGCGCCTCTACCGCGCCAACATCCGCCGGCTGGTCATGCTGGAAGTCCCCGCGCCGCTGGCCGTGCGCCGCAATGTCAGCTTCTGCGAGGCGCTGCACCAGGGGTGGCAGACGGTGGAGGGCGTCCAGGCGGTCAAGGCCGCGGACATCGGCGGGGTGAAGCGGGCCTGGGACACCGGGCAGATCCCGCTCCTGGTGGACCCCGAGGGCCGCCTGGTTTCCCAACTGGCGCCGGACGTGCTGGTGGACGCGACGCTCGCCAAACGCAACCTGGGCACCCGGATGGAAGACGCCCCGCTGGTGATCGGTCTCGGCCCCGGCTTCAGCGCCGGACGTGACGTGCACCGCGTGGTCGAAACCAACCGCGGCCACAACCTGGGCCGAGTGATCGCCGCGGGCGCCGCCGAAGCCGATACCGGCGTCCCCGGCACCATCGCCGGCTTCAGCACCGAGCGTGTTCTGCGGGCGCCGGCAACCGGGGTGTTCAGCACCCGGCACCGCATCGGGGATCGGGTGCAATCCGGCGAGGCGGTGGGTTCGGTCGCCGGCGCGGCCGTGACTGCGCGCTTGGACGGCATCCTGCGGGGCCTGATCCGCCCGGGCGCGCCAGTGAGCGCCGGGCTCAAACTGGGGGACGTGGACCCCCGCGGGGAAGAATCCTACTGCCACACGATCTCCGACAAGGCCCGGGCCGTGGCCGGCGGGGTGCTGGAGGCGATTCTGGGGGTTTTCAACGTCTGAGCGCACCGCGGGAAGTCAGGCGTAACCCACGTCGCGGTCCTGATGTTGCCGCGTGCCGGGAAGCCTGCGTGCGGGTTCCGGCAGCCGCAGGAAGGCGGCGGAACGGAAAAAAGAGGTTCGGTTCAGAAACCGCTGAGCCTTGAAACCCGCCGCCCCTGAAAGGGGACGTTCTATCCAGACAAAAGTAGGAAACGCCTGAAACCATCTGGCCCGCTGTAACCTCCTGCCATCCGCACGCCCCGTTACCGCTCCCACCTGTGGGTTCTCCCCTCGTTTGCCCGCCTTTTTTCGCCCGTCCCTCCCTTGGCGGCTGCCTTGGAAGTCGATGCCCCTTTCCCTTGCCTGCGAGGCGGTTTGAAAGGGTTGTGGGTTGGGATTTTACACCTTGATGAGGATAGGTTTCGGTATCGTCGGAGGGGTTCAGTCAATGGTCGTGACAAATCGAATGATCCGGTTGCAATTGGCTTGGGCGGTGTGGTAGGCCTAAAAACAATCCCGAAGACCCTTACGGCGGGCGCGGCCTGTCCTCGATCGTTTTGGAACCAGCTTGAATGAGCATTTGTTTTGGGTTTCCATGGATATTAAATATTGCCCGGCAAACATGGAAAATTCAGGATCAATTTTTCCATGTTTTGCCCTTTAATATGGGAATACGCGGAAAATTTTCCATGGTATATAAGCAATACATGGAAAATTTTCCACGTATCAACACTGTTAGACCTATAACTAGGTAGCCACATGAATCGCTGGGGCATTCCTGATTGGCTCGAAAAAGAAGTAAAAAGCCGTGACAGAATTTGTATTTACTGTGGCATCCAAATGATTGAGCGAATGTCTCCACGCGGTCCCCGAAAAGCTGTGGCAACCTGGGAACATATCATCAACGATTCAAACATTGTTACTCTTGAGAATATTGCCCGATGTTGTGTCGCGTGCAATTCAAGCAAAGGTACAAAGAAACTCACTGATTGGCTCCAATCGAGCTATTGCAAAGAGCGCGGAATTAACAAGGACACAGTTGCGGAAGTAGTAAGGGCTGCGTTGCGGATTAACACTTAGCAACTTTTTAGGCTTAAGGACCAGGGAAAATTTATGACATCAGCTACCATCAAGCTCTTCCTCCCACGTGGAGACGCTAAAAGTTTGCGAACAGCAGAAATCTCTAATTGGACTGGGAAAGCTGTGGCCGCTCCTCGAACCGAGATTGATGAACTCCTGGCTCGTGAGGAACTCGACAAAGCGGGCGTGTACATACTCATTGGCAGCGATCCGCTGACCAATGCACCTCGTGCTTACATCGGTGAAGCTGAAGTCATACGTGATCGATTGAGGCAACACAAGTCAAAGGAGTTTTGGGTCTCGGCTATTGTCTTCGTAAGTAAGGATGAAAATCTAACAAAAGCCCATGTTAGGTATCTTGAAAGTCGTCTCCTTGCTGAAGCTGCAAAGGTCAGCAAATTTACGATTGAACAAAACCAGTCTGGGGGATCAAGACTTCCTGAATCAGATCGTGAGGACATGGAGGTCTTTCTGGCCCGCATCCAGCAGCTTCTCCCTGTGCTTGGTTCCGATATTCTCTCGCCAATCTCCCAGCCTGATGCAAAAGCTCAGCCCGGTGGCGTGCTTCTGTGCCGCATGAAAGGTGCCGAGGGACAAGGCCAGCGAACTGCCAATGGTTTTGTTGTTTTTAAAGGCTCGACGGCTGTTTTGGAAGAGCGCCCGTCCATGGGAAAGTACCCCTATGTCATGGTCCACCGCAAACAACTCATTGCTGAAGGAGTGCTGATTGAAAAGGATGGTTTTTTGGTTTTCACAAAAGACACTGAATTTTCCAGCCCTTCTGCAGCAGCGGCTGTTATTCATGGCGGCAGCGCAAATGGATTAATTGCTTGGAAAACTGAGAATGGTAAATCGCTCAAACAGCTTGATGAGCAGGTCTAAGGGTCTCGGTAAAAAATAATGCCACATCTTGCTTGTTTTTTGGCCCGTCCTCGGCGTTACATCCGCCGGCACATATCGCGATATGCGCCGACGGATGGGCCTTGATGACGAGCCAAAACCCT
>Ga0105107_10003021_pt1 | contig 11133 bp, 9 predicted proteins | sample PPLLaktember2015_6_FD_79335 | JGI IMG/M metagenome (GOLD analysis project Ga0105107, IMG submission 79335) | Freshwater sediment microbial communities from Prairie Pothole Lake near Jamestown, North Dakota, USA - PPLs Lake P8 Core (1) Depth... | ecosystem: Environmental > Aquatic > Freshwater >... | reverse complement strand
CTTCTGGAGCTCGGAGAAGACGTCGAGGATCACGGGGCAGCGCTCAGCCGGCGAGCGCCTTCTTGATCCCGGCGATGCCGCTGCGGTAGATGCCCTCGACCATGCCGGCCGCCTGGGCTTCGGCCCCGCCTCGCGGCGCGAAGCTGCTGCTCCACTCGATCTGGCAGCCGTCTCCGTCCTCCGACAGGCGGATCGTGGCGAGGTATTCGTCGAAGGGCAGGGGATGGCTGCCCACGATCGCGTAGCGGAGGGTCCGGGAGGCGTCGTCGAGGGCCTCGAGGCGCTCCTGGAGGGCGAGGCCTCCGGGCAGGGTGAGGGTGCGGACGGCGCCGACGCCTTCCCCCTGGACGCTGACGCTCTCGATCGTGGGGGAGAAGCGCTGGACGCCCCCGAAGTCCCGCACCAGATCCCAGACCCGCTCCGCGCTCGCGTCGATGCGGTCCGTCACCTTCACGCTGGCCATGTGGCTCCTTCGACTCACTCCCCGCCCGGCCATGGATACCAGAGTCCGGGGCGCCCCCGCGACCCCTCAATCCGCCCGGGATTCGAGCCGTTAAGGCTCCGAGATGGCTGCCCTCGGCGCGCTGGGATTCGGGGTCTTCTTTCTCGCCAGCCTGGCGATCGGCCTGCGCCTCGTGGCGGCGGCCACCCGCAGCCACCACGCCCCGGAGCTGCTGATCGGGATCGGCATCCTCGGCATCGGCCCCACCGGGATGGGCTGCATGCTGGTGGCGGCGGTGCTCCACGGCTTCGGCTTCGAGGTCGCGCGGGTGCCCACGGCGGTGGCGCTGCTCGCGATCGCCGCCGGGAGCGTGGCGAGCTGCACCTTCAACTGGCGCGTGTTCCGGCCCGAGTCGGCGCGGGCCCGGGCCTGGGTCTTCGCCTCGGCGCTGCTCTTCGGCATCGCCTTCGGCCTCGAGATGGGGACCACGGGCTTCGCGAACCCGCTCCGCCTCGGCCCCGGCGGCACCCTCACCTCCGCGCTCTGCACGGCGAACCTGCTCTGGGGCGCCGCCGAGTCGCTGCGCTACTACGCGCTGATGCGCCGGCGGCTGCGCCTCGGCCTCGCCGACGCCCTGGTCACGAACCGCTTCTTGCTCTGGGGCCTCGGCATCGGGGCGGCGGGCTTCGGCTCGCTCATCTCGGTGGTGGTGCAGGTGGTCGCGGGCGTCAGCATGTCGGAGCTTCCGCTCCTCACCCTCAGCAACTCGATGTTCGGCCTCGTCGCCGCGGTCCTGATGTGGGTCGCCTTCGTGCCTCCGGCGGCCTGGCGACGCTACGTCCTCGGCGAGCACGGCTAGGCAGCGCGCCGGGGCCGTGCTTCCATCCGGGCGTCCCGGAGCGGAAGGAGGGGCAAGCCGTGCGCGGTCCGCTGCTGCTTCCCTACGAGGGGCGCGCGCCGAGGCTCCACCCGGGCGCCTGGGTGGCGCCCGGGGCGACCGTCGTCGGCGACGTCGAGCTGGGGCGCGACTCGAGCGTCTGGTACGGCTGCGTGCTGCGGGGAGACGTGCACGGGATCCGGGTCGGCGCGCGCACCAACCTCCAGGACGGCTCGGTGGTCCACGTGACCGCCGGCCGCTTCGCGGCGGAGATCGGCGACGAGGTCAGCGTCGGTCATCGCGCCGTGGTGCACGGCTGCCGCGTCGGCGCGGGCGCCCTGATCGGGATCGGCGCCATCGTGCTCGACGGCGCCGAGATCGGCGAGGAGGCGCTGGTCGGGGCCGGGGCCCTCGTCGTTCCCGGCGGCGTGGTGCCCGCCGGCACCCTCGTGCTCGGCGCGCCGGCGCGCGTCGTGCGCGAGCTGTCGCGGGCGGAGCGCGCCGAGCAGCGGGAGCGCACCCTGCGCTACGTCGAGACGGCGCGCGCCCACGCCCGGGCCGCCGAGGGAGGGCGCCCCGCCACCACGTGATAGGCCTGGGTGCGGCCGGTCTCGAAGAAGAGCTGGGAGGCGCGCAGGAAGAGCCGGAAGGCGCGCACCTCGCGCGGCCCGAAGCGCCGCTCGAGGCCCGGGGCCTCGCGATCCAGGGCGTCGGCCCAGTCGCGCACGGTGAAGCCGTAGGAGCGCGTGTCCTCTCCCAGCTCGTGCACCGAGAGGCCCGCGCGGAGCAGGGCGTCGAGGAGCGCGGGCAGGTTCACGTAGGTCGCAGCGCCGGGCCAGACGTGGCGCGCGAGGAACGAGCCCACCTGGAAGCGCTCGCGCTGGGCGCAGAAGTCGGCGTAGACCCGCGCTCCCGGCCGCAGGTGACGCGCCAGGAAGCGCGCCACGCGCCGGTAGTCGATCAGGTGCTCGAGGCTCCCGAGGAACACCGCGCCGGCGAGCGGCTGCTCCGGCCGGAAATCGAAGAAGTCGACTCGCGAGACGCGGCACGGCAGGTGCTGCGCGCGGATCCGCTGGTCGACGAAGCGGCGCTGGGCCTCGGAGAGGGTGAGGCCGTGGACCCGGATGCCGCGCAGGCCCGCGTACTCGAGGAACGCGCCCCAGCCGACGCCGACGTCGAGCACCTCCGTCCCCGGCTTCAGGTCGAGGGCATCGAGGGCGAACTGGAGCTTGCGCGCCTGGGCCTCGGCGGGGTCGTCGTCCGGCGTCGCGTAGAAGCCGTGGGAGTAGGAGCGCCAGCGCTCGAGCCAGGGCAGGAAGAACTCGGGCGGGCGGTCGTAGTGGAAGGCGATCGAAGCGCGGTTCCAGCGCCGGCGGGGCAGCCGCAGGCGTGCGGCGAGCAGCAGCCGACCGGCGGCGGAAGGCTCGAGATCGAGGACGGCGGTCACCTTCAGCGCCTCGCAGAGGTCGCCGCTCACCTCGAGCGCCCCTTCGAGGTACGCCTCGGCGAGGGCGAGGGCGTCGCGGCGGGCGAGGGCCTCGAGGGGCCCTGGGCTGTGCAGGCGCACCTCGGCCGCCGCCGGCCCGGGTCCGAGGGCGAGGCGCCCGCCGTCCGGGAGCACGAGGGCGAGGCGGGCGCCCGCGGCCTCCAGCTCCGCCAGGCCCGGGGGCCGCGCGGTCTCGGCCATGACGCGGCGCCTCCTTCGGAGCACCTCGAGGCTCCGGCGGCCGAGTCTAGGGGCTGCCGGCGCGGTCGCCTACACTCCCCCTTTGCCGCGAGGCGTCATGGAAGAGTCCCGTCTACCTCGAGAGACCGAGCGCCGCCGGGTCACCGTGATGTTCGCCGACATCACGGGCTTCACCTCGCTCACCGAGCGCAGCGACACCGAGCAGGCCTACGAGGTGGTGACGGGCTGCCTGAAGCTCCTCGACGGCATCGCCCGCAAGCACGGCGGCTCCGTCGACAAGTACCTCGGCGACTGCATCATGGCGGTCTTCGGCCTGCCCCTCGCCCTCGAGGAGGCGCCGAAGGCGGCGGTCAACGCCGCCATCGAGATGCTCCGGCGGGTGCAGGAGTACAGCCGCGAGGCCGGCCTCGACCCGCCCCTCGACGTGCACATCGGCATCAACACCGGGCTCGCGATCTCGGGCGACGTCAGCGGTCCGATCCTGCGCGAGTTCGCGGTGATGGGCGACCCGGTGAACATCGCGGCGCGGCTCAAGGACCTGGCGCCCCCGGGCCACGTCTACGTCGGCCCCGAGACCCGGCGCTACACCGCCGAGGAGTTCGAGTACCGCCCGCTCCAGGCCCTCGCCCTGAAGGGCAAGAGCGAGAAGGTGGCGACCTACGAGCTGCTCTCCCAGCGCGAGCGGCTGTATCGCGCCCGGGGCGAGCGCTCCCACTCGATCTTCTCGGCCCTCGTCGGGCGGGAGGAGGCCTCCGAGGCGCTCCAGGGCGAGCTGGCCGCCCTGCGCGAGGGGCGCGGCGGCATCGCCGCCGTCGTCGCCGACGCGGGGCTCGGCAAGACGCGCCTCGTCGACGAGCTGCGCCACGGCCTCGAGGGCGAGGACATCGGCTGGCAGGAGGGCCGCGCCGTTCCGATCGGGCGCACGCTCGCCTACCACACGGTCGCCGACCTGCTGCGGAACTGGGCGGGCATCACCGAGGACGACGAGGACCGCAGCGCGCGGGCGAAGCTCGAGGCGGCGGTCGCCGCCAGCGAGCTCCCCGAGGCCGCCGTGGCGGTGCCGGTGCTCGCCTCGATCACCGGCCTCCCCCTCGGCGCCGACGACCGGCGCCGGCTGCGCCAGACCCCCGGCGACGCGATGGACCACGTGATCGTGCGCACGACCACGGAGATCCTGCGCTCCGCCGCCCGGCGGCGCCCCTTCGTGCTGTTCTTCGAGGACCTGCACTGGGCGGACGCGGCGTCGATCCAGCTCCTCGAGACGGTGGTGCGCCTCGCCGGCGAGCTGCCGATCCTGTTCCTGTTCGCGGCGCGGCCGGGCTTCCCGGAGACGAGCGGCCGCATGCTGCGCTTCCTCGAGGAGCAGCACGGGGCGCGGCTGCGGCGCGTGGAGCTCGTGCCCCTCGCGCGGGGGGACGCGCGCAGGCTGCTGCGGAACCTGGTGGGGCAGGGCGACGTGCCCTCCGAGTTCCTGGCCCGCGTCGAAGCGAAGGCCGGCGGCAACCCGTTCTTCCTGGAGGAGGTGATGCGCGCGCTGCTCGCGAGCGGCGCCCTGCGCCGGGGCGAGCGCGGCCTCCACGCCACCGAGACGCTCCCCCAGGTGGCGATCCCCGACACGGTCCACGAGGTGATCATGTCGCGGGTGGACCGGCTGTCCCCGGAGACGCGCCAGGTGCTCCAGGCGGCCGCCGTGATCGGCCGCACGGTGCACCGCGCCGTGATGCTGGCGGTGATCCCGGAGGGGATCGACCTCATCGACCGCCTGGTCGAGCTCGAGCGCCTCGAGATGCTGGAGCGGCGCGACCGCTCGGGCTCCGAGTTCGGCTTCCGCCATCCCCTGATCCAGGAGGTCGCCTACGACTCGATCCTGCGCGCGACGCGCGAGAAGCTGCATCGCGACGTGGCGCGGGCGATCGAGGACCACCTGCCGGACAGCGTGCCCGGGTTCTACGGCATGCTCGCGTTCCACTTCGGTCTGGGCAAGGACGCGGAGGCCGCCGAGGAGTACCTGTTCAAGGCCGGCGACGAGGCGACGCGCCTCGGCGCCGCCGACGAGGCGCTCCACTTCTTCGAGGAGGCCGCGGCCCGCTACATCGAGCTCCACGGCGAGGGCGGCGACCCGCGCAAGAAGGCTCAGCTCGAGCGCAACATCGCGCTGGCCCACGCCAACCGCGGCGACCAGGCCGAGGCCGTCGACCACATCAACCGCGCCCTCGTCCAGCTCGGCGAGCGCATCCCCCGCGGCCGCGCCGCCCTCGCCGCCGAGGCCGCGCGCGGCGTGCTGTCGGTGCTCGCGGAGCTCTACCTGTCGCGGGGGCGCGGCGGCCGGCCGCCGGCGGATCCGGACCAGCGCGCGGTGATCGAGCTGATGTTCGACCGCGCACGGGCGCAGGCGACGACCGCTCCCGTGCGCTTCGTCTTCGACGCCTTCTCCACCTTCCGCAAGCTGCGCGCCGTCGATCCCCGCAGCGTCGAGCGCTCCGGCGGCATGTACGCCGGGATGGTGGGGCCCCTCGCCTTCAGCGGGCTCTCGTTCTCCTTCGCGCGCCGCTTCCTGGCGCTGGCGGAGCCCCTCGTCCGGAGCGAGGACGTCGCCGAGCGCTTCCTCTTCGAGCTGATGCGCTTCGTCCACGGCCACCTCGCCGGCGAGGGGGACGAGGCCTTCGAGATCGAGCGCGCCGCCGTCGACGAGACGCTGCGCCGCGGCGTGATCTGGGACGTCACCAACTACCTCGGCCTGCTCGCCGAGCGGCGGCTGCTCCAGGGACGCTTCGCCGACGCCCGCGCGCTGATCACCGAGCTCGAGAAGATCGCCGAGCTCTACCAGTACGACCTCGCGCGCTCGACCCACCGGGGCCTCGCCGCGTTCCTGCAGCTCGAGGAGGGCCACGCGCGGGAGGCGCTGCGGGCCGCGGAGCTCTACTACACGGAGCACCAGGAGCCGATGTTCAACCTGCTGGCGCTCGGCGCGAAGGCGAAGGCCGAGCTGCTGCTCGGCGAGCTGGCCGCCGCCGAGGAGACCCTCGGCCGCGGGGAGGTGATCCTCGGCGACGCGGGCATCATGCCGCCCTACCACGCCAGCAGCCTGTGGCGCTCGCGGCTGCTGTTCGACGTCACCGAGCTCGAGCGCGCCCAGGCCCAGGGCGAGCGGAAGCTCGCGGCCCGCGCGGCCCGGGCGGCCCGGGCGAGCGCGAAGAAGGCCCTCGCGGCGGCCGGGAAGGCCGCGCTGCGCCGACCGGAGGTGTGGCGCCTCGAGGGGCGGCGGCGCTGGCTCGCCGGGGACCGGAAGGGGGCCCTCGCCTGGCTGCGGCGCAGCCTGCTCGAGGCCGAGCGCCTCGGCATGGCGCCGGAGCGCGCCCGGACCCTCGCCGAGCTCGCGGCGCGCCTCGCCGACCCCGCCTCGCCGCTGCGCGAGGTCCAGGGCCGCGACGCGCTCCAGTGTCTCTCGGAGGCGGAGTCGGCCTTCTCGAAGCTGGAGATCGAGTTCGACCTCGGCGAGCCCCGGCCCTGAGCCGCCGCTCCGCGCTCGCCCTGCGCCTCGGGGCGGTGCTGCTCGCGGCGGCGCTGTTCGGCGCGAGCTTTCCGCCGCGGCGCCTCCACGCCCTCGCCTGGATCGCCCTCGTTCCGCTCTTCCTCGCCCTGCGCGGCGCCTCGGGCCCGACGCGCGCCGCCCTCGGGGCGCTGTTCGGGGTCGCCGCCGCCTGGTCCGTGGGCGACTGGATGCCGCGAGCGATCGAGCACTACTACCTCCAGCCCTGGTGGGTGGGCTTCGCCTTCTTCCTCGGCATCGCCCTCGCCATGGCGTCGCCCTACTTCGCCGCCTTCGGCTTCGCCTACGGCCGCCTCGGGCGCGCGCCGGGCGGCGGGGCGCGCGCCGGGCAGCCGCTCCTCGTCGCCGCCGCCTGGGTGGCCTGCGAGCTCGCCCGGGGCCGCCTTTTCAACGGCACTCCCTTCTGGATCGGAAACCCCTGGGCGCTCGCCGGCTACTCCCAGGCGGGCGTGCTGCCGGCGATGCAGATCGCGGCCTTTACGGGCGTCTACGGCGTCTCCTTCTGCATCGCCGCCTGCGCGGCGGGGATCGCCGAGGCGCTCGGCAGCGCGGCGGAGCGCCGCCCTGGCGCGGGTGGGCTCCTCGCCGTGGGCGCCTTGCCGGCGCTCGCCGTCCTCGGCCTCGGCGCCGTCTCGCTGCGGAGCGACGCCTCGGGGGCCGGAGGCGAGGCCCTGCCGGTGGTCGTCGTCCAGGGGAACGCCACCGTCGGCTCCCAGTGGCGCGCCGAGGACTACGGCAGGAACCTGGACGTCTACCTCGACGAGACCCGCCGGGCCCTCGCCGCGGCGCCGGCCGCCACCGTGTTCTGGCCCGAGTCGGCCCTCAGCCTCTTCCTCGAGGACGAGACCGCCTACCGCGGCGCGATCGCGCGGGCCCTCGGCGGGGTCGAGCTGGTGGCGGGCGGGCCGCGGCGCGAGGGCTCCGGCGACGCGCTCCGCTACACGAACGCGGTGTTCGTGCTCGCGCCGGACGGCGAGGTTGCGGGCGCCGTGGAGAAGGAGTTGCTGGTCCCCTTCGGCGAGTACTTCCCGCTGCGCAGCGTCGCCTGGCTGCGGCGCCGCTTCGAGCGCGTGCGCAGCTTCTCACCGGGCCGGGCGGACGCGCCCCTCGCGACGCGCCTCGGCCCGGCCGCCGTCGCGATCTGCAGCGAGGCGCTGCTGCCCGAGGTCGTGAACGCCCGCGCCGGGGCCGCGGCGGCGCTGCTCGTGAACCCCTCGAACGACGCCTGGATCCCGGAGCCGCGCTTCGCCGAGCACCTCCTCGACGTCGCGACCTTCCGCGCCGCCGAGCAGCGCAAGCCCCTGCTGCGGGTCTCGACGACGGGGCCCTCGGCGATCGTCGACGAGCGCGGGCGCGTCGTCGCGCGCACGGCGATCGGCGAGCGCACGCACCTCGCGGGCTCCGTGACGCCGCGGGCGGAGGCCACGGTCTACGCGAAGGTGGGGGACGCCTTCGCGCTCGGCTGCGCTGGCGTCGTCGCCCTCGCTCTTGCCCGACCTCGAGCGAGAGGGCCGGCATGACCGAGCCGGGGGCACCAGAGCTAGCGGAGGCGCGCGGTCCCGGGAGCGGTCAGCGCGTCTGGTCGACGCGCCAGAGGCCTGCGCAGGGAGGCCCCGGCGAGATACAAACGATGGTTACCTCGTTGGAGGCCGCGCGGCACACGGACACGGCGTCCCCCGGGCGTTCCACCGCGCTGCTGTTCACGAAGTTCCCCGGATCCATCACCTGTGCCGAGAGCGTGGTCCCCGGCGGGCCCACGTGGACGAGGGTGACGCAGAGATCGAGGGGCGTCTGATCCGACTGGCGGAGCACGAGCGTCTGGCCCTCGGGATCGATCGTCACCCGCCCGGGCCCGGCGATCGTGTTGCCGGTCGCCAGCAGGGTCGTCTTCTTGCCTGCGGCGGAAGCCGGCTCCGCTGCGGCAAGCCACACGATCGACGTCATTCCCAACGCGAGAAGCGAGCTGCGCATCTTCAGTTCCTCCGGGAGAGCGGCTGTATGCTACAAGCGAGGGGAGGGACGTCAGTCGAGGTCCTGCCCGTCCATGCCCGCGTTCCTGCGCGCGCGCTTCACGAGGTCGACCACGGCCGAGCCGATCTGCAGCGGGTCGTCGATCGCCGCGATGGTGGGGCCCCGGTGCCAGCTCTCGGCGACCGCGAGGATGCGGCCCGACGCTTCGAAGACGCGGCCCGTGATCTCCCGCGACTCGCGGCTCGCCAGCCAGGTGACGACGGGCGCGATCCAGCGCGGCGACATCGCCGCTTTCTGCTCCTCGCTGAGCTCGCGCTGCTGGAGCGGCTCGGTGAGGCGGGTGAGGGCGCCCGGGGCGACGGCGTTCACGGTGACGCCGTAGCGGCGCAGCTCGCGCGCCGCGATGATCGTGAAGGCCGCGATGCCCATCTTGGCGGCGCCGTAGTTCGTCTGGCCCGGGTTGCCGTAGATGCCCGAGACCGAGGTGGTGTTGATGATGCGCGCGTCGACGGGCCGGCCGGCCTTCTGCTCCTCGCGCCAGTGGGCCGCCGCCCAGCGCGCCGGGCCGAAGGTGCCCTTCAGGTGCACCTTGATCACGGCGTCCCACTCGGCCTCGCTCATGTTCACGAGCATGCGGTCGCGGAGGATCCCGGCGTTGTTCACCACCACGTCGAGGCGGCCGAAGCTCTCGAGGGCCTGGTCGATCATGCGCCGGGCGGCCTCGAAGTCGGAGACGTCGTCGCCGTTCACGACCGCTTCTCCGCCGGCGGCGCGGATCTCGTCCACCACCTGCTGGGCCGGCGAGCGGTCGGCGCCGCTGCCGTCCGCCGCGGCGCCGAGGTCGTTCACCACGACCTTCGCGCCGTGGGCGGCGAGCATCAGCGCGTGCTCGCGGCCGATGCCGCGGCCGGCGCCGGTGACGATGCAGACGCGGTCCTTGCAGAGGTCGGAGAGCATGGGGGCTCCTTCTGTTCGCGGGTTCCGGGCCCTTAGGGTAGGCGCGGATTGACATGGGAATCAACGCGCCGGTAGCCTCCCCCGGTGCCCCACAAGTACGCGACCGTCGAGGGGGTGGCGACCTTCGTCCACCACGTGGGCCCGACCACCCTCCCCGAGGTCGTACCGGACCTCTCGCGGGGGGCCGCCCTGCTGTGCCTCCACGGGAGCGGGGGCAACGGCGCGGTCTTCCGGGAGCTCTTCGAGTCCCTCGCCGCCGACCACAGCCCCCTCGCCATCGACCTCCCGGGCCACGGGCGCTCGGGCGGCATCGACAGCCTCGGCAGCGTCGAGCGTATGGCGGCCTTCACCGGCGCCTTCCTGGACAAGTGGGGCATCTCTCGCCCGGTGCTCCTCGGCCACTCGATGGGAGGCGCCGTCGCGCTCCGCCTCGCCCTCGACCGGCCCGGGGCGGTGCGGGGCCTCGTGCTGTGCGGGAGCGCCGCGCGCTTCGGCGGGGAGGCGATCCCGGCGGTCACCCGCGTGACCCTCGGCAAGGAGCGCCGCCCGTTCTTTCGCGAGGCCTACGCGCCCGGGGCTTCCGAGGACGTGCTGCGCCGGGGCTTCCTCGAGGACCTGAAGACGGACCCCCGCGTCCTGCTCGGCGACCTCCTCGCCTGCCGCGAGTTCGACGCGGCGCAGGACCTGCCGCGGGTCGCCGCGCCCACCCTCGTCGTCGTCGGAGCGGCCGACGACATGCGCGCCCAGTCGGACCTGCTGGCGGCGCGCATCCCCGGCGCGCGGCTCGCGGTGGTTCCGGGCGCCGGCCACATGCTGCCCCTCGAGCAGCCCGCTGCCCTCGCCGAGGCCGTGGGCGGGTTCTTGAGGGAGATCCCGTGAGCCTCTCGGGACGGGTCGCGATCGCCGGCGCCTTCGAGCATCCGACGCGCTGGGCGCCGGAGAAGAGCGAGCTCCAGATCATGGCCGAGAGCGCCCGCGGCGCCCTCGCCGACTGCGGCCTCGGCCTCGCCGACGTCGACGGCCTCGCCTCCGCCGGCATGTCGATGGGCGCGATGGGCGTGGTGCAGCTCGCCGAGTACCTGAACTTGAAGCCGCGCTGGGTCGACGGCACGAACATCGGCGGCTCGAGCTTCGTCGCCCACGTGGGCCACGCGGCGGCGGCGATCCACGCGGGCCTCTGCGAGGTCGTCCTGATCCTCTACGGGAGCACCGCGGCCTCGAACGCCATCGCGATCGGCACCGGTCTCGGCGGCGGGGGCCGGGACCCGGGGGCGGCCTTCGTCTCGCCCTACGGCCTCACCACCGTCGGCAGCTACGCCCTCGTCGCGCGGCGCCACATGGAGCACTACGGCACCACCTCCGAGCAGCTCGCCGAGATCGCGGTCACGATGCGGCGCCATGCCGGGCTGAACCCCGAGGCGAAGATGCGGCGGCCGATCGAGGTCGCCGACGTCCTCGAGAGCCGGATGATCTCCGAGCCCCTCCACCTCCTCGACTGCTGCATCATCAGCGACGGGGGCGGCGCGCTGGTGGTGACGAGCGCCGACCGGGCGCGCGACCTGCGCAAGCCGCCGGTGCTGGTGCTCGGCTGCGGCGAGGCCGTCGCCCACCAGGAGCTGGGGGCGCCGGACCTGCTGACGATCGCGGCG
>Ga0105107_10003020_pt1 | contig 11134 bp, 9 predicted proteins | sample PPLLaktember2015_6_FD_79335 | JGI IMG/M metagenome (GOLD analysis project Ga0105107, IMG submission 79335) | Freshwater sediment microbial communities from Prairie Pothole Lake near Jamestown, North Dakota, USA - PPLs Lake P8 Core (1) Depth... | ecosystem: Environmental > Aquatic > Freshwater >... | reverse complement strand
GATGATGTCGTACCAGGACGGCATGACATAACCGTTGTTCAGCGTGACCGGCTGATCCGGCGCATGCGGGAAAATGAAGCGCGTCGGCGGCAAGCGCGCCGCTTGCAGCTCATCAACGATAGGTAAAAAATCATAGCCGTTCGCGCCGAGTCCGTGCAGCCAAATCACGCTGGCGCGCGCTGGTTTTGCGGTGACGACTTCGAGCGGGGCTTGGTAGTGGAGTGGCATGGATTCTGAGTCCGCTGTGCCTAAACCGGACTTAGTGGTGGCGCGCCAGCACGTCGAACGACACGCGGCAATAATCGGGATTATCTTCCAGGATTTTTTGCAGGCGGATGGTATAGGTCTTGCCTTGCGCCTTGAGTTGCATGAGATGCCCCAGGTGCGCGCTGGTGCAGGGCAGCAGCAGGCTGCGGGCGATTTGCGCCTGCGGCATTTCCAACAGGTAAATGGCCTCGGTGTGCGGGCCGGCCGGCTGGTCGCCGCTCGGCAGCGGATGCAGTTCGACCGGTATCGGCGTTTGGCACAGCGTTTCGATCCCGACATAAGTCTTGCTGCTGGGGTTCTTGTTCATGCGCCGCACCACGCCGATCAGGAAATGCGGCGCCTTCTCCGGCTTCAGGCCGACCAGGCTGCCAATGCGCAGGCCGCCGTAGGCGGAGGGGGTGAAGGTGACGCCATAGCCGGAAACGCTTTCGTTTTCCATGATCCATTGCTCCAGCACCGGCTCGAACAAATGCGCTTCGCCCTGGGTGTCGGACTCGATCGGCGTGCCGCCCACGGTCAGGCCCATGACTTCGTAGCCGATGGTCTCGCCCTTTTTTTTGCGCCGCATTTTCGCGCCCGGTTTCAATTGCGCAATGATGTCGTCCAAACCGTGCACCACATGCACCACTTTGACGTTTGGCGTGCGCTCGTGCTTGCGCTGCACATCCTTTTTCGACCAGCGCCGTTCCACGGTTTCGATCAGGTCCAGACACTGCGGCAGGCGGCAATCCTCGCCCAAGCCGAGCCGCGCCGGCAGCTCGCCGTTTTTCAGTTGCTCGATCGTTTTCTCGATGGTGACCACCAGCAAGCCGACGCCCCAGTAGCGGTATTTCTCGCCCAACATATTGCGCCGCAAACTGCGCGCCGGCTTGGTGTCGCCCAGGTTCACCGCATACAACTGGCGCTGGGGACGGAACTGGCGCTCCAGGGTCAGGCTCTTGGCCCAGGTATCGAGCCATTGATCGAGCTGGTTGATCTGCAAGGGCTGCAGGCTCTCGGGGTTGGCGAGTTGCAGCATCAGCGGCTGCAGGTATTCGGACAGGCAATTGGTCTCATCGCTGCTGCCGGGAAACAGCTTGATCGTGGTCTTGTCGAAATTTTCGCGCTCGGCAAACAGATAGAGCCGGTGCAAATTGCGCCACACCGTACCGTCGACCGGGAGATAGCGCAGATGCGCCCATTTCGCCTGCATGGCGTAGAAGTGCAGTGCGCGTGCGGTAATGATGTGGATGGTCGGCCATAGCTTGGTGCTGGGATCCTGCGCAAAACTGCGAATGCAGATTTGGTAGCCCACCGCCATTTCATCCCAGAAGGCGAGAATGGTCTGCAAGTAATTGCGCTCGGCGGCATGCGGATCATCCATGGCCGCCAGGTAATCGCGGCACAGCTTGTTCTGCAGGCCCTGCGCCTTTTCATTCAGGTACATGCAGACGCGAATCCGCTCCTTGAGCGGCATTTTTTTGTTTTCGTTGATGGAAGACAAGGCGCGCACGATCTCGATGTGGGCGCGATGCACGTCCGCCAAGGGCAGTTCTTGCACCCAAACGGTCGCGGATTTCAGACTGCCGACTGGATCGTCGGATTTTTTGCGCAGAATGGCGCTGATGAGCCCGCTAAAGTCGAACATGATGCCAAAGGACTATGATTTGATTTGGGGAATGAAATTATTGTAATCCCGAAGAATACTAAAGCATGGCGCGGGGCAGGGCAATAGCGCAGGGGGAAAACAAGGCAGTGCGCAAACCACGCTATATGCCTTTGGCGTATTGCGCGCGGCGCAGCAGGCGTGCGCGGGAAGCCTTATTGGCGCTCGCCCAGCAAGCGCTGAATGATGCCGGCTTCGTCGGACGGGCTGAACGAGTAGGGGTAGAGCGAGGTTTCGTATTTGGCTTTTTCCATCATGCCGCCGAATTTGCGCAACTGGATTTCAACGTAGTCGGTTTCCAGGCGCAGCAGCACGGCCGGCGCATTGACGCGCGGACATTGGCGCTCGTCGCCCACCTGGCGAAAGCCCAGCGAGCGCTGATAGAAGGGCGCATGGCGCGGATTGACCTCGATCAGGATGTCGGTGCAGCCATTCAGATGATGCGCATGGATATAGGCGATGTGAAACAGCGAAGCCAGCACCGTGCGCGAAGTGACGCTCTGGTCGACCGCGAGCTTGGTGATTTCGCACAGCACGCGGCCCTGCGCGCGCAACTGCTCGATTTCGCAAGGATACAAGGCCGAAGCCGACAGGCCTTCGGGCGAATCGATGCCCAGGGTCAGGGTGCCGATGGCCTGCTCGGCGGAGAATACCGACAGGCAGATATTGTTTGGGGCATGCTTGACCGTGCTGGCATGGGTCTCATAGCCGCGCCAGGAGTACATTTTGCGGATCAGCAAGTTGGCGGAATGGGCGTGTTCCGAGTCGCGGGTCAGGCGCACCTTGAATTTCTTTTGCTCGACTTGCACGCTGTTGAGTGCCTCGCCGGTCACTTCCACGCACATCGGCTGCAAGCCGCTGTGCTCGGCGATCGAAATAATGGTCTGACTGCCTATGTCAGGCTCGCGCTTGCGGCTTGCGGATTTGGGGAGGGTGCCCAACATGTCGTCATCCTTGCTCATCATGGAATGCACTTTAAATATAGACGCAACGAATATGCCAAAACCAAATAATTGGTCAAAACGTGCATCTTAGTGCTTGTTGTGTTTGGCAAAATCTTACCTTCTTCGCATCTGCTAGACCAGTACTTTAAACCTTATTTACGCAAACGAACGTTGCGGATATGACACCCAGCGGCATAATCCTGCCGATTCCTGGCCGGTTTATACCGGTTTCTTGGTAGATTTCGGACGAAAGGCATGCACGATTTCCGGCTTGGTCTCGATATACGGGCCGCCAATCAAATCGATGCAATATGGCACTGCGGCGAACACGCCGTCCAAGGTTTCCTTGATCGCCTTGGGTTGACCGGGCAGGTTTAAAATCAAGCACTTGCCGCGCGTCACCCCAACCTGGCGTGACAGGATCGCGGTCGGCACATATTTCAGGCTGACTGCGCGCATCTGTTCGCCAAATCCATCCAGCACCCGATCGGCAATGGCCAGGGTCGCATCCGGCGTGACATCGCGCGGGGCAGGGCCGGTGCCGCCGGTGGTCAGGATCAAGTGGCAACCCTGTTTTTCCACCAAATCGATCAAGGTCTGCTCGATCAAGTCTTGTTCATCCGGGATGAGCCGGGTTTCGGCGCGCCATGGCGTTGTGATGGCGGCGCCCAGCCAGTCCTTCAAGGCCGGGATGCCCTTGTCTTCATACACGCCTACGCTTGCGCGATCGCTCACGCTGACCAAGCCCACCAGTAAATCCTGCATCATGTTGTCCGCACCCCCCCGTACCTTAGAACAGTTTTATGGGGGCTGGCAATGACAAATCAGCCCAGGCCGCGACGCGCCACGATAAGTCGAGCCAGCCCCAGGAAATTTTACGAATTAAATTTATGACACATCATCATCCGCCGCGGCCTGCAAGGTTTCGCGCAAGCAACGGAACAGCGCGCGATAGCTCGCCGGCGGACGATTCGCCGCCTGCTCCTTGCGCGTATTGCGGATCAGGGTGCGCAACTGTTGCGCGTCGCAGCCGGGGTACATGGAAAGAAATTCGCTGAGCGCGTCATCCTCCGCCAACAGCCGTTCGCGCCAGCGTTCGAGATGGTGCATGTGCGCCGTCGCTTGCTGGCTCACGCCATTCCAGGCATCGAGTTGCTGCTGGATCGGTTCCGGATCGACGCCGCGCATGATCTTGCCGATATACTGCATTTGCCGCCGGATCGCCTCGTGTTTCGTCAGGCGCTTGGCTTCCAGCACGGCGTCGAGCAAAGCTTCCGGCAGGTTTAATTGGTCGATCTGGGATTTATTCAGCGCCACGATTTCGACGCCGAGCTTCTGCAAAGCGTCCATGGCCTGCTTGCGCTTGGTCTTGCTGGGGCCTTCTAGTTCGTCCATAAGCTTCTCGCGACCAATCTGACTTGCGCAGCCTGGAGCATCGCCCAGGGCGGTCAAAGTTGCTATGATACCCATTTTTTTCAACACATCCTGTCAGCCGTCAGAAAGTAGCCGTGGACGCACCCAGCTTTTCCTATTCCATCGATCAACTCCAGCAGCTCACGCAAGACATCCTGCAGCAGGCCAAAGCCGCCGGCGCGACCGCGTGCGAGGCCGAGGTCAACCAAGGCTTCGGCCAGAACGTCACGGTGCGCCTGAACCAGGTCGAGACCATCGAATACAACCGCGACAAGGGCCTGGGCGTGACCTGCTATTTTGGCCAACAGCGCGGCCATGCCAGCACCTCCGACATGAGCGCTGAAGCGATCCGTGACACCGTGGCCAAGGCGCTCACCATCGCCAAATACACCGCGGCCGATGCCTTCGCCGGACTGCCCGAGCCGGAATTGCTGGCGCGCGACATTCCCGATCTCGACCTGTATCACCCCTGGCCGCTGTCGGTGGAGCAGGCCATCGAACTGGCGCAGACCTGCGAGGCCGCCGCGCTGGCGGTCGACCCGCGCATCAATAATTCCGAAGGCGGGTCGATCTCGACCCAGGAATCCCTGTTCGTGTACGGCAACAGTCTGGGCTTTCTCGCCGGCTACCCGACCTCGCGCCAAGGCATCTCCTGTGCGGTGATCGCCGAATCCGAGGCCGGCATGCAGCGCGATTACTGGTATTCCAGCGCGCGCGCCGCGGCACAACTGGAAAGCGCCGCCGCTGTCGGGCGCATCGCCGGCGAGCGCACGCTGCGCCGGCTGGATGCGCGTAAATTGAAAACGATGCAAGCCCCAGTGATCTTCGAGGCCTCGATCGCCACCGGCCTGCTCGGCAGTTTCGTCTCCGCCGTCAGCGGCGGCAATCTGTATCGCAAGACCTCCTTCCTGTTGGATAGCCTGGGCCAGACCGTATTCGCACCCTCGGTGCAGATCATCGAACGGCCGCATATACCGCAAGCGCTGGGCAGTTCGCCCTTCGACAACGAAGGCGTGGCCACGCACGACCGCGACGTGATCCGCGACGGCGTGCTGCAAGGCTATTTCCTCTCCACTTACACCGCGCGCAAGCTCGGCATGCACAGCACCGGCAATGCCGGCGGCTGCCACAACCTGATCATCCAAAGTAGCGCGCTGGACTTCGCCGCCCTGCTGAAAAAAATGGACACCGGCCTGGTGGTGACCGAATTGCTGGGCCAAGGCGTGAACCCGGTCACCGGCGATTATTCGCGTGGCGCCGCCGGCTTCTGGGTCGAGCACGGCGAGATTCAATACCCGGTGGAGGAAATCACCATCGCCGGCAATTTGAAAGACATGTTCAAGCAGATCGTCGCTGTCGGCAGCGATGTCGTGGTGCGCGGCTCGCGCCAGAGCGGCTCGATCCTGATCGAAAACATGACCATCGCCGGCGAATAACAAGAGGAGAAAACATGCAACGTCGTACCTTCATGAAAAGCGCGGGCATCGGCCTGGCCGCCGTCAGCCCTGCCGTCCTGGCGCAGGCCGGCAACGGCCCCGAAGTCAAATGGCGCCTCGCCTCCAGCTTCCCCAAGAGCCTGGACACGATTTACGGCGCGGCGGAGCAACTCGCCAAGCGCGTGGCCCAGCTCACCAACAACAAATTCCAGATCCGGGTGTTTGCCGGCGGCGAGCTGGTGCCGGGCCTGCAAGTGCTGGATGCGGTGAGCCAGGGCACGGTGGAATGCGGCCACAGCGCCGGCTATTACTACGTCGGCAAGAACAAGGCGTTTGCCTTCGACACCGCCATGCCGTTTGGCCTGAGCGCGCGCCAGCAAAACGCCTGGCTGTACTACGGCGGCGGCCTGGAATTGCTGCGCGATTTTTACAAGGGCTATGGCGTGGTGAATTTTCCCGGCGGCAATACCGGCACGCAAATGGGCGGCTGGTTCCGCAAGGAGATCAGGAGTCTGGCCGACTTGAAGGGCCTGAAAATGCGCATTCCCGGCGTCGCCGGCGAGATCATGTCGCGCCTCGGCGTGGTGACGCAGAACCTGGCCGGGTCGGATATCTACCCGGCCTTGGAACGCGGCACCATCGACGCCGCCGAATGGGTCGGCCCCTACGACGATGAAAAGCTCGGCTTCTACAAAGTGGCCAAGCATTACTACTACCCCGGCTGGTGGGAAGGCGGCCCGACGCTTTCCTTCCTGGTCAACAGCAAGGAATGGGACAAATTGCCCGCGGCCTACAAGGCGGCGTACGAGGTCGCCACCGCCGAGGCCAATCTGCACATGCTGGCCGAGTACGACGCCAAGAATCCCGCCGCGCTCGGCCGCTTGATCCGCGCCGGCGCCAAGCTGCACCCCTATCCCAAGGACATCATGACTGCGGCGCTCAAGGAAACGAATAAATTTTATGCGGAAGAGGCAGCGAAGAATCCCGCGTTCAAGAAAATCCACGAACCCTGGAGCCGGTTCCGCAACGATCAGTTCCAGTGGTTCCGCGTGGCGGAACTGAGTTACGCCAACTTCACTTTCAACAACGTCAAGTAACGGCCACTTGATGGAATTATCGGTTATTGTCCCAGTGAAAAACGAGCAGGAAAACATCCTGCCCTTGCTGGAAGAAATCCGCACCGCGTTGGAAGGCCGCAGCGAATACGAAGTGATTTACATCAACGACGGCAGCACCGACACCACCCCGGCGGTGCTGGCGCAGGCGCTGCAAACGTTTCCCCGGCTGCGCGTGCTGACGCATGCGCAAAGCTGCGGCCAGAGCGCGGCGGTGATGAGCGGCGTGCGCGCGGCGCGCGGCGAGTGGATCGCCACCCTGGACGGCGACGGCCAGAACGATCCGGCGGACATTCCCAACTTGCTGGCGGTGGCGCGCGATCCGGCGCAGCCGAAAAATTTGCAACTGATCGCCGGCTGGCGCAAGCAGCGCAAGGACACCTGGTTGAAGCGCCTATCCTCGCGCATCGCCAACGGCGTGCGCTCGCGCATGCTGGGCGATGCCACGCCCGATACCGGTTGCGGCTTGAAGCTGATCCCTCGCGCGGTGTATCTGCAACTGCCGTTCTTCAACCACATGCACCGCTTCCTGCCGGCGCTGGTGCGGCGCAACGGCGGCGCGACCATTTCGGTGGAAGTACATCATCGTCCGCGCACGCGTGGCGTCTCCAACTACGGCCTGCATAACCGGCTGTGGGTCGGCATCGTCGACATCTTCGGCGTGATGTGGCTGCAACGGCGCATGAAAATGCCGCAAGCGAGCGAGGCTACGCGCGCATGAACCCACGCAGAATTTTGCGTGGATTGATCCTGATGGCGACCCTGCTGGCCTTGGGCTACCTGCTCGAAACCACCCACTTCGGCGCCAGCCTCAACCAGGCCTGGATCGACACCGAGATTCGCGGCAAGGGCCTGAACGGCGAACTGCTGTTCGTCGGCGTCGGCGCGCTCGCCGCCGCACTGGCCATGCCGCGCCAGCTCATCAGCTTTCTCGGCGGCTATGCCTTTGGCTTGGCGCTGGGCACGGCGCTCACCTTGGTCGCCGTCACGCTGGGCTGCACGCTGTCCTTCTTCTACGCGCGCTGGCTCGGCCGGCATTTCATCGCCACGCGCTTCGGTGCGCGCATCAAGCGCATCGACGATTTCCTCAGCTGGAATCCGTTCGCCATGGCCTTGCTGATCCGCCTGTTGCCGGTCGGCAATAATTTGATCACCAACCTGACGGCGGGCGTGACCAGCGTGCGCGCCGCGCCGTTCATCCTCGGCTCGCTGCTCGGCTACATCCCGCAGACCCTGGTGTTCGCCCTGATCGGCAGCGGCGTGAATGTCGATCCGGAACTGCGCATCGGCCTGGCGGTGGCGCTGTTCCTGGTCTCGGGCATGATCGGCGTCTGGCTGTATCGCAAATACCGCCACGGCCATACCCTGGGCGCGGAAGTGGATGCGGAGCTGGATCCCGAGGCATGCGAGTCGAAGTCAAAGGCTTAGGAACCACGAATGAACACGAATGAACACGAATGAAAAACTTCATTCAAATTGGAGTTCGGTGTGTTGGTCTAAGTGAGCATGCGCGTAAATCTCAGACGCACCGAATGAGCAAAAAGTGTCCCGAGCCATTCGTGTTCATTCGTGTTCATTCGTGGTTCCAAACTCCAAGATGACACCATTCAAACAAGACCGCTCCCTGATCCTGCTGTTGCTCGGCTGGGCTCTACTGGCCATCGTCGCGCTGTTCCTGCGCCCGCTGTGGCCGGTGGACGAGACGCGCTATGTCGCGGTGGCGTGGGAGATGTGGCAGCGCGGCGATTTTCTGGTGCCGCATCTCAACGGCGAGGCGTATAGCCACAAGCCGCCGCTGTTGTTTTGGTTGATGCAGGCCGGTTGGGCGGTGTTTGGCGTCAATGAGTGGTGGCCGCGCTTGATCGCGCCCTTGCTCGCCTTGTTCGGTGCCGGCTTGATGCTGCGGTTGGCGCAGCGCTTGTGGCCGGAGAATGCTGCGCTCGGCAGCAACGCCATTTGGATTTACAGCGGCGCGCTGCTGTTCGGCGCGATGTTCACCCTGGTCGGCTTCGATGGGCTGTTGGTTTGCAGCACGCTCATCGGCATGCTCGGCATGGTGCGCGCGGCACGCGGCGAGTTGTTGCGCGGCATGCTGTGGCTGGGCGTGGGCATCGGCCTGGGCGTGCTGTCCAAGGGGCCGGTGATTTTGCTGCATCTGTTGCCGGCGGCGGTGCTGGCGCCGTGGTGGTCGGTGGAGGTGCGCGGCGCCAAGGCGCGCTGGTATCTAGCGCTGCTGGGCGCGATTATTTTCGGCGCGGTGATTGCGCTGGCGTGGGCCATCCCCGCCGCTTATGTCGGCGGCGAAGCCTATCGCCACGCGATTTTCTGGGGCCAGACCGCGGGCCGCATGACCGCTTCCTTCGCGCATCGCGCGCCATTCTGGTGGTATCTGCCGCTGCTGCCGCTGCTGCTGTTTCCGTGGCTGCTGTGGCCGAGTTTGTGGCGCGGCCTGAATGCCTTGCGCCATGCGCGCGCGGACAGCGTGCGTTTCTTGCTGGCGTGGATGATGCCGGTGTTGATCGGTTTCTCACTCATCAGCGGCAAGCAGGAACGCTATTTGCTGCCGCTGGTGCCGGCGTTTGCCTTGTTGGCGGCGTATGCCTTGCAGCAGGTGCATGATAAGGCGCGGCGCTTCGATCTGGCCTTGCCGGCGCTGGGCTTTGCCGTGCTGGCGGGCGCGTGGGCGTATTTCCTGATGCAGCCGCAGCGCCTCGGCGCGGCCTTGGCCGGGGCGCAGTTGCCGCTCTGGCCGCTGCCGGTATTCGCGGCGCTGGCCTTGCTGCTGTTGCTGGCCGGCCGCGCGGACATGAGGGTGCGCGTGCGGCTGTTGTCGGGCGCGGTGTGGGTGCTGCTGTTGACCAGCTATGTCGGCGCCATTCCCTTGATCGCGCCGTACAGCGATCCGCGGCCTGTGGCGCAGCACCTGGCCAGCCTGCAAGCACGCGGCCTGCCGCTGGCGCATTGGGGCAAATATCACGCGCTGTTCGATTTCAGCGGGCGGCTGAAACCTGTCACAGTGATTCATTCCCCGGAAGGCCTGGCAGCCTGGGCGCGACAAAATCCGCAAGGCCGCCTCATCGTGTATGTCGGGCAGGCCGGCACGGGCGGATCTCATGCCGAGTACGAGCGGCGATACCGCAGCGGTTTTATCCAGGTCTGGCGCGCCGAAGCGTTTCTTGCCGCGCAGGGTGAAGCACTGCCCCCTTGATGCCGATGCCGCTAGGCGCTCGATGCATCCTTGCCGATTGAACCGAATTGCTTTCCGGCAATCCATAAAGTGAATGGCATACTAAGCTGAATCAGCGCCCGCGATGCCAGGCGCGCGCCACGCCGCCTGAAATTCGTGCGATGGGCGTCTTTCGTCATGCATGGGAGGCAAGAAAAATTCAGCCGACACCAGCAGCAAGCCCCGACACCGCGCCCGCCTGGCACGCCCAGACCCCGCACGCGGCGCTGCAGGCGCTGGAGACCGCGGCCGAGCGCGGGCTCGATGCGCACGAAGCCGCCGCGCGGCTCGAACGGCACGGCCGGAATCAACTGCCGCCACCCAGGCGGCGCGGGCCGCTCGCGCGCTTTCTGTTGCAGTTCCACAATGTCCTGATCTACGTGCTGCTGGCCGCGGCCGTGGTTACCGCGCTGCTCGACCACTGGGTGGACAGCGGCGTGATCCTGGGCGTGGTGCTGCTCAACGCCGTCATCGGCTTCCTGCAGGAGGGCAAGGCGGAATCGGCGCTGGATGCGATCCGCAACATGTTGTCGCTGCGCGCCTCGGTACTGCGCGACGGCCGCCGCCAGGAAATCGCGGCGGAGGAATTGGTGCCAGGCGACATCGTGTTCCTCGCCTCCGGCGACAAAGTGCCGGCGGACGTGCGACTGATCGAAGTAAAAAGCCTGCGCGTGGAAGAGGCTGCGCTCACCGGCGAATCGGAGGCGGTGGAAAAATCCGTCGACGAAGTGGATGCCCAGGCGCCCATCGGCGACCGCCGCTGCATGGCCTACTCCGGCACCCTGGTCATCTACGGCCAGGTGCGGGCGGTGGTGGTGGCGACCGGCGTGGCCACCGAGATCGGCCGCATCGGCAAGATGCTGGAAGCGGTGGCGGAAACGCAAACGCCGCTGCTGCGCAAGATGGCGCTGTTCGCGCGCTGGCTGACCGGGGCGATCCTGATCGTGGCCGCAGCGCTGTTCGCCTTCGGCGTTTTGCTGCGCGACTATGCGGCGGCGGACATGTTCACCGCCGCCGTGGGCCTGGCGGTGGCGGCGATTCCGGAAGGGCTGCCGGCCATCCTCACCGTGACGCTCGCCATCGGTGTG